>Ga0307505_10002022_pt1 | contig 14910 bp, 16 predicted proteins | sample 23_S_MG_FD_202183 | JGI IMG/M metagenome (GOLD analysis project Ga0307505, IMG submission 202183) | Soil microbial communities from Populus trichocarpa stands in riparian zone in the Pacific Northwest, United States - 23_S | ecosystem: Environmental > Terrestrial > Soil > Riparian zone > Trees...
AAGGCGTCTTCTCCAGCACCACGTCGAGCGGTTCCAGGGCAGCGGCGATCGCGGCTTTCTCGCCGTCGGGAAGTGCGACGAGGTGGCCCTTGCGGGTTTCCACCAGACCGATGGTGTTGCCGAACGCCTTGCTCGTCGCGTAGGTGAACATCCGCCGCAGCGAGGCGAGGTCGTCGGACAGTCGCTTGCGCAGGGCCGCGAAGGCCATTCCTGTCCCTGCCCCGACGTCCTCCTGTATGTAGGTGAACGACGGGCTTTCGACGATCAGGGTGTCGAGGTAGGCCATCGGATCGCGGGCCGTCTCGTCGTAGCTCGGGTCGGTTCCTGCCTCGCGCTCCCGCAGCACCCACGCAATCCCGTACGCGGTCTGCCCGCGCTGCGTGCTGTCCAGATAGCTCCTGGTGATGCTGCCGATCCTTCCCTCCAGGCCCGGCCGGTCGCGGCGCAGGAGGCGGCGGAACTTGGCATCGGCGTAGTAGGGATAGACGCCGATCATGTAGTTGTCGTAGAGCACCAGCGCCACGGCCAGGTTCAGCTTGATCTTCTTCATCATCAGCTGGCCGGCCGGTGTGCCGAGGGGCGGTTCGGCGCCTTCTGCCGCGAACCTGGCGAGGTAGGGCTGCGTATAGGGCAGCAGCCGGTCGCGCATCTCGAAATACGACTCGGCGCCGCTGTAGAGCCAATCGAGGTCGGCCGAGCTCAGCGCGCCGCGGTCGCTGCGCTCCTTGAGCTGCCGGTATGCCTCCGCGGCGTTGACGCGCCATACGAGTGCCTCTTCGATGCGGCTCTGAAGAGCGACGATCTCCGCATCGAGGTCTACGTCAGGAGAGTCGGCACCCGGGAAGGGCGCGACGCCATATGTGCCGGTCTGAGTGGCGCATGCGCCGAGCAGGGCGAGCACCGCAGCGGCAAGGACGCGGCCGAGCGAATGCCGGAGGCTCCTGGAGGGGACTTCACGATCACGATTCACCGCCCGCACCCCGCGATGGCCACGCCACGAATCACGCGAATACGGCGAGACTAATATGGATTCCAGCGGGGAAGGAAGCGCGACCCCTAGTGCCGTTGGCTCTCGTCCGCTGTTTCGGTTCTCCCGCTCGCAAAAAGTTGCGCGACGTCAATTGCATCGAACACATACTGCCGTCCGCAGAAGTCGCAGGTGACCGTCACGGTCTGCAGTTCCTCGATGATCGAGTCCACCTCGGCGCGGCCCAGTGACACCAGCATGCGGCCGATGCGTTCACGCGAACAGTTGCACACGAAACGCGGTGCCAGCGTCGCCTGCGGATCGAGCCGCTCCTGGCTGTAGAGCCGGTGCGCGATCTCCTCGGGTTCCAGCGCCAGCAGCTCCTCGCGGCGCAGCGTCGCTGCCAGCGTGGTCGCGCGGTTCCAGGCGTCTTCGTCCACCACCGAACCCGCGATGCCGCCTTGCTCCGGCAGCTTCTGCAGCAGCAGCCCCGCAGCGACGTCGGCATCGGCGGCCAGCACCAGACGTGTGTCGAGCTGTTCGGACTGCCGCATGTAGTATTGCAGCACGTCGGCCATCGTGTCGCCCTCCAGGGGCACGATGCCCTGGTAGGGCTGCTGGCCGGGGGCAGGATCGCGCGGATCCAGCGTGATCGCGAAGCGGCCGCGGCCGTTGCGGTTCACGAGTTCGCGCAGCGGGACATCGTCGCCGATCGCGTCCTCGCCGAGCTTGGCCGTCGCGCGCATCGCCAGATCGCTCTGGCACTCCACCACCAGCAGCTTTACCGGGCCGTCGCCGTGCAACTGCATGATCAGTGTGCCGCTGAACTTGATGTTGCTGGCGAGCAGCGCGGCGGCGGCGACCATCTCGCCCAGCAGCCGCCGCACCGGTGCCGGATAGTCGTGGTGCGCGGTCATCGCGCCCCACGACTCGTCCATGCGCACCAGCTCGCCGCGCACGGGCGCGCCGCGGAACAGGAACTTCAGCAGGCGGTCGGTCACGCCTGCGTTATGCCGCACCGACGCGCTTGAGCGCCGTGCGATACCACTGGCCGCGTTCCACGTAGGTGGCGGTGTTGCGGTGCATGCCGGCGATCGCGGTCTCGTCCAGCGTGCGCACCACCTTGCCGGGCGAGCCCAGCACCAGCGAGTTGTCGGGGATTTCGCGGCCTTCCGTGACCAGCGCGCCGGCGCCGATCAGGCAGTTGCGTCCCACCTTCGCGCCATTGAGGATCACGGCCTGGATGCCGATCAGACTGCCATCTCCCACCGTGCAGCCGTGCAGCACCGCCTGGTGGCCGATGGTCACGCCCGTACCCACCGTCAGCGGATAGCCTGGATCGGTGTGCAGCGCACACGCTTCCTGCGCGTTGCTGTCCGCGCCCAGCACGATGGGCTCGTTGTCGCCGCGCAGCGTCGCGTACGGCCAGATGCTGACGCGGGCCCCCAGCACCACGTGGCCGATGATCGTGGCGCTGTCGAACACGTAGGCGGTGGGATCGATGTCGGGGACGCGGTCCCCCAGCTGGTAGATGGGCATGGCAAGGCTTGCGGGCTGCTGGCCGCGGGCATGGGGTGGGCAGGGTTACCCGGAGTGTAAGGCCGTGCGCGTACCACCTCCGGACTAGCCTCCAGCCGCGATCGCACCCACGTGGGATCGAAGCGCCGGTGGCACGCCGATACAGTGGCTGCATTCGTGGAGGACGCATGAATCTGGCAGATTTCCTGAACACCTCGCTGGCCGATCTGTTCGGGTTCCGCAAGCCTGTGCCGGTGCGGCCGGTGGCCGCGCCGAAGCCCCGCATGGGCGCGACGCTGTGCTGCGCGGGCCTGCGCATGACCGTGCAGGCGGGCCTTACCGACGAGATGTGGCAATGGTTCAGCGCGCTGGGCTGGCGCGAGCTCAGGAGCGGCGAGAATCGCCTGCACTACCGTGCACTGTCGACGTCGCTGGTCAACCGGCTGTACGACGTGGGTCCGGAGGACCGCCAGAAGATCCTGCTGATGGCCATCCGCGAGGCGACGCGCCCGCGCGAGACGCTGGAGCGCAGCGCCGAACGCAGCCCGGCGAGCTAGCCGGGGCCGGGTTGGCTCCAATCAGGCAGGCCGTATCCCGCCGGGTGTTCTAGCCCCTTCGGGGGATTCGGTGCCGTCCATCGCTGGCTACAGTTCACGGCCTGAAAAGCTGAACGCGGTGGAAGGGTAGTGGATCTCGTCGGACCGGTACGTGATCGTGTGCGGACGCTGCTGAAGATTCGCGTGCCGCGCGGAGTCGCGTCCGTGGGCCACAAGCCGAGCCTGGGCGCGCGCATCTGCCGCGACGACGTGCGCATGACGATCCAGGCCGGCATGTCGGATTCGCTGTGGCGCTGGCTGGTCAACAACGGCTGGCGTGAAATCACCTTCAGGCCCGATCGCCGCCGCTACCGCGACGTTCCTGCCGCTTACGTGACGCGGCTGATCGACTCGACGCCGGACGAGCGCGAACGCGTGCTCAAGGCCGCCGTGGCCAACGCCGTGCAGCGGTCCACGGCGTCACGCCGCGGTGCGGCCTGGGCGGGCCGGCGCGGATAGCTGCGGGTCGATCGCGACCGGGTGCGGCGGAATGGCGGCCTACGCCTTCCCGGCCGACCGCTGCACCTCCAGCTCCCGCAATACGCGGCGCTGCACCTTGCCGGTGGTGGTCATCGGCAATGCATCGATGAATTCGATTTCCTTCGGGTATTCGTAGGGCGCCAACTGGCCGCGCACGTGCTGCTGTAGCTCGGCAACCAGCGCATCGTCGCCGCTGCGGCCGCCGGCCAGCACAACGAAGGCCTTGACCACGGCGCCGCGCTCGGCGTCGGGCTTCGGCACCACGGCCACGTTGGCCACCGCGGCGTGCTTCAGCAGGCAGTTTTCGATCTCTCCCGGCCCGATGCGGTAGCCGGCCGCCTTGAACACGTCGTCGGCGCGGCCCTGGTACCACAGGTAGCCCTGCTCGTCGGTGCTGGCCAGGTCGCCGGTGCGCGACCAGTCGCCCGTGAACTTGCGCTCGGTGGCCTCCGGATTGCGCCAGTATTCGAGGAACATCACCGGGTCGCGGTGGCCGTGGATGTCGAAGCGGTTGACGGCGACCTCGCCGGTTTTGCCCGCCGGCAGCGGCCGGCCGTCGTCGTCGATGACCGCGACGCGGTGGCCGGGGTAGGGTCGGCCCATGCTGCCGGGGCGCGCCGGCCACTTCGAGTGCGAGTTGCCGACGATGTAGTTCATCTCGGTCTGGCCGAACATCTCGTTGACGGTGACGCCCAGCTCGCCGCGGCACCAGTCGTACACCGCACTGCCCACGGCCTCGCCGCCGCTCATCATCGAGCGCAGCCGCAGCCGGTAGTGGCGGCGCGGCTCGGCCACCGTCTTCATCATCATCTTCAGGGCGGTGGGGAACAGGAACGTGCAGGTCACGCCGTGGCGCTGCAGGATGTCGAATGCGCGCTCGGGCGAGAAACGGCCGCGCGTTGCGACGATAGGGAAGCCGAAGTACAGCGTTGGCAGCAGCGCATCCCACAGCCCGCCGGTCCACGCCCAGTCGGCCGGCGACCAGAACACGTCGCCCGGCTGCGGAAACCAGTCCTGCGACGCGACGAAACCCGGCAGGTTGCCGATCAGCGCCGAGTGCGGCAGCAGCGCGCCCTTCGGCGGGCCGGTGGTGCCGCTGGTGTAGATCAGCACGGCCGGGTCAGATGAGGCCGTGCTCACGCACTCGAAGTGGTTGGGTGCGGCGCCGAGCAGCGTGCTCCATTCGTGTGCTCCGGACGCGCGGCTGCCGACGACGATCAGGTGCTTCAGCGCGGGGCACTGCGCGCGTATGGACTCGATGGCCGGCACCGCGGACGCATCGATGACCGCGGCCGCGGCGTCGCTGTTGGCGAGCCGGTATTCGAGCGCGTCCGGTCCGAACAGCAGCGACAGCGGCATCGCGATCGCGCCGAGCTGGTAGATCGCGATATGCGCGATCGCCGTTTCCGCGCGCTGCGGCAGCACGATGGCCACGCGGTCGCCGCGCGCAACCCCCAGCGCCTGCAGCGCGTTCGACAGCCGGTTCGCGTCCGACTGCAGCGCCGCATAGGTAAAGGAGGCCGTGCCGCCGGCTTCGTCCTCGCAGTGCAGCGCGATGCGCGAGCTCTCGTGCGCCCAGCGCCGGCTGCAAACGGTCGCGATGTTGAATTCCGCCGGCACGTTCCAGCGGAAGGATTCGTACAGCGAGCGGTACTGGTCCACGGAGGCTCGATCAGATCGGCTGCGCGGCGCGCGCAGCCTGCGTTCCTATAATCGCCGAACGCCCGCTCCGGCGCAAACGCGATGCTTGCTTCCCGCTCAGAGTTTCTCGACGTCCGTGGCCTGCGCTATCACCTGCGCCACTGGGGTGACCCGCATGCGGAGCGGTTGACACTGCTGATGCTGCACGGCTGGATGGACGTGTCGGCATCGTTCCAGTTCGTCGTCGATGCGCTCGAGGCGGTCGCCCCTGGCCGGCACGTGGTCGCGCCCGACTGGCGCGGCTACGGGCTGACGGCACGCACGCCGGCCGACTGCTACTGGTTCCCCGATTACCTGGCCGATCTGGAGGCGATCATCGATCACCTCGGTGTGCGGCCCGTCGTGCTGGTGGGGCACAGCATGGGCGGCAACGTCGCACTGCTGTACGCCGGCGCCCGGCCGCAACGTGTGCAGGCGGTGATCAATCTGGAGGGCTTCGGCCTGCGCGACCAGCCCTCGTCGCGTACGCCGGAGCGCTACGCGCAATGGCTGGACCAGCTGAAGACCGGCGGCACGTTGCGCGACTACGCGAGCGCGGCCGAGGTTGCCGAGCGGCTGAAGCGCAACAACCCGCGGCTCACCGACGAGCGCGCCGCCTTCCTCGCGCAGCACTGGGCGCAGCCGCGGCCTGACGGGCGGTGGGTGGTGGCGGGCGATCCCGCGCATCGTCTCGTCAATCCCGTGCTGTATCGGCTGGACGAGACCCTGGCGTGCTGGGCTCGCATCGAATGCCCGGTGCTGTGGGTGCGTGCCTCGGATACCGACGTGCTGCGCCACGTGGACGTCGATGCGGCGACGGCGCTGGCCGAGACCGAGCGCCGGCGCGGCTACATCCGGCAGGCGACGAGTCTCGTCATCGACGACGCAGGCCATATGCTGCACCACGACCAGCCGCAGCGCGTGGCCGAGGCCATCGCCGACTTCCTGAAACTCGCGTAACGGTGACGGCCGGTAAAATGGGGGCATGAACGCCCGCCAGCTGCCGCTGCCCGACACTTCCGCACTGCCCGATGCCATCGAGCGCGCGAGCCTCGTCAACGCCGACCTGCACTCGCACTCGACGGTATCCGACGGCCTGCTGGAGCCGCGCGAGGTGGTGACGCGCGCGGCGGCGCACGGCGTGGAGCTGTTCTCGCTGACGGATCACGACGAGGTGTCGGGCCAGGACGCTGCGGCCGACGCCGCGGCGCTGCTGAGCCTGCCTTTCGTGCCCGGCGTGGAGATCTCTGTAACCTGGGCGTCCACGACGATTCACGTGGTTGGCCTGGGCATCGATCCGCACCATCCACCGCTGCAGCGCGCGCTGGAGCAGGTGCGCAGCGGCCGCGCGGAGCGTGCGCAGCGCATGGCCGACGAGCTGGCGGCCGCAGGCATCGTCGACGCGTACGAGGGTGCGCTGCGCTTCGTGCGCAATCCGGACCTGATCTCGCGCACGCACTTCGCGCGGTACCTGGTGGAGTCGGGCTACTGCCGCGACGTGCGCGACGTGTTCAAGCGCTATCTGGTCGCCGGCAAGCCCGGCTACGTGCCGCATCAGTGGGCAGCGCTTAGCGATGCGGTGGGCTGGATACGCGCGGCGGGCGGCGTCGCCGTGCTCGCGCATCCCGGGCGCTACCGTGTCGGCGATCTGAAGCTTTCCGAGCTGGTGCGCGAGTTCAAGGAGGCCGGCGGTACCGCGCTCGAGGTCGTGACCAGCAATCACTCGGCGCAGCAGATACAGCAGTTCGCGAAGATGGCCTTGGCGATGGAGCTCGAGGCCTCCCGCGGCAGCGACTTCCACGGGCCGGAGGAAGCCGAGAACGTGGAACTCGGTGCCGTGCCGCTGCTGCCCGCCGGGTTGACGCCGGTGTGGCACCGCTTTCTCTGAACACCGTCCCTCCCTTCACTTTCGCAGCGTCGTGCAACACGTTCCGAGCTGATCGGCTCGCTCCCTGACATGGCCCAACACTTCGTCGTGCATCCGGTCGATCCGCAGGTGCGCCTGCTGCGCCAGGCCGCGCAGATCCTCGACCACGGCGGCGTCGGCGCGATTCCCACCGACTCCTGCTATGCGCTGGCCTGCCACCTGGACGACAAGGCGGCGGTGGACCGTATCCGCGCGATACGCCGCATCGACGAGCGCCACCTGCTGACGCTGATGTGCCGCGACCTGTCGGACCTGGCTTCATATGCCAAGGTCGACAACGCCACCTACCGGCTGCTGCGCGAGCTGACGCCCGGCCCCTACACGCTGATCCTCGAAGCGACGCGCGAAGTGCCGCGGCGGCTGTCGCATCCGTCGCGCCGCACGATCGGCCTGCGCATTCCGCAGAATCCGGTGGCGCTGGGCCTGCTGGACGTGCTGGGGCAGCCGCTGATCAGCACGACGCTGCTGCTGCCGGGCGACGAGTTGCCGCTGAACGACGTGGACGACATCCGCGAGCGGCTCGACTACGCGATCGACTTCGTGCTCGATGCAGGCCCCTGCGGCGTGGAGCCCACCACCGTCGTCGACCTCACCGGCACGCAGCCGATGCTGGTGCGCGCCGGCAAGGGTCCGCTGGCGGCGCTGGGCCTGTAGCGCATGCTGCGACGCGATCTCAACAATCGAGTGCGATAGACTGCAACGATGGACGGCATCATCCAGACGATCACCGTCTACGCGATCCCGGTGTTGCTGGCCATTACCTTGCACGAGGCGGCGCACGGCTATGTCGCCCGCATGTTCGGTGATTCCACCGCCTACATGCTGGGACGCGTGACGCTGAATCCGCTCAAGCACATCGATCCGGTCGGCACGATCATCGTGCCGATGGTCATCGTGTTCATGTCGCGCATGGCTGGCGGGCCCGGCTTCATGTTCGGCTGGGCGAAGCCCGTGCCGGTGAACTTCAACAACCTGCGCCATCCCAAGCGCGACATGATCTGGGTGGCGGCGGCGGGGCCGGGTACCAACCTGCTGCAGGCGATCCTGTGGGCGCTGGTGCTGAAGCTGCTGGTCAACACTGGTGTAGACGAGGCATTCTTCTTTGAAATGGCGCGCGCCGGCGTGTTCGTCAACATCGGCCTGATGGCGCTGAACCTGCTGCCGTTGCCGCCGCTGGACGGGGGGCGCATCCTCGTGGGCCTGCTGCCCGATCGTCTCGGGCACGCGGTGTCGCGCATCGAACCGTACGGCTTCTTCATCCTGATCGCGCTGCTCGCGACCAACACCATCGGCTTTTTCCTGGCGCCGTTCTACGAGTTCGGCCTGGGCATCGTCCGTCTCTTCGTCTGATCGATCATGTCCGCTGACCGCGTGCTCTCCGGCATGCGTCCCACGGGGGCGCTGCACATCGGCCACTACCACGGCGCGCTGAAGAACTGGGTGAAGCTGCAGCACGAGTATCCGTGCTTCTTCTTCGTCGCCGACTGGCACGCGCTGACCACGCACTACGAGACCCCCGAGATCATGCAGGCCAGCGTGTGGGACATGATCATCGACTGGCTGGCGGCCGGCGTCGATCCGGCGAAGGCGACGATCTTCATCCAGTCGCGTGTGCCCGAGCACGCGGAGCTGTTCCTGCTGCTGTCGATGTCCACGCCGCTGGGCTGGCTCGAGCGCGTGCCCACGTACAAGGACCAGATCGACAAGCTGAGAGACCGCGATCTCGCGACCTACGGCTTCCTCGGCTACCCGCTGATGCAGGCCGCGGACATCCTCGTGCATCGCGCGACGCTGGTGCCGGTGGGCGAGGACCAGGTGCCGCACATCGAGATGACCCGCGAGGTCGCGCGGCGCTTCAACAACCTGTTCGGCCGCGAGCCCGGCTTCGAGGACAACGCGCAGGCCGCCGTGAAGAAGCTGGGCAGCCGGCTCGCCAGGCAGTACCTCGAGCTGCGCACGCGCTACCAGGAGCAGGGCGACAGCGCGGCGCTGGAGACCGCGCGCGCGATCGTCGCCAATGCCGGCAGCCTGTCGACCGAGGATCGCGAGCGTGCGTCCGGCTGGCTGGAAGGCGCGCGCCGCGTGATCCTGGTCGAACCCGCCGCGAAGCTCACCGAGACGCCGAAGCTGCCCGGCCTGGACGGCCAGAAGATGTCCAAGAGCTACGGCAACGTCATCCTGATGCGCGAAGAACCGAAGGCGCTGACCGAGAAGGTCCGCCGCATGACCACCGACCCGGCGCGCGTGCGCCGCACCGATCCGGGCGAGCCCGAGCGCTGTCCGGTGTGGCAGCTGCACAAGATCTATTCGAGCGCCGACACGCAGGCGTGGGCCGCGCACGGCTGCCGCACGGCGGGCATCGGTTGTCTGGACTGCAAGCAGCCGGTCATCGACGCGCTGCTGGCCGAGCAGGCGCCGTGGCGTGAGCGCGCGCAGCGCTACGTCGACGATCCGAAGCTGCTGCACGCGATCGTCGCCGACGGCTGCGACCGCGCGCGCGCCAGCGCCGGGGAGACGATGCGCGAGGTGCGCGAATCCATGGGGCTCGCGTACCGGTGACGCTGGCGAGCAGCGAAGCCGACGGCGCGCCCACGTCGAACCCGCTGGCGCGCGCACCGTCGCCATGGGTCGTGCGCTTCGCTGCGCAGCTTGCGCCCGGCGCGCGTGTGCTGGATGTGGCCTGCGGCCATGGGCGCCATGCGCGCTGGCTCGCGCAACGCGGCTGCCGCGTGACTGCTGTGGACATCGATGCGGCCTGCGGCGCGAGCCTGGCCGGCGAGCCCGCCATCGACTTCGTGCAGGCCGACCTCGAAGGCGCGCCCTGGCCCTTCGGCGGGCAGGCCTTCGACGCGGTGATCGTCGTGCACTACCTGCACCGGCCGCTGCTGCCGCTGCTGGCGGCCGCGCTGGCGCCCGGCGGACTGCTGCTGTACGAAACCTTCGCCGCCGGCAACGAGCGCTTCGGCCGACCGCGCAATCGGGACTTTCTGCTGCGGCCGCGTGAACTGCTGCAGGCCTTCGGCGCGCTGCGTGTGCTGGCCTTCGAAGACGGCCTGCAGACCGCGCCGTCGGCCGCGATGGTGCAGCGGATTGCCGCGCGGCGCCTTGAACCGCTGGCGACCGCCCCGGTCGAAGCGCTGGCGCTCTAGCGCCGCTCCCCCATAGGTCCGTGGCGGTCATGCCCCACGGTAGAATCCCATGCTTGGGCCTGGAGACAGCCCGGGAGACAACGGCAGATCATGATCAAGGGCAGTATCGTCGCAATCGTCTCGCCGATGCGCGAGGACGGCGTGCTGGATTACGAGGCCTACAAGGGCCTGATCGACTGGCACGTTGCCGAGGGCACCAACGCCATCGTCGCGGTGGGCACGACCGGCGAATCGCCCACCGTGGACCCCGAGGAGCACGGCGAGCTGATCCGCGTTGCTGTGCAGGCGGTGCAGGGCCGCATCCCGGTCATCGCGGGCACCGGCGGCAATTCCACGCGCGAAGCCGTCGAGCTGACACGCTACGCGAAGGAAGTGGGCGCGACCGCGACGCTGCAGGTCGTGCCGTACTACAACAAGCCGACGCAGGAAGGGCTCTATCGCCATTTCCGCACCATCGCGGAAACGGTGGATCTGCCGGTCATCCTGTACAACGTGCCCGGCCGCACGGTCGCGGATCTGGCCAACGACACGACGGTGCGGCTCGCGCAGGTGCCCGGCATCGTCGGCCTCAAGGATGCGACCGGCGACCTCGCGCGCGCGACGGACCTGCTGAGGCGTCTGCCGCCGCATTTCGCGGTGTACAGCGGCAACGACGATTCGGCGCTGGCATTGGTGTTGCTCGGCGGCCATGGCGTGATCTCGGTGACCGCCAACGTCGCGCCGCGGCTGATGAGCGAGATGGTGAAGGCAGCGCTGGCTGGCGATCTCGTGCGCGCGCGCCAGATCAACAACCAGTTGCTGCCGCTGCACACGAAGCTGTTCGTCGAGCCCAACCCCATTGCGGTCAAGTGGGTGCTGGCGAAGATGGGCCGCATCGCGCCGGGCATCCGCCTGCCGCTGGTACCGCTGTCGACGCCGGCCGAGCCGGTAGTACTGGCCGCGATGAAGGACGCAGGGCTGCTGTGAGCCGCCCGCAGGAGTCGTTTTCGATGATGGTTCGGATGTTTCTGTGTCGTTCGGCCGCTGCCGTTACCACTGCCGCCGCTGCGCTGGCGCTGGCCGGATGCAGCTGGACCGGCAACGTGTTCGGCGACAAGGTCGACTACAAGAGCGCGCAGACGCGCGCCACGCCACTCGAGGTGCCGCCCGATCTGTCGCAACTGCCCCCCGAGGAGCGCTTCTCGGTGCCGGAGCGGCCGACCACGGTCACGGCGTCGGGCACCACTGCCGGACGTGGTGCGGGTGGGCAGCCGGTCGGCGCTCCGGGTACGACCACGGCAGGCGCGGTGGTCCCGACCGGTGCCCTCGCTCGCATCGAGCGCGACGGCACGGCCCGCTGGCTGGCCGTCAACATGCCGCCCGAGAAAGCCTGGCCGATCCTGCTGGATTTCTGGCCCAGCGTGGGGCTGGCGGTCGAGCGCTCGGACCCGGCCACCGGTATCGTGGAAACCGTGTGGGCCGAGAACCGCGCGAATCCGAACCTCGGCATCATCCGCCAGACGCTGGCGCGTTTCCTGGGCTCCATGTATTCGACCGGCGAGCAGGACCGCTTCCGCGCGCGGCTCGAGCGCTCGCCCACCGGCAACTCCGAGATCTTCATCAGCCATCGCGGCATGGAAGAGGTATTCACGTCTTCCGCGCATGACCGTACGGCGTGGCAGCCGCGACCCACCGATCCGGATCTCGAGGCAGAGATGCTGCAGCGGCTGCTGGTGCGCTTCGACGCCAACGCGGCCAAGAGCGTGGCGACGGGCGCACCGACGCGCACGGCAGCCGCAGGGGCTGCGGGTACCGCGGCAGGCGGCGCAGCGGCGAGCACCATCACCGCCGAGCGCGCGTTCATCGTGAAGAATGCCGAGGGGCGCAGCGAGCGGCTCGACATCGACGATCCGTTCGATCGCGCGTGGCGCCGCATCGGCCTGGCGCTGGACCGGGGCGGCTTCACGGTCGAGGACCGCGACCGCGCGAAGGGCATCTACTTCGTGCGCTACCTCGATCCCGATTACGAGGCGCGCGCCAAGGAGCAGCAGGGCTTCTTCTCGAAGCTGCTGGGTCGCGATGCGACGGTGCAGGCGCCGCAGTATCGCGTGCAGCTCGCGTCGGTGGGCGACTCGGGCACGCAGGTGCGCGTGTTCAGCAGTGAAGGCAAGCCCGAACTGTCGCCGGCCGGCGATCGCATCCTGACGCTGCTGCGCGACCAGCTGCGCTGAGCCCACCGCGATGCTGCGGGTATGCAGCCTGGGCTCCGGCAGCAGCGGCAACGGACTGGTGGTCGAGGCGCGCGACGGGCTGCAGGTCAACCGCGCGCTGATCGACTGCGGCTTCAACGTCCGCGAGCTGCGGCGGCGGCTGCAGCGAGCCGGCCTGGACATCGATGCGCTGGATGCGGTGTTCGTCACGCACGAACATTCGGACCACGTCGGCGGCGTCGCTGCGCTGGCGCGGCGTCACGGCATTCCGGTGTATTGCACGGCGGGCACCGCGGCCGCAGCCGGTATAGCCGCGCCCAGCATCGCGTGGCACTGCATCTGTGCCGGCGAGATCGTCGCACTCGGCGCGCTCAGCGTGATGGCCTACGACGTGCCGCACGATGCCAGCGAGCCGGTGCAGTTCACATTCAGCGACGGCGTGCGTCGCGCCGGCCTGCTGACCGACGCCGGCGACTGCTCCGACGTCATCGCGACCGTGCTGTCGGGCCTGCACGCGCTGGTGCTGGAGTGCAATCACGATGAAGCGATGCTGCGCAACGGACCTTATCCGGCGTTCCTGAAGGCGCGCATCCTCGGTGGGCGCGGCCACCTGTCCAACCGGCAGGCCGCCGGCATCCTGCGGCAGGTGGACTGTTCGAAGCTCGCGTGGATCGCGGCCGCGCACCTGTCGCGCACCAACAATCATCCGGCGCTGGCGCGCGCCGCGCTGGCCGAAGCGCTGCGCTGCGCAGAGGCGGATATCGCGGTGGCCGACCAGCAGGACGGCCTCGCCTGGCGCGAAGTCTGACGCGCGTCAGACGCCACGAAAAAAGGGCCGGCATTGCCGACCCTTTTTTGGTCAAGCCGAGCGGTCTACTTCTTGGCGGCCTCGTTGGCCTTCTCGACAGCCTTGGCCGCATCGCTGGCGGTCGACGACGCATCGCCGGCCTTGGACATGTCGCCGCCCGGTGCGGCGTCGGCGGGCTTGGTCGCATCAGTGGCCGGCGCCGGCGCGGGGGCCGGTGCAACAACCGGTGGCGGCGCCGGAGCGGGCACGGGGGCCGGCGCCTCCTTGCGGCCGCAAGCGGCAACGGCAACGACGATCATCGAAGCAGCGAACAGAGTCTTCTTCATAAGCCTTCTACCTTCTGTCAACCCGATACGGGTTGTCCCGACTTTCCGATCGACAATTATATGCGCCAGGCCGCGCCGGGTTGCCGATACCGCAGTCGCGGGGCGTCCCTCGCGCGGGACCTCAGCCCAGCCCGAGCGGCGCCACCGCGAGGTTGTGGCCGGCCGCGTTCCAGCGACGCACGAATGCGGCGGCCTGCGGCTGCAGATGCGGCTTGTTGTGCAGCCACAGATCGCCGCGCGCGACGGCGGTGGGTTTCAGTTCCAGCAACGCGTGATCGTCGGCCAGCAGGCAGGCGTCGTCGCCCACGGGATCGTCGGCCGAGGCCACGCGCATCTCGAGTGCATGCGGAAAGCGTCGCTGCAACGCGCGCAGCCGCGGCGCTTGGGAATCCAGCCATGCGACATCGTCGACCAGCAGTTGCACGCGCGCAGAACGGTGTCCCAGCAGCAGCCGGTGCAGCCTCTGCTCGGCCGCGACGCTGCCCAGGTCGAACACGGTCAGGTCGCGATGCATGCAGCGCACCAGCCGCGTGGCGACGTCCAGCGCGATCAGCACGGCCTCGTGCGTCTCGGCACGCGACGTCACCAGCGCGCGCTGCGGCGCGCTGTCGGCAGGCTGCAGGTCCGACGGCTTCATGCGCTGCCAAGATGCAGCCAGCCCGCCGCGTGCCAGGGTTGCAGCAGTGCGGCCAGCGGCGCATCGATGACATCGCGCGGCAGCCGGCGCTGGTTCGCCAGTTGGTGCATTGCTGTGCGCTGCGCCGCTTCGACGGCATGGACCTCGCCGTTGATGCCGATCTGCGTGCCGCGGTACAGCAGCCGCGTACGCCGGTCCAGCGCGACGCCGTCGCGCAGCGCAGCGCGCGCGAAGCTCGCGGTGCCCGGCGCGCGGCGCGGTCGCTCGAACACCACCTGCGCCTTCGGCTCCGTCAGCCAACCCAGAAGAAAGTGCGCGGTATCGGCGCGCCGCGGCGCGCGGGCTGTCAGCGCCACGTGCAGCCGCTCGATCATCGCCGGCGGTAGCGCGGCAGGCCGGCGCGTCGGCTGCAGTCCGCGATCCGCATAGCGGCCGGCAAGGGCGGCGCGTGCAGCGAAGTCGGCGAGCAGCGGCTCCAGCAGTTCCTGGTGCGTGGGCGCACGAAAGCCTATCGAGCAGGTGATGCATTCGCCGATGGCGGTGCCCTCGTGCGCGACGCCCGGCGGCAGATACAACAGATCGCCGGGGTCCAGCACATACTCGGCGCTGGCGCGGAAGTCCGCCAGCACGCGC
>Ga0307505_10002023_pt1 | contig 14909 bp, 9 predicted proteins | sample 23_S_MG_FD_202183 | JGI IMG/M metagenome (GOLD analysis project Ga0307505, IMG submission 202183) | Soil microbial communities from Populus trichocarpa stands in riparian zone in the Pacific Northwest, United States - 23_S | ecosystem: Environmental > Terrestrial > Soil > Riparian zone > Trees...
TTGCATCAGCCAGGCGACATCAGCTACGTTTAGCGTGGGAAAAGTACTGCGTATCAGGGCGGCCTGACCGGTGATGAAACCGGTGGCCATGGATGTGCCACTCCATTGGGCGTAGCCGTCAATCGGAAAGGTGCTGGTGATACTCTGGCCTGGGGCGGCAATATCTACCCAGGCCCCGTAATTGGCAAAAGGGGATTTGAGGCTATCTGGCCCTACGGAGGTCACGGCCAGGACGTTCGGATTGGCCGCCGGATATTGCTCTCTGGCACTGTTAGAATTGCCCGCGGCCGCGACAATGATCACCCCACCCGCCACCGCATCGGCGATGATCTCGCGCAAAAGGCTTGACTCTATCGGTGTGCCCAGACTCAGGTTGATGATGGTTGCGCCGTGGGCACGGGCAAACTGGATGGCTTCGGCGATCATAAAGTCACTACCGCGACCATCAGAGTCAAGAATCCGCAAGGGCATGATTTGGGCGGCTGGGGCGATCAGGTTGATGATACCAGCGACGTGGGTGCCGTGCCCGGTTCCTTCGTCTATCAGCCAATCGCCATCATTGTCTACGCCATTGCCTTCATCTTCCGGGATTAGATCGTCATCAATGAAATCATAGTTTGCCGATATGATTTGTCCGGTCAGATGGGGGTGGTTCAATTGAATGCCGGTGTCCAACACGGCAACAATGACCCCAGATCCCTCGCTAATAGTGTGTGCGGAAGAGAGATTGAGGAGCGCGGCCGCGTATTGGTCTAGGTATCCAGCCGGATCATGCCCCCCCCAGGCCCATGTGCCACTAGGGTCTCCTTCCGGCATATTGCCGATAAAATTAGGCTCGGCATAAAGCAGGCGTGGATCAGCCATCATCTCTAACACAACTTCCTCCACTTCTTGGCCAATTCCCACCTGGAGCAAATAAATGTTGGCACTCCCCAAAAGCGTTTCCAGGGTCGTTGTGCCATACGTGGCATTGATAGCGGCAATCGTCGCTCCACTGGCTGGATTGAGCTTTACCACTACTTGATCGGGCATAAATTCCACCCCATCATCACCGGCATGAAGGGGTGTGAACCAGATAACCAGCACGAAGAAAATAACTAGAAGCGATAAAAACCCTACAAAAGAAGTGAGTCGTTTTTGTCTGAACCCTTTTTTCATCTTGCGCCTCTCCTCCCAAATAAACAAAGTACAGATAATGTCTTAAGAAATGTAAAACGATTGAACTATCAGTGCCTGGCACGGGGCAGACGAACCTGGTCATGGCTAGACTTGCCGCCCCGTGCCAGGCACTATATGGAAGATCAACGAAATAAAACACACCTATGGGTAAATCGTTCGGGCAATCTGGCAAATCGCCCTTCTGGGATCCTTCTATCAGCGACGGCCAACGGCGATGAAGGGTGCCCAATGGTACGGGTGCGGATATTGCGCTTTGAGGGACAGTTGGGCCGCCCGTAACGCCTGGGTTGGTGTCATCCCCTGTTCCCGCAGGGTATCGTACCAGGTAGCCATCAGGCGGGCAGTGGTGTCATCCTGGGCCAGCCACAAACTAACAACAATCGTAGCGGCTCCGGCTCCCAGGAAGGCCCGGAGCAAACCCAACAGTTCATCACCGCGAGTGATCTGACTGCGCCCGGATTCGCAAGCACTGAGCGTCACCAGGGCATCCGGTAGATTTAGTTTCATCGCCTCGCCCGCTGTCAGCCAGCCATCATGGAGTTTGAGAGCGGAAAACATGGGGTTGTCGGCGCGGAATATGCCGTGACAGGCCAGATGGAGAAGCTGACAACCGGCCACGGCGGCACGGAAGTTGGCCTGGGTAGCCTGTTCGTCTAACAGAATATTAGCCTGGGGCATATAGGCCGCAATGGCCTCAACCTCCAGGGTGACAGCCGGAATGGATGGGTCAGAGACACCAACAACCAGGGCTTTGTCAATGAGGGGTCGCGGCCGCGTCTGGCACAAATGGTAAATAGTGGCACTGGGCGCGTAGGTAATTTCATAGCGGTCTACCCAATACATCTGCCCATCAAACAACGCATGGAACGGGACCTGGTGGAGACAACCATGAGGCACAATCGTCAGTTTGGGCGTTAGGCCGACGGCTTCGTTACTGGCGGTCTCAGCCAGCAAGGGAGCTAGAGGTGCAACCAACGTCTGATAAAGATGGGTCAACACCCGTCGAGCCGAGAGTTCCAGCCACCCCATCTGGGCGTCACTAAAGAGGCTACTGGCCCGTAACCGATCCAACATACCTTCCAACCGCCGGAGCGATGCCTTCACCTCAGAAGCCTGACCCAAAGCGCGGTAAACGTGCAGGCCCTTATGGGTGATGACCCAGGCCAGGATTTCTTCACCAATGATGTGATAGGTGATCAGCGTGGTATCTGTGGCTAACTGAGATTGGAGTAAGGGCAGAGGCAGAGGAGTTGCCCATTGATCCGCCATATCATCTTGAACGATCAGGCGCAATTGAAGTTGCTGGATAGCCCCTTCTAAGGTAGCGGCCCGGATTTGCAGGGTTTTGTATCGGTCTTCCGGGCCATCGGCTCCCCCGGTGTTGAGGAGTTCGTTATAAACAGCGTTCAGATCGGCCTGGAGTTGCTGTTGGGTCGCGGCCGCGGTCTCATCCCCCAGTGGCGTTGTTTCCAATACCCCCGTCATTAAATCCAGGAGCGTGCGCGACTTGGCCTGTTCGGTCACGGCAAAGGCACGGCGGTTGCCCTCGTCATTATCCCAGGAGAGATAAAGGAGAATCAACTCATCATAAACGGCTACTTTGTCATGCAGGAAGGACGTGCGTAAGGTTTCCTGGGCTAACGCCCCCCGGAGTCGCTCGACTTCGGCAATGGCCCCTTCTAGCAACAATTGGGCTTCTTCTCGGCGACCTTGCTGGCGGCGCAGGCGACCGAGACGTTGTTGCAGACGGTAACGCAGATGAGGCAGACCAAAGGGATCCGCCAGTTGTTGGGCCAAGAGCAGGTGACTTTCGGCCTGTGCGGGATCGGAATCGGCCAGATCGGCCAGTTGTAGATGGGCGTAAATGGTGGGTACGGGCCAATCATGCCCGCTCACCAGGTCAAGGGCGCGTTGGGCGGTAGTTTGGGCCAGAGAGTGGTGGTGACGAGCAGAGTACGCGGCCGCGAGTTCCAATAAAAGTGTCGCCAACAAGGGAGTAGGGCCATCCCCGGCCGATTCCAACGCGGCGACGGCTTCGACTAACACTTTTTCGGCGTCATTGGGTTGTTCCAGAGCCAGAAGCGTCGCCCCTAGACCCCACAGCGCACGCACCCGCTGATGAACAACCCCGGCAGATTTGAGCAGGTGGGCCGCTTCTAGATAAGCCGCCATCGCTTCGTTGTACAGATTCAGCGTCAGGTACGCGTTGGCCGTATCCAGGAGTAGGACGTGTTGGTCTACCAGAACATCAAGGGAAGAAAACAGGCGGCGTGCTCTTTCAAAGGTTTCCAAACTGGCTGTGTAGTGACCCAACAGCAGATAGACACTGCCCATGTTACTCAACGTTTGGGCCTGCAACATCGTCTGGTTGGCTTCTTCACGAATGAGCAAGGCCTTTTCCAGAGCAGCGAGGGCGGCGGTTCCCCGGCCCATTTCCCAGAGGAGAATACCCCGGTTGTTGCTGATGTCGCCAGCCTGAACGGTCATACCCAGGGCCAGATAATGGGTTTCGGCGGCGTGGTAGGCGTGGAGAGCTTCGTCATAACGACCCAGAGCGTTGTAACACAGCCCCATATTTTGCTGGATGTGGGCCAGAAGCCCCATGAGAGGCGGTTGATCGGTTGATCCGATTTTGTCCAACACTCCTTGCCCGGCGTCGAGGGCGTCTTGATAACAACCCGACTCACCCAAAACGTGCATGAGGCCAGCGGTAGTGCGTAGGGCGGCAAACTCTTGCCCCAAGGCTAAGTAACCTTCGCGGGCGGCGTAGATAAGGGTCAGGGCTTGCTCAAACTCGCCGGCCAGGGCGTAGGTCTGTGCCTTGAGGTAAGTAGCTCTGGGAGCAACTTCATCTGCACCAACCTGGGCGGCCAGTTCCGCGCAGAGGGTGGCTAACTGCCGAGCCTGGGTGGGGTTGGTCCGCATGAGCGCGGCCGCGTCATCCAGCAGGGCCAATAAGCCACTTACGTGATCCAGCTTGGCGTGCTGTAAGCGAGCCACCTGCTGGGCGATTGTCGGTAAGGCCAGCAACTCTTCATATGGGAGTGGGGTATCTATACTGGTAGCGGGCATAATCTGACATTTTTTCGCCCTGTCGCCATCGCTTTGTCGCCGCGTCGGGTACAATCCGCTGTTTTAGCCGAGAGTGGTCATAGCGAAAGGTTAAGAGGGGTTATCTTGATTTCGTAAAGATCTCCGGTGAGGACGAGTGTGTATGAACCGGTGGGCAGGGCGATCAGGCTAAACTCGCCTAAATCGTCGGTGAACGTACTGTCAAACTCGGTCTGCTCATGCACGAGCGCCACACGGATCATCTCTGTATCCAGGTCTTGGACAGGTATGAGTTGGCCCAGAAGATCGAAGTTTTTATCATGGCTCCGTTGTTGTAGGGTCAGGGCGATGGTAGCCAGGTCTGTTTCGTAAACGAATTGGCGTTGATTGTCGGTGGTCGCGGCCGCGCGCACGCCTCGCGCCAGGGTGAGACGGCTGTCAAAGCTCAAACTGGCGATGAGACGTTGAAAAAAAGAGGGTTGACGCCGGGTGGCAGCATAAGCGGCAAACCGACGCTCCAGACGTTCAGACACCACGGGGGGTGGGTCGGCAACTATCTGGCTTTGGCTGGCCCGGTAAAATTTTTGCAACCAGGCGAGATCAGCTTGTGCGGCCGCGTCGGCCTCAGCCATCTGTTCAGCGATGATCTGGGCTTCTTCTGAGGCAAGTCGCCCTTCCAGCCAGTCTACGAGTTTTTCAAAAGAGGGAGCCGTTTGTTTCATTACACTTAGAACCTCCACACGACAATTGCGGTGCCAGTTAATAAAGATATGGGTTTTAGAAGGGGTAAAAATACACCCATCACCTTATCTTGCCCGCATAATGTCGCGGAGACGATGCAAACAACGTGCCCGCATAGGGCCGATACTGCCAACTGCCAGACCCAAACGGGTGGCCACGTCGCTGTAAGCGGGTTGTTCGGGATCAAGGTACAGGGCAATAAGCAAAGCGCGACAGGTTTCATCCAGTTGGGTGAGACCATCGTAAAGCCAGGTGCTTAATTCCCACCGTTCTTTTTCATCAGTAGCGGTCTGGTCGTGGAGAAGGGTTTGCTCCGTGATGGGAGCGGTGTCGAGATTTTCGCGGCCGCGACGTTCGATGACATGCCAGCTGTTACGCCGGGCGACGGTAGCCAGCCATCCACCCAGATGGCTCTCTCGATGCAAACCATCTAACCCTTGCATGAGCATCATAAACGTGAGTTGAACAATATCGGCGGCATCTTGTTGACCCAGACCATAATTCAACGCAATAGAAAAGACCAGGCGTTGATACTGGCTGACAACCTGTTGCCAGGCCAATTCCTCACCCTGGCGACAAGCCTGAATCAAATCCCAATCTGAGCGAGTCATCATTATATGAGCACGATCTTTATCAACGCCGGTTGCGCCAAAGTCATCAGAGCATTGGGTTTAGGAAATATCGTTCAGATCAGCTTATCTGAAAGGAACATGTATCTATATTGCAGAAGTATGCTGAAAACAGTTGGATGTTTTATATTCAAAGCATACAGATGGGTTGTTGGCTACGCTTTAATACTGGCTTGCAATTCTGGAACTGGCAACATTATAGGTTAAACATTGGAAAATGGTCAACAAGCACACAAGCACAGATGGTTTGGGTTGAGGATCCTTAATGAGGAATATGCCTGATGCGACCTGTGTTGGCTCCTTGACCCACCTAAAGTAGCATAAGTCAGGGATGAAAAAGGAAATTGTTGCGGCCGCGAATCCACCCACCAACCTCAAATCGCCACTCAACAAACAGCCCTCAGAACCAATTTTACAAAGCTATGATGAGGCTCTGAACGAGGTGCCCAGACAAAAATCTTCTGCCCGGAGCTTAGCCGGAACCCGTCGCTCCCGTAAAAGGGCGCAAGCAGAAAGCTTGCGCCTTTTTTGTTTCTTTTGCTGCCTCAACCTTTTGCCAGACATTGTTCCCCCTGCTATCCTATAAGTCCAGCGGCCTTGATTTCAAGATCCGTAACGGCCGTTTTCAGACACAAATTTCCCACAAGTGCCATGACCTGGCGAACAGTAGAGAAAATATGAGCAACGATGTCCTCCAATATGAATCAACCATCTGGAACACCGCCGACCTACTGCGCGGTAGCGGTATCAAAGAATCCGAATGGCCATCCTACATGATGCCCTTTTTTGCCCTGGCCATGATTGAAAGCCGCCTGATCCGCAAATGGGACGAACTTAAAGAGACGTATGGCGTAGAGTTTCTGTCAGATCAGGAACAAGATGATCTGTACGAGCTGGCCGAAGGAGATAGACACGGCTACAACGCCTACATCTTTAAGTGGAACAAAACATTCAAGGACATTTGCCAGAATGACAAATCGTTTGAGATTGATTTTGACACCTACTTGAACGGCTTCGATGGCGAAACCAAAGATTTATTGGGCGTGAACCCCGGCGAGAGTCAGAAATTTCTGGACATCAAAGGGGTCATTGCCAAACTCAAAACAAAGAAGGTGTTGTTCAACTATGCCAAAGAGTGGAGCAACATTGACCTCAAACCGTTTAATAACTCCGAAGTCACCACCCTGGAAGAGCATATCAAGCGCAAATGGGCCGATATTTCCGCCGAAACGGCCGGGGAGCAGTTCACCCCCGACGACGTGATTGCCCTGATCGCGGAAATCATCGCCTCTAAAATAGAAGACGCCGAGAGGCTGTTAAAAATCTACGATTGCACCTGCGGCGGCGGCAACTTGTTGTTTGGCGTCGAAGAGCGCATCAATAAAAAGGTCAAGCGCTATACCCAAACCTTTGGGCAAGACTGGAACGACGCCCTCTATGCCTTGGCCCGCATAGAAAGCCGCTTCCGCCCCGACTCCCACATTGCCCACGGCAACACCCTCACCGAAGATGAGTTTTACGACCATGAGTTTGACGTGGTTGTCGCCAATCCCCCCTATGGCGTCAGTTGGAAGGGGTATCAAAAAGATATTCTCAACGACAAGACCGGCCGTTTCAAATACCTGCCCTCCGTCTCCGATGGGCAACTGCTCTTTATGCAACACCTTATTTCCAAGATGGCCTTAACGGGCATGGGCGTGGTTGTCCACAACGGTTCGACGCTGTTTTCTGGTGATGCCGGTTCGGCGGAAAGCAATATCCGCAAATGGATGTTGGACAGCGACATTGTGGAAGCGATTATTCAACTGCCCACCGATGAGTTTTTCAACACTGGCATTTACACCTATCTGTGGGTCTTGAACAAAGACAAAAAAGGGCATCAGCGCGACAAGGTGATGCTAATTAACGCCAGCCAGAAGTTTAAGCCGCTCAAGAAAAGCAGGGGGTCGAAGCGCAAAGCAGTAGACGAAGCCAGCCGTCTGGAGATTGTGGCAACATTGACTTGCTGGCAAGATAACGAGTACGCCCGCGTCTTTGACAAAGAGTTTTTCTACTTCAACAAGCAGGCCATTCAACTAACCCATGTGGATGGTGACGGCAACAGCTTGGCCACGGTTTTGGGCGATAAAAAGAGTTTGAAGCTCAAGCCGCTTAAGTTGAGCAACGGCGAACACTTCCTGACCGAATTTGTAATTACCAGCTTTGACAAGGAACGTTACGCCAGTCTGGCGGCGTATTACAGCGACGAGGTAAAGCCTTTATTAGACGTCTTGAATTACAAGGAACAGCCCCTGCGAGTGGAGACGAAACAGGCCAGCTATTGGTACGACCCGGAGCAGGAAACCTTGCTCAAAGAGGCGAAGGGGGAGCAAACGGCGTTGGGCTGTGGCTGTATTGTGTGTAAGGCGAGTTTCAAGAACAAGAGCGGAAACCAACCGGAACGGATTGAAATAACGGTGGAACTGACTGCTAACACCGAAAAGGATTACGAGATTATCCCTTACCAGCGCAATCCCGCCGCCAACCAGCAAGCGATTGCCGACTTTATGGCGAAGTACATCAGCCGACCCTTCGTCTATCTTGATAATGTGGTGGGGGTGGAGATTAACTTTAACAAGGTGTTTTATGAGCCGGAAAAACTGCGAGATGTGACCAAGATTTTGGCTGACATTGAGCGGATTGATGTGGAGTTGAAGGCGTTGGAAGAAGGGCTATCGTTATGATAAATGCAGTATTTAAAAAATACGATGTTTTCAAAGATAGTGGCATTGAATGGCTAGGAGACGTGCCGTCACATTGGGAAATCAGAAGATTAAAGGATATTGGAATTAGTATTATCGGTATCACCTATTCTCCAGATGATGTTGTAGAAGATGAATCTGAGGGAATTCTCGTTCTTAGAGCTTCGAATATTCAGGGCAACAAGTTAAGTTTGTTAGACAATGTGTTTGTAAACAAGAAAGTGTCAGTAAAGCAAATTGTTAGAAAGGGCGATATTCTTCTTTGTTCAAGAAGTGGTAGTCGTTCGCTAATTGGTAAAAATATTTGTGTTGATGACCAAATCGCGGGGACGACATTTGGCGCTTTTATGACCATTTATCGATCCCGATATTTCAAATTCATTTCAGGTTTTTTCAACTCGAAATTTTTTGAAGCTCAATCCGGTCTATTCATGACTTCCACAATCAACCAATTAACAATTAGCACGTTAAACAACCTGCTTGTAGCGCTCCCACCGCTTGATGAACAGAAGGCGATTGCGGCGTATCTGGATGAGAGGACGGCGCAGATTGACCACAAAATAGACCTGCTCACCCAAAAAGCGGCGCAGTACGCCCAACTCAAACAAGCCCTCATCAACGAAACCGTAACCCGCGGGCTGGACAAAACCGCCCTCCTAAAAGAGAGCGGTATCGAATGGCTCGGCCCAATCCCCACCCATTGGGAAGTGAAACGTCATAAAGACCACTTTATTTTTATCAATAAAAAATGTAACGATATGGAATTGGCTAAAGTTGGGCTTGAAAACATTGAAAGCAAAACGGGTAAATTTATATTTACTGATAGCGATTTCGATGGCATTGGTATTGAATTTAGAGAAAATGACATTTTGTTCGGGAAACTGCGACCATATCTCGCAAAGGTATATTTAGCTGAATTCAACGGAAGTGCAGTTGGAGATATTTTTGTATATCGTCCCAAATCTGACATTGTTCCAAAATTTGCCCGATACTTAATGCTGTCGGATAGATATATTGATGTAATAAACAGCTCTACTGTCGGAGCAAAAATGCCTCGTGTAAGTTCAGGTTTTATAGCAAATTTACCCGTTGCAATCCCAACCCTGTATGAGCAAAAAGCCATTGCCAATTATCTCGATACGAAAACCGCCCACATAGACCGCATTGTTGAAACCATCAACCACCAGATTGAAACCCTGCGCGAATGTCGCAAAACGCTCATTAACGATGTCGTCACCGGCAAAATAAAAATAATTGATAATGGAGAATGGAGAATTGATAATGAGTGACGTTATCCATTGTCCATTATTAATTCTCCATTGAGTGAGCACCTGTTATGAGAGAAAATGTTGTTCGGGATAAAAGTTTTGATTTTGCCGTGCGGGTAGTGAATGCTTATAAATATTTGGTGGAAACAAAGCGGGAATTTGTGATGTCCAAACAACTATTGCGCTCTGGTACAGCGATTGGGGCGTTGGTGCGAGAAGCTGAACATGCAGAAAGCAAAGCAGACTTTATTCATAAAATGTCTATCGCGCTTAAAGAAGCCAATGAAACTGATTATTGGTTAGACCTGCTGTACAAAACCGAATACCTTACTGAAAAAGAACATCAAACACTCAAAGCCGATGCCGGTGAACTGCTAAGACTGCTGGTCTCTATCATCAAATCAAGCAAGAAGATAAGGGATAGTTGAAAATGGATAATGGAACATAAAAGGCATTATCCATTATCCATTGTCCATTATCCATTGAAAGACTTATGAACGAACTTCACTTACAAGACAGATTCTTGCTCCCCTTTATCACCGAGACGTTGGGCTATAAAGAGGTCAAAGCCAACACCGTCAGCAATTCACTGATCATTGAAGAAGATTTGCAGGCCTTCATCGCCGACAGCGAACTCAACCGCAAGCCGTACCGCGCCCTCCTGCGCAAATATGGCAACGACGAGCGCCAGCTTCTGACCGACCTGATCGCCCTCATTCAAGAGCGCAGTGGCAGCAGCCGCAACATGGCCCTCTTTCTCAACGGCAACAGATCCGTTACTCTGCAAGGGGTGAAGCTCCACCTCTTTTACCCTAGCGACAGCGTCACCCATGAAAACGCCCTCTTTGCCCAAAACATCTTTTCTGTGGTGCAGGAACTCCCCTACATCTACAGCCATCAGGGACAAAAGCTCTTTGCCTTTCGGCCGGACGTCACCTTCTTCCTCAATGGCATCTACCTCGGCTACGGTGAACTCAAGGCCAATTACAACAGTCAAAACGCCCGCCAAAACGGCCGGGGCAAAGTGATCAAAGATTATCTGGAAGCGGTCAAGGTCTACACCCACACCTTTGCCAGCAATGCCATGCTCAGCGACAAAGAAAAGACCCAGTATCGCCGCGACTTCCTCAAAATCTTTGAACGCGCCATCCACATCACCACCACTGACATCGGCGAAACCTACGTCATCCGCCACATCGCCGACTTCTTCGACGAAGCCGTTGCCGCCTACAGCGCAGGTCAGTTTGACCGCAAGCAGCTCGAAAAGAAAATAGAAGAGGTTTTCAAACCGTACCCCCTGCTGAGTCCCGACAGCGAGAAAAAAGAGAAACTCAAAGAGATATTCACCGCCCACTACGGCAAGCCGTTCATCGAAAAAGAGATTCTCTACTACAACTTCATTGAGTATGAAGTACAGCAACTCAATGGCGTCAAAGCGGCCAAAGGGGAAGGACAACTGATTGCTCCCCGCCCCAAACAAAAATTCGGTACCGACAAAATCATGGCCCGCATTGACGACTTTCTGGCCCACGAAACAGAGGACGATTACTTTATTGCCCAACTGGAAAAACAACTGGCTGGCGTCTCTGAGCCAATCAAAAAAGAGCTAATCGAAAAACGCAAACGGTACGCCAACAATAAAAATGTCTACTCCCTGCTGATGCAGTATGCCGCCGGATTCGGCAAATCCAACATCATCGGCTGGGCCGCCCTCCAGCTTAAAGATTTGCGCCGAGATGGGGCCTACATCTACGACAAAATCATGATCGTGGTAGATCGGCTGCAACTGCGCGGGCAAATTGACAGCAAAATGTTCAACATGAACATCAGCAAAGGGATGTACGTAGAAGCCTACAACAAAAAAACCTTTCAGGAAGCCCTCAAAGCCGACACCCGCCTGGTCATCGTCAACCTACAAAAGTTCGGTTCCGCCCGCGAAATGCTCGACCCGGAAACATTGCAAAAGCTGGCCAACATGCGCATCGTCTTTCTCATTGACGAAATTCACCGCTCCCACAGCGGCGACCAGCACGAAGAGATGCTGAACATCTTCGACGAACTGCAAACCTCGTTCGACAGCAGTATCCCCTACAATCAGGCCCGCCAAAAGAAAAACCTGATTATCGGCTTCACCGCTACCCCCACCGACCACGCCCTGGCCCGTTTTGGCGAATTCAGCGGCTACGCCGAAAGCGAAAAACTGTGGATCCCCTTCGATACCTACACTATGCGCGAAGCCATCGAAGACGGCTACATTCATAACCCCATCGAAAACATCGTGCCCATCGCCTCCAAAATGATATTCGACCTGCCGCAAAATAAGCTGGCGGGATTCAAGGAGCCAAATTACAGAGATGTCGAGAAGAAACAAATCTATGAAAACCCGGAGCGCATAGACGCCATCGCCGCCTACATTGCCGACCTGCTGGTAAAAGACGTGTACCGGCAAATACGGGGCGCGGGCAAAGCGATGCTGGCGGTCCATTCCATCAAAGCGGCGATCCGCTACTATGATTGCGTCCGGGCGCATTTCAACGAATTGGTCAAACAAAAGAAATACGAGAAGTACGCTGACGCGCCCATCTACATCGTCTACTCCGGCAATCAGGACGAACAAAGTGCCAGCAGTCTCACTGACGATGGCCTGTCTGAAAAGAAAGTCTTGGAAAATTTCGCCCTGGCTAAAAACGCCCTGATCATTGTGGTGGCAAAATTGCAAACCGGCTTTGATGAACGGCGCTTGCACACCCTCTTTTTAGACAAAGAGGTGAGGGGTATCAACGCCATTCAAACCATCTCTCGCGTCAATCGCACCGTCAAATACAAGGAAGATTGCAAAGTCGTTGACTTCTCCTACAACAATGTCAACGTGCAAAACATCAAAGAGGCGTTTGAACATTACTCAAACGTCGTCGTCAGCGATTTCGATCCCTTCAGTGACGCCAAAATTCTTGACTTCCTCTACGACTGGCTGAAAAAGAGCGCTGTCTATGACAAATATTTCGCCGTTTTTATCGCCATCTTCAAAGACCCGGCCAAACGGGATGACCCCGTTAGTTACCTTGATTTGGAAAGCAGTCTGGAGCGGTTTATCAACGCCCATCCCAACGGTACGGCCGACACCAAAGCCAAGGCAGCGCAATACTTCACCATCCTCAACCGCATTGAATTCGTTATCACGCTGGACAAAAAGTACAGCGAACCCCGCTTCCTCTTGTTCTTCCGCAAATTCAACGCCATCTACAACATGATGCACAAAAGCGACGATACAAAAGACCCGATTGAGGTTTATTTTGATAATCAGATCGGCATCATTGAAGTGGAAACGGCTGAAACCAAAGCCAAAAAGAAGTACGAAACCAGAATTGCCGAAGCGCAAGCTGCTTATAACACAGGCCACCAATACGCCATTTTGGACATTATTGATGCCCGCAATCAAGGCGAAGAAGGCAAGGCGCTGCTCATTCAGGAGTTCAAAGCAAAGATTGACACTTTTTTCGAGTATGTGAAGCAATCACAAGAGGGGCAGCGGCTGATCGTAAAGATAAAATCCCACGTACCGGAAGATGAAATCTATGAAGAGTTTGGCCGCATTTATCGCCGCTATAAGATTCTGAACCGTAAAGCGGTAGGGGAATACTTTTTCAAGGAAACGGGCAGCATGTTGGATAAACTGTGTGCCGATTTTGAAGGGGTTGTACTGCATGGGGCGCAAACAGAATTTGGGTATGGTTCAAATTGAACCCACATACCTTTACAGTTGAATGAGCATCCAAATTGAGAATTGGTGGATTATAGGGGAGTGAATCAATAAGTCTGGTACAACTAACCGGCCATCGGTGGTGTGTAAGGGTAGGAGCAAACCAGGAAGAAGGTGTGGTGCGGCCGCGAACCCCAACCGAACCAACTCCGTTTCTTGCGTGATGGTCCGGTAGCCACGAGCGTTGATGATGGTCTCAGTGATACCGGATTCCTCGCGGAGTATGGTGATATGGTGTGGTGAGAGAGAAACAGAATCGGTCATAGGTACGTGTTCCTGGTTTGTCCTTAACTAAAGCGTGATAGGGTGCGTTTGCGGCCGCGAAGATGCCGGTGCTGTTCCCTTTCACTCTAGCCAAACCTCGGATAGCCCAAAGTACACGGCTAGAGTTATTCCGACAGGGGTTGGATAATGATGTAATTATGCGGGTAAAGCCATAAACGCAGAGACACGACCATGAGTAAATACGATCCTCTACATACCTTTCTCCAGAATGTCTCCCTACATCTTGAGGAACTAACCCTTTCCTTTGCCCAAATTGAACAAATCCTGGGGTCAGCTTTGCCTGCCAGCGCATATCAATATCAAGCCTGGTGGTCCAACCCCAGTACACCATCCCAGCACCCTTATGCTCAAAGCTGGCTCACGGCTGGCTGGCGTGTTGCTGGCCTCAATCAACAAGAAACTTGGGTTCGATTTGTTCGGGCCATGTGATAGTTCAGCCTTTTATTGAAGAGTGGATGGGTTGCTCCCTGTCCGTGAGTAAGAAATGTCTCGAATTGGGCATAAATAATAATAGCATTTTATTTACCTGACTAACGTCGCGGCCGCGGAATTTACAGAATCAGCTTAACCTGCTTAAAGGAGGGTTTCGTGTCCGTTAAATTCTACATCCATACCCCGATGCCTGATGATATGAGCGAACGACGGGCCATTTTCCGGGTCGCTCGCCTCCTCAGTCGCCACTTCCCCGATGATAATTTACTCCTCATTGCCAATATTGACCCCCAAAAAACTCGTAACTTACAATTTAGTCAACCCTTGCCCCAACTCGACGGTTTATTATTAGGCTCCAGGTTTATTGCTCTTTTAGAATTTAAGAATGCTTTTGACCGAATTGAGGCCCCCAGTTTGACATCAACCTGGTATGGTATCAATGCCAAAGGGCGTAGTCGTATTAAAGCGGGAAGTAAAATTAACCCTTATGAACAAGCGCGTAATGCCAGGAGCATTTGGTCTGAGTATTTGCGGGAAGGCACGTGGCCTTTTTTGTCAGATGAACGGCGAAAAGAATTGGCCGATGCCTGGTATCATTTACAGGCTTTTGTCTTGTTTCACCCTTACCTACATCCTGATTCGCAGTTCCCGCCTTTAGGCAAAGATAGCATGTGGCTTCGTCTTCGAGGAATTAAGGCCATGGCCGAATTGCCGATCACCACCATAGATAAAAAGCTACAACTTTCAGAAGAGGAAATAGAGAGACTCGCGGTTGAGGCATTTCGGGCTGTACCCTGGACAGAGATGGAGAAAAAGGTTTTGT
>Ga0307505_10002024_pt1 | contig 14897 bp, 18 predicted proteins | sample 23_S_MG_FD_202183 | JGI IMG/M metagenome (GOLD analysis project Ga0307505, IMG submission 202183) | Soil microbial communities from Populus trichocarpa stands in riparian zone in the Pacific Northwest, United States - 23_S | ecosystem: Environmental > Terrestrial > Soil > Riparian zone > Trees...
AGCGTCAGCGTGCCCACGCCGGCCGAGGCGAGGTAGTAGGCGGCGGGCGACCCAAGCCCGCCGGCGCCGATGACCAGCATGCGCGCATCGCGCAGCCGTTGCTGGCCTTCGACGCCCAGTTCCTCGAGCAGGATGTGCCGCGAATAGCGCAGCAGCTGTTGGTCGTCCATGCGTGCGTGATTCCGGAGTGGGCGCAAAAGCAAACGGGCCGCTGAGCGGCCCGTTCGGTCAGCAGGGCGATAGCCTAGCGCTTGGCCTCGGCCACGTTCTCGCCCTTGGGCTTGGCCACTTCGACGGGCTTGCCCTGCAGGTGATTCATCGCCTGCTGCAGCTGGAAATCCTCGGTGCTGCCGAACTCGTAGCGGCGCGCGTTCGAACTCGTGGCGGGCACGGGCTTCGCGGGATCGGCGGCCGGGGCCGGCTGTGCCGGGGTACCCTGCGGCGTGCCCGCGCGGCGTGCGACGTCCTCGACCTTGCTGTCCTCGAGATGACGCATCAGGTCGGCTTCGCGCACGTTGAAGCCGGAGAAGTTGCCTTCCGGAGTGTCTTCCACCGCCAGGTCGGGAACGATGCCCTTGGCCTGGATCGAGCGGCCGTTGGGCGTATAGTAGCGCGCCGTGGTCAGCTTGATTGCGGCCGGGCCTTCGCCGTCGAGCCGCAGCGGAATGATGGTCTGCACCGAGCCCTTGCCGAAGGTCTGAGTGCCGATCACCGTGCCGCGCTTGTGATCCTGCAGCGCGCCGGCGACGATCTCCGACGCGGAGGCCGACGCGCCGTTCACCAGCACCACCAGAGGCACGCTCTTCACCTGCGTCGGCAGCTTCTGCAGCACGTCTTCGCCGCGGCCGCGCAGATAGTCTTCCGGCGCGGCGATGAAGCGGCGGCGCGCGTCCTCGTTGCGCCCGTCGGTGGACACGACCAGCGCGCGCTGCGGCACGAAGGCCGCGGTCACGCCGACCGCAGAATGCAGCAGGCCGCCCGGGTCGTTGCGCAGGTCCAGTACCAGGCCCTTCAGCGGGCCGGACTTGTAGAGCTCGTTGATCTGCTTGACCATGTCGTCGACCGTGCGCTCCTGGAACTGCGCGATGCGCACGTACCCGTAGCCCGGTTCGATCATCTTCGCGCGCACCGACTGCACGCGGATCACGTCGCGCACCAGGCGGAACTCCAGCGGCTTGTCCTCGCCCTTGCGCGCGATCGACAGCGTGATCGGCGTGCGCGGCTTGCCGCGCATCAGCTTCACCGCGTCGGTGACCGTCATGCCGCGCGTGACCTTGTCGTCGATCTTGATGATCAGGTCGCCGGCCTTGATGCCGGCACGCGCGGCCGGCGTGTCGTCGATCGGCGCGATGACCTTGACCAGACCGTCCTCGCCGCCGATTTCCAGTCCCAGCCCGCCGAACTCGCCCTGCGTGCTGGACTGCATATCCTTGAAGGCGTCCGAATCGAGGAACGCCGAGTGCGGATCGAGCCCCGACAGCATGCCGGAGATCGCCTCCTGCATCAGCTTCTTGTCATCGACCGGCTCGACGTAGTTCTGCTTGACCGCGCCGAAGACCTCCGAGAACTGGCGGATCTCCTCCAGCGGGATCTGGCCGCGCGTGTCGCGGAACGCGTACGCGGAAATGCCGAGGCTGACCAGCACGCCGGCGATCACGCCGGTGGAAACCAGTCCGATACTGCGAAGCCTGCCAGCCATGCCACCTCCAGGAACCGAATTTTGCAGACAGATACACCGTCACCAGGCCGCAACCTAGTGCACCGATCTTAAGCCGACCTTAGCGTGCCGCAACCCAGGTGAGCGGGTCAAAAGGGCGGCCCTGGAAACGTAGTTCGAAGTATAGGCCGGGGGTCTCGTTACCGCCGGTATTTCCGACCGACGCCACCACGTCTCCGACAGCAACCTTCTGGCCTGCGTTCCGCAGCAGCGCCTCATTATTCCCGTAGACCGAAAGGTAGCCGTCGCCATGGTCGATGACCAGCAGGTTGCCGAAGCCCCGCAGCCAGTCGGCGAATACCACCTGTCCGCTGCCGACCGCCCGTACGTCGGCTCCGGCGGGCGCGTGGATGAACACGCCTTTCCATGACGGACCGGCCGCGCCGTCGTCGCCGCGTCGGGCACCGCCGAAGCGGCCGGTGATGCTGCCTTGCACCGGCAGGCTGAGCTTGCCTCTCATTTGCGCGAAATTTGTGCTGGATGAGGGTGTTTTGGCCGCTGATGCGGTACTTTCAGGCGGCTCGCCGGCCGGCCCGGACGGCGGTTGGGAGCCGCGCTTGCGGGCAGCCGCCTTGGCTGCGGCTTCTCGCTCGGCGCGCTGCCGTTCGCGTTCGGCTTCGCGACGTGCCTGCTTGGCCAGCACGGTCGAGATGCGATCGATCACTGCGCTCAGTCGCTGGTCGTCGCGTTCCAGTCGGGCGATCGACTGGCGCTGCGTGGCGATCTGCTTGCCCAACTGGTCCAGCGCCCGCCGTCGCCGGATCTGCTCAGCTTCCATTATCTGCCGGTTTTTCGCTTCATCTTCGGCTATTTCCGCCAATTCTTCCTTCTTTTCCTCGGTTTCGGCTCGCAATTCGTTCAGTTCGGCTCGGCGGACTGCCAACTGGTCGAGCTGGGCTTCCGAATCGCGCGCCAGATAGGTCAGGTACTGGGCGTCTCGCGCCGGGCGATCCGGGTCATCGCCTTCGATCAGCAGGTGCAGCGGGTCGCGCAGCGCCAGGCGCTGCTGTTCCCGCAGCCAGCGCTCCAGCCGGAGCTGTTCGCCGCCCTGGCGGCCGGCAACCTGCCGTTCGCGCTCCGCCAGCGCGGCGAGTTGCTGTTCGACGCGCAGCCGCGACTGTGCGAGTTCGCGCAGCCGGCGGTTGGCATCCGAGATGGCGCGCTCGGAGCTGGCCAGGGCGTCGCTGGCTTCCGAGCGCGACGATTCGGCGGCGGCGAGCTGGCGCTTCAGCCGTGCCAGTTCGGCCTGCAGTTCGCGCTGCTCGCGCTGCAGCGTCTGCTGGCTCTGCCGGGTGGCCGGCGGCGTGGATTGCGCCGGTGTCCGGGCCGGGCTGCCGGCCTTTGCGGGTGGCGTGCCGCGCGGTTTGGACGGAGGTGGCTTGGTCGCCTTGGACGCTGATGGCGTGACCTTGCCTGCAGGGGTGTCCGCGGCATGGACGTCGGCGGCGCTGGCCAGCGCCAGTACGCCGGCCAGCAACACGGTGATAGCGGGCGACGCGGCAGTCACCGGAAGCCGCCGCACTGCGTGCCGGCGGCGCTCAAGCGCCGGCTTGCGCGCGGCCCTGGGCTGCCACCGCAGCGGCCGCGCGGGCGATCTCGTCGGCGTCGCCCAGGTAGAAGCGGCGCAGCGGCTTCAGCTGCCCGTCCAGCTCGTAGACCAGCGGGCGCGCGGTGGGGATGTTCAGGCCGACGATGTCGTCGTCGGAGATGCCGTCCAGATACTTGATGAGCGCGCGCAGCGAGTTGCCGTGCGCGGCGACGACGACACGGCGACCGCGGCTGATGGCCGGCGCGATGGAGTCGTTCCAGAACGGGATCACGCGCGCGACGGTGTCGCGCAGGCACTCGGTCGCGGGGATCTCCTGCGGCGCGAGATGCTTGTAGCGCGGGTCGTTGCCCGCCCAGCGCGCGTCGTCGGGCGCCAGCGGCTCCGGCGCGATCGCGTACGCGCGTCGCCAGGTCAGCACCTGCTGCTCGCCGTAGCGCGCGGCCGTCTCGGCCTTGTTCAGGCCCTGCAGCGCGCCGTAGTGGCGCTCGTTGAGCCGCCAGCTTTTCACCACCGGCAGCCACATCAGGTCCATCGCGTCCAGCGCGATCCACAGTGTGCGTATCGCACGGCGCAGCACCGACGTATAGGCGATGTCGAACCCGTAGCCTTCGGCGCGCAGCAGCTCGCCGGCGGCCTTCGCCTCGGCGCGGCCGTTGTCGGTCAGATCGACGTCGGTCCAGCCGGTGAAGCGGTTCTCGAGATTCCACTGGCTTTCGCCGTGGCGTATCAGCACGAGCTTGTACATGGCGTGGTACGCGGCGGCGCCGCGTCGATCGCGCTTGGAAGAGGCGACTATTCTATAATTCCGCGCTTTTCACGCTGCCTGCGCAGCCGTGTGTTGCGAAGGCCCTCCATCGTGCAGTTCTTCATTGACAACATCATCCTGATCGCCGTCGCCTTCGCCAGCGGCGCGATGCTCATCTGGCCGATGGTGCGGCAACGCGCCGGCGGACCGGTGCTGACCACGCTGCAGGCCACGCAGCTGATCAACGGACGCCACGCGCAGATCGTCGACCTGCGCGCGGCCGACGAGTTCGCGAAGGGCAGCCTGCCGAACGCGCGCAACGTGCCCGCCGAAGCGGTAGGCAGCCGCACCGGCGAGATCAAGAAGGACAAGCCCGTGCTGCTGGTGTGCGCGACCGGCGGTCCGCGCGCGCGCAAGACGGCCGCGTTGCTGCGCAGCCAGGGGTTCGGCGAAGTGTTCATCCTCGGCGGCGGGCTCGCCGCCTGGCGCGAAGCGGGGTTGCCGCTGCGCAGCTGAATGGGATGCGTCGGCCACGCTGCAGCCGCGTCGCCGAGCCCTTCGCTTCCCGCGCCGCATCCGGCACCCAGGCACCGCAACGGAGTTCTGCATGACACCAATCCTGATGTACAGCACGGCGGTCTGCCCGTACTGCCTGCGTGCCGAGGCTCTGCTGAAGGCGCGCGGCGTGACGGCGATCGAGAAGGTCCGCATCGATCTCGATCCGGCGCGGCGCGACGAGATGATCGCGCGCACGGGCCGGCGTACGGTGCCGCAGATTTTCATCGGTGACACCCACGTGGGCGGCTTCGACGATCTGTCGGCGCTGGACCGCGAAGGCAGGCTGGCGCCGCTGCTTGCGCAGTAGTCGGCAGGCGCCACCGACAGAAACGTCCGATATCCGATACCGCTACCCTCCGACCCACTCCTCCCGCGACGGCCACGCCGCGCGCGACTCTTCCACGAAAGCAGGAACGCCATGACCGAAGCCACCGCCGCGCCCGCGGCCGATCCCAACACCCCGGTATTCCAGGTGCAGCGTGTCTACCTGAAGGACGCGTCGCTGGAGATGCCCAATGCGCCGTCGATCTTCCTGGAGGCCGAAGGCCCCAAGGTCGATGTGCAGCTCGAAGTGAGCAACTCGGCCATCGTCGAGAACATGCACGAAGTCGTCGTGCGCGTGACCGTCACCGCGAAGGTGAAGGACAAGGTGCTGTTCCTGGTCGAGGGCAAGGAGGCCGGCATCTTCGAACTGCGCCACTTCACCGACGAGCAGCGCGGGCCGATCCTCGGCATCGTGTGCCCGGGCATCGTCTACCCGTACCTGCGCTCGAACATCGCCGACCTGATCAGCCGCACCGGGCTGCCGCCGATCCACCTGGCGGAAATCAACTTCGAGGCGTTCTACCAGCAGCGGCTCGCCGCGCTCGCGCAGCAGCAGGCCGGCCAGCCGGTGGCAGCGCCCATCGGCGGCAACGGCGCAGCCAGCGTCTGAGCGCAGCGACGGGCCGTCCCGAGCAAGCTCGCGCCGCAGCGCGGAGCGCGGAGGCTCTTCCCAGATGAATATCGCAGTGCTCGGCGCAGGAGCGTGGGGCACTGCGCTGGCCTGTGCACTGGCGCCGCGCCACGTGGTGCGGTTGTACGCGCGCGACGCCGCGCAGGCCGTGGCGATGCAGTCGGAGCGCAGTAACCGGCGCTATCTGCCGGACATCGCGTTCCCGCCCGCGTTGGCGCTGACCGACGATCTCGCTGCGGCGCTCGCCCATGCTGCGCAGGGGCTCGTGATCCTGGCGACGCCGACCCGCGCGCTGAGGGAAATGTGCGAACGCCTGCGCGCGCTGCGCAGCGAGGCGCCGCTGGTATGGCTGTGCAAGGGCTTCGAGGAGTCCGAGCAGCTGCTGGCGCACGAGGTCATCGCGCGCGCCTGGCCCGATGCGGCCGCGCGCAGCGGCCCGCTGTCGGGCCCCAGCTTCGCGCTGGAAGTCGCGCAGGGATTGCCCACCGCGCTGACGGTGGCCGGCAGCGCGACGTTCTGCGACACGGTCACGCAGGCGCTGCACGGCGGCGCGCTGCGCATCTATTCGTCGTCCGACGTCGTCGGCGTCGAGGTCGGCGGCACGGTGAAGAACGTGCTGGCGATCGCCACCGGCATCAGCGACGCGCTGCGACTGGGCACCAACGCGCGTGCTGCGCTGATCACCCGCGGGCTCGCGGAGATGACGCGGCTGGGCGTCGCGCTGGGCGCGCAGCCAGAGACATTCATGGGACTCACGGGCGTCGGCGACCTGATTCTGACCGCCACCGGAGAGCTGTCGCGCAACCGCCAGGTGGGACTGGCGCTGGGCCGCGGTGCGACGCTGAACGAGGCGGTGCAGGCGTTGGGCCACGTCGCCGAGGGCGTGCGTTCGGCGCCGGCCGTGCGTGCGCGAGCACGCAGCGTCGACGTGGAGATGCCGCTGACCGACGCGGTGTGTGCGGTGCTGGAGGGGCGGCTGACGCCGCCGCAGGCGCTGGAGCAGTTGCTGGCGCGCGACCCGCGACGCGAAGACGACGCGGCGACCCACGAAGGGGACGGACGATGAACCTGGGGTCGGTGTGCGTGTTCTGCGGCTCGCAGCCCGGCGCGCGGCCGGACTACGTAGAAACCGCGCACGCGCTGGTCGACGCGCTCGCACGGCGCGGGACGACCATCGTCTACGGCGGCGGCCACGTCGGCATCATGGGCGCGCTGGCCGACGCGGCGCTGGCGCGCGGCGCGCACATCGTCGGCGTGATCCCGCAGCATCTGATGCGGCCCGAGGTCGCGCACCGCGGCCTCAGCGAGTTACGTGTCGTGGAAACGATGCACGAACGCAAGCGCGTGATGGCCGAGCGCAGCGATGCCTTCGTCGTGCTGCCCGGCGGCTACGGCACGCTGGAAGAGATGTTCGAGATGATCACGTGGCTGCAGCTGCAGTTGCAGGCGAAGCCGGTGGGTGTGCTGAACGTCGCCGGCTATTTCGATCATCTGCAGGAATTCCTGCGCCACGCGGCGCAGGAAGGTTTCATACGGCCGGAGCACTGGGATCTGCTGATCGTCGAGCACTCGGCCGAGCTGCTGCTGGACCGGCTGGCCCTGCACGCCGACACGATGTGCCGCCGTCACCCGCCGCAAGTGGACGTCGAACGCAGCTAGCGGCAGCCGGGCTGCGTCAGGCGCTGCCCGCGAACCCCAGCTGCCGCCACGCCTCGTAGACGACGACTGCCACCGCGTTCGACAGATTGAGGCTGCGGTTTTCCGGCCGCATCGGCAGCCGCAGCCGCTGCGCAGGCGCGAAGCGCTCGCGCAGCGCGTCGTCCAGGCCGCGGGATTCGGAACCGAACACCAGCCAGTCGCCGGCCGCGAAGGCCGCGTCGGTGTGCCGTCGCATGCCGCGCGTCGTGCAGCAGTACATGCGTTCGGGTGGCGGTGCGTGCTGCGCCAGCAGCGTGTCGAAATCCGCATGCACGTGCAGCGTCGAGTACTCGTGGTAGTCGAGTCCTGCGCGGCGCAGCTGCTTGTCGGTCAGCGTGAAACCCAGCGGCTGCACCAGATGCAAGGTCGCTCCGGTGTTCGCGCACAGGCGAATGACGTTGCCGGTGTTGGGCGGGATCTCGGGCGCGACCAGGACGACGTTGAACATGGGCGGACTCGTCGCGTTCAGGGCGTGCGGGCGACCACGCGGTTCAGCACGCGCGCCGCACCCGCCCGCTTCAACGTGGCGGCGATCTCGTCCAGCGTGCTGCCGGTGGTCATCACGTCGTCGATGACGATGACGGTGCGGTCGCGCACGGCGGTGGCGGCTTGCGCGTCGACGAGGCCGAACGCCCCGCGCACGTTGCGCTGGCGCGCATCGCGCGCCAGCGACTGCTGCGGCGGGCCGTGGCGCAGGCGCAGCAGCGGCGCCTGCGGCAGCTTCACTCCGACGTGGCGGCCGTAGCGTCGCGCGATCTCCAGCGACTGATTGAAGCCGCGCTCGCGCTGCCGCTCGAAGGCCAGCGGCACCGCGACGACCAGCGCCCCCGTCGCCTCGGTTTCGCGGCGCGCCAGCAGCTTCGCGAAGGCCTCGGCCAGATCGATGCGTGCGCTGAACTTCAGCGCGGCGATCATGCCCGCGACGGGCGCAGCGTAGTCGGCCAGCGCCGTCGTGCCGTCGAAATGCGGCGGATGTGCAGCGCATTGTCCGCACAGACACGCCGCCGATGCGGTGCGCGCGGCGCAGCGGGTGCAGCGCGTGACCTCGGCCGCGAAGAAGTCGGCGGCGCAGCCATCGCACAGCGGATCGCCGGGCGCGAGCGTGCACACCACACAGCGCGGCGCAAGCCAGCGCAGCCGCGCCGGTCCGGGCGAGTCCTTGGCGTGCAACCCAGGCATGCGCAGAGCTTAGCCGTGCAGGTCGGCGAACCTGCGGAGGCCGCATGCCCGATGCGGGCGGGGTGCGGTCTTGCCGATTCCGACTCCTATACTCGATCGCATGAGCCCGTCGCCCACCGAGACTCCCGACACACGGGCTGCAGAGCGCGCGCCGGTGCGCGTCGCCACCGTCGCGCGGCAGTTCGACCGGCGCGTATCGCGGCTGGCCGTGCGCGACGTGCTGTTGCGCGAGATCGGTGAACGCCTGGTCGCGCGGCTCGACTACATCCGCGCGGCACCGCGCCGCGTACTGGACGTAGGCTGTGGCCTGGGCCGCATGCGCGCGGCGCTGCTGGCGCGCTATCCGCAAGCAGAATGGACCGGCATCGAACTGTCGGAGGTGCTGGCGCGCGCCGGCCTGCGCGAGCAGCAGCGCGCGCAGGGACTCGCGCGCTGGTGGCGCGCGGCGCCGCAGTGGATCGTCGCCGATGGCGGCCGCCTGCCGCTGCGCGCGGGCAGCGTGGATCTCGTCGTATCCAATCTGATGCTGCACTGGCATCCGCTGCCGCACACGGTGTTTCCGGAGTGGAAGCGCGTGCTCGCGGCCGACGGCCTGCTGATGTTCAGCTGCTTTGGCCCGGATACATTGCGCGAACTGCGCGCCGCGGTCGCCGATGCGCTGCCGGAGGCCGCGCCGATGCCCTTCGTCGACATGCACGACTTCGGCGACATGATGGTCGCGGCCGGCCTGGCCACGCCGGTCATGGACGTGGAGAAGCTGACGTTGACCTTCGCCGGCCCGCGGGAACTGCTGGCGGAGGTGCGCGCGCTGGGTGCGAATCCACGCGGCGACCGGCCGGCGGCGCTGCCGTCGGGCCGCCGGGCGCGCCGCCTGCTGGACGCGCTGGCTGCGCAGCGCGATGCATCCGGGCGCATCGCGCTGACCTTCGAAGTGGCTTACGGCCATGCTTGGCGCCCGGCATTGCGCGAAGACGCGGCGCTCGCCGGTTCCGCTGCGGGTGTCGCGACCATCAGCGTGGATGCGCTACGCGGCCAGCTCGGTTTTCACGAACGCAAGGGAAAGAAGTAAAGTCCGCCTAGGCCAAGGGTCGACGGAATCTCCGCCCCGGCGGGGCGCAACAACTGACGGAGGTGACATGGGTCTGATTTCGTTCTTCAAGGAAGCTGGCGAGAAGCTGTTCGGCAAGACCGTGCAGCAGGCGCAGGCGGCTCCCGCCGCCGCGCAGCCCGATCCCGCGGTGATCGCAGCGGCCAACCGCGAAGCGGCCACGGCCATCGAGAATCACATCAACTCGCTGGGACTGACGGTCACCGCACTGACGGTCACCTACGACGGCGCGACCGCCACCGCCAAGGTCTACGGCATCGCGAAGGACCAGGCCACCAAGGAGAAGGTGCTGCTCGCCGCCGGCAACATCCACGGCATCGCGGCGGTGGACGACAACATGACGGTGGACCTGTCGGAACCGGAATCGAAGTTCTATACGGTCGTCAGCGGCGACACGCTGTCGAAGATCGCCAAGCAGTTCTACGGCAACGCCAACGCGTACATGAAGATCTTCGAGGCCAACAAGCCGATGCTCACGCATCCGGACAAGATCTATCCGGGCCAGAACCTGCGCATTCCGCCGGAGTGAGTCGCGGACCGGCTGCGATCGGGCAGTAACGCGGGATGGAAGCGGCGCATGCGCCGCTCAGGCTTCCGTGCAACGGCGGTGGTTACGAATCCACCTACTCGCCGTATGCATGGTAACCGCGACGGAGCGCCGACGATTTGACTGCAGGCAACATGGGTTTGAATATAATCCGCCGGTTTTTTGCGCTGTGCCGGGTCGGCTGCAGGTCGCGAAGGGCAGGAGTCGCATGACCGAACCGACGGTCTGGCACATCCGGCGGAACTGCTCCGGCAGTCCGCGGCTACTGGCGATGGTGTTCGGCTCGCTGGTCGCGGTGTCGCTGGGCTTCGGTCTGGCCTTCGCGTCGCTGGGCTTCTGGATGGTGCTCCCGTTCGTCGGCCTCGAACTCGCGGCCGTGGCACTGGCTTTTCTCTGCTACGCGCGGCACGCGGTCGATCAGGAGCGCATCGAGCTGGCCGATGGCCGGCTGCGGTTGCACAGGCTGGAGGGACCACGGCAGCAGGACTTCGAGTTCGACCTGCCGTGCGTGCGGGTCGAAGGGCTGGATGCGCAGCGTGGTTCGGGCACCGGCGCGCGGATCGAACTGGTGTCGGCGCGGCAACGCGTCGAAGTGGGGAGGCACCTCGTGGAGGAGCGGCGGCAGGCGCTGGGGCGGGAGATCCGCGCGGCTCTGGCCGCAGCGCGGCGGGGCGGGTAGGTCGAAAAAGGACCGGCGCAGTAGGGCCGGGCAATGGACAGGCGATGTCAACTACAGCAATTTCCAGATCGACGCTGCTGCGCGCAGGGTTAGGTGCGCTGCTGGCGGGCGCGGCATCCGGTGCGCTGGCGATCCAGAGCCGCTTCAACCTCGCGCCGCCGGTCACGCCGATCGCGCGCGAGGTCTACAGCCTGCACAACCTGATGCTGGTGATCTGCACCGCCATTTTCATCGCGGTGTTCGCGGTGATGTTCTATTCGGTGTGGAAGCACCGCAAGTCGCAGGGCGCGGTGGCCGCCAACTGGCACGAGAACACGCTGGTGGAGATCGTGTGGACGGTGATTCCCTTCATCATCGTCATCATCATGGCGCTGCCGGCGACGCGCACCGTTGTCGCGATGAAGGACACCAGCAACTCCGATCTGACGATCAAGGTCACCGGTTACCAGTGGAAGTGGGGCTACGACTACATCCGCGGCGAAGGTGAAGGCATCGCCCTGCTGTCGCAGCTCGCGACACCTGCGGCGCAGATCGACGGCCGTGAGCCGCGCCCCAGTACCTATCTGCTGGAAGTGGACGAGCCGCTGGTGGTACCGGTCGACAAGAAGATCCGCATCATCACGACGGCCAACGACGTGATCCACGCCTGGTGGGTGCCGGCCTTCGCCGTGAAACAGGACGCGATCCCCGGCTTTGCGCGCGACACGTGGTTCCGCGCGGAGCAGACCGGCACGTTCCGCGGCCAGTGTGCGGAACTGTGCGGCAAGGATCACGCGTTCATGCCCATCGTCGTGCAGGTGGTGTCGGCCGAGGAGTACACGAAGTGGGTGGAAGGCCGGAAGAAGCTGATGGCCGCGGCTGCCGACGATCCGAACAAGCAGTGGACGCAGGCCGAGCTGGTCGCGCGCGGCGCGACGGTGTACGCGGCCCATTGTCAGGCCTGCCACCAGGCCAACGGCATGGGCGTGACTGGCACGTTCCCGGCGCTTTCAGGCAGCAAGATCGCCGCGCACAAGGAAGAGCAGATCGCACTCCTGCTGCAGGGCAAGAACGCGATGCCGTCGTGGAAGACGCTGTCGGACGTGGAACTGGCCGCCGTCGCCACCTACGTGAAGAACTCGTGGGGCAATGCCTTCGGTGAAGTGCAGCCGGCCGAATTCAAGGCGGCCCGCAAATAGATGCAAGCGAGGCGCACGCGCCGCTTGCACCAGAAGATCAAGTATCAGGAGCACCGATGAGCGCAGTCGTCCATCCCCCGCATGCCGGCCACGCCGGGCATGATCACGCGCACGATCATCCGCACGGCTGGCGCCGGTGGCTGTTCGCGACCAACCACAAGGACATCGGCACGATGTACCTGTGGTTCAGCTTCACGATGTTCTTCATCGGCGGCATCCTGGCGCTGGGCATCCGGCTGGAACTGTTCCAGCCGGGCCTGCAGTTCTGGCGGCCGGAGTTCTTCAACCAGCTGACGACGATGCACGGCGTCATCATGGTGTTCGGCGCGATCATGCCGGCGTTCGTGGGCTTCGCGAACTGGATGATCCCGCTGCAGATCGGCGCGCCCGACATGGCCTTCGCGCGCATGAACAACTTCAGCTTCTGGCTGCTGCCGCCTGCGGGCCTGCTGGTGGTCGCATCGTTTTTCGCGCCGGGCGGCGCCACCGCTGCAGGCTGGACACTGTATGCGCCGCTGACCGTGCAGATGGGTCCGGGCATGGACATGGCGATCTTCGCGCTGCACATACTGGGCGCGTCGTCGATCATGGGCTCGATCAACATCATCACGACGATCCTGAACATGCGCGCGCCCGGCATGACGCTGATGAAGATGCCGATGTTCGCGTGGACGTGGCTGATCACCGCGTACCTGCTGATCGCGGTGATGCCGGTGCTGGCGGGCGCAATCACGATGACGCTGACCGACCGGCACTTCGGCACCAGCTTCTTCAACGCGGCCGGCGGCGGCGACCCGGTGATGTACCAGCACATCTTCTGGTTCTTCGGGCACCCCGAGGTCTACATCATGATCCTGCCGGCCTTCGGCATCGTCAGCCAGATCATCCCGGTGTTCGCACGCAAGCCGCTGTTCGGCTATGCGTCGATGGTCTACGCGACGGCGTCGATCGCGATCCTGTCGTTCATCGTGTGGGCGCACCACATGTTCACGACCGGCATGCCGGTGACGGGGCAGCTGTTCTTCATGTACGCGACGATGCTGATCGCGATCCCGACCGGCGTGAAGGTGTTCAACTGGGTCGCGACGATGTTCAAGGGGTCGATGACCTTCGAGACGCCGATGCTGTTCGCCGTCGGCTTCATCTTCGTGTTCACGATGGGCGGCTTCACCGGACTGATCCTGGCGATGGCGCCCATCGACATCCAGCTGCAGGACAGCTACTACGTGGTCGCGCACTTCCACTACGTGCTGGTGGCCGGGTCGCTGTTCGCGCTGTTCGCCGGCACCTACTACTGGATCCCGAAGTGGACCGGCTACATGTACGACGAGAAGCTCGGGAAGTGGCACTTCTGGTCGTCGATGGTCTTCTTCAACATCACGTTCTTCCCGATGCACTTCCTGGGCCTGGCGGGCATGCCACGCCGCTACGCCGACTACCCGCTGCAGTTCGCGGACTTCAACCTGCTGGCGTCGATCGGCGCGCTGGGCTTCGGCCTGTCGCAGGTGCTGTTCCTGTACATCGTGGTCAAGTGCATCAAGGGCGGGCCGAAGGCGGCCCCGAACCCGTGGGAAGCGGAGGACGGCGGGCTGGAATGGACGGTGGACTCGCCCGCGCCGTTCCACACCTTCGAAACGCCGCCGGTGGTGAAGTAGGTGGAAGCGATGCACGGCAACGCCGACGAACGCCGCCAGAACCGCCGCACGGCGTGGATCCTCGCGACCGTCGTGCTGGTGTTCTTCGTCGGCGTCATCGCGCGGCGCTGGTTGATAGGCTAAGTCCTGTGATGGACGCGAACGACCACGCCACGGCGACGACTGCCGACAACCGCACGATGATGCGCAAGCTCGTCATCGTCGCCGTGCTGATGTTCGGCTTCGGCTGGGCGCTGATACCGCTGTACCGCAAGATCTGCGAGATCACGGGCATCAACGTCGTGACCACCCGCGATGCGCAGGCTGCGGCCGCTGCACGCAACACGCAGGTCGACACGTCGCGCACCATCACCGTCGAGTTCGATGCGAACTCGCAGGGGGCGTGGCGCTTCAGGCCGCACGTGAACCACATGCAGGTCCATCCGGGCGAACTGGTGCAGGTGACCTACGACCTGACGAACACGCAGCCGCGCGCGATGGCGGGCCAGGCGATTCCGAGCTACGCGCCGTTGCAGTCCGGCGCGCATTTCCAGAAGCTCGAGTGTTTCTGCTTCCAGCAGCAGATGCTGGCGGCGGGCGAGACGCGGCAGTTCCCGGTCGTGTTCTTCATCGATCCGGCGCTGCCGCACGACGTGAAGACGGTCACGCTGTCCTACACGTTCTTCGAGGTGGCCGGCGCAGTGGCCAGGCCCGACGCGCCGCGCGCCGCGGCGCCTGACGGGTGAGGGGGTGAGCGCATGCATCACGCGAGCGACGGAGCGGACGCGATGACGGCGCCGCGCAAGGCCGGCTTTCTGCAGACGATGCGCGCGGTGCTGTGGTCGTTCTTCGGGGTGCGCAAGCGCTCCGGTTACGAGCAGGACGCGCAGCAGTTGAATCCGGTGCACGTGATCATCGCCGGCATCATCGCCGCTGCGATCTTCGTGCTTGCGCTGATCATGGTCGTGCGCTTCGTCGTCGGCTAGCGGACAGTCTTGCAGAAAAACGGAACGGTTCAGGAAACGAGGGGAGCAGCAGCAAATGGCCAACACGCACGGGGGAGCGGCACCGGACTACTTCGTTCCGGCGCCATCGCAGTGGCCGATGGTCGGCATGATCGCGATGGCTTTCGTCGGCTTCGGCGCAGCGATGGTGGTCAACCACAGCACGATGGGCTGGCTGCCACTGGTCATCGGCCTGGCAGTGCTGTTCTACATGATGTTCGGCTGGTTCTCGATGGTGTCAGCCGAGTCGGAACGCGGCCTGTACAACCGCAAGGTCGACGTGTCGTTCCGCTGGGGGATGGGCTGGTTCATCTTCTCGGAGGTGATGTTCTTCGCGTCGTTCTTC
>Ga0307505_10002025_pt1 | contig 14896 bp, 12 predicted proteins | sample 23_S_MG_FD_202183 | JGI IMG/M metagenome (GOLD analysis project Ga0307505, IMG submission 202183) | Soil microbial communities from Populus trichocarpa stands in riparian zone in the Pacific Northwest, United States - 23_S | ecosystem: Environmental > Terrestrial > Soil > Riparian zone > Trees...
GGGAAGGTCTATGTCCGGCCCGAATCCCCGGATTTGCTCGGCTATCGGTCGCAGGATGTCGGCCACGATCGGCAGCAAGTTGAGTCGTACTTCACCCTCGGCGATCGAGATGTTCGGGATCTCGACCAACTCGCCCCTGACCAGGGCGATCGTCCCCTGGTGGGCGCGACGCACCAGATCGGGGAGCCGCGAAGAGAACTCTTCGGAGGTGATTATGCGATCGATGATGGCGACGACCCGGGTCTCGAGCCCGGACGCTATCGCCGGCGCCAGGTTGGCGAGTGTGGGGCGATCGAACCTGCCGAGGGCCTCCCGGCCCCGCTCACCGATCTCCAAGGCGTCGAGTAGCGCCTCTGAGATGTACTCATCGAGTTGGGTAAGCGCCCCGGTGACCCTTTCTTCGAGGTTGAGTGCTTCGAGGGTCTGCTGAGAGACCCGTGCGCTGATCGCCGCGTAGAACGCCGGATCGCTGAGGGCGGGCTCCACGGTCTCCATGAAGGAGTCGGTGTCAAAGACCCTCTCGTGCGCCCAGTAGGCCAGGGTGGCGCTGACCGCCGTCAGTGAGGTCAGTACGACGAGGACCACCGATAGCCACTTGCGTAGCGAGGCCCTGCGGGAAAGTCGGATGCGAAGGACTTCGTTCTCGGTCCGAAGCAGATCTAGCTCATCGGTTGCATCGCCGGGCGCTGGTGTCGAGTTTTCCGTCATCGTCGTACTCCCTCCGAGCGTCGAGGCTCGACTATCAGGCGATTCTCTATGAATCTGAGGGAGTTTGCCTCATACCGATCGGGGGATGTCGCGATACTGGGTTGGAGGAGATCATGATGCTGTCCGGTCCAGGCCACATTGCGATCCTTGGGTCATCCGATCGGGCGATGGCCCGTTATCGCGACTCGGTACGATCCGGGGCGAGGTCCTCTATTCGGGTCCGAGAGTTCACAGGAGTGTGATTTGTTGGGCCGAACGTGAAACGGGGGACGGGAGCACGACGGAGGGTGACAATGTGACGTCACGCCTCTCCTATTTTGTCGCGACTGACTCCCAACCCAGGGTCAGGAGGGCTTCCGACGCATTCCGGGTGATCGGCGGGCTCCTACTCGTCTTCTGGGGCGTGATCGGAGCCGATCTGGTGACGCCGTTGGAGGCGTCCTTCATCGCTCTGGCAACAGGTCTTCCGACTTGGGCGAGCTCGATCCTCAGTCTGGGTCTCGCATCCGGTCTCTTATACCTGCTCGTGCTCTTATTTGCCTTGGTCAGGGGAGGCCCCAAACGTCGTGGTGCCCTCCGAGACGTGCTTGTGGCTGGAGGCGTCGGATTGGTTCTCGCCACGATTCTCGCCTTGGCTGTCACCGGTTCCTGGCCCTATGTCTTTCCTGGGTTGGGTCTGGAAGACGCACCGACCCGTTTTCCGGTGATGCGAGTCGTCCTGGTCACGGCGATCCTGGTGTCGGTTTCGCCGCATCTGAGCCGACCGATGCGTCGTCTTGGCTGGTGGGTGATTCTCATATCCGGCTCGGCTGCGGTCGCCTTGGGCTTCGGTCAACCATCTGACGCCGTCGGAGGGCTCGGGATCGGTCTTGTCGCCGCTGGTGGAGTGCTGCTCCTCGTCGGCTCTCCACGCGGGTATCCGGATCCCGCCTCCGTGGGTCAGGCTCTCGGGGCCCTTGGCCTGCCCTTGACGGAGGTGTGGATCGACAACGAGCAGTCGTGGGGAGTCCGTCGTCTGGGTGGCCGCACCGAGACCGGGGACGTGGTGACCATCAAGGCTTACGGTCGTGACGCATCTGACTCACAACTGCTGGCGAAGACCTGGCGCTCACTCTGGTATCGAGAGAGCGGGGGGGCCATTGTCAGGTCCCGCATCCAGGCTGTGGAACACGAGGCGTTGGTGACACTGTTCGCTGCCCGGGCGGGGGCATCGGTCCCCGAGGTCATCGCTGCCGGCCAGGCGTCAGATGAGATCGCCCTGCTCGCACTTTCCGCGTCGCCGGGGAATCTCCTCTCGAATGTGCCCGACATCTCCGACGAAATGATGGTGGAAATCTGGCGCGATCTTGGCCGCCTTCATGCAACCTCGATCTCGCATGGTGCATTGACCACGGCAGCCGTTCACATCGATCAGGGCAAGCACATCATTGGAGACTTCGCCCTCGGCACCCTTGGAGCGACCGAAGCCGACCGAGCAGTGGATGTGGTCGAGTTGCTGTTCTCTCTCAGTGTCTTGGTCGGCGCCGAACGGGCGGTTGGCACCGCTTCACAGGGACTCGGAAACGAACCGCTGACCAGCGTTCTGCCCTATCTGCAGTTACCTGCAGTGAGCTCGACAGCGAAACGACTCGCCGAGAGCCCGAAGAAGGTGATGGCCAGTCTTCAGACCGCCGTCGTCGAGGCCACCCAGCAACAGCTCCCCGAGCCGGTGAAGTTGCTGAGGGTAAGGGCGAGAAGCCTGATCATGTCGGGTCTGCTCCTGCTGACTGTCTGGGCCCTCATCCCACTGCTGGCCGGCATCGACTACGACGCGGTATGGGAGGTCCTCCAGGACGCCGAATGGGCATTGATCTTCGTCTCATTGATCCTGGGTCAGGCGATCCTCCTCACCGAAGCCGTCGGGATGACCTTTGCCGTCGCTCAGACCACTCTTCCGTTCTGGCCCCTGGTCACCTTGCAGAGCGCGGCGAAGTTCATCGGTCTGGCGGTGCCCGGTGTGGCGGGACGGGTGACGATGAACGCCGCCTTTCTCCACAAGTTCGGGGTCCCGGTCACCATGTCGGCAACTCAGGGTGCGATCGACAGCTTCTCAGGGTTTCTCGTCGAAGCCGTCATTCTCGTCGTCGGCATATTCTCGACCGACCTCCAGTTCGACACCGAGGGAATGGACATCGAATGGGCCACAATCCTGGTGGTGGCGCTGGTTCTGGTCGCACTGACATTCATCGCGATCAGGCGCATCCGAGCATTGAGGGAGCTGGTGATGCCGGTGGTCCGGGAGGGTTGGGGTGCTCTGGTAGCAGTCCTTCGCGAGCCGAGACGTGCCATGGGGCTGCTTGGCAGCAACCTCGCCACACGTCTGGTTATGGCTACGGCGCTCTGGATCGTGTTGTTGGCGGTCGATGTGAGGCTCAGCTTCGGGGTTGCCCTCGCCGTCGTGGTCGCCACGAATTTGCTTGGGGGCTTCGTCCCGGTGCCGGGTGGCATCGGCGTGGCCGAGGCGGCGATGACTGCGTTTCTCGTCGGCTTCGGCGTGGACGAGCCGGTCGCCTTTGCCGCGACCCTGACCTATCGCGTCGTGACTTTCTACCTTCCCGCAGTCATCGGGTTCCCGTCGATGCGCTGGCTCGAGCGCAATTCCTATTTGTAGAAGGCCTTTCAGCGTGTCTCGAGGGCAGCGATCAGCTTGGGCAGGACGTTGTGGACGTCACCGACGACGCCGAGATCTGCGATCGAGAAGATCGGCGCATCGGGGTCTTTGTTGATCGCAATGATCGTTTTCGAATCCTTCATCCCCACCAGGTGCTGCATCGCCCCCGATATCCCACATGCGATATAGACGTCGGGCTTGACTGTCTTGCCGGTCTGACCGACTTGTTTGGAGTAGGGGACCCATCCCGCATCGACGATGGCGCGTGTGGCGCCGGTGGCAGCCTTCAACTGCTTGCCCAACTGCTCGACCAGGGAATAGGCGTCGGGAGATCCGAGTCCTCGACCTCCGGAGACGACGATGGCGGCTTCACCCAGCTGGGGGCCTTCGCGCTCCTCGACGTGTGATTCGACTATCTCCGCGGAACCCGCCGCAGCGCCAAGCTCCAGATTCTCCACCGATGGGGGAGGCCCACCGATTGCCTCGGCGACGAAGGACTTAGGTCGGGCGAGAACTATGAAGGGGCCTGCGGAAGCGCTAGCGGTGGCAATCTGAGTTCCTCCGAAGATCTCGTGACTGGTCTCCACGCCTTCCGGCGTCAACCGGAGGTCGCTGGCGTTTGACAGGACTCCCACACCCAGACGCGCCGCGAGACGCCCGGCTATGTCACGGTCGTTGTATGCCTGACCCAACAGGATCAATTGCGGGGAGTCCGTTCCTGCGCGTTCCGCAAGGGCGGACGCCACCGGGCCGGCGGGAAGGGCTTTCCCCGGGTCGATCTGGACCACCTTGGTGGCGCCGTGGTCACCGAGGGCGGCGAAGACGGAATCGGAGCCGGGCCCGAGCAGGATCACGGTCACATCGCCAAGTTGACGGGCCTTGGCCAGCAGCTCGAGACCAAGAGCACTGGGCTGGTCACCGTCCTGCTCGACGAACACCCATACCGAGGCCACTCAGATCACCTTCCGTTCTGCGAGCAGGGAGACGATTTCGTTATGTGCTTGCCCATCGTCCTCGATCTTCTTTCCTCCGGTGCGCTCAGGTGCGTCGGATATCGACACCACCTTTTGATCTGGCGCCTTCTCGATCCCGAGCCCTCCGAGGGAAAGATTCTCGATTGGCTTCTTCTTGGCGTCCATGATCCCCTTGAAGGTCGGATAGCGGGGCTCGACCACACCGGCGGTGACGGTGACGAGAGCAGGCAATGCGCCGGACACGACGTCGTATCCTGCGACCGTTTGCCGATGGATCGTGACGGTGCCGTCGCCGGTCTCCACCTTCGTCGCGTACGTGAGTGCGGCAAGCCCGAGCAGCTCGGCAATCATTTGCGGCATCACACCCGAATAGCCGTCGGTCGACTCTGTGCCTGCGATCACGAGATCGAAGCCTTCTTTCTCGATGGCAGCAGCGATGGCCCGGGCTGTGGTGAGGGCATCGGAGCCCCGGAGATCCGGGTCTTCGATCAGGACTGCCTTGTCCGCTCCCATCGCCAGCGCCTGTCGGATCCCTTGACCGTTGCCGGCGGGACCCATGCTGACCAGCGTGACGGTTCCTTGACTCGGCTGAGCAATCTGCAGACCCATCTCGACTCCATAGCGATCGGTGTCGTCCAGGATCTGCTCGTCGGGTCGGGTCAGCCAATTGGTGCCCGTTTCGAGGCGGTAGGGCGTGGCCGGATCGGGGATCTGCTTGACGCAGACTACGACCTTCATTCCTTGAGCTCCTTGGTGGTTCGGTGATCGGCGATGGTAACGACGACGGTTGTTTCCGCTAATCGGGGTCGAGGGGCCAACCGGCACCGGGTCTGGCCCCGATCAGGTTGCGTCGATTCGCTCGATGATCAGGGGCTGGGACTCCGGCTTTTCATCACCGACTGTCCAGGCCAGGGCCAAGGACTCCCTTTGTGACTCCCATCGTTTCGGATCGCCGTAGCGCACCGTTGCCAGTGGATCGCCCACACTCACACGGTCGCCCACTTTGGCTTCGAGTGTGATGGCGACGCCAGGATCTACCGAGTCTTCCTTTCGATCTCTGCCTGCCCCGAGGCGTGTAGCCGCTGCACCGACTATGAGAGCGTCACAGCCGGTCACATAACCTTCCCGCTCGGCTGTGATCACCGCCTCGTGAGCGCAAGTGGGCAGCAAAGCCGGGTTCTCCAGCACTGACGGGTCGCCACCTTGGGCGAGAGTGACCTCGATGAACTTCTCGAGCGCCCTACCTGAGCTGATTGCCGCTTCGAGAGCGTCCCGGCCGCCGTCGACTCCGGCCAACTCGAGCATCACTTCCCCGAACGTCAGTGTCAGCTCGGTGACATCGGCAGGCCCGTCGCCACGCAACACAGCGATCGACTCGCTTATCTCGTTGGCATTGCCGACTTCGCGTCCAAGGGGTTGCCCCATCCAGGTGATCAAAGCGACTGTCCTGACCCCCTGCCTTTCGCCGATGCCGACCATTGTCTTGGCAAGCTCGCGGGAGCCTTCGAGGGTCTGCATGAATGCCCCGGACCCGGTCTTCACGTCCAGCAATAGACCGTCGAGCCCCTCCGCCAGTTTTTTCGACATGATCGAAGACGAGATCAGAGGCAAGGAGGGCACTGTGGCCGTGGCATCACGGAGGGCGTACAACATTCGGTCGGCGGGGACCAGCGACTCGGACTGGCCGGCCAGCACGAGGCCGGTGCTCTCGAGCACTTCGCGAAACCGCGCCGGATCCAACTGAGTGGTGAACCCGGGAATTGACTCGAGCTTGTCAAGGGTGCCGCCGGTGTGTCCCAGCCCACGACCAGACATCATCGGAACTACGACTCCGAGCGAGGCCACCAGGGGAGCGAGAGGAATCGAAATCTTGTCACCGACCCCGCCCGTCGAGTGCTTGTCGACCTTGCGAGCGGGTATGTCGGAGAAGTCGAGGACATCTCCCGAATGCAGCATCGCCGCCGTCCACGCTGCCAGCTCTTCAGAGTCGAGACCCCTGAAGAAGACTGCCATGGCCATCGAGGACATCTGATAGTCGGGGACCTGGCCATCGGTGTAGGCCCGGATGAGCCATTCGATGCCTTCGGGTGGGAGAGTCCCTCCGTCCCTTTTGATCTCGATCAACTCGACAGCCGTGAACGCCATAGGCTGAGTATTGCAACAGTCGGCGGAGCGAGCAGATGGGACGGCGGACGAATCTCGCGTTGGCGGCGCTTCTCATCGCCGCGGTGGTGTCAGGTCTGGCCAGTCAGGGCATCGGCGTAGATTGGCCCCTCGACACGGCGATCCTTCACGGAGCCTTTGCGCTGGGGATCCTTCTGCTCGCTCCGTGGAAGAGTTCGGTTGTCAGTCGCGGCTTGAGCAAGCGGAGACCCGGACGCTGGTTCTCGATCACTCTTCTCGTCTTGGTGCTCATCGCCCTCGTGTCCGGTCTCTCCCATTCACACGGGGACCTCTATCGAGTCGGCCCCCTGACGATCATGCAGATCCACGTCGGGAGTGCCGTCCTCGCCGTGGTGCTCGCCTTGGATCACTATCGACGGCACCCGGTACGGCCCCGCAGCTTCGACATCGATCGCCGAGCTTTTCTCAGATCGTCGGCGCTGGTTAGCGCCGCCGCTGGATTGTGGATCTTCTGGGAAGGCGCCCTGCAGGCAATCGAAGCCCCGGGCCGCGACCGCCGCTTCACAGGTATGCACCAACGTGGGTCATTCGATCCGGCTGCCCTGCCGACGACTTCGTGGTTCGACGACTCTGTCCAACAGATCGACCCGGACGTGTGGTCGGTTGAGATCGCGGGAAGGTTTCTCGATCTGACCGAGCTCGCCGGTTTTCCACAAGAGAGTTTCGTCGCGACACTCGATTGCACCGGCGGCTGGTACTCGGAGCAGGTGTGGACGGGAGTCAGGTTGGATCGGCTTGTCGACGGGAGCAGCGGCCGCAGTTTCGTTGCCTGGTCGGCGACTGGTTACGCCCGCCGCTTCCCGATCAGCGACCTCGACACGACCTGGCTGGTAACCGGGCTCGGTGGAGAGCCGCTGAGCGCCGGGCACGGCTACCCGGCGCGCATCGTTGCCCCGGCGAGGCGGGGCTTTTGGTGGGTCAAGTGGGTGACGCGGGTCGAGGTGTCCCCGGTCCCGTGGTGGGTGCAATCACCGTTCCCACTCACCTAGAAGCGCGATTCGAGGGCAGCAGGCGGCTACCCGCGCTCGACAGGGACGTTGACCAGCGACCCGTACTCGGTCCACGACCCGTCATAGTTCTTGACGTCGGTGTGGCCGAGGAGCTCGGTCAGAACGAACCATGTGTGTGAGGAGCGCTCACCGATTCGGCAGTAGGCGATTATCTCCCCGTCGCTCACACCGGCTCCCTCGTAGATCTCACGCAATTCATCCGCCGATTTGAACGTCCCGTCCTCATTGGCCGCACGGCCCCACGGCACGTTCTTCGCTCCAGGCACATGGCCGGCCACATAGGGCTGCTCCTGGGGGAGATGGTCAGGCGCGATCTTCTCGCCACTGAACTCCTCGGGAGAACGGACGTCTATGAATGTCGCTTCTTCAAGGACGCCGAGGACGTCGTCTCGAAAGGCGCGTATCTCGGGGCGCTCGGGACCGCCGATGGTGAACTCCGTTGGCGTGATCTCCGGGCCGTTCGCGTCGAGGGGGAGAGATTCGATCTGCCACTTCTTACGGCCGCCATCGAGCAGCTTGACATTGTCGAAGCCCCGATACTTGAGCAGCCAGTAGGCGTAGGCGGCGAACCAGTTGTTGTTCCCCCCATAGAGGACGACGGTGGTGTCGGGTCCAACTCCTGCAGCCGAGAGGAGGGCACTGAAACCCTCCTGGTCCAGATAGTCGCGCCGGACAGGGTGATGGAGGTCGTCAGACCAACTCCAGGCAATGGCACCTGGGATGTGGTCCTTTTCGTACACGGTGGCGTCCTCATCTACCTCGATGAGGCGGATGCTCGGGTCGTCGAGATGTTCCTTGACCCAATCGGTGGAAACGAGTGCGTTGGGGTTTGCATAGGTCATGATGGTGTTGCTCCTGTTCGTGACGGTGATGGGCGGCGACGCCGGACTGACAGTCTCTCTCGGGCGGTGGCGTCGCTAGGAGCGCTGACGGCGTGTCGCGTCGGCGCCCGGGCTGACCGCCCGAGAGCACTCACAGGGACACAGGCAAATCGTCATGCACCGCACGTGGCGAAGATATGCAGCGAGGTGTCGGAAGTCAATGCAGCGTGCCCGGAGGCACGGCCGCCAACAGACCTTCGAACTCCGGCAGGCCAAGTGCCAGATTCACGTTCTGGATTGCCTGCACCGCTGCCCCCTTTAGCAAGTTGTCCTCCGCGGCCACCACTACGGCATTTAGCCCGTCGGAGCTGGTCTCGAAGCCACCGACGATGACCCCGGGATGACCGGCTCCGTCCTTGAGCTCGGGGATCTCATCGGAAATCTCGATCAAAGGCTCCTCGCCGTAACGGTCCTCGAATCGCGCTCTCAACTCTGACGGTGCCAGCGCGCTGCCCAGAGGAACGTGGGCGGTGATGATCAAACCGCGAAACGCGGGATGTACATGTGGCATGAAGCGGACCGAGATCCCTAGGTGGCGGATCGCTTCCTTCTCGTGATTGTGCCCTACGAGCTTGTAGGGCATTAGGTTGTCCCTGAGTCGATCGACGTCGTTCCGGGGGCCGGGAGTTGCGCCTGCGCCCGAGTAGCCGGAGACGCCGAATACTGCCGGGACGCCGGAAACGAGCTCGACCAGGGGAGCGAGGGCGATCTGCATGGCAGTGGCATAGCACCCGGGGTTTGCGATCCGATCCGCCCCACGCAGGGCATCTCGATGCAACTCGGGCAACCCGTAGACCCAGTTGGCGTCAAAACGATGATCGGCGGAGATGTCGACTATCGCCGTGCCGGGTGTGACCGCTGAGACGAAAGGCTCGCCCGCCCCGTCGGGGAGGGCGAGTATCACCACATCGGCCGCCAGCGTCGAGAGCTCGTCAGGACCGATCATCGAGTAGACATCGCCGGCGGCGCCTGGAATCGGGTGGCCGGCGAGCTCACGCGAGCCGGCGAATGCCAGGGAGAGAGACGGATGATCCTGGATCAGCCGTACCAGCTCGGCCCCGGTGTGGCCCCGGGCCCCGATGACCCCAACGGCAGAAGGCTCAGTCATCCTGATCACGGGCGAATGAGACGGGAAGTGAAGAGATGGTCTCCACGCGGTTGGCGATGACGTCGAAATCGGTCTCGCCTTTCCAAAAGATGGTCCAAGGCCCGCGTTTCACCGAGCCTTCGGATTCTTCGGCATAGAAGGTGTTGAAGCCGTTGTCGGTCCGTGAGCGCCAGTAGAGGACCGGATAGTCGTCGACGAGACGTGCCCAGACAGTTCGCGCCAGACCCTCGCCTCTGGCGTCCTCGAGAATGGCGAACTTGTCGAGATAGGCAAAGTCTTTGACCCTGGCGACGACTGCGCCGGCACGGAAGCTCTCGGACAGGTACACGGCGTCGATGTCGAGCGATTCCCACCAATCGTCGTCAAGCTCTCTCTGGAAGGCCTCTTCGACCAACTTCTCGATCTGACTGCGGTCGAGCACGTCCCGGTCCTGCTCGCGATTTATCAACTCGCCCCGGCGCACCAGGGTGCCCGACCCACCGTGCGTGAAGAGCTCCTTGACGAGACCGGACGGTGTGGTGATCGAAACCGATGTCGAGAGCGGGCTGTCGTCGAGCAATCGCTTGATCTCTGCGAGTTTCAGTCGCATCCCGGAGTGGACCCAGTCCCGGGACATCAGGTGCTCATAGTCGGACGCGAGGTTGATCGACTCGATCGGCTTGCCATCCTCACCGAGAAGGCCTCCCACACCGGTGAGAAAGATGATCTTCATCGGCTGCACCGCGTGGACCAATGCCCTGGTGGCGGCGTCGGCGTTCATGTTGACGATCTGGCCTCCGGGTGCGACACCGAGACAGGTGAGGATCGGTATCGCCTCTGAGGCGACTATCGACCGGATCAAAGCAAGGTGGACCTCGGTTGGCTCGCCGACCAGGCCGTACCTGTCACGGTCGACGTAGTCGGCCTCGAATGCCCCAGCGGTTAGACCGTGGGCGGCCACCCCTTGCTCTCTGATCGCTTCGACGAGGAGGATGTTCTGCTCGATGAAGGTGGTTCGAGCCGCGTCGAGGACCTCGGGGTCGGTGACCCTCAGCCCGTCGACCTTCTTGGTCTCGATGCCTTGTTCGGCGAGCACCTTGTCCAACTGTGGGCCGCCCCCGTGGATGACGATTGGCGTGAGGCCGACCGTGTGGAGAAATGCGAGCGCGGCCGCGGTCTCGTCCAGGTGCTCGGCGAGGATCGCTCCACCGATCTTGATCACCGCGAACCGGGAGCGGTCGACCTCGGAGAAGCGCTGCAAGTAGGAGCGGATCTCTTTGCCGTCGCTCATATTGGAGAGAAGATGGACAATGGTCTGCCGGACATCCCGATTTGCGGTGCGCGGCGCCCGGTTATCGCTCACGTGGGGTCACCTATCAGGGCGGTCATGATCGCCTTCTGCACATGCAAGCGGTTCTCGGCCTCGTCGTAGGCGATGCAACTCGGGCCGTCGAACACGTCGTCGGTCATGATCACGTTCCTGCGCATCGGTAGACAATGGCTCACCAGGGCATCGTTGGTCAATGCCATCTTCTGACCATCGACTATGAAATGCCGGTATCGGTCACGAATCGGCTTTTCGTCTTCCCATCGCCCGAAGTAGGGCAGGGCACCCCAGGACTTCGCATAGACGATGTCGGCGCCCTCGTATGCGGTCTCGATGTCATGGGTGATGGTGAGGCTCCGGCCGTTGGCTCCGGCGTCTCTCGAGGCGATGTTGATGTAGCGCTCGTCCAGGACGAACTCTTCAGTCGGGCAGAGCAGCGTCACATCCATCCCGAACTTGGCGGCGATGACCAGAGCCGAGTTGGCGACTGCCGTGTTCAGCGGTTTGGGGTGGTAGCTCCAGGTGAGGACGTAGCGCTTTCCTTCGAGCGATCCGAGTCTCTCCTGGAGCGCCATGATATGGGCGAGCTCCTGGCAGGGGTGTGTGATGGTCTCCATGTTGATCACGGGGACGTCGGCATGGGTGGCGAAGGCCTCGAGAATCGTGTCCTTTCTGTCTTCCTCCCAGTTCTGAAACTTGGGGAAGGCCCGGATCCCGATGAGGTCGCAGTAGCGCGAGAGCACCTTGGCCGCTTCCTTCACATGCTCCTCGGCCTCCCCGAGCATCACCGCCCCGTCCTCGAACTCGAGGGGCCACATGCCACCGGAAGGCGAGAGAACCACCGCGTGCCCGCCTAGCTGTCGGGCACCAATGTCGAATGAGGTCCTGGTGCGCAGAGAGTTGTTGAGAAAGAGGAGGGCGATGGACTTTCCCTGCAGACTGCTGCCGAAAGGAGAGGCTTTGAAGCGGCGGGCCTCGTCCAACATCGCTTGCAGCTCCGGCCGGGACCAGTCATATGTGTTGAGGAAATGCCGCATCACGGCAGTTTGATTGGGAAAAGCGCGAAATCCAAAGAGAGTTAGGAAGACTCGATTTCGAAGCCAAGCTCCGACCAGGCGTTGGTCCCCCCGGTGAGACTGCGTGCCTCGCGAAACCCGACGGAGCTCAGATAGAGCACCGCCGGCAGGGAGATATTGCCCCTTTGGCAAACGGCGAGGACCGGTGTCTCGAGGTTGGTCGGGAGAAGATCGATGTTGTCCGGAAGGTCGAGAAGTGGGATGTTGACCGCTCCGGGGATGTGGCCCCGCTCGAAATCCTCGGGTTGGCGGACGTCAACGACAAAGCCATTGCCATCCCACTGCTCATGCGCCGTCTCGGGGTCGATGGTGAGATGGGGATTGTCTCTCGTGTGCTCGATGATGACGTCGAACAACTCCTCGCGACGGCTCTTGGACCTGGGCATGGCGGTCGGTGCCAGTCCCTCGACATGCTTGACCATCGACGAGGCGTACTTGAAGGCGCTGTCGGGGAAAATGACGACTGCCACCAGACCGGGTCGGTCGGGCACCGTTGCGATCGCCCCGGCAAGTGCCATCCCCGAGCTCGGCCCGGCGGGGATGCTCTCCTCACGGTTGAGCCTGACGGTCAGGTCGTAGGCAGGCTGATTGCCCATCTCAACCATCGCGTCGTATTCATCGGGCAGGAAGAACTCGGTCTGCTCGAGTTGGCGAATGCTGCGGACCCCGGGGATGTCGTGACCTTCCGAAGGGTGAACACCAATCACTTCGATCGACGGGTCCTGCTCCTTGAGGAAGCGGCCGGCGCCTGTGATCGTGCCGCAGGTTCCCATTCCCGCAACGAAATGAGTGACCGACCCTCCCGTCTGGCGCCAGATCTCAGGCCCCGTGGTCCGATAGTGCGCCTCGGGATTCGAGGGGTTCTTGTACTGATTCAACATGTGGAAGTCGGGCTTCTCGGCGATCTCGGAGGCACGGGCGATCGCACCTTCCGGTGCCCAGGGCGCAGGGCACAAGTCGTCTTCCAATTCTTCGACGGTCGCCCCGAAAAAGCGGAGCATGGTGCGCTTCTCCAGTGGGATCGCGCTGGAAAGGGGAGTAGTCAGGTCGTAACCCAGGGCATTTCCCACCATCGCCAGACCGAGACCCGTGTTTCCCGATGTTGGCTCGACGAGGTCATGGTCGGTCAGGTCGCCTGTCTCCCGCGCCCGCAGGATCATGTTGGAGGCAACCCTGTCCTTAACGGACCCAAAGGGGTTGTACCACTCCAACTTGGCGTAGACGACGGTGTGCTCGAAGTCGACGACCTTGTTGAGTCGGACCATGGGTGTCGGGTTGTCCACGCTGGACAGCATCCCGAGCATCGATTCGTAGGTGCGAAGGCTGTGGTCGTTCATCGCGGCATCTCGAAGTCAAAGGATAGAGGTAGGCGGGCTATTCCCCCCTCGGTCTCGACCACGCCCGCCCCGAGCCCCTGTGGAGATTCATTCGAAGGCGAATTCGACCTGTAGGTTGATCGTCACAGCCGAGGTGCCCGGTTCGATCGGGGTCATGGCCCTCTCACCGCCGCCAGAGTCTTCTACCGCGTAGGGAATCGGGGTTGGCGGGTTGGAGACCGTCTCGCTGATCGATGTCGCCGCCCCCAGGGTCTGGCCAGAGAGCTCGGCCAGCTGAGTCGCCTTGGCCATAGCGTCGTTCCAGGCTGCTTCCCGAGCCGCAGTTATCAGATCGGCGTTGTCTTCTATGCTGAATCGAAGACCGCTGATCCGCACCTCATCGCCCGCGGCGGAGGTCACGGAGTCCAGTACCGGCCCGGTCTCCTGGACGTCTCGGATCTTCGCCCGCACGGTGTTGCTGACCCGATAGCCGAGGAGTCGCTGTGCGTTGGTCGAGTAGTCGTACTCGGGGTAGATGGAGTAGTCGGTGGTGGTTATGTCGTCCTGAGCCACCCCATTGGACGTCAGAGCCGCGATCAAGGCCTCTGCTCGCTCGGCGGCAAGAGATGTGGCCTCATCGACCGTGGCGGCGAGAACTGAGACTCCGAGGTCTACTTCAACGGTGTCCGGGGTGCCGGTCACCTCGCCCATTCCCGATACCGAGATTCCCATCTGTGATTCCTCCGAGTTGTTCACCGTTATCGCCTGCGGGGTCGTGCCGCCGCATGCGGCGAGGACGACGGCGAGACCGCCGATGACTGCGATTGCCGACCGTCGTGTTGTTTGGCTCATGAGACTTGGACGCCGCGTGGTGGCTCAATGGTTCCTCACCCCGATCACCTTTCCCGCGACCACGATGACTCCCTCACTGACAAGGAGCTCGGCCTGTCTCTCGGGTTGAGGAGTGCGGAGCTGACCTCCGGCTCCTACAACCCGCCACCAGGGCAGATCGAGGTCTGACGTCCTGAGAATCGTCCCAACCCCGCGGGCCGCGCCGGGGAATCCAGCCTGAGCCGCCACCTCTCCGTAAGTGACCACCTCACCCGAATCGAGAGAGGCGATTACCTCTACCACCGCATCTTCGAATGCGGTCACAGCGTGCCAAAGAGCCTGTCCCCCATGTCTCCCAAACCGGGAGCGATGTAGAAACTCGGGTTCAGCTCCCGATCCGATGCGGCGGCGACGATCCTCACGTCCGGATGGTCCACCGCGATGCGAGCCAGACCCTCGGGTGCGGTGACCACGCAGACTGCCGTCACATCCTTGGCGCCGTTCTCCTTCACCTTGTCGATGGCCCAGGAGAGCGAACCGCCCGTGGCGAGCATCGGTTCGAGGATCAAGACCCTGGCCGATGAGAGCTCGGGAAACTTGGTGTAGTACTCGATGGGCTCTGCGGTCTCCTCGTTTCGTTGCACGCCGGCGAAGCCGATCGCGGCGTCGGGGACCAGGGTCAGCACGGACTGCAGCAGACCGAGGCCGGCTCTCAGCACCGCGACAGCCACGACGGGGCGTCGCAGCTGTTGCCCCCTCGTCATCTCAAGTGGCGTTTCGATCTCGACGTCGACGGTCGACATGTCCGAGAGAGCTTCGGCCACGAGCAGATAGCCAAGTCGCTCTGCAATC
>Ga0307505_10002026_pt1 | contig 14893 bp, 17 predicted proteins | sample 23_S_MG_FD_202183 | JGI IMG/M metagenome (GOLD analysis project Ga0307505, IMG submission 202183) | Soil microbial communities from Populus trichocarpa stands in riparian zone in the Pacific Northwest, United States - 23_S | ecosystem: Environmental > Terrestrial > Soil > Riparian zone > Trees...
ATCGTACTTGCCAGTGCCGGTGGGCTCCTGGGGGTGGCGGCGGGATGGGGAATGGCGGAGCTGGTTGCGCTCCTGTCGCCTCTTCCCGCGAAAGTAACCATGTGGTCGGTGATGCTCGCCCTGTCGCTGGGCGCGGGAGTAGGAGTGCTCTTCGGCGTTTACCCTGCGTCGCGGGCCGCCCGTCTCGATCCGATCGCCGCGCTGAGGCAGGAATAGATGCTGGCCGATCAGGTGCGCAACAACGTCGCGGTCGCCATCGACACCCTGAGAGCGAACAAGCTCAGGTCGGGACTGACGATTCTCGGCGTGGTAATGGGCGTGTCGACAGTCATGGCGATGGCGGCGATAGTCCAGGGAATCAAGCAGCAGATCGTCAGTACGATAGAAATTGCCGGCCCGACAACTTTCTATGTCGTCAAGGCATTCTCCCAGACCCCGGTTGATCCCGCGAACCCGCCAGCGTGGATCCGCATCAGGCCTGACCTGACCGCGGGCGAGGCCCGGCTGATCAAGTCCCTGCCGGAGATTGGGTATGCGGCGATCTGGGGGCAGGCGCAGGGCCGGCTCGAGTACAAGGGTGTGCGCACGCAGAATCTCATAATCTTCGGTGCCGACGACGGATTTCCGGAGATATACGGCGGCGATCTCGTCGACGGCCGGTGGTTCACCGCCGCCGAAATGTCGAGCGGCTCCCCGGTCGCCGTGCTGGAGGAGGATGCAGCGCGGCGGATTTTCGGCGGCGAGTCGATGATCGACAAGCGGGTGCAGATCGGCGGCAGGCCGGCGCAGGTAATCGGGCTCTACCAGAAAGCGTCGAACATTTTCGAGCCTCCAGGCCAGGCGACCGGCGCAGTCGTTCCCTACCTGATGCTCGACCAGAAGTTCACTCTGGACAAGACGAACGCCGTCTACATAGCAGTGAAGCCGAGAGCGGGAGTCACCACCGCGGATGCGCAGGAAGCGGTGACTGTGGCGATGCGCGAGCATCGCGGGCTCAGGCCGGCTGACAGAAACTCGTTCGACATGATCACGCAGGACCAGATACTCGACACCTTCAATAAGATCACCGGGGTGTTCTTCCTCGTGATGATCGTGCTGTCGAGCGTAGGGCTGATGGTGGGCGGGATCGGCGTCATGGCGATAATGATGGTCTCGGTCACGAGCAGGACGCGCGAGATCGGCGTGCGGAAGGCGATGGGCGCTACACGTCGCGAGATCCTTCTCCAGTTTCTCGTCGAAGCCGCGACCCTGACCGGCATAGGAGGCATCATAGGCATCGCGGTGGGGCTCGCGCTTGGCAAGCTGATAACCACGTTCATGAACATCGACACCGGCATCCCTGTCGCGCTGACTTTCGTCGCGGTGAGCGTGTCGGTGGGAATCGGAATCGTGTTCGGAATGATTCCCGCGCAACGGGCGGCGAGGCTCGACCCGATCGAGGCGCTGCGTTACGAGTGAGCGCCGGTTCCACGATTCAGACGAACTGCACCGCCAATCCATATATTCCCCGAGATGCCGACAGTGGACATTCTTGCTATCGCCGCGCACCGGGACGATGTGGAGCTGACCTGCGCGGGCACATTGATCCGTGCGGCAGGCTTCGGCCGCTCAACCGCGGTAATCGACCTCACCGCCGGGGAGCTCGGCACGCGTGGGTCGGCGGAGATCCGCGGTGAGGAAGCTTCACGCGCGGCGGCGGTGATGGGGTTGTCCGCAAGGGAGAACCTCGGGCTCCCGGACGGCGGGGTCACGAACACGCCCGAGACGCGTACGCGTCTCGCAGTGGCCATCCGGCGTTTCAGGCCCGCTGTCGTGATCGCTCCGTCGATGCGCGGAAAGCACCCTGATCATACTGTGAGCTCGCAACTGATCCGCGATGCATGTTTCGTCGCGGGTTTGAGCAAGGTAGCCTCGGATGTCCCGGTGTTCAGACCGCGCAAGATCATTCACTGCCTCGCGTATCGCGAGGACAACGTCAAGCCGACGTTCGTGGTTGACATCAGCGACGTGTTCGAGCAGAAGCTCGAGGCAATCAGATGTTATTCGTCGCAATTCGACGAGGCGGTCCAGGCGGGCGAGGTGTATCCCAACGGCGAGCCACTATATGACATCATCAGGCACCAGGCCGCGCACTACGGGTCACTCATAAGGACGCGCTACGGCGAGCCCTTCTACACAACCGAAACCATGCGCGCCGACGACGTCGCCGCGCTCGAGGTGGCGACATTTTGAACGACGACGAGGTCACATACCCGAAGTATCTGGCGCTGGACGAGCTGCTGTCCCTGCAGCGACTGAAGTCGGAGCCCGAGCATCCCGATGAGCTCCTCTTCATAGTCGTTCACCAGGCCAGCGAGCTGTGGTTCAAGCTGATTCTTCACGAGCTCGGAGCACTGTCGGCGAGGCTCACGGGGCATGATCCGTTCGGCGCGCTTACATCGCTCAAGAGGGTCAACGCGCTCGTCAGAATAGTCACATCGCAGCTTACGGCGCTCGAGACACTCCCGCCCCAGCGCTTCGCGCAGTTCAGGGGCTATCTCGGCACGTCGAGCGGATCGCAGAGCGTCCAGTTCAGGGCAATAGAGGCGATATCAGGTCTCCGCGACCAGCATTTCCTCAACGTGCTCCAGGAACACGGCCCCATTCCGCCGCTGATTCAGGAGGCTCTCGAGCATCCCCCGCTGCAACACCAGTTCAACCAGCTCCTGGAGCACCGCGGCGTGACGCTCGAGCAGATCTACTCGGGAGAAGATCACCCTGAGCTTCAGATGCTCGCGGAGGGCCTCCTCGAGTACGAGCAGGGGTTTTCGATGTGGCGATTCCTTCATGTGCAGCTCGTCGAGCGCATCATCGGACCTTCTACCGGCGGGACAGGCGGCACGCTCGGGTCGAAATACCTCCAGCGCACGGTTTCGCAGCGATTCTTTCCTGACCTGTGGGCGGTCAGGAGCAAGTTCTTCAAGGGATAGGCCGGGGGTGAAAACCCTCTTACTTTCATAGTATGAGGCCCGATCCGGTCTATCTCGACCACGCCGCGACCACGCCTGTTCGCGAGGAAGTATTCGAGGCGATGAAGCCGTTCTTCGGCACCCGCTTCGGGAATCCGTCGAGCACCCATCGCTGGGGGCGTGAGGCCCGGGCTGCGCTGGATGAAGCCCGGGAGAGGGTCGGGCTGTGCCTGGGGGCGCGCCCTGACGAAATCTGCTTCACCTCAGGGGGCACCGAGGGGGATAACCTTGCGATCCTCGGTGTCTGGCGGCACGCGCGGAGCACCGGCCGCAACGCGATCGTCACGACGCCTATCGAGCACAAGGCAATACTTGGCGCAGTGCATCAGGCCGCGGCTGAGGGCGCCGAGGAGCGATTTCTCACAGTCGATTCATGCGGCGTCATCGTTGACGATTCCTACGACCGGCTGGTGAGCGAGGATGTCGCGATCTGCTCGGTGATGTGGGTGAACAACGAGATCGGAACGATCCAGGACCTGCCTGAGCTTGCGACGCGGGCAAAGAACCGCGGCGTGGTAGTTCACACCGACGCTGTGCAGGCCTTCGGGAAGGTCGGGATCGACGCCGGCTCGCAGGACTTCGACCTCCTCTCGATCTCCGGTCACAAGATCGGTGCGCCAAAGGGCATTGGCGCGTTGTTCATACGGCGGGGCACCGCGCTCCAGCCTCTGATGCATGGAGGGTCGCAGGACCGTGGGCGCCGCCCGGGAACCGAGAACGTCGCCTACGCGGTTGCTCTCGCGACAGCCGCGGAGCTGACCCTGGCCGAGTGCGCTGAGGAGTGTGAGAGGCTTCGGAAAATGCGCGACAGGCTCGAGGCGGGAATTGTCCAGCGGGTGCCGGATGCAGTGGTCCACGCCCGCGGCGCGACCCGCGCGCCTCATCTTCTGAATATCTCCGTGCCGGGCACTGACTCGGAGTCGATGCTGATGGCGCTCGACCTAAAGGGGATCGCGGCCTCAGGAGGTTCTGCGTGCCAGAGTGGCAGCATCGCTCCCTCGCACGTTCTCGAGGCAATCGGTGTCCGCGCCGACCTCGCCACTGCCGCAATAAGGATGAGCATCGGAGCTCTCACCACTGACGACTGTATCGACCGCGTGATCGAGACATTTCCGGCACTGGTCCAGAAGGCCAGGCAGCTGACTCCCGCCGGGTGAGGAGATGAAGGAAAGAGTACTCGTCGCGATGTCTGGTGGAGTCGATTCCTCCGTTGCCGCGGCGCTCCTCGTCGAAAGCGGCTATGACGTCGTAGGCGCGACCATGAAGCTCTTCTGCCATGGCGACGATGTGCCGGACAGGCCGTGCTGCTCGCTCGACTCGGTAAACGACGCCCGCCGCGTATGCGAAAAGCTCGGCGTGCCGCACTACGTGATAAATCTCGAGACGCGATTCGGGCACGACGTGATCGACGACTTCGTCGCCGAATACTCACGCGGCCGGACTCCGATTCCGTGCGTTCGCTGCAACACTTTCACGAAGTTCAGGGATCTCGTGGCGAAGGCGGATTCGATCGACGCCCGGTGGATCGCGACGGGCCATTACGCGCGAACCGTGGACGGCGAGCTCCGGCGCGGGCGCGACGACGACAAGGACCAGACCTACTTCCTGTGGGGAATCGACCGCCGGGTGCTTTCACGGATGCTTCTCCCGGTGGGGGATTCAACGAAGGCGGAGACGCGTGCACTCGCGACGAGTCTTGGACTCTCAGTCGTTGCAGACAAGCCCGAGAGCCAGGAAATCTGTTTCGTGCCCGACGGCGACTACATGAAGATCCTCCGCTCGCGCCTGGCCGCGGATGCTCCGGCGCTTGTCCCGGGCCCGATAATGACCACGTCAGGCAGTGTTGCGGGCGAACATTCAGGCTATGCCGGATTCACGATCGGGCAGCGGCGCGGCTTGCCGGGCGGGTATCCGGAGCCGATGTACGTAGTCGGCATCCGCCCTGAAGACCGTGCAGTCATCATCGGAACGCGCGATCAGCTTCTCGGAAAGGGAATTGTCGCACGCGAGGTGAACTGGCTTGCGGACCGGCCCGCCGTTGGAGCGCTCGTGAGCGTTCGCATAAGGCATCGCGCTCCGCTTGCGGCCGGCGAGCTCATTCGGGTGGACGACAACGAAATCGAAATTGCCCTCGACGAGCCTGTTTCTGCGATCACTCCGGGCCAGTCTGTCGTTCTCTATGACGGAGAGCGCGTGCTCGGCGGAGGGTTCATCGAGGCCGCGGTGTCTGACCGGCGGAGCCCGCTTCCGATTCTCGCCGCCTGATCTGGCGCGACCCGGCAGTCCCTGCTCTTTACCCGCGTCTTTTACGGCGCCCGGTAGAGCAACACAGGATTGATCGGCGTGCCCTTCCACCATTCGTCCGCCTTGTCGCTTCGCATCACCTGAAAATGGAGGTGCGGGGCTGTCGGATTCGCGTTACCCGAGCTCCCGACGAACCCGATTATCTCTCCCCTCGCCACCGAAGCCCCTTCCGCAAGACCGGGGCGGTATGCCTCGAGGTGCCCGTACATCATGGTGAAGCGGGCTGTCCGGTCCTTCAGGTAGATGGAAAGTCCTCCGGCAACGCTCGAGTGGAGCTTGACGATCGTGCCGGCAACAGCGGCAATGGCGGGGGTGTTGCGCGCCGCCATTATGTCGATTGCGTTGTGCTGGCGAGCCGATCCACGCAGGTCGCTGAAGCTGTCGACAAGGTCCTTTGGCGCGACTCCGGCAACGGGCACCACAGGTGACTGAGTGCGCAACGCTTCAACGTCCCCCGCGTTGGCAGGCGGAATCGCTGGAGTGTCAGGCAGCGGAGGATCGAGTCCCACTGCGCTGTCGTAAAAGAATGAGTCGGGAGCCGCCGCGACGCTGCCAGGCATTGAATCCGGGGCTGCCGATTGCCCGCTGTACAGAATCGACTGGTGGTCCGAATCCGGCTTTGTCGAATAAAGCAGCGCGCTGAAAAACGCACCGGCGAACGTCGCGGCGTAAGCCCTCATGTCCGGCCTAATACTTCATGCCCCCGGCAGCGGCGAATTCCCGCATGATGCGCTCCTGCTCCTCCGAGAGCTTTTCGGGCGCGTCGATCTTCACTTCGACTATCAGGTCCCCGACCTGCGTGCCCTTGTGAATCCCGTGTCCACGCACGCGGAACCGTTTGCCCGAGGGAGTTCCAGGCGGAATCCGTATCACTACTTTCTTTCCGTCGAGAGTGTTGACGCTGATTTTGGAGCCAAGAGTCGCCTGGGCGATGTTGAGCGGAAGGTTCGCGATCACGTCGAGACCCTGCCGCTGGTAGAACTTGTCAGGCTTGACACTGAAAGTGATCAGCAGATCTCCAGGGGGGCCGTTCGACGAGCCTTTGCCGCCCTGGCCCTTGAGCCTGATCCTCGATCCCGTGTCAACGCCGGGCGGGACGGTGATCAGCACCTTTTTCCGCGTGCGTACTTCGCCGGTGCCGCTGCAAGTCCCGCAGGGCTGGGAGGGAACCTGGCCCCGCCCCAGACAGACAGGACACGGGCGGTTCACGGCAAACCCTCCCTGCCCGAACGAGACCGACCCGCGCCCCGAGCATTCAGGACATGTCCTCATCGAGGCGCCAGGAGCGGCGCCCGAGCCGCGGCACGTTGTGCATTCTTCATTCACCTCTAGCTCAACGGGCACCTTGCCGCCCCTTGCCGCGGTCCGGAACGGGATCTCGAGGCTCGTCTCGATGTTCTGGCCGCGCTGCGGTCCAGTCGGCCGCGACTGCCCCCGGGCTCCGCCACCGAAGATCGAGCCGAACAGATCGCCGAGCCCGCCAAGCCCGCCGACGTCGAAATCCTGGTAATTGACATTCGATGTACCGCCCGCCGGTCCCCTCGAGGAGGTCCGCGGACCACCGCCGCCGAAGCCCCCAAAGCCGCTGAATGCGCCAAGGCGGCGCATCTCGTCGTACTGCTTGCGCTTCTCGACGTCGCCGAGGACGTTGTTCGCCTCGGAGATCTCCTTGAACCTGTCGGCCGCTTTCGGGTCGCTCGCGTTTGCGTCCGGATGGTTTTTCTTGGCCAGCTTCCGGTATGCTTTTTTTATCTCGTCCTGAGTAGCCGTGGACGGAATTCCGAGTACTGCGTAGAAGTCCTTGGTCGGCGGCATTTACCTTCGGCTCAGCGGGAGCCGGAGTGCTGGCGGACGACCACTCTCGCCGGCCTCAGCAGCTGGCCCTTGAAAGTGTAGCCGATCTGATAGACCTGAGAGACCGTTCCGTCGAGCTCGGCGGTCTCGGCGGGCTCTGTCGCCACCGCTTCGTGCATCGACGGGTCGAACGGCTCGTCGGCTGGATTCAGTGGCTCGAGTCCCGCGCCGCGAAGCTGCTTCTCGAGCTTCTTCTCGACCATGTCGACGCCCTGCACGACTGTCGCGCACTCGGTGACTGCCGGGTCGAGGTCGGCGAACCGCGCGATATCGTCGAGGGGATCGAGAAGCTGCTTCACCAGCTCCGCCTGCCCCCTTGCCTCGGCCTCGCTCCGTTCCTTCAGCATTCGCTTCCGGAAATTGTCGAACTCCGCGGCGAGCCGAAGATACCTGTCGCGCTCAGTGGTGAGCTCCCGCTGGAGCTCCGATATCCGCTCGCCGACATCGATCGCCTCGACCGCGTCTGCGTGCCGATCAGGGGAATCCGGGCCGGCTTCAGGCTCAGGCACCAGGCCGACTTCAGCGTCGGCGGGGTCCGCGATGTTCGAATCGTCGATGTTAACGCTGCTCTTTTTCATACTATGAATTTAACTGGTTTCGAGTGCGCGCCGAACCATATCGAGCGCTGCCTGTGCCGCCCTCTGCCTTACCTCTTCCCGGGTCCCGAATAGCCGGATACAGACTGCTCTGGTATCGATACCGTCGATCGCCACCCAGACCATTCCGACCGGTTTTGAAGCCGTTCCCCCTCCCGGCCCGGCCACCCCGGTTATCGCAATCCCGATATCCGTTCCGAGCTGCGTTCTGACTGATCGGGCCATCGTTGCGGCAACCTGCTCGCTCACCGCCCCGTGCTCGTCGAGCTCCGGATCTGACACGCCCAGCAGCTCCCGCTTGACCGAGTTGTCGTACGCGATCACGCCGCCCGCGAAGACATCGCTCGAGCCGGGCACCGCCGTGAGCCGCGCACCGAGCATGCCGCCCGTACAGCTCTCGGCAACTGCTATCCGGATGCCGCGACGCCTGCTCATATCGAGTACGACAGCGGCGAGATCGTCTTCGCCCTCGCCGATGACATATCGACCGGCTGCCGCGCGAAGTTTCAACATCGCCGACTGAAGGGTCGAATCGGCCGCCTCCGGCGAGCGCCCCCGCGAAGTCACGCGGAGATCGACTCCTTCGACTCCCGGGAGAAAGGCGACGCCCATTCCGTCAACGCTTCTCGAGAGCTCGCCGAGCTGATCGGCGAGCGCCGACTCCGCGATCCCTGTAGTGCGAAGCGTTCGCGACCTGATCACTTCACGCGATCCGTCGGTTTCCGCAAGCCGGGCGATTCTCTCGAAGAGCTCGTCGGCGAATAACCCGCGCATCTCCCGCGGAACGCCCGGCAGCATCGCCACCCATCTCGCGCGTTCATCCTCCAGCCAGATCCCGGGAGCGGTGCCATGGCGGTTGTCGAGTATCACCGCGCCTTCGGGAATCATTGCCTGGGCGATGTTGGACTCGGGAAACGAACCGGGCCGCTTCAGGCGTGCCCATCGCTCCTTCATCCCGTCGACTATCGCTTCATCGCGATGCAGCGCCCGGCCAAACAGGGCGGCAATCGCGCCTTTGGTTTTGTCGTCAGCGGTGGGTCCGAGCCCGCCGGTGGTTATGACCGCTCCGGTTCTTTCGATCGCCTCCGAAACCGCCGCCGCGATGTCCTCGGCATCGTCGCGGACTGTAGTGCGCCACCGTATCTCGACGCCGACCGCGGCAAGCTCCCGCGCGATCCACGCCGCGTTGGTGTCGATCGTTAACCCAAGGAGAAGCTCATCCCCAATGGTGACGATCTCGATCTTCATCGGTCAACCGGCAAAGACGCTGCCGTACCTCTTGATGTACAGGTACAGCGAGTAGATCGTGAGCACGACGGCGGCGGCCATGGTGGAGAGTCCGACAAACGCGTTGAGGTACGCGAATCCCTGCCAGGCCGCCGCGTCCCACGAATTGCGGGCCGCGAGCGTTGCCGCAAAGAACCAGAAATACGCGGAGCCGACCCACGTCCACTGAAATCCGGTCTTCCATTTCGCGGGCCCGATTGCGGCTATGACGACGCCCCGCCTCGCGGCAAGCTGGCGGAAGATCGTCATGAACAGCTCCCTGCCGAGTACTACCGCGATGATCCACCACGGCAGGCCAACCGGTCCGAATGGCGTATCGAATGGAAAGCTGTGAGCCGCATCGAACGATCCCGTTCCGGGCGCGAGAGGGTCGGTGGGGGGCGACATCAGTACGAACATCGGTATGAGCGTCGCAAAAAGGAGCAGCTTGTCGGCGAGTGGATCGAGCAGCCTGCCGAGATCGGTTTCGATATTGTGCGCGCGCGCGAGCATGCCGTCGAGATAATCCGAAACCGCCGCGATGATGAAGGCGACGAAGGCCGCAATGCGCGCGAAGGGAGAGCCGATGAACGGAAGCGCGGCAATCAGCGGCGCGATCAGGATCCTCCCAATCGTTATCGCGTTGGGCAGGTTGAGCGACAAGTCAGGCGAGGGCCTTGAGGACCAGCTTGCTCACCGCCTTGAGAGTGTCGAAGACTCCATCTCCGTTGATCGCCACTGCCTCGAAGTATGAAGCGCGCTCGACCCACTCCCCCGTCGGCAGCTGATCGACGAGGTTCTCGCCGGCGTGGTATGGATCAGGCGTGATTCGCGCCTTGGCCGGTTCGGCGTGCTCCCAGCCGGGGTTGAGCGCGGCCTGGAGGTCGCTTACCGGCGCAGCATTCGGAAGGTCCCGCTTGTTGTATTGAATCACGAATGGAATCTTCGTGAGGTCGTAGCCGTACTCGGCCATGTTGTCGTAGAGATTCTGCATTGACTCGAGGTTTGCTTCCATGCGCTCAATCTGCGAGTCGGCAACGAACACTACGCCATCGACGTTCTTGAGGATCAGCTTTCTGCTGGCGTTGTAGTAGACCTGTCCAGGGACCGTATAAAGATGGAAGCGGGTGTTGAACCCGCGGATCGTTCCAAGGTCCACCGGCAGGAAGTCGAAGAAGAGTGTGCGCTCGGTTTCAGTCGCGAGCGAGATGAGCTTTCCGCGGGTGTCGGGCTTCACTTTCCCGTAGATGTGCTCGAGGTTCGTCGTCTTGCCGCCGAGTCCCGGCCCGTAATAGACGATCTTGCAGTTTATCTCGCGCGCCGCATAGTTGATCATCGACATCGCAGTTCTATCTCCTTACCAGTTGAACAGCTCGTCGATCTCGTCGCCGGCGCCGGCGAGGATGTTCGGCTGCGTGGTGCTGCTCTCCCGCGCGCGGGAATAGGCGCGGTCGAGGTGTGCAGTCAGCTCCTCCACCACCGGCTTCATCTTCAGTCTCACGAGGCCGATCGGCGTGCGGTTGTCGAAAAGTGTAACAAGGATGAGGCGGCGCGCGACATCTGCGACGTACATCGATTCCTTCTCGCCCTGGTGGAAAAGGGTCGTGAAATCAGTCTCGCCAATAAGGCGCGCGAGCTGGTCGTTGGCACTGAAGTCGGCCGCGGTGAGCGTGGCGAACACCGTCGGATCGAAATTGAGCGGCTGGCCCATCGTCGCCACGAGCTGGCCCGACCGGTCGGCAATGAGCGCTGAGTGAGCTCCGGTATCCGAGAGAAACTTCTCGACCGATTTCGTGAGGGCGGAGAGGTCCTCTTCGTCAAAAGACCATGTTGCGGCGCCGGGTGTCGTCACAGGTTCAGGCCAGCGTCGCTTCGATGCTTCGCATCAGCGCCACGCCGCGCTCGCGAAGGACGGGCTTGCGCTCCCAGGCGATGTATTCCCGGAGGAGCCTGAGGGTTCCCATCGAAGGACGCGTGCGGAGATAGCTGAGCGCGGCAAACCGCCGCAGGGGATGCCGGCTGAAAAGGTCGCGCCGATACTGGCGCTGCACGTGGCTCCACGCGAGCGCGCCGCAGGCAAGGCCCGCGATAAAGCCGAGTCCGGCGAGCTGGCTGTTACGTCCACTCATCACATGGCCCGCCTTGCGGATAAAGCCTGCGCAATAGTCACTCCGTCAGCATACTCGAGGTCTCCACCCACCGGCAGGCCGCGTGCTATGCGGGTGACAGTGAGATGATAGGGCGACAACTTGCGCTGAACGTACAGCGCAGTGGCCTCTCCCTCAATGCTCGGATTCGTCGCAATTATTACTTCCCTCACCACCCCTCCGGCAACCCGGGTCTCGAGCTGGGGAATAGTCAGGTCGTCAGGCCCGATCCCGTCGAGCGGAGACAGCCTTCCGCCGAGCACGTGGTAAAGCCCGCGAAACTCTCCGGCACGCTCGATCGCCCCGATGTCCGACGCTTCCTCGACAGCGCAGATAATCGCCGCGTCGCGACGCACGTCGCGGCAGATCCCGCAAACATCCTCCTCGGTGAGATTGAAGCAATGCGAGCACGGCTTCACACGCTCCGCCAGAGTCACCAGCGCGTCGGCAAGGCGTCGCGCCTGGTCAGGCGACTGCCGCAGCAGGTGATAAGTCAGGCGCAGCGCAGTCTTGCGCCCGATGCCGGGCAGCCTGGCCAGCTCCGAAGCAAGCGCATCGATTGCCGACACCTAGAACGGAAGCTTGAACGGCAGGCCCATGCCCCCCGTAAGGCGGGACATCTCCTGTTTCGCCAGTTCGGCCGACTTCTGCTGAGCATCGCGCAGGGCAACAAGTAGAAGGTCTTCGAGCATCTCGACATCCGAAGCGTTAACTATTGACGGGTCAACCCGCACCTTGGTAATCTGGCCCTTCCCGTCAGCGTCGACGGTCACCATCCCGCCGCCCGAGCTTCCGCTCACGCTCATTCCGGCAAGCTCTTCCTGAATTTTTTCAAGTCGGCCCTGCATCTGCTGAGCCTGCTCGAGGATCTTCGAGAAATCTGCCATCGGTTATACCTGGTTTTGTGGGTGGCCGCTCAGTCGAGCAGATCCAGATCGAGCTCGCGAACCGCGGCATCGAATACGGGGTCCTGCGCACGAAGCATGCGAAGCCGCTCCTCCTTCACTGCCTCGGTGGTGAGGCGCGCCGGCCGGGTGGCGCTGTTCGCTGTTTCCTCGAGCTTCGCCTTCCAGTCTGTGGCCGGCGGCGACGCGACCTTCGGCTGAGGCGCAGGCGGGGTAATCCTGACAGGAGGGGCGGGCGGAACTCTGACCGCCGCGGAAGGCAGGTCTGCGGCGGGCGCCACGGGCGACGCTGCGCGCATCCCCGCATCGTCGCGCACTCTCACCGCAGCCGAAGCGCGCGCCTGCGATTTCTGAACCCTGACATCAGGCGGCGGAGAGGCCGCGGCTTTCGGCGCCTGCTGCGCCGGCCCGCTTCCTCCCCCGCTGAGCGTCTTCAATACATCCTCGATCGACACCGCCCTGTCGAGCAGCGAGAACCTGACGAGAAGCATCTCGACCAGCAGCTGCTGCTGGGTGCTTCTCCTGAACTGCGGCTCGATCGAGCTCAGCATCGAGAGCATTCTCACGAGATCGCCGGGCGAAAAATCGTCGCGGTGAGCTTCGAGAGCGTCGAGAGCGTGCTGTGACACTCCCTGGATCCGCCCGTTCAGAATCACCGCGAGCTGCGCCCGTATCATGTCTCCCAGTCCCGACAGGAAAACACCGAAATCGACTCCGCCGCTTGCCAGCCGTTCGACTGCTCCGAACACGTCGCCCGCCCGCCTGCCAGCGACTATGGCGACAATGGCGAGGTATTCGTCTTCCGGCACGAGTCCAAGCGCCTCGCGAACCCTGTCGGCGGTGATCTCCGCCTCGCCGATCGATATCACCTGGTCGGTGAGCGAGAGGGCGTCACGCATGGATCCGTCCGCGGCCCGCGCGATCATCGAAAGTGCGTCCGGGGTGGCCGGAATCTGTTCAGACGCCAGCACAGACTCCAGCCTCGCCACGATCTCGGGCAGGCTGATGCGCTTGAGGTCGAAACGCTGAAGCCGGCTGAGGACCGGCGCCGCTGACTGGGCGATCTTCTGCGGATCAGTAGTCGCGAAGACGAACACAACCCGCGGCGGCGGCTCCTCGAGGATCTTGAGCAGCGCATTCCAGGCCTCCCGCGTGAGCATGTGCGCTTCGTCGACGATGTAAACCTTGTAGCGGTCTTCGCCCGAAGGCGCGTACATCGCGCGCTCCCTGAGCTCGCGAGCGTCGTCGACGCCGCGGTTCGAGGCGGCATCTATCTCGACAACGTCGAGGCTGGAGCTGCCGCTCCAGATGCGCTGGCAGGACACACAGGCGCCGCACGGCTCGCCATCGGGCGACCTGTTCTCGCAGTTCAGCGCCATTGCAAGCACGCGAGCGAGCGTGGTCTTACCCGTTCCGCGCGGGCCGCAGAGCAGATACCCGTGAGCGACACGGTCGCGGGCGATTGCGCCGCGGAGCGTGTCTGACACGTGAGACTGCACCGCTACGCCGGCGAAGTTTCTTGGTCGGTATTTCCGGGCGAGAGCGAGCGACATTTGGGAGGGAAGATACCCCAGGCCTGACGGAGCAACGCAAGGCACCACATGCCGCTGCTACCTTCGGGGTCCTGACGGAGTTAGTGGGCTTGTGCCCTCCGGGACCTGGGGCAACTCTAAATATAACGCCAGGGCGGCATCGGAACAGGCAGGGAAAAGCAGGAACCGACCGCGATAAAAAACCCGTCACCACGAAGGGTGACGGGTTCTGCCCGCAGTAATATCTGAAGCAGTACTACCTCTTCACGTCGATGTCGGGAACCTTGACTGAAACCGTGTCGGTGCCGACTTCAACGCTGGGTATGTTCAGCGTATCTGTGACTGTTCCGACCACCGGCTTCTCGACTTCCAGATCACCGCTTTCAGTCTTACCACATGCAGTGACAGCGACGGCCAGCATGGCCAGTCCAATGAGCTTACGCACGAGACGCCTCCCAGAAGTTTAGTTGAGCCGCACGGTGCGGCACAGCAGTCCCTGATGCAACTTCTTTGCCGTAATTCTCAGTCCTCGAACGCCTCTCGCTGCAAGCGCCTAACTCTGCGCAGCTCATAGACTTGAGCCACTTCTCCGCCCAGGATGAAGATAATCGAGGCATAATAAGTCCAGACGACCACGATAATCAGCGCGGCGAGCGTCCCGGAATAGAAAGACCCGGGATTGAAGGAAGTCACATAGGCGCCAAACGCCTGCTTTGCGATCTCGAGCAGGAGACTCGTGAAAAGTGCCCCGACGAGCGCCATCTGCCACCGCACCCTCCGGTTCGGCAGAAACTTGTAGAGCGCCCAGAACATCAGCACGATGAAAAGGAACGCGACGAGCTGGCCGATATTGTACTCGAGCGCACCCATCGTCTCCTGCCTCACCCCGAGCTCGCCGAGAAAGAGAAGCCCGCGGGTCGTGGCCAGCGCCAGGTACGCGTTGAGAGCAGTGTAGGCAACCAGCAGCAGGGATGAAACCACCGTTATCTGCACGTCGAAGATCTTGCCGGCGACGATGCCACGGTCAGAGTCGATATCGAATATCAGGCCGAGCACGCTGCGGAGCGAGCCGAACAACCGCGTCGAGAACCACACGAACCCGATGACGCTGTAAATACCGATCGCCTGTCTCGACCTGACGATGTCGACGAGAATCGTGCCCAGCGCCGATTGCTCACCCGACGGATTCGGCGGAAGAAACCTGTAGACTATCTCGTTGATCTCAGCCGACGAAACATCGGCCGAGTGATTGAGGAGGTAGCCAAGTGCCGCGGCGATGAG
>Ga0307505_10002027_pt1 | contig 14884 bp, 11 predicted proteins | sample 23_S_MG_FD_202183 | JGI IMG/M metagenome (GOLD analysis project Ga0307505, IMG submission 202183) | Soil microbial communities from Populus trichocarpa stands in riparian zone in the Pacific Northwest, United States - 23_S | ecosystem: Environmental > Terrestrial > Soil > Riparian zone > Trees...
GTTCGCCACCTTTCCCGCGAGCACGGTCGACTTCACGCCATCGAAACACCAAAGCAGAGACGCTCACACGCCCCTTGCTCGCTTCTCGCAGGTTTGTGAATAGTCCGGGCTAGGATCTGGGATCTGGGGTTCAAGTCTTTGAAATCGGGGTCGGGGTCGGTATCGGAATCGGGGTCGAAAGAAATCAAAACGACTCGGCTCCTCGATGATCGCCTTCGAATCGATGCGCTGCATGGGCACCAGAGCGAGCGGGGGCCGGATCGATACCGATTCCGATTCCGACCCCGACCCCGATACAGGGGGCGACTGGGCGGGTGAACGCACGAGCCTGTGGTCGGCGATTCGGGATCAGAAATCCCCGCTCAAGCAGGCCCATATGACATCGGGCCCCGGCGCGCCGAATAGGCGGCACGACTTGCCCGGTGGGCAGGAACCGAACCCGGCCTCGCCGCAGACAGCGTCGTCGTCGATGCACGTCCAGTACACGTCGTCGAACCGCAGCGGCACGAGCTGACACGATGAGCCGCCTGGACAGTAGGTCCCGCCATCAGCGCCACACGGGATCTGCTCGCTCGGTGCGCACACGCAGCTCAACGCGACCGGGTGGATTATGGTGAAGCAAGCCTCGCCACCAGGGCACTCCCCGTTGCACGCCGGCGCCGAGTCGCCACATGGCTGATGCGGCGACACGCAAACGCAGTAGCGGGTGGCATCGGCGGCGCACTCCCCGTCGCCCCGACAGTTGCCGCCACACGTCGGCAAGTGGCCGCACGGGTTGATCGCGTCGATGATCCTGCTTCGTTCACAGCCGGAAAGGACGCTGGCGGGCGCCGCGCTGGCCGCGAAAACGCCATCTTCGTCGCGGCGAACCGTGCCGCTGGTGAAAGCGGAGCAAATCGCACCGGTCGGCAGCCGCAAACGGATCGCCATCGCCTCGAACACAGGTGACTCGGGGAACTGCATGCCGCGCACGCGCAGCTTGAGGCCGCCGTCGCGAATGGCAAACGTAACGAAATCGTCATTGCCGACGGTCGGCCCCTTGTACATGTACAAGGGGCGCCCGCCTTGCCGCACCCGCCAGCCGGGCCCGCTCGGGATGTGCAACTCCACAGTTTCGGATGAGGTCATGACGTCAATATAGAATCCCGCTTGCGACGGGTCGCCAACCGCGCCCGGCGCTGGAACGAGAATGTCCGGATCTTTGGAAACGAAGGTCAACGCCGTCTTGCCGGACGACCCGTAGTCGCGAAACGCGAGACGCTTGCCATCGATCGGATCCGCCGTCGCCGCGCTCGCCAGCAGCGAGAGCAACGACGTCCACAGAGCAGCCCGTCGGATTGAGTGAGTCATCGCTCCCCCCCTTTCCGAGACGCTACTCGCAACGTTCGACGCGCGTCAACAACATCCTTCGTACTACCAGGCTCCGGCGCAGTGCCGGATTGAGCCATTCTTGTAAGAGAAATGACGTTCTACCAAGAAGATCACGAAGGCCACGAAGATTCCGCTCGACAGCCGCACCCGTACCTTCCTCTCGCACCGTCGCCCCGTGTATCGGGGTCGGCATCGGTATCGGAATCGGTATCGATCCGGCACCGCTCGTTCGGGTCCCCTGCCTGCTTATCGATACGCAGGCGATCATCGAGTGCCCGCGTCGTTTTGATTTCTTTCGATACCGATACCGACCCCGACCCCGATACACGGGGCGACGGAGCGAGCTAAACGTACGATCCGGGATCTGGGATCCGGGTTCAGGATCTACTCATGGCTCCGCGCAGATGCAGAAGCCGTTGCTCTCGATCGACAAGGAAGTGCACTGCAACCCGGATGGGCAGGCACCGCCGCACGAGGGATAGGCGCCGCAGAAGAAAGGCAGGCAGCTCCACGTGAGGTCGGGCGGCGGCGACGGGAGACACTGCGAGTCCGATGGGCAGGAGCCGAACCCGCTCTCGCCGCAGACGGCGCTGTCATCGATGCATGCCGAGAAGCCGTCGTAGAGGCCCGGCCGACCGGGCAGGTTCTGACACGACGAGCCGACAGGACAGTAGGTCCCTCCCGTGGCACCGCACGGAATCTGCCCGCTGGGCGCGCACACGCAACTCTCGAACGCGGGACGGTCGGGGTTGACGGTGAAGCATTCCTCACCGCTGTCGCATTCGCCGTTGCACACCGGGGCCGTGCCGCCGCATGGTTGATGCGGCGACACGCACACGCAGCCGACGGCGATATCGAAGGCGCACTCGCCGGCGTCCGGACACGCGCCGCCGCACTGTGGCGCCGAGAGGCCGCACGGGGTCAGCGCGGCGTTGATCGTCGTTTCGAGACAGTCGGCGAGGGCGGCGGCGGGGGCCGCGCTGCCGGCGAAAATTCCACCGTCGTTGCGGCGAACCGACCCGCCGATGAAAGCGGCGCAGCTCCAGTCGGTCGCCAGCCGCACACGGATCGCCACCGCCTCGAACGGGGGCGTCTCGCCGAGCCGCAGACCGCGCATGCGGAGCTTGAGGCCACCATCGCGAATGACGAACGCGACGAAATCGTCATTGCCGACACTCGAACCCTTGTACATGTACACTTCGCGCTGGCCCTGTCGCACCCGCCAGCCGGGCCCGCCCGGGATGAAAAGTTCCACGGTGTCGGTTCTGGTGATGACATCGATATAGAGTCCCGTCTGCGACGGGTCGCCGTCCACACCCGGCGCGGAAACGACAATGCCGGGGTCCTTGGCGACGAAGGTCAGTGCCGACTTGCCGGCCGTCCCGTAGTCGCGAAACACGAGACGCTTGCCATAGATCGGCCCCGCCTGAGCCGCGCCCGCCAACAGCGAGAGCAACAACGTCGACACAGCAGCCTGCCGAATTGAGAGACTCATCGCTTCCCCCCCTTCGGCGCGGACGCTACTCCACGCGCAAGAAGCGTGTCAACGAGGTTCTGAGACGAGATACGGGCGATCTGACGTGCGGAGGCAGGCAATCCGTATCGCCAGAGAGTCGCCTGGTGATCGTTGGCTCGGCCGATTGCTTTCATGCGAAATTGTGGCACTAGCAGTCTGGAATGCTGTTCAACAGCCTCGACTTTGTCGTCTTCCTGCTCTTCGTACTCGCCGTTTGGGCGGCGATCCCTCGATCCTCATGGCGAACCGCAAAGGGGTTCCTGATTGTCGCCAGCTACGCCTTCTACATGGCGTGGAATCCGCCCTTCGGACTTCTGCTGCTCGGTTCGACGCTCGTGGACTTCTCGATTTCCCGGCGGCTCGAGCGCGAGGACGGAATCAGCCGGCGGCGCGTCCTGCTCGCGCTCAGTGTCGGCATCAACCTCGGCGTCCTCAGCTTCTTCAAGTACGGCGGCTTTCTGGCCGAGAGCATTCGCGCGGTCTTCGGCTTGACGCCCCTCCCGCCAGACAGCTTCGTCGCCAATGTCGTGCTCCCGGTCGGAATCTCCTTCTACACATTCCAAACCCTCAGCTACACGATCGACGTATTCCGGCGCGAGCAGAAGGCGTGCACGAGTCTGCTCGACTTCATGTTGTACGTCGCATTCTTTCCACAACTCGTCGCCGGCCCGATCGTCCGAGCCGGAGACTTCCTGCCGCAACTGGCGTCGCGACCCGAGGTCGAAGCGCCCGCGGTCGAGGACGCACTCAGCCGCATCGGGATGGGCTTCTTCAAGAAAGTCGTCCTCGCGGACACCCTGGGTGCCCTCGTCGATCAGGTCTGGGACGCACCGGGAGCGACACTGCGCTGGAACGCCGTATTGGCGGCGTATGCCTACGCGTACCAGATCTACTTCGATTTCTCCGGGTACAGCGACATCGCTATCGGCGTCGCCAAGCTATTCGGGTTCGAGTTACCCGAGAACTTCGACCGCCCCTACCTGGCGGCCAGTCCGCGCGAGTTCTGGCAGCGGTGGCACATCTCGCTGTCCACGTGGCTGCGCGACTACCTGTACATCCCCCTTGGCGGAAATCGGTGGGGAACCCTTGAGACATATAAAAATTTGATGGTCACCATGCTCTTGGGCGGATTGTGGCACGGGGCCGCGTGGACGTTCGTTTTGTGGGGCGGCTTCCACGGCGCGCTGTTGATCGTCGACGCCTTTGTCCGGAGCCACGCGACGATCCCCAGCGGCCGGATGACGGTTTGGGCGGGGAGGATCCTGACGTTTCATCTCGTTTGCGCTGGTTGGGTTCTGTTTCGTGCTGAATCCATAAGCGATGTCGCGGCATTCGTTGGTGCCCTTGCACGACCGGGATTCACGATCTCGATGGAGGCGATCGCCGCACTCGTCGCACTTCTATTGGCAGTCGGTGCTCACGTGACCTGGAGAGCGCCAGTGCTGCGGGGCTGGCACACCGGATGGCCTCCGGTCCTGCAGGGAGTCGGTATGCCGCGCTGGCGATCCTCGTCTTCCTGTTTTCACCAGCCAGCGAACGCTTCATCTACTTTCAGTTCTGACCATGCACCGGATCGCAACGATTGGTGTCTCCACCGTCGCCGCTCTCTGCGCATCGATGGCGCTCGCCTACAATCAGTGGGGCCCAACCGCCACGGAGCTGGGACGTCGCAGTTTCCAACATCGCACCGTGGTGCAGAACTTGCTCTCCTCGACGTTGCAGACCAAGGGACGCAAGGTGGTCTTCATGGGAGATTCGACGATGATGGACTCACCGTCTTGGTCGAGTCTCATCATTCGCAGCCTGAAACGACACTGGATCACCGCGGTCAACAACGTGTACCCCGGTCAGGACGTGTTTCATCACTACTGTGCCATCGGGCTCGCGCTCGAGGCGAAACCCGATCTCGTCGTGATCCTGGCCAATTATCGGACCATGTACCCCAACAGGCGCCTGGGAGCGTCGATGAGCATATGCAGCGCGCTCACTCCGTCGCAACTGACTCGCTCGCTCCAGCTTCCGTTCTACGACCGTGGCACCACCTTGATCCGCCTTGCTCTCATCCAGACGCTTCGCTACGAGCCCGTGCTCAACGCGGTTTACTTTCTCGAGGGTTTGCGCCGCCTGATCGCGAGTCCGTTGCTGGGTCGCACCGGCACCGCGCCCGCCCGCGCCCGGGAGCGCCGACGCATGACCTCGCCCAACCAGCCACTTTGGCCGTCGCATCCACACGTGCGGATGTTGAGCGCCCTGGTCGAGGAGGTGCGGCGGAATGGGGCGCATCCGCTGGTCGTGGTGTCGCCGGTTCAACCGGTTCTTACGCGATCCGTAGATGCGGCCGATCCCATGCAATCGCAGCGAAGTCGCGAAGTGGTGCAACGCGCCGTGGAGGATGCGGGCGGCGAGTTGATCGACCTCCACGACTTCTTGACCGGGTCGAGCTTTCGCGACTTCGGTGGTCACCTGAGCCCCGAAGGCCATGCGCGCATGTTCAATCGGTTGGCCTTCCGAATTCACAAGATCCTCGGCCTGCCGCCGCCGTTGGCCCCAGTGTTTCCGCCTCGAGCGGTGGTCGACTGAAACGCGTGCTCTGCTCTTCCAGATCGAACCCGTTACTCGGCCCCCTGGTGGTGCTGCCCGGGACGCTACTCGTCTTGGCGCTTTCGTTCGCCGTCATGGAGGGGGCGACGCGCGTCCTGAGACCGGACGCATGCGCTCGAGCCGCCGTGCTTCGACAGATGGCCGAGGAGCAGGCGGAACTGCTTGCGCCGTGCGCCTCGCGTGTCGTCGAGAATGGGCAGGAGATTCTCCGCGTGGGCAGCACAATGGGAAGCGGCGTACAGTTCCCGTCGGCCCGCACGCCGGGAGTTTCTCGCATCGCCATCGTCGGGGAATCGAGTGGAGAGTTGCTGGGAAGGGCCCTCGACGATCTCAGCAGAGACGGCAACGGTGGACGACACTTTGAAGTCGTGAACTGCGCGCGGGCGGCGGCTGACCTGGAAGTTTCCGCCCGTCTCTTCGACGAGGTCCTTCGCTACGCGCCGGACGCGGTGGTGGTGGTCTTCGGACACAACATTCGCTACCAGTACCAACTCGGCGCTCTCCGGCTCCACGCCCAACGACTCGTCGGCGCGAGCTGCCTGCTCACTGCGTTGGCGTCCGTATCGCCCGCTGGCGACGACGCGCTGAAAACGATGCCGATTGCGTCCAGGCTCGCCGGTTTCGAGGAGGTTCTGCGTCGTACCGCGGAAGAAACACGTTCCCGTGGAGTCCGACTCGTCGTATCGACCATGGCGGCGAATCTCTGGCTTCCGCCGAGAGCCAACAACATCTGGCACGACGAGGCCGTCGGCAACGCGATGCGGCTCGACGCGGAGGGACGAGTTGACGAGGCGCTGGAGGGACTCTCCCCACCGGGCGGCGAACCGGGCGTTCGATCGTTCTTGACCGGTGTTCTGCATGCCCGCGCTGGCAGGTCCGAACCCGCGCGTGAGGCCTTACGCCGCGCGCTTGACGAAGACCCCGCCGCCTACCGCGCGCCCACGGCCGTCAATGCGCTCATCCGGCAGATCGCGGCAGAGACCGGTGCGCTGCTGCGCGACACCGAGCGCGCTGTGGAAGCCAAGGCGCCGGGGGGACTTCCCGGATGGGAGTCGTTCGTCGACAACTGCCACCTCATCCCGGATGTCATTCGGGATGAGGCGGTCGCCATCCTCGGGCTGGTCGGAGCCGACGCGATAGCGGCCGACGATTCCGACAACCCCGAGATCCCCGCCGCGACCGCATACTCAGTGGAGTTTCCGTTGGAACGCACGATCTCGGGTGTCTTCGAAAGTTGGTCGGGCGGTTCCACGTCCCCTTTCTCGCAAGGACTCGCATACGCGGTAGGCCAATGGCTGGCGATCGACGAAGGCCGGACGAACGACGCGGTGCGCCGTGCCATCCAACGCGCCGAGAATCAGGAACCGGGGCGACTGGACGTGCTGTTGCCCATTGCTGACGCGCTCGCACACGCCGGTCGGATGAGCGACGCATTGCGAGTCAACGATCGCGCACGGCAACGAGATCCCTCCTCGTCGCACGCATGGCGACAGGCCGCGCTATTTGCGCTCCGCTCCGGCGACTCCGGCGCGGCGCACGCCTATGCGACGCGGGCCATTGGCCTGGATCCGCGCGACCGGGCGGCGGACTCGATTCTCCGCGCAACGGCCAACGGAGCGCCACAATAGAACCTCTCGGCGCAAATGGTCTTTCGGCGTCATGGCAGTCCGCTCTTTGCTTTCTCGCGCGCTGTCGCGCTTCTCAGCGGAGTGCTAGCGATCCGAGTCGGGGTTGTAGCCGAGGTTGCGCAGGGTCTCGAGGTGTTGCTCCGACAGCATCGGTGCTTCGTCAGCGGGTTGGTCCATCGACTCCTTCCAGTCCTCGAGCGCGAGACGGAGCCGGGCGACGACGTCGGGGTACTGGTCGGCGAGGTCGTGCAACTCGTGTGGGTCGACGGACAGGTTGTAGAGTTCGAACGACGCGTCCTCGCTGTTGACCAACCACGACGGCCAGCCGACGCCGAGCCGGTCGTCGCTCGGCGGCGTGCGCACCAGCAGCTTCCACAGTCGATCGCGAACGGCATACTCATGGTGGCCGTCTTCGAAGTAGTGGCGCGAGTGGACCGACAGGTCGCGGTCGCGCCGCGCCGATTCCCCGCTCAGGATCGGTAGCAAGCTCTCGCCGGTGGTTCCGGAGGAATCCTCCAGGCCGGCGATGTCGAGGATGGTGCTGCGCACGTCGAGCAGGTCGACCGGCTCGCGCACGCGCATCGGCCCCTTCATCGTCGAGAAGTACATCAGCAGAGGGACCCGCAGTACTTCGTCGTACATGACGTTCTGGTGGCCGCGGATGCCGTGCTCGGCGAACGCTTCGCCGTGGTCGGCGGTGAGGACGAAGAGCACGTCGTCCCAGATCCCGCGCGCCTGCAGATGCGCGACGACGCGCGCGAAGGCGTCGTCGACCCAGCGCAGTTCCGCGTCGTACCGGTGCCACTCGGGATCCTCCAGGTAGAGGTTGTTCGGCGTCGACGGCTGGTGGGGATCCATGTCGTGCAGCCAGACGAAGAACCGCTCGCCCGCGTGCTCGTCGATCCAGCGCATGAAGTCGGGCTCGGCGACCGCGAACGGGATCTTGTGCTCGCCGTCGAGAACGATCTTCGGCTTCTCGGGGAACACCTGGTCGAAGCCGCGACGGAAGCCCATCTCCTCTTCCAACAGAACCGAGTGGCTGTTGAACGCCGCGGTCGCGTACCCGGCCGCCTGGAAGATCTCAGCGAGCGTCTGCCATTGCGCGGAGATGCCGGTCTCGTTGGTGAAGACGCCGAGTTCGGTCGGATAGCGGCCGGTGAAGAACGAGGCGAGCGAGGGGACCGTCCACGGGGCTTGCGAGAACGCTCGATCGAATACGATCGCTTCGCGCGCCCAGGCGTCCAGCCGCGGCGACGTTTCGGCGTCGCGATAGCCGTAAACGCCCAGACGGTCGGCGCGCCACGTGTCGACCGTAAACAACACAACGTGGCGAGGCCGCCACGGCGGCGCCTCCTTCTCGACAGGGCGCCAGCGCAGGCCGACGCCGACCGCGACCGCCAGTCCGACCGATACGGCAAGCAGGGCGGCAACGCGGCGCGACGACATCCGGCAAGACTTATAGGCGAAACGGCGAAGTCGTCCAGCCGGGGGCGTTGAAGAAAAAATTGAACTCACCACAGAGTCACGGAGAACACAGAGAATGAAGGCTTTGAGACGCCCTCTCTGTGTTCTCGGTGCCTCTGTGGTGAGATTTCTCTTTTTACGTTAACCGCCCTGCGGCGGCTCGAGACCGGCGACGCGACGCACGCGGTGGTTGAGCGTGTCGGCGATCCACAGGCTGCCGTCGGCGTGCAGGGTCAGGCCCGACGGGCGGCGCAGGCGCGCTTCCACGGCGGGGCCCTGATCGCCCGCGAAGGCGCCGATACCTGTGCCGGCGACGGTGGAGATCGTCCCGTCGGGCTCGATCGCGCGCACGACGTGGCTGCCGGATTCGGCGACGTAGATCGTGCCGTCGTCCGCCACGGCGAGATCGTACGGGTTCCACAATTGCGCCTCGACGGCCGGACCGCCGTCGCCCGCGTAGCCCTGGGTGCCGGTGCCGGCGAACGTCGCGATGGTCCCATCCGGGAGAATGCGGCGCAGAACGTGGTTGCCGGTGTCGCAGAAGATCAGGTTGCCGTCGTGATCGAACGCCATCCGCGTCGGCCCGCCGAGTTGCGCGGCGACGGCCGGACCGCCGTCACCCGCGTAGCCGCGAGTGCCGTCGCCGGCGACGCGCGTGACGATGCCGTCGGCGGCGACGCGGCGGATGGTGTGGCCGTCCACGTCGCTCACCCAGAAGCCGCCGGCGCCGTCCGGTAGGACACCGAAAGGACTCACCCAGCTCGCCTCCCGCGCCGGACCGCCGTCGCCGGCGGTGCCGACCTCTCCGTTGCCGGCGACGATGAACACGCGATCGTCCGTACCGACCCGGTACACATACGGGACGTGGTTGCCGGCGATCAGCATCCGCCCCTGTTCGTCGAACGCGAAGTCACTGGCGTGATGCAGGGCTGTTTCGGTCGCGAGAGTCCCGTCCCGCGGCTCCGACTCGACGCCGGTGCCGATGATGGTGCGGACGATCCCGTCGAAGTCGACGCGTCGTCCGCGCAGGTTGTTCCAGTCGTTGACGATCAGCCGTCCATCGGGTTGGAAGACGATGTCGAGCGGTTGGTAGAACGACGTGGCCAGCGCGGCGCGGCCGTCGCCGTCGAAAACCGACATCCCCGTCCCCGCCAGCGTGCAGATCACGCCGGACACGGCGCAGTCGCCGCCGGCAGGCGTGTTGGTCGGCGGCGCCGTCGGCGTCGGCGTCGGCGTGTCCTGCGGCACCGAGTCGTCGAGCGCGCCCTCGCGAATCCACGTCTCGACAAGATTGATCTCGGTCGCGGAGAGCGCCGGGAGTCCGCTCGGCATGCGCGAGCCGAAGCGGGGGTTGTCCAGCTTCTCGAACAGGTAGCTACGCTCCGGACTGCCTGGAGCGACTTCACACACGCCCAGTTGTCGCGCTTGCACGCCCGGCCCGAAGGTCGTCTCCCAGGTCGTCATGTCGTATTCGGACGATACGAGCGGTCCGGCGTGGCAGGTGGAGTTCAAGCAACCGTTGGCCGCGAACAGCGGCGCGATCTCCTCGCTGTAACTCACGGTCGACTCGCCGCCGCTGGCGCGACTCGGCGGACAGGGAACGTCGGGCAACAACTCGCCGTCGAGCGCTTGCGGTCCGGCGTACGCGATCACGCCTGAATCCAGATCGATCGACAGGTCGCCGCCGACCATCCAGATACCGCCGCGCGGATCGATCCAAACCGCGTGGTAGTCGTGAAACGGATTGAGTGGTGTCGATTCCTGCACCCACCCCTGCTCGGTGCGACGCGCGATCGCGCCGCCTTGTCCGACGGCGACCGCGACCCCTCCGGCCGCGACGGACACGCCATTCATGATCGGCAAGCCGAGGGGTGTGCGGTCGACGAAGCGCCCGTCTTCCAGCTCGAGAATCGCGCCCTCGAAGGTTCCGCCGACGGCGACGACCCGGTCGCCGTTGCCGTGAATCGTAAACAGCGCCGGGGCGCCGACCGTGTCGACAGTGCTCCAGCGAATGCCGTCGAAATTGAGCACGACACCGTGCAGCCCACTCACCCAGACGTTGCTCTCGTCCACACCCCAGACCTTGTAGAGGATCGGCAAACCGCCGGGGAAGACTTTCGGCGCCTCCGTGTCGACCGACCAGTCCGGACCGCCGAGGTGCGACGTCACGGCGCCGCTCGACGCCGGAACTTCGTCGATCGGGTCGCGCACCAGGACGACGCCGCCCGCCGCCTGGTTGGCGAGATCGCCGCCAACCGACCACATGTGCCGGTCCGGCGCGACCCAGACCCCGAAGAGAACATCGTCGATCGGCGCGGGCAACTGCTCGAAGCGCCCTGTCGACGGCTCGAAGCGCAGCAACAGTCCGCCGGTGCCGGCCATCAGAAACGCGCCGTCCACCAACGTGTCGCTGATCCACCACAGGTCGCCGCTGACGCCAGTGCGCAAACGCCTCCACGTGCGGCCGTCCCAATGCATCACCAGCGGGCCCATCCCGTCATCCGGATCGGCGCCGACGGCGTAGACGTCGTCGTGGGCGCGCCCCGAAATCGACAGCAGCGCACCCGGCAGGTCCTCGAGGATCAGCCGAACCTCGCGCGGGTCGACGTCGGGCGTCGGGGTGCTCGCATCGGTCGGAACGACGGTCGCCGTCGCGAGCGGCGTCGGGGTCGCCGTGACAACCGGCCCGGAGCTGTTGGTCGCCGTGGCGGCGACCGTCGCCGTCGATGACGGCGAAACCTGGGCGGTCGCGGTCGCCGAAACCGTCGGCAACGCGGTGCCGGTCGGAGTCAATGGAGGCGTCGCTTCACCGGTCGTCGTCGGCGACGCGTGCGGCGCCGTCGCCGTCGCAGTCGCCGTCACCGACGGCGTGGCGGTGGGCGCCGGACTGGAATCGTCATCGCCGCCGCAACCGGCGATCAACACGGCCAGCGCAAGTGCCGGGAGGAGGCTCGTCGAGCGTAGAATGCCTGCTGCTGCCTCACTCATCGCATCCACCTTCGCGCCGTATGCTCGATGTGCAATTCCGACAGCGCCGCGGCGCGCCGGAGCGAAAGTTCATGCTTGAGAGCGGTGCACACCGACCAACAGGCAACCATCCGAGGTGCCCTCCGTCAACACGGTGCGGCGCCGCTGACTGCGGCACGAGCGCGCTTTCAACCACCGCGCGCAGCCGACCGCGCTCGGATCGCGTCTCGTCCGGATTCCACACAACGAACTCTCCCATCCAGGAAGAGGGAATGTTTGTCCGTGATTTGCTGCTCCGCAGGTGCCGGCTAATCCCCCCACGGGCCTTGCCCGCGACGCCCTTTTCAAAACTGCCCTTTACCCACAGATCGGCAGGCTGGACACGACTGGCAGAGGGCAAGCTTCCTGCGGTCTTCCGTGAACCCGGAGGGTTCGAAGCCGTTAGCCGGTGGTTGAGCGTAGCGATACCACCGGATGCTGCGGACAAAAGTGTGTCCGCACCCCGAAGGGGTGCCAGCTATCTGGCACCCCTTCGGGGTGCGTGTCGCTCTGGTGTGGGGCGTTTCGCGACCGGTGGTACCGCTTCGCTCAACCACCGGCTAACCTCTGGCATCCCTTCGGGATGCGATGCATCGCAACTTCGGAACACTCGTCGACCGTCTCACGCCGCGACGACGCCGGAGATCAGAGCCGCGATGTAGGCGACGAACGAGACAAGCAGCACAACGCCCTCGCGCCGCGAGATTCGACTCCCGGAACGCACGAAGGGCAACAGCGACAGACTGAGAACGAGCATCACCGGAGTATCGAACCACAGGATCGAGACGGGCACTGCCTGCGGCTGGACGAGAGCGCATGCGCCGAGAACGCCGAGTATGTTGAAGATGTTCGATCCGAGCACGTTGCCGATGGCGATCTCCGAATGCCCGCGCGCCGCCGCGACCACCGAGGTGAGCAACTCCGGCAGCGAGGTGCCGGCGGCGACGATGGTCAGGCCGATCACCAGCTCGGACATGCCGGCGCCGCGGGCGATGTCGATGGCGGCGCCGACAAACGTGCGCGCGCCGTACACCAGCGCCGCGAGGCCGCCGATGACGAGCGCGACATTCACCAATTGCCGGGAAAGACCACCCAGTGCCGCGTCGTTGGCGATGTGTCCCGGCAACACCCCGCTGGTTTCGGCCGCCAGCCGGCGGTCGACCTGTAGAGCACCGTAGACATACGCGCCGAGGCCGCTCAGAAAGAGCGCTCCGACGACGCGCGGCAGCGTGCCGCCGGTCGCCAGGGAGATCCACGGCAGAACGGCAACCGCGATGACGATGAGCAGATCGCGCTCCAGCGCGACGATCGACACCGGGATCGGTCGGATCAACGCCGTGATACCGAGAATCGCCGCGATGTTGAAGATGTTCGATCCGACGACGTTGCCGACCGCGATGTCACCGCTGCCACGCGCCGCGGCGGCCAGGCTGGCGGCGAGCTCGGGCGACGAGGTGCCGAACGCCACCACCGTGAGACCGATGAACAGCGGCGAAAGGCGCATGCGCAGTGCCAGCGCCGCCGCGCCGCGGACCAGCAACTCGGCGCCCGCCGACAGCAACAGCAGCGCCGCGATCAACCAAACCCAAGGGTTGTCGATCATCGAGCGCCGCCCGCGGCGCGCAGGTCACGCGGCGCCGCGCAGTCGCTTCGCCAGCGCCGCGATCGCCAGATCGATTGCCGCGCATGCCGCGAGCCGATCCTCCCAGCCGAACGTCTCGACATGCTTTCCCTCCAGCTCCTTGTAGATTGCGAAGAAGTGCTCGACTTCGCGCAGGAAATGGGGTGCGACGTGCGACAGCTCGGTAACCTCGGCGTAGCGCGGATCCGCCGTCGGCACCGCGAGCAACTTCTCGTCCTCGCCCTTCTCGTCCCGCATGCGAAACATGCCGACCGGCCGGGCTTCGATCAAGCACCCGGTGAAGGTGGGCTCCGTGGTCATGACGAGGATGTCGAGTGGATCGCCGTCATCGGCGCGCGTCCCCGGCACGAACCCATAGGCCGCGGGGTAATGCACCGATGAGTACAGCACGCGGTCGAGACGAAAGACCTCGAGCGCGGGGTCGTATTCGTACTTGTTACGGCCGCCACGCGGGATCTCGACGATGGCGTTCAAGATCGACGGTGGGTTCGGCCCCGCGGGAAGCACGGTCAAGTTCATCTGAGACTCCTTGGATGTAGTGCGCGCAGAACGACCACCCGCGCACGCGCGGCGCAGCGGTACTGGGCACTTCCGCGAGATCCGGCGCCGCGGTGATGCCGCGGCGCCGGATTCGTCATCGCGGGTTGCTCGCTCAATTACTCCAGTACCGCACGGCGAGTATCAGAGCACCGGGCAAGAGGAACAGAAACCCGATGACCTTGACCAGGACCGATAGACCGGACTCCGGTTTATACGGTGGCTTCGCCGAAACATCCGCGACTGCGTCGCGATCCTGGGGAGGAAGTGGCGCGGCGCTGCCCGCCGCGCTCATCGACAAAATCGTGAACTTTGAATCCAACATTCTGACTCTCCTCGCTAAACCACGGCGGCGCGATCTGCGCCGCCACGGCGTGGAGCTGCATGGTGACGAGCGACCGCCTCACCCAATGGGGGCGGGAACCCGTCGGCTACCGTGCACTTGCGCGGAAGAGTTTCAGTGCGGAGCTTCGCCCGGGTCCGAGCGAGTCAGGCGCAGGTAGAGATTGCAGAGGGCGTGATCGCCGGCGCGCTGCGCCGAGGTTGCCGACCGAGACCACCGCGGCAGCCGGAGTTCCGCCGCCGCGTGAAACGATCCCCCCGGCACCGGCAACAGCTGGCGGATCTCCAACGCCTTGACGAGTTCGACCGCGGCGGCGCCACCGGTCAGGAACTCGCGGCCGTCGAGTTGCTCGACGCCGGCGATGGTGGATTCGTGCGCGAGACCGGCCGAGCTCGACGGGACGACGAACTGGCAGAGCAGAGCGAAAGAAAGCAGGACAGAAACGCGGCCCCGGGACATCGAAGGCCGAGACGTACACCCACGGGCCTCTCGTCGCAACATACGCCAAGTTTTTCAGTATTCAGTTTTCAGTGTTCAGCGGGCCGCCGGCGGGGCGCCGGATCATTCCGATGGGAAACCGCGGATCGCAATCGTCATTCCGGCGAAAGCCGGAATCCAGCCGGGCCACCAGGTGGACCCCGGCTTTCCGCCGGGGTGACGACGGGATGCGAATCAAGAGAGTTTCAGCCTAGCGCAGCCCCCGGCGTGCCGCCGGATCGTTCAGATGAGAAACGATGGGATGAATCGCGAACCACCCTGTGGGTCTGCCTATGCCT
>Ga0307505_10002028_pt1 | contig 14884 bp, 15 predicted proteins | sample 23_S_MG_FD_202183 | JGI IMG/M metagenome (GOLD analysis project Ga0307505, IMG submission 202183) | Soil microbial communities from Populus trichocarpa stands in riparian zone in the Pacific Northwest, United States - 23_S | ecosystem: Environmental > Terrestrial > Soil > Riparian zone > Trees...
TGGCCACGCTGGACTGGGTAGATTGGTTCAACCACCGCAGACTGCTGGAGCCGATCGGGAACATCCCGCCAGCGGAAGCCGAAGCGGCCTACTATCGGCAGAAGACCGAGCTCGCCACAGCGGTGTAACTCACACCAACGAGCCTCCGGGATTCCCGGGGCGGTTCAGTTCGACGAGAACCTCGTACGTCAACACTGGTTCCACATCCTCGCCTATGGCGGTTTTCGAATCATGGTGCCAGCGGCCCAGATCTCTTTCGCCGGACAGGTCATGAAGGCGTACCGCGAAGGCGAGTTCCAGCTTGCCGACGACATCGTCGACTCGCCCGAGTGCCCGCGCTGCCGAAGCACTTGCTGCGAAGCGGACCCGCGTCCTCGTCGACGCGTATTCTTGGCTTATCTGGCCTGGACCATCGCCTGGGGCCTGTTGATGCTCGTGGATGCATTGCCCGATGCCGCGATTTTTTTCGCGTTGATGGTTCCGTGGTCGGTGATGCTCATGCCACCCTTGCTGCGCTGGTTCATTGTCGGACGCTATCGATGCGGGCGTTGCCAGCGCGCATGGCGCGCACCGCCATCGGCACCTTTCGGCGAACTGCAGCAACGCGCGCAGTGACCTGACCCGACCTCTTCATGCAAGCGACTCTCGCCGAACGAATCGACGCCCTGCTGCCGCAAACGCAATGCACGCGTTGCGGCTATCCGGCGTGTCGGCCCTACGCCGATGCGATCGCGAGCGGCGAAGCCGATATCGATCGTTGCCCTCCGGGCGGCAGCGCGGGAATCGGAGCGTGGCGACCCGATTTACACCTTCTCGCTGGGGCGCCCTCGAACTACGGCAACAAGTATTCGGTCCACTCTCGCAGACTAGAGCGCCACATCCGCCTTGTGCAAGAGGCATGGTAATCTACTCCACAGAGAGCCTCGCAGGCGGGGCGACCACATTGGCAGGTAGGGAGAAATGCGCATGAACCCGGCCCTACACTTGATGGTAGCCCAGTATGTCCTGTTGGTCGTTTTCGCTTTCGCTTCAGCGACATCTGCAGAGGCGCAGGTGGAGAATTACGATTTTCCGCTGTCGGCCGAACAGTTGGATTTCGAACTCGCGCCCGGCGCCAGTATCGAGGTGAGACTGACCCTCGGCAATACGACCGCGCAGACCTCACCCGAACTATGGCTCCGTGTGTCCTCATATTTCGGGAATGGATATACGGTCTCTCTGATGGGCCAAACAACCAGTTGCGGGGAACTGGTGGATGAACCAGGCTCGTGGGCTGCGATAATCCGGGTGCAGCCGATTCCAGCCGGCGGCGACCGTGTCTGCGTGTTGACGGTTTCGCGCGAGCCGACCGAACGGGATTTCCACTCATTATTTATCAGCCTGAATCGTGCTCCCCCAAGTGATGCGCCATGGGCCTATTTGTCGTTGAGTTTCGGGACTTTTGTCGATGTCCACTTGCTCGCCGAGGCGGAATCGCGCGCCGTCAGTTCCAACGGAACTGCCCATGCCATCTATCGCCTGACCGCGCACAATACGAGTTCCCTCGATCTGGATCCGATGGAAATTGGTGTGGGTCAGACTTGCATTGTCGAACCCGTGCAGATTGACGCCGACATGGCGGGCGGATGCACTCTTGCCGACGGCTGGTGCTGGTTCGGTGGTAGCCCCTCCGGAACCGTGGTGCAACTGCCTGGCATTGCAGCCGGGCAGACGACTTCATGTTTGATCCGCATCTCCGAACAACAGGCAGCGAACGCCAGCATAGTCGCGCGACTACCGCATAGCTTTGTAGACGCAACGACAGGCGGTGCCGTGCTCGAAAGCGACGCATCGAACAATTCACAGACCCTGTATGTGAATGCCGGAAACGGCAACGGCGCTGCAACTGCCGCGCTACCGGCGATCTCGGTGTGGTCGCTGCTCCTGCTTGCGCTTGCGCTCGGCGCCCTCGGACTGCGTGCACGCGCGCGATACCGCTGACACCTGCGATGGACGCGATTGAAGCTCGCATCCATCATCCACATTCTCACGGCACCGTTCGAGGCCGATTCAGCTCACCGCTCCATGCTCGTTAGAATGGCGGCATGAGTGCACTGGCCGAACGAATCGACGCCCTGCTGCCGCAAACGCAATGCACGCGTTGCGGCTATCCGGCCTGTCGGCCCTACGCCGATGCGATCGCCAGCGGCGAAGCCGATATCGATCGTTGCCCTCCGGGCGGCAGTGCCGGAATCGCGGCGCTCGCGCAATTGCTCGGGCGCGCGGTCATGCCGCTCGATCCGGCCTGTGGAGTCGAGGCACCACCCACCATCGCGGTCATCGACGAGGCGACGTGCATCGGATGCACCAAGTGCATCCAGGCCTGCCCGGTCGATGCGATCGTCGGCGCCTCCAAGCGCATGCACGACGTGATCGCGGACGAATGCACGGGCTGCGAACTGTGCATCGCGCCGTGTCCGGTGGATTGCATCTCGATGCAGGCGATCGCGGTCCAGCCGCTGCAGCGAGCGGAGGTCCTTGCTCGCGCGACGCATGCACGCGGACGCTACATGGCGCGACTGTCGCGTCTGGATCGCGACGCGCACGAACGCGAACGGCAGCGGACCGCCGCTCGGCCCATGCCAGGTTCCGGCGCCCCCGGCGAGGCATCTGCGGCGGCGCCGATAAGCCGCAGTGACGTGCTCGAGGCGATCGCACGCGGACGTGCGCGGCGCGCGCAACCAAAGCCGGGGCCCGGGCCGAAATGAAGCGCGATGACATCGTCGAGATGTTCTCGCGCCTGCGCGAGCTGAATCCCAAACCGACGACCGAGCTGGAGTACACGACCCCTTTCGAACTGCTGGTCGCCGTGATCCTCTCCGCGCAGGCGACCGACGTCGGCGTGAACAAGGCGACCCGGCGTCTGTACGCGATCGCGAACACACCGCGTGCGATTCTCGATCTCGGCGAGGAAGGGCTCAAGCGCCACATCAGTTCGATCGGCTTGTTCAATGCCAAGGCGAAGAACGTGATCGCGACCTGCCGCATGCTCGTGGAACTCCACGATGGCGAAGTGCCGCGCGAGCGCGCGGCGCTGGAAGCGCTGCCCGGGGTGGGTCGCAAGACGGCCAATGTGCTGCTCAATACCGCGTTCGGCGAGCCGACGATCGCGGTCGACACGCACATATTCCGGGTCGCCAACCGCACCGGGCTTGCCGCCGGAAAGGACGTAAGGGCAGTCGAGGACAAACTGGTCAAGGCGGTCCCCGCGCCGTTCCGGAACGATGCGCACCACTGGCTGATCCTGCATGGGCGCTATGTGTGCAAGGCGCGCAAACCCGACTGTCCCCACTGCGTGATTCGCGATCTCTGCGCGTATCGGGCCAAGACGCAGGCCTAGGAGCCCGCGCGGCAGAAACGTTCGAGGCGAAACGGATGCCATCGTCATTGAGTGCGTCTCTCGGAGAGCGCGCATAGTGGGGCTATGTAAGCTCGACGAGAGGCACACTCGATGGCGAGGGCGCCGTTGCAGCCCGGACGGCTTCTGCCGCGCAGGCTCCTAGGAGCCTGGGGTCTACCGTCGTCCGTTCAGCAGTTCGGGTGCCGGCTCTGGCGGTACCTGCGCGGGAAATTCATCGGCCGGCGTTGGCCGTGGATTCAACGATCGCGGCGTGTCGCGTGCGAGCAGCGAGATCACCGGCTTGTCCCAGCCCCCGGTGACCTGGTAGCGCGAGCGTGCGGCCTGGTTGAGCTGCCTTCCGACCAGACCTTGCACGACGAGTCCGGCAGCTGCTCCGACCGGCCCCCCTGCCAGTGCGCCGACCACCGGTAAGGTCGCGCCGGCGCGCGGCGTGACCACCATCTGCTGGTCGTAGTCGCGATCGCGCAGGCCGGTGCGTCCGCTGATTGCGATCTCGGCAGCCGGACTGTTCACCTGAAGCTTGTCCGTGTACGCATTGCCGTCGCGCAGTTGGAACGTGCCGTCGATCGAATTGAAGCTCATGCCCGATTTGAACAGGTCGCTGAAATCCAGCGAAAGCCTGCGTGGAATCTCGCGCAGCGACAGCAGGCCGAAAAGGCGCCCGCCGGCGCCGGGATCGACGTCGAGGATGCGCCCCTTATCGACGCTGATCTCGAGCGTACCGTCGAGTTCGGCCAGCGCGAATGCGGCGGGTCCGCCCTTCCAGTTGGCATCGATGTGCGCGATCGTCGCGCCGCCGTCGATGATGCCTGCATAGCCGAGCGCATCGAGCATTCGACCCAGACTCTGTGCGGTCATGTCGATGCGCATGTGTGAACGGTTGTCGGCGGCATTCCCGGTCCAGCTGCCGGCGGCGCGCATGTCCATGTGTGGCGATTTCGTCTCCAGCAGGTCGATGCGCATGCCTCCCGCATCGGGCGAGCTCTCGAATCGCGCCTCGCCGAAGCTTCCCGTACCGAAACGCAGATCACGGGTCCAAAGGTGCAACGGCGGAATCGAGCCAGGCACGATGTCGGGCAATGCGCCGACGCTGCCCGGCGGGACTTCTGGCCAGTGCACGCGTTCGAACTGCGCGGTGATGCCGCGCCGCATGAGCTCGTCGCGGATCGGCAGCCTGAGTTCTCCGGCCAGTGACTCGCCGTCGAGCAGGACCGTCGTCTCCTCTGCACCCGTGGCGATATCCACACGCACGTTGCTGAAGCTGCGGTCGCCGATGCGCAATGCACCGATGTCGAGCCCGAGCCCGCGAAACACGCCGCCGACGCCATCGTGTCCACCGAGCAGCGCAATCCACGCGCCGGCATCCAGCACCTCGGTGCGGCCGGCCACGAGAACGCCGTTCGCTGGCGGCGGCGTGGTCGATTCAATGCCACCGAAATCAAGAACGGCCGACCACGCGGTATCCGCCCCTGGCAGTTGGCCCCGCGCATGCACGATCTCGCCGAGCCGGGCGGAGAACGGGCTGCCACCCGGAGGGATGCGAAGATCCAGGGTGAACGGGAGGATCGCGTCGGCGGTCTTGGCGAGCGGTGCAGGTAGCTCGATCGCGATGCCGCGCAGGTCGCTTTGCAGGCGCAGCGAATTGATCGCAGGCGAATCGCCCAGGCTTGAACCTACGCCAAGCGCGATGTCCCAATGCGCCTCACCGGGAAAACGCCCGAGCACATCGCGAATATCGGCAACACGATCGAATACCGCGGTCACCGGCAAAGTGCCGCTCAAGCGTGCCTCCAGTGCATGGACCGGATCGCTCACTGCCGTGCCGATGTGCACGCCGAGCTTGAGCGGTCGCCCATCGAGCGCTACCGCCAGCTCGTCGGCTGCCACCGAGTTCGTGCCGAACTTCACGCGTCCGCTGGCCGCGGCGAAACGCAGGTCCCAGCTGGATTCCTCGAGATCGGCATTGACCAGATCGACGCTGCCGTCGAGCTTGAGTGAATCGTTGCGCTTGAGCGGTGCGTCGAGGCGGACGGCGACCTTGCCGGTGCCGCCGATGCGAAGGCCACGCAGGCTGTCTTCGTGGGTCCGACCGACCGGCGACGCGCGCAGGAATTCGAGCAGGGCGCCGCCGGTGCCGGCGCCGTTCACCGACAGCGCGAGCACCGGATCTCGGAAACTCGGAATCGTCGCCTCGGCAGCGTCGATTCGCAGATCGAGCGCCGTGCCACCGCTGGCGGTTGCGTGCATGCCGTTGTTGATGAAGCGCGCAAGCACATCGAGCTTCTGCCCGGCCGGCCAGTCCGGCAGATAGTCCAGGGTCAGGCCGCCCAGTCTGGCGCTCGCCTCGAAGCGTCCGCTGTTGTCGACGAACGGCCAGTTGTCCAGATCGCCGCGGACCACGACCCGCCCTTCGATGACGCGTCCTTCCACGAGCGCGCGATCGAGCCAGTTGCGGGCGTTTTCGGGCATGGTTCGGATCGGCCAGAACAGTTTGGCAGCACCGACTCCGGCTCCGGTCACGAGTGCACTGGCATCAAGCACTGGGCGCGAGCCATCCGCCTGCAAGAGGATCGATGCGCGCAACTCACCCGCGTAGTCCTCGCCCTCGAACACGAATCGCGGCGTCTGGATCCGCCAGTCATCGGCATCGGGCCATATCGAGAAATCGCCACCCAGGCCGGAGAACACGAACGGCTTGCGGAACGCGCGAGGATAGTCGATGCGGGTGGCTTGCTGCGGCATCTCCACGATCAGGCCCTGGGCATCGCCGCGCATGCGCATCGCAAGGGGATCGATGCCGGGAATCAGGTCGACACTGCGCACGACCAGGTCGTCGACCCGCGCATCGGCGTCGAAATCGGCACGCGACGTCCAGCGCAGATCGGTCGCCGCAATTTCGCCCTGGGGATTCGCCAGATACAGCCAGCGCCGAACTCGCGGCGGAATCTGGTCACTGAGCATCGCGAGGCTGGCCGCTGCGCCGATATCGAGCGCATTCGCCGCGATCGTGTATTGCGCCTCGTTCAAGCCGCTGCGCGCGATCGACAGACGTGCGGGCCCGATCTCCCTGCCCTGGCGTTCAATCTGCATGTCGGCGAGGTCGGCGTTCCAGCCATCGTCCGTGCGTCGCCAGCGCGCAAACATGGCGATCCGTTCGAGCTGGGTGTGGGCCAGTACCGATATCGCAGGCGTTGCATCGATCGGAGTCACTGCAGCGAGTACGAGTCCACCGAGATCGATGCGTGTACGCACATCCGCAACGCGCCCGCCTTGCCATTCGATCCAAAGCTCGACATCGCCACGCCCGGATTCCACACGCATGCCGGAAATCGACTGGCTGGTGGATACGCGCGCCAGATCCAGTTCGCGCCCGCCCACATACATGCGTCCCGCGCGATCGCCGATGTCGATGTCCGCGACGAGGGAAAATGCGGCGAACCCCTCGTCGGCCATGCCGACACGTCCGAGCACCCGCGTGACCCGCCCCTGATTGACCACGCGAAGTTCGGGCACGCGCAACGCGAGCCTGAGTTGGCGCGAGTCGTCGATCACGGTCAGGCGCAGGTCGGCGAACACGAGCGCGCCGAGTGCACCCATGCCGCGTTCTGGCTCGGTGTCCGTCGCCGAACCCACCGGCGACACTCCGTCGGCCAGATCCAGTCCGCGCACGGCCCAGATGCCGTCGCCTGCGCGCACGAGTTCAAGGTCCAGACCGACCAGCCGGAACTCATTCCACGAGCGATTGCGCTGGAATGCCGCGTACAGGTTCACGACCAGCTCGGCGCGCGCCAACTCCAGGTCGGCACCGCCAGCCGATTGCGCCGCAATGCGCACCTCGTCGAGAACGATGCGCGGTCCGGCCCGCGTCCACGTGGCCTGGACATGGCCTACGCGCACTTCGCGCCCCGCACGCTCGGACAACCAGGCCTCCACCTGCTGCGGGTTGCGCACGAGCCAGGGCAAGGCAAGCTGGGCGAGACCGATGGCCACCGCGGCGACGACAAGCAGACTAGTCAACAACGACATCAACGCAAAGCGAGCCTTGCGCAAGCGTCGGCGCATCGGTGTCACCACACGCTCCTGGATGCCGGATCAGAGCAGCACGACATCGTACTGCTCCTGCGAGTAACCTTCCTCGGGCTGGAAGCGGATCGTCTTGCCGATGAATTCCTCGAGTTCCGCGACCGCTGCGGAATCCTCGTCGAGGATGCGCGAAACGACCTGCGGCGCGGCGAGCACGAGCAGCTTGGGCGCATCGAACTGGCGCACTGCGCGGGTGATCTCGCGGAAAATCTCGTAGGTTACTGTTTCCGACGTCTTCAGCGTGCCGCGCCCGGCGCAGGTCGGACAGGCTTCGCAAAGCTGGCGTTCGAGGCTTTCGGTCGTGCGCTTGCGGGTCATCTCGACCAGACCCAGTGGCGACATGTCATAAACCGTGGTCTTGGCGTGATCGCGCGCCAGCGATTTCTCCAGCAAGCGGATCACCTGGCGCTTGTGCTCGTCATCGGTCATGTCGATGAAGTCGATGATGATGATGCCACCGAGATTGCGCAGGCGCAGATGCCGCGCGGCCGCCTGCGCGGCTTCCAGATTGGTGCGGTAGACGGTTTCCTCGAGATTGCGCGTGCCGAGGAATCCGCCCGTGTTGACATCGATCGTGGTCATTGCTTCGGTCTGGTCGACGATCAGGTAGCCGCCGGACTTGAGCGGAACCTCCTTCTTCAGCGCCCGCTGGATTTCATCCTCGACACCGTAGAGATCGAAGATCGGACGTTCGCCCGGGTAATGTTCCAGCCGCTCGGCCAAATCGGGCATGAACTGGTCCGCAAAATCCTTCGCGCGTTCGAGCGTCTCGCGCGAATCCACGCGCACTTTTTCGATGCTCGGACGCATGAGATCGCGCAGGGCGCGCAATGCCAGCGGCAGATCCTCGTACACGCGCGAGCCGGTGCGGGCGCTGCCCATGCGCTCCTGCAATGCAGTCCAAAGCTTGCCCAGATAGTCGATATCCTCGGCCAGCGCCTCGCGCGACTGCCCTTCGGCATTCGTGCGCACGATGTAACCCGGCGCCTGCGAACCGATCAGTTCGGCGAGCATTTCCTTCAGGCGCATGCGCTCGTTCTCGTCTTCGATGCGCACCGATACGCCGAGCACGGTGCTGTACGGCAACAACACGAGATAGCGCGAGGGAATCGACAGATGCGTGGTCAGGCGCGCGCCCTTGGTGCTGATCGGATCCTTGACCACCTGGACGATGATGTCCTGGCCGTCGCGGATCAACTCGTTGATCGGCGGGGTGACCGAACCCGCCGGATCGCCGTTCTCGTTGAGCAGGGAGGAGTGCGGACGAATGATGTCCGACGCATGCAGGAACGCCGCACGATCCAGACCGATCTCGACGAAGGCCGCCTGCATGCCGGGCATGACCCGGCTGACCTTGCCCTTGTAGACATTGCCGACATAGCCGCGTCTGCTCGCGCGCTCGACATGCAGCTCCTGCAGCATGCCGTTTTCCACGAGCGCGACCCGGCTTTCACGGGGCGTGATGTTGATCAGGATTTCTTCGGACACGACAATGACTTGGCGAAATAAATTGAAGTGACTTATAGCTGGCGGACCCGGCCTTGTCGAATGCCGTCGGCGCCACCCACCGGAGCGAGCGGGCAGCAGCGTATTGCAGGACACATGCCAAAGCGGCGAGCGGTGTCAGGGCAGGCGATTCTCGATACCCGAAAACCCGTCCAGCAAGCAGGAAACCTCGTGCAAGGGCAAGCCCATGACCCCGCTGTAGCTGCCTGACAGATGGCTGACGAACGCCGCCGCCCGCCCCTGGATCGCGTAGGCTCCCGCCCGGCCGACCGGTTCGCCCGTGGCCACGTAGGCATCGATCTGGCGCGCCGACAAGGCCGCGAAGCGAACCTCCGAGACACTGACAGCGTGCGACTCGCGGCCCGCCGAGAGTAGCCAGACGACCGTGATCACGGTATGCGTGCATCCGGCCAGCCGCGCCAGCATGCGCGCGGCATCTTCGGCATCAGCCGGCTTGCCGAATACCTCTTCGTCGAGCACGACTTCGGTATCGGCGCCCAGCACGACCGCACCCGCCACCGCCGCCACTTGAAGCAGGCCGGCGCCGGCCTTCTCGCGGGCCACGCGATTGACGTAATCGTGCGCCGGTTCGCCAATCGCCTGGACCTCGGGCACCTCGACATCGAGCACGCTGAAGCGGACCCCGAGCTGCTCAAGCAGTTGACGGCGGCGTGGCGAACGTGAGGCGAGATGCAACATGAGGGTTTCCATTGGCGATCATGTACCGTCGCGTCGGCGCGCATGGCAGGTGGGCTCAGGCGCGATGGTAGGGATGCCCGGCCAGCATCGTCGCTGCACGATAGAGCTGCTCGACAACGAGCAGGCGCACTAGCATGTGGGGCAGCGTAAGCGGTCCGAGCGACCAGCGCTGCTGGGACCGCTCAAGGACTTCGGCTGCGTGCCCATCCGGGCCGCCGACAAGGATCGCGAGATCCCTGCCCTGCATGCGCCAGGCCGCCAGTTGCGTGGCGAGTTGTTCGCTGGACCACGGGCTGCCGCGGCCATCCAGTGCGACCACGTGGGCATCCCTGGGCAGCGCGGCGAGCACGGCACTGCCTTCATCGGCCATCGCGCGGCGGGGGTCGCGACTCCTGCCGCGATTGCCGAGCGCAATCTCGACAAGCTCCAGGGGCAGTTCGCGCGAGAGCCGCTTGCGGTACTCGGCGAAACCCTCGGCAACCCATGCGGGCATGCGTTCGCCGACCGAAATCAGGCGCGTGCGCATGCCGCAGCGCGGATCAGCCTGCGAGCACGGCGTCGGCGGGTTCGTCGTGGCCGACGCTCCACAGGCGTTCCAGGCCGTAGAACTCGCGCGTTCGCGGCAGCATCACATGCACGATGATGTCGCCGAGATCGACGAGCACCCATTCGGCTTCACGCTGACCTTCCACGCCAAGCGGTGGCAATCCGGCCTTCTTCGCCGAGCGCACGACCTCGTCGGCGATCGACTTCACATGCCGGGTCGAGGTTCCACTGGCGACGACCACGAGGTCGGTGACCGAGGTCTTGCCGCGCACATCGATCTCGCGCACGTCCTTGGCCTTGAGGTCATCGAGTGCGGTCTTGACGACGTGATGCAGGCGCGCGACGACATCCTGCTCGACCGCAGCCCTGCTGCGCGTGCGGGATACCTTGGGAACGGCTGCGGTGGGTTTTTTTGCGGGACGCTCGGTGGCTGCCGCTTTGCGCGGACCGGTGACCTTCCTGGCCGCCTTCGCAGGCGCCGGCCTGACGGCCTTGCCCGCGCTGGACTTCACGATCGCGGCCTTCTTGGCCGGCTTTCTGGTGGTGGTCAAGGGAGAAGCGACCTCTGCACGGTTGCGCGCGGGAAATTGCGCGCGGCCAGTATAGGCCCAAAAAGGACCCCGGGAACGGGTCGCCGAACCGGCATTCAGCGCAGCGTGCGGTTCGCCGGATCAGCTTGTCGGCGTCGCCACCGCGCGCGCTGGATCGCTGATCCAGCCACTCCACGAAGGTGCGAACACGCGTGAGCCGGTGAGGCCCGCATGTTCCATGGCCAGCAGGTTGTGACAGGCGGTGACGCCGGATCCGCACATGTGGACGACCTCGCGGGACGGCCTCGCTCCGATCAGCGCGGAGAATTCCGCCCGCAGCAGCGCAACCGGCTTGAAGCAGCCGTCGGCGCCGAGATTTTCGGCGAATGGACGGTTCACGGCACCGGGCACATGCCCTGCACGCGCATCCAGTGGCTCGATTTCGCCGCGAAACCGCGGCGCAGCGCGCGCATCGACGAGAAGCAATGAGCCCCGGGCCAGACCTTGTTCGAGTTCGGCGTAGCCGACGATCTGACGTTCGTCGAACCGGACCTCGACGGAGCCGGGCGCGCGTGTCACTTCGCCAGCCTCGGTCGCGAACCCGTTGGCGCACCACGCGGCGAATCCGCCATCGAGCACAGCGACGTCGCGCGCGCCGGCCAGGCGCAGCATCCACCACAGGCGCGCTGCTGCGAGTGCGCCCGCAGACGCATCAACCGCCACCACGCGCGTGGCCGGGGTCCAGCCCCAGCGCGAGAGCACGTGCGAGAACGCCTCGGCATCCGGCAGCGGGTGACGGCCGAGTCCCTGCTTGCCGAGATCGGAAAGATCGACATCGAGATCGGCGTAGACCGCACCGGGTACGTGCGCCTTCGCATACGCTGCACGCCCGGCCTGCGCATCGCCAAGATCCTTGCGGCAGTCGACGACGAGCAGATCGGTGTCGCCAAGGCAGGCGGCCAGATCGGCGGCCTGTATCACGCTGTTGGGGGTCATGTGATCGACTCCAGTCGACGCAGCAGGTTCTGCAGGATGGCCGCGGTCGCGCCCCAGATGCGCTGGCCTGCGTATTCGAACTCGAAGATCTCGCGTGGTCGTCCGTGCCAGACGATCTCCTGACGCCGCATGCGCTCGGGTGCAAGGATGTAGTCCAGCGGCACTTCGAACACTTCGGCGACTTCCGACGGATCCGGGGCGAGCGTGAAGCCGTCGCGCACGAGTCCGACCACCGGACATACGCTGAAGCCGGAGATCGTGTCGAAACAGTCCAGAAATCCCAGCGGCCGCACGAAACCCGAGTCGATGCCGGTCTCCTCGCGCGTCTCGCGCAGCGCCGCGGCAATCGCGTCCGCATCACCGGACTCGAGCGCTCCGCCGGGAAAACTCACCTGGCCGGCGTGATGACGCATGCGCTCGTTGCGACGAGTGAACAGCATGCTCAACGACGAACCGCGGCAGACGACGGGCAGCAGTACCGCTGCCGCACGCAACGGCTTGTCGTCGGACCACAATTCGGGAAACTCGGTCGCGTTCCAACCCGGCGGCTGAGGCGGATCGTCGAGCGCACGCACGGCGCGGTACAGGCGCGCGATGTCGACGTGATCGATCACTCGCGCATGCCCGCGCGTTGCGGCAGCGCGACGTCCATGATCCACGCGCGCTGGGCATCACTGAACTGCAACCAGCACGCGATCTCCTCGCCCGTGCGCAGGCAACCCGAACACAGGCCGCGTGGATCCAGCTCGCAGATGCCGACGCACGGGCTTTGCACGGGTTGGGGGGGCAATATCTGCATGAAAAGTCCAGTTGCGGTCATGCGTGGGCCTGCTGGTACATTACGCACGGCCCCATCCATCGGTACAAGCAATGCTGGCAATGGCGACCAAGGTGGTCAGCGACTACGGCAATGTCCTTTCGCGCGTCGAACCGGGGGTCTACGGACTTCCGGAAAGCGTGTTGCCGCACGCGCGCGAAACCATCCGCTTTGCGATCCTGACCCTGCTCAAGGAACTGGGCCCGGATCACGCAGAAGTCAAGGAAGGCCTGCGTCGGGGTTACGTCTATCTGGCCCAGTTCGTCGCCGATGAGGATGCCGAACTGGTCGCGCGTGGCCAGGCCAGCGTGACCGGTGGCACCGAGGACGCCAGCACAGAACCTGCAATGCGCATCATCAACCGCATCAAGCTGGACATGGAGCGCGCGCTCGAGGACATGCGCGCCATGTCGTGACCGGCCGCGCCAGCCGCACAAGCGCAAACGCCGCGGATTTCCGCGGCGTCTGTTTCCGGGACTGAACCTGCTTACTTGACGTCGACGATCTTGAGGTCGAACACGAGCGCCTGGTTCGGACCGATGCGCGGCGGCTGGCCACGCTCGCCGTAGGCCAGATCAGCCGGGATGAAGATCTGCCAGTGATCGCCGACCTTCATGCGCGGGAGCACTTCCTGCCAGCCCTTGATCACGTCATTGACCTTGAAACCGACCGGCTCGCCGCGGGCGAACGAACTGTCGAACTCGAGTCCGTCGCTGAGCGAACCGCGGTAGTGCACGGTCACATCGCTGGTCGGCGTGACCTGACGCCCGTTGCCATCCTCGATCACGCGATACTGGACGCCCGACGGCAGCACGTTGATGCCCTTCTTGGCCCGATTGCTTGCCATGAACGCATCGCTCTTGGCCTTGTTCGCGCCGGCGACCTTGTCGAACTCGGCCTTGGCCTCGGTCATCATCTTCTGCTGGAACTTGGTCAGCGTATCGCGCATCGTCTCTTCAGCGACCGCTGGATTGCGCTTGGCGTATGCATCCTGCAGCGCGCGGACGACGGTGTTGATGTCGATGTCCATCTGACGCTCGGTGAAATCCTTGCCGATCTGGTAGCCGATCGAGTACGAAAGCCTGCCCTTCTCGGACGTTGTGTCCTGGGCAAGAGCGGTGCCTGCCGCGAACAGCGCCACAAGGGCGAGTGACCAACGCAAATTCATGCTGCCTCCAGAAAAACGCAAAACGGGTGAAGTGCGGCGACGGGAATCGAACCGGCGCCGGAAAAAAGGTCGGCTAGTGTAACCGAGCACTGCCCACGGTCCAATCGACATGTTGCCCGGCCCGAACAGCTTGGAACGCGGGCGAAGGGCGAAGTTCGGGCGCTGCTATCATCCGCGCCCTTCCTGAACCCCACTGTTACGGAGCTGCCCATGGCCTTCTGCAATCTGCTCTGCCACGACCGCGGCGCCGTGCGTACCCTGACCATCAACCGCCCGGACAAGCTCAACGCGCTGAACCGGGAAACCATCGCCGAACTGGCAGCAGCCTTCGAGCAGGCTCGCGAGGACGCCGGGGTCCTCGCGGTCGTACTCGCCGGTTCCGGCGAGAAGGCCTTCGTCGCGGGTGCCGATATCGCCGAACTGGCCGGCATGACGCCAATCCAGGCGCAGGAGTTCTCGCGCGCAGGCCAGCGCATGATGCGCGGGATCGAAATGCTCGGAAAGCCCGTGGTCGCACGCATCCAGGGCTTTGCCCTCGGCGGCGGTCTGGAGCTCGCGATGAGCTGTCACCTGCGCATCGGCAGCGAGAAGGCCAGGCTGGGTCTGCCCGAAATCACCCTCGGACTGCTGCCCGGGTTCGCCGGCACCCAGCGCCTCACGCGCCTGGCCGGAAGAGCGGCTGCGCTGGAACTGACCTTGCTCGGCAAGCCCGTGGACGCAGCGCGCGCGATGACCCTGGGATTGCTGACCCGCGTGGTTGCGCCGGACCAGCTCGATGCCGAGGTCGACGCACTCGCCGACCAGCTCGCCACGTCGGCGCCGCAGGCGATGGCCGGAATTCTCGATGCGGTCATCCGCGGTGCCGACGGTCCGTACGAGCAAGGTGCCGACTACGAGGCCAAGGCATTCGGACTGTGTTTCTCCACCGCCGACATGCGCGAGGGCACGGCGGCGTTCATCGAGCGCCGCAAGGCCCGGTTCAATGGCAACTGATCAGTGATCGCCACCGCGATATTTCAGCTCGCCCGCTTCGACGGCCATGCCCAGGCGATTTTCCGGCGGTGCCAGCGGACACGTCGCGTACGGGGTGAACGCGCACGGCGGGTTGTAGGCCTTGTTGAAATCGATCACGACCATGC
>Ga0307505_10002029_pt1 | contig 14884 bp, 14 predicted proteins | sample 23_S_MG_FD_202183 | JGI IMG/M metagenome (GOLD analysis project Ga0307505, IMG submission 202183) | Soil microbial communities from Populus trichocarpa stands in riparian zone in the Pacific Northwest, United States - 23_S | ecosystem: Environmental > Terrestrial > Soil > Riparian zone > Trees...
ACGCGGCCCCACCCAGTCCCAGCGGGCAGATGCATAGAGAAGCGAGGTGAAACCGAGGATGCTCGTCAGCAGCAGGAACAAAACCGAAAGCCTGTCGGCGACCAGAACGATGCCAAAGGGCGCGCGCCAGTTGCCCAATAGATAGGCCAGCGGCCCCGTGTGCCCGGCGGCATCGGGAAGCGTGATCAGATAGAGCAGGGCCAATGCATTGCTGAACAGCGCCAAACATGCGCCGATGCTTAGCACGCGCTTGAGCTTGCGCCTGCGTTCATCGACCAGCAACAGGACCGCGCTGACGACCAGCGGCAGCAATATGGGCGTGATCACCAGATGAGCGGCCCAGACCGTCATGGCTTATCTTCCTCGCCGTCGACGTGGTCCGTGCCGGTCAATCCGCGCAAGACCAGCAGCACCACCAGCAGCAGCGCGGTGGTCGCGAATGAAATGACGATCGCGGTCAGAACCAGCGCCTGCGGCAGCGGGTCGGCATAAAGCGCCGGGTCGACGGCCATTCCCCGTTCGATGACAGGCGGCGCGTCCGATTTCAACCGCCCGGCCGCGACGATGAACAGATTGATGGCATAGGACAGCAGGGACAGGCCGATGATCACCTGGAAAGTGCGGGGCCGGAACAGCAGCCAAAGCCCGGAAGAGGTCATTATGCCGATGGCGAGAGCGAGAACAACTTCCATCAGCCTGGTTCCTTCCCGTCCTTGCGTGGCGCGCGGATCGACTGATGCGCAAGGGCGATGAGGATCAGCACGGTAACCCCGAGAACCACGGCGAACACGCCGAGATCGAAGAGCACCGCGCTGGCGAGGGGGATTTTTCCGATGAGAGGAATGTCCGCATACTGGAAATATGATGTCAGGAACGGATAACCAAACAGCCACGCCGTTGCGCCGGTAGCGACTGCGCAGAGCAGGCCAAAGCCCATCCAGCGGAGGGGCTGGACGTTTATGCGCGCTTCGGTGAGCGCGGTGCCCATGCCCATATACTGAAGGATGATCGCGATCGACATGGTGATGCCGGCGGCAAATCCGCCGCCCGGCTGGTCATGGCCGCGCAACAGCAGATGGATTGCAAATACGATGATGACCGGGAAGAACCATGCCATGATGAGGCGCGGGATCGCCAGATAGTCAGCGACCGTGTCGCCGACCGAGCGTCCTTCCTGCCTTTCGTCAAAGGCATTCTGGACCCGCTGCTGTTCAGGCGTTTCGACACTCTCCGGGGCCGGACGGAAGCGGCGCAGCAAGGAAAAGACGGTGATGCCGACGATGCAAAGCACGGTAATCTCCCCGAGCGTGTCAAACCCGCGAAAATCGACGAGAATGACGTTCACGACATTGGTGCCGCCGGCTTGCGAATAGGAATGCTCCATGAAAAATCTTGAAATGCTTTCGGGGGCCGGCCGGGTCATGATCGCGTAGGACAGCAGCGCCATTCCCAGGCCGCCCAGGACGGCGATGGCCAGATCGCCCCCGCGGCGCAGCTTGACCCCCAGGGGTGAGCGGGATTCCGGCCAAATATCCGGCAGACGTTTCGGCAGCCAGCGCAAGCCGAGCAGCAGCAGGACGGTTGTCACGATCTCCACCAGCAGCTGGGTCACGCCCAAATCCGGCGCAGACAGCCAGACGAAGCTGACGCAGGTCGCCAGGCCCGCCCCTCCGACCAGGATGAGGGCGGCCAGGCGGTGGAACTTGGCAAGCCAGGCGGCGCCGATCGCGCAAAGGCCGCCCAGGATCCACAGGACTCCGAAAACGGGATCCAGCAGTGTGGCGGGCTTGGCGCCGATCGAATAGCCAAGCGACAAGAACGGGAGCAGGCCGGCAAGCGCGGCTACCGCGATCAGAATGCGCAGCTGCACCTGAAGGCGGCGCGTGCCCAGCATCAATTCAAGGGCGCGCGCGCCCTCAATGATTGCGCTGAGGACCGCCTCGAATGTTCTGCGTCCCCTGAGGCGGCCGATGAGCGGAGAGCGTTCGGCCGTTCTCAGTTGCTGGCGGAACAGCAGATAGAGGGTAGTGCCCGATATCAGGGCGATGATGCTCATCAGCAGAGGCAGGCTGAACCCATGCCAGATGGCGAGGCTATATGGCGGTGTCTCATTCCCCAGAACGGAACGGACCGCTGTTGCGAGAAACGGCCCGATCGTCAGCGCCGGGATTATGCCCACGATCAGGCAGGCCAGCACCAGGATCTCGATCGGAAGGCGCATCCAGGACGGCGCCTCGGAAGGCTGCCGCGGAAGGTCGACCGGCGCCGGCCCGAAGAATGCCTGATGGATGAAGCGCAGCGAATAGAGAACCGCGAAGGCGCTCGCCAGGGTGGCGAGATAGGGCAGCATCCTGTCGATGACCGTGCCGGTATGCTTCTCAAGCGCTTCGGCAAGGAACATTTCCTTGGACAGAAAACCATTGAGCAGCGGCACGCCTGCCATCGCGGCGGCGGCCACCATCGCCAGCGTCGCGGTGATCGGCATGAAACGGTACAGGCCGCTCAGGCGCCTCAGGTCGCGCGTGCCTGTTTCACGGTCAATGATGCCTGCCGCCATGAACAGCGATGCCTTGAAGGTGGCGTGGTTGGCGGTGTGGAAGATCGCCGCGACGGCGGCAAGCGGACTGCCGAGCCCGAGCAGCAGCGTGATCAGGCCGAGATGGCTGATCGTCGAATAGGCAAGCAGCCCTTTCAGATCCTGCTGGAAGATAGCCGACCAGGCGCCGACGAGCAGCGTCACAAGGCCGGTGGTGGCGACGATGAAATACCATTGATCGGTTCCCGCCATGACGGGCCACAGGCGAATCAAGACAAAAATGCCTGCCTTCACCATGGTGGCCGAATGCAGATAGGCCGATACCGGCGTGGGGGCGGCCATGGCGTAAGGGAGCCAGAAATGGAAGGGGAATTGCGCGCTCTTGGTGAAGGCGCCAATGAGGATGAGGATCAGGGCCGGGGTGTAGAGTTCACTCGAGCGGATCACGTCGCCGGAAACCAGGATCACGTCAAGTTCGTAACTGCCCACAATTTTTCCAATGAGGAGAAAGCCGAGGAGCAGGCACACGCCGCCGGCTGCGGTTACGACCAGCGCCATGCGGGCGCCGTCGCGGGCGCTCTGGTTATGATGCCAATAGCCGATCAGCAGGAAAGAAAAGATGCTGGTCAGCTCCCAGAAGAATGCCAGCTGCACCAGATTGCCTGACAGCACAATGCCCAGCATGGAACCCATGAAGGCCAGCAGGAAAGAGAAGAAGCGCGGGACGGGATCGTCCGCCGACATGTAGTAACGCGCGTAAAGGACGACGAGGGCGCCTATGCCAAGTATCATAAAAGCAAACAGCCATGAAAGGCCATCAAGACGCAGGGTCAGGTTCAGCCCATGGGATGGCAACCACTCGATTTGCTCCTGGACAATCCCTCCGCTGGAAAGCGAGGGGTAGAGGAAGATAATAATCCCCATACCGGCGAGCGCCACCGTGCCGGCAATGGCCGCCGCGGCATTGCGCGCCCGCGTCGGGAGAAAGGCTGCGGCCAGGCTTCCCAGAAAGGGCAGTCCCAAAACAACCAGCAGTAGTTCTTCATGCATCATTAGATACGTCAACTCGTTAGTTGTGTCGGGCAGACCGGCTTTCCCATGAGAATCCGGCCATTATGGCGGGCCTTTTTTCTGAATGGCAATGGATATGTGATTCCGGGCTAAAGCTCCACCGCGCAGTATAAGAGGCCAGAATACGGCAGTGGATAATCCGCCAGGTCTCATTTTACGGACTTTGAGCTCTCCCCCACCTGTTCTTGATCTTATGCTGGGCCTCAGGTTTTTGTCGAAAGGCTTTGGTGAGACTACACCAGGCCCGCTACACGCCCCAGCGCAAGGCGGGGGTCAGCACGGCAGAGTCCCAAAGCTGTTCGAGCTGGCTGTCAAGCAGGGTGACGGTGATTGAGCATCCCGCCATGTCCAGCGAGGTCACATAGTTGCCGACAAGGGCGCGGCGCACGGTGATTCCATGCCTGGCAAGCTGGGTCCTGGCCGAATTGAACATCAGATAGAGTTCCATGGCGGGCGTTGCGCCGAAGCCGTTGACAAGGAGAAGGGCATCGCCCCTGGCGCCAAGATCCCCGGCGATTGTGTTTACCAGTTCGCCGGCAATCTCATCGGCGGTTTTCAGCTTCATGCGTTGCCGTCCCGCTTCGCCGTGGATGCCGACACCCATTTCCATCTCGTCGCCGCCCACCACGAAGGTCGGCTTGCCCGCGGCGGGAACGGTGCAACTGGTCAAGGCCACGCCCATTGAACGGGTGACCCCGTTGACCCGTTCACCCAGGGCTTTCAGGGCCGCGAGCGTCATTCCCCGCTCGGCCGCGGCACCGACGATTTTAGTCACAACCATGGTGCCCGCCACGCCACGGCGCCCGGTGGTTCGCGGCGAATTCATGACGGCGACGTCGTCGGCGATCACGACAATTTCGCTCTCCTGCCCGGACAGTTCGCGCGCCATGGCGAAATTCATCCGGTCGCCTTCATAGTTCTTGACGATGAAAAGCACGCCGGCGCCGGTATCGGTCGCCTCGGCCGCGGCGAAGATCTGGTCGGGGGTGGGCGAGGTGAAGACCTGCCCGGGACAGGCCGCGTCCAGCATGCCATGCCCCACGAAGCCGATATGCAATGGTTCATGGCCCGACCCGCCGCCTGAAACCAGGGCCACCTTGCCCGGTTCCAGCTTCACGCGCCGCAGGTATTTACGTTCGGGACCCAGGGTGACAAGGCCCGCATGGGCGGCAGCAAAGCCATCGAGACTCTCGGTCAGGATGGTCCCCACGCCATTGATCAGCTTTTTCACCGTGGCCTGCCCTTCTTTGCCGGTTCCTTCATCACATGGGCAATTTGGCGGACGAAATCGCTGACAACCGCGTGCAGCTGCGCGTTGCGTCCATCATCGCCAAGATCGGGGAGATAGACCGTATGCGCCTTGAGGTGGCGGGCGTCATGGCGGGTGGCAAGACGCTTGGGATGGCCGCGCCGGTAGACGTCCAGGAACTGTTTCTTCTCGGCGGGTGAGAAGTGGCAGATCTCGAATATGAGATCGATGTGGTTGGCAGGTATGGGCGTTGGATAGGCCGGATTGGAAATCTGGCTGATGAAACTGCGGTTCTTGGCCAAAGCCGTGGCAAGGCGCTGGCGCGTGCCGGACGGGCGCTGGTCGAGAACGCCGGCCAGGATGCGCTTGTACTCAGCGACGGCCTCATGAGATTCAGTTTCCGGTTCGTCGTTTTTCATGGCCATGATCAAATTCGCGAAAGGGCTGATTTGACCCGCGCCAGGGCTGCCGGCGTTACCGAAAGGGAATTCACGCCTGCTTCCAGCAGCAGCGGCAAATGCTGGGGAGCGCTCGCCATGTCGCCGCAGAGACTCACTGGAATGCCGTTTTCACGGCCAAAGGCGGCAACCCCGGCGATCAGCCTGGCAATGGCAGGATGCGCAGCTTCCTCAAGCTCCGCGGCGCATGCTTCGTCGCGCGATGCCGCCATGACAAACTGGGTCAGGTCGTTGGTGCCGATCGAGAAAAAGGCTGCTTTGGCAAAAAGCTCCGGGGCGATCGCAGCGGCCGGTACCTCCACCATGATCCCCAGCGGCGGCCTGGCGCAGTTTACACCTTCGTTCCGCAACTCGGCCACGCAGCGGTCGAAAAGCGCTGCCGATTGCTCGAGGTCACGCGGCAGGATAACCATGGGAAGCATGACTTTCAGATTGCCATGGATTGCGGCGCGGGCCAATGCCCTGAGCTGAATCCGGAACAGGCCGGACCTTGCAAGCGTCAGGCGGACGCCGCGCAATCCCGTGAGCGGATTGCCATTGCCTTCGGCGGTCAGGCCGCGGAGCGGTTTGTCGCCGCCGACGTCAAAGGTCCGGATGGTCACCGGCTTGCCATTGGCCCATTGCAGTATGCCGCGATAAGCCAGGTATTGCTCCTCCTCGCCCGGCAGGGATGCGGCATCGCGAAAGAGAAATTCCGAGCGGACCAGGCCAATGCCGTCGCATGAGGCAGGATCGATTCGGTCAAGTTCTTCGGCGCGCGCAATGTTCAACTGCACTTCAACAGGTGTGCCATCGCGCCGGCGGGCAGGGGCGAGGAGGAATTTTCTGTCGTGATCGCGCTGCGCCGTTTCCGCCGCACTGCGCTTGGTATATATGTCAACCAGGGCCGGTGGCGGCGCTGCAAGCACGAGTCCCTCGGTGCCATCGACAATGGCGTGGTCACAGGCGTTGGGCCAGGCTTCGCCCAGGCCAATGACCATCGGAACGCCGCGCGACCGCGCCAGTATCGCCACATGGCTGGAGGAACTGCCGCTTCGCAGCGCTATGGCGCCTCCCTGGGACCAGTCGGCTTCGAGAAAAAGCGTCGGCGCAAGATCATCGCTTACGAAAATCGAGCCGCTCTTCATTTGCGCAAAGTCCTGGCCGGTCAGCTTGCGGACGACCCGGTCACGGATATCCCTCAGGTCGGCGCCGCGGGCGGAAAAATTCTGGTCGTTTGAGTTTGTGTATCCGGCAATTTCGTTTTCCAGGACACGCCACCAGGCATCAGCGGCTGACGCGCCTTGTTTAATGGCGGCGAGGGCGCGCTGGCGCAATGTGCCGTCTTCCAGCATGGCGATCTGAAACTCGAGAATGTCGGCGGCCGTGCCGGCGTTCCTTGCGGCAAGGGCCTTGACCGCGGCAATCGCGGCGGCAATGGCAGACTCAAGTTCAGCGCGTTCCACAGCAGCGTCACGGGCCGGCCGGGAGGCAAGGCGTGTTACACCAAGATTGACCACCGGACCGGTGAATATTCCCTCTGAAGCAGGTTTGCCCCGGATTTCAATCGCTGGCAGCATAGGCTCGGTCCTTGTCGAAATCGCTTGCCACGAAACCTGACAGGGTGGCGATTGCCGCCCCGGCGTCGGAGCCTCTGGCGCGAAGGTGCAGGGTGCTGCCCGTGCCGGCCTTGATTGCCATGACCCTCACAATGCTTTTGGCGTCAAACCAGGGGCCGCCAAGGGCACTTGCGATTTCAATTTCCGAACTGAAGCCTTTTGCCAGTTTGGTGAACTTGACCGATGGCCGCGCATGCAGCCCGATGTCATGGGCAATAAGCACCGATGCATTGATCCAGTCGTTCATTGCGGCGACAATTCCTCTGCGGTGCGCTTGACCTCTTCAAGCGAGGCTCCGCCCCAGGCTTCGGTGGCGGCCATGACGGCGCCCTCCACGATGGGGGCATTGCAGACGACAACCTTGCCGCGCCGGGCCTCGGGCAGCATTTCGACCGCCATTTCGCTATTGGTTTCGGCCCCTCCCAGATCAACAAGGACGGCGACCCCGCGGTCGGACCAGGCTTCATCAATGGCGGCTAGAATTTTTTCGATGCTGGTGCCCAGCCCGCCATCGGGATTGCCGCCGCAATAGGCCAGGGGAACGGCGGAGCCCACCATGTTGCGCACCATATCCGCCGTGCCTTTGGCAATGTCGGGCGAATGCGAGACAATGACGATGCCAACTTTTTTATTCATGGTTTTCCCGCCAGCACATCACATACCGCGTCAATGAGAATTTCACAGGAGCGGGCACCCGGATCCATATGGCCGATCGACCGGTCGCCCAGGTAAGACGCACGCCCGCGCAGCGCTTTCATGGGTACGGTTGCCTTTGCGCAGTCGGCGGCAAGCCGCCGCACGCTGTCCAGCGTGGCGGTTCCCGAGGCCACATGGGCGGCCACCGGCAACAGCACATCAAGCATGGTCTTGCTGCCGATTTCCGCCTTTCCCCGCGAGCTGACGGCAACCCCTGCAACCACAAGGGAACGGCCAAGATCGGAGGGTGTGGGGCAGGCGGGCAATTCCTTGCCCAGGGTCATGAACAGGGTCCCGTACAGCGGCCCGGAAGCGCCGCCGATCTTCATCACCAGCATATATCCTAGGGCATTGATGGCTTCGGGAAGCGGTTTTGACAAAATGCTGTCCCTCTCGGCCATTACGGCCTGAAAGCCGCGCTCCATGTTAAGCCCGTGATCGGCATCGCCAATGGCGGAATCGAGCTCGGTCAGTTCCCTTGCATTGGCAAACACGGCTTGCGCCATGGTTTCAAGCAATCTGGTTGAATCGATCTGCATTGCCTGCTTTCTACTTGCGCGCCAGTCCTTCGAGCAGGCAGGCTACAGCCTCGGCGCCGGGGTCCACAATACCCTGGAGATTAGCGGCGGAAACATAGGCCGAGCGCCCCGCCCTGGCCTTAACCATCATTGCGGTTGCATTGGCTCCCTTGCGGGCGGCAACCGCGGCCTCGGCAATCGATTTGCCTGAAGCCAGGGCCGCAAGGGCAGGCTCCAGTGCATCGATCATTGTCCGGTCGCCGGCTTTTGCGCCGCCATATTCCCTCATGCGCCACAGCCCCGATTGCAGCGCCAGCGGCCAGTTGCTTCCCTTGACGGAAGCGCTTCCGGCAGCGGCGAAGAGAATGGCGAGCAGCACACCGCTCGAACCCCCCATCGTCTTGGACAGGGTGCCGCTCAGGCCGGCAAAGAATTCGCCGGTGTTGGCAAGCGGCATTGCACCCAAACCGGACTTGAGGTTCCGGGCAGCGCCGGCAATGGTCGAGCCCGTGTCACCGTCGCCCACCTTGGCATCAAGCGCATTGAGGGCGGCTTCATTTGCAATCAGCACATCGCAAGCGCTTTCCACGAGGCCGTGAAGGGCGGGATTGGCGCTCGGCTTGAGAGGCTTTGGTTTTATTTCCTTCGGCAGCTTATGGATGAGAGGCTTGGCGGTCCGCTGCGCCCCCGGCCAGGCTGCGGGAGCGGCGGCAGCGGCAAGGGCTTTTTCAAACCTCGGAGTGAGCGGCAGAAGCGAGGCTGAGATGCCATGCATGTCGAGCGAGGTCATCAGGGGAGCGGGGCCAACAACCAGTTTGATTTTCCGCCCTTGCGGGCCGGCCAGTATTTCATTGGCAATTACGCCCAACTCCAGCGGCGTCGTGCTTCCGAGGTTATTGAGAAGCAGGGCATAACTCCCGGCTTTCCCGATGCTTGCAAAAAGCTTCTCTGACAGGATGGCGGCAACCTGCCTTGCGCCGGCAAAATCGATGAGGTCGACACCGGGCTCGCCATGAATGCCAAGCCCCAGTTCGGCTTTGCCGCGGGGCACGCGGTCTTCCCGCCCAACGCCAGGAATGGTGCAGGAACTCAGTGAAATGCCAAGCGACATGGTGGAATCTGCCACTTTGCGGGCGGCTTCAGCGACAACTGGCAGGCTGGCGCCCTGCTCGGCGAGATAGCCCGCGATTTTGTGGACGAACAGGGTTCCAGCAACGCCGCGGGGCTGAGTGATGCCCGGAATGGCAACGTCATCGGCCACCACAACCATTTCGACTTTCCGCCCCAGTGCCCTGGCCTTTTCCGCCGCGAGCCCGAAATTCAGCCTGTCGCCCGTGTAGTTTTTGACAATGAGAAGGCAGCCGCCTTTGCCGGTTACGCTAAGAATTCCGGCCAGCACCGCTTCCACGCTTGGTGACGCAAACACCTCGCCGCAAACGGCGGCCGTCAGCATGCCCTTGCCAACAAACCCCGCATGGGCCGGTTCATGGCCGGAGCCGCCGCCGGAGATCAGGGCTACGCGGCCCGTTTTGTGATCGGTCCGGTAAATGACCTTGATATGGGGGAAGCCATCGAGCCGCGCGAGACCGGCGTTTCCGCTCACGCGCAGGAAACCATCCAGTGACTCGGTGACCAGATTTTCCTTGCTATTGATGAATTGCGTCATGGCTTCACTCCAGTTACCTTATCCGAGCCGCTCGCCGCTGGCGCTGAAACAGAGGGGCTTTACCAGTTTCAGGTTCACGCGGTCACCGGCTTTCAGATTTGAATCAGGCGCGATCAGGGTTGTAATGCGCTGTTCGCCGAAGTCCACATGCAAGCGGTTCTGGTCGCCGAGGTGCTCAATCCAATCGACACGGGCCTCGCCATCCGGTTTCTTCCGGATTTCAAAGTGCTCCGTCCGCGCACCGATCGTGTGGGTGCCGGCGGGAAGCTTGCCGCTTGGCAGGAGCCCGGCCGGCAGTAGGTTGATCTGCGGCTGGCCGAGGCGCTGGGCCACATAGATGGATTGCGGGTTTTCATAGATGTCGCGGGGGCTTCCGAGCTGGATGAGGCGGCCCTCGTTGATCACGCCGATGCGGTTTGCCATGGTCATGGCTTCGATCTGGTCATGGGTGACGTAGAGAATGGTGGTGCCGAGTTCCACCTGAATGCGCTTGAGTTCCAGCCGCAGATCGGCGCGCAGCTTGGCATCGAGGGAGGAGAGCGGTTCGTCCATGAGATAGATGGCGGGCTGGCGCACCAGGGCCCGGCCGATGGCCACGCGCTGCATTTCGCCGCCTGAAAGCTGGGTCGATTTATTGGCCAGCTTGTGGGGAATGCGCAGGAGCTCGGCCACCTGGTTCACCCGACGCTTGACCTCGTCCTCTGGAATGCGCCGGGCCGGAGAGCGCAGGGGAAAGGCCAGGTTGTCGAAAACCGAGAGATGCGGATAGAGCGAGTATTGCTGGAAGACGAAAGCCACATCGCGGGCCGCGGGCGCCAGGCCTTCCATGTCTTTTCCGCCGATGGAAATCCTGCCTCCATCGGCTTTTTCGAGTCCCGCCACCAAGCGCAGGGTAGTGGTCTTGCCGGCGCCCGTCGGCCCGAGCAGCACCACGAATTCGCCGTCGGCAATGTCGAGCGAAAGGTTGCTCACCGCCGCAACCGACTTGAAGCCTTTGCTGATATTCTTGAGGGAGACCTCAGCCATGGACCGTTCCCTCGTGAAGTGCTGTTTTGATCGCAAGGCCGGTGGCGTTGTCGAACAAGGACAGCTTGTCGCCCATAAAGGTCAGACCCACCTGCTCGCCGGCCTTTACGCGAGCGCTCGCCGGCAAACGCGCCTTGATCTTGCCCTGGCCGATGGCGACCGTCACGATTTGGGTTGTGCCGAGATACTCGGTACCGAAAATCTCGCCGCGGAATTTGGACTTGTCGTCAAAGCGAACATGCTCGGGCCTGGCGCCCAGAACGAAGTGCCCGTTGAGCGCGGCTTCGCGGGTTTCCGGAATGGCAATGCGGGCGCCTGAGATTTCGATTGATTTGGCGCCCTTGGCAAGGCTGCTCTGCACATGGATCAGGTTCATGGCGGGAGAGCCGACAAATTCGGCGACATACATGGTTGCCGGCCGGTCGTAGATCGATTGCGGCGTGCCGAGCTGTTCGATGGCGCCGCGGTTCATGATGGCGATGTAGTCCGCCATCGACATGGCCTCAAGCTGATCGTGGGTCACATAGACCGTGGTTGCCTTGATCCGGTCGTGCAGGTGGCGGAGCTCTTCGCACATGAGGTCGCGGAATTCCGTGTCAAGCGTGCCCAAGGGTTCATCCATCAGGAAAGCCAGGGGACGGCGGACAATGGCGCGGCCAAGCGCCACGCGCTGGCGGTCGCCGCCGGCCAGGCCTGACACCGATTTGTCGAGAATGTGGTCAATGCGCAGGAGCTTTGCTGTCTCTTCGACGCGCGCCCTGATTTCCGCAGCCGGAACACCTTGGCACAGCAAGGGAAAGCCGATGTTCTTCCTGACGTTCATGTGCGGATAAAGGGCAAAGAGCTGGAATACGAAAGCAATGTCGCGCTCGGATGCGCGCTTGAAGGCCACATCCTCGCCGCCCAGGAAGATGCTGCCGGAGCTTGGCAGCTCAAGGCCGGCAATCATGCGGAGCGTCGTGGTTTTGCCGCAGCCCGATGGCCCGAGCAGGCAGAAGAACGAACCGTCCGGAATGGTGAAGGATGAATCCTTCACCGCGACAAAATCGCCAAACTTTTTTTGCAGGTTCTGGACCCGGATTTCCGCCATGGCCTACTCCGGGAACTTGGTGACGATGATGAACATCACCGTGCCAATCAGCGTCGTGACGAAGGAGTAGGTGTAAAGCGTCATCGATATGGGCTGCAGCAGCATGAGCACGCCGGCGGCGATGATGACCACGGCAAGGGTTTCCCAGGGCTCGCGGCGAAAATGGACAAGGCGCGCGATGAAGTTCTTCATTTGCGCACCGCGCCGAAGGTGATGCCGCGCAGCAGGTGTTTGCGCAGGAGTATTGTAAAGACGAGAATGGGGATGAGAAATAGCGTGGTGCCGGCGCCGACGGCGGGCCAATCCATGCCCCCTTCGCCGATAATGGTTGGAATGAAAGGCGGTGCTGTCTGTGCCGCGCCCGAGGTCAGGAGAACCGCGAAGGCAAACTCATTCCAGGCAAAGATCAGGCAGAAGATGGCGGTCGCGGCAATGCCGGTGGCGGCCTGCGGCAGGACCACCTTGAAGAAGGCGCGCAGCCGGGTGTAGCCGTCAATCATGGCCGCTTCCTCATACTCCTTGGGAATCTCGTCGATGAAGCCCTTGAGCAGCCAGACCGCAAGGGAGACGTTCACGGCCGTATAGAGAAGGATCATGCCGAGCGCCGTGTCGGAAAGGCCGAGCTCCCGGTACATGAGATAGATCGGTATGGCCACGGCAATGGGCGGCATCATGCGGGTTGAAAGAATGAAGAACAGGAGATCGTCGGCCAGCGGTATCTTGAAGCGCGAGAAGGCATAGGCCGAAAACACGCCGAGGGTGACGGCCAGGAAAGTTGAACCGAAGGCGATGACAAGAGAATTCACAAAGCGCGGGGCATAGTTGGATGGCCCGGCAATCACCATTTCGCGGCGTCTTGTGACTTCGTCGCAGGTTCCCTGCGGCGGCCCGAGTGCCTGGATGTAATCGGCGGTCTGGCGGGTGCGGGTGGTGAAGAGATTGCAGTAGCCCTCGAGGGAAGGATTGAAAACGATCTTGGGCGGATAGGAGATCGAGTCGGGCGGGGTTTTCCAGCCCGTGGCGAAGATCCAGAACAGCGGCGCCATCGAAATCAGGGCATAGAGGATGACGATGAATCCGGCGGAACGCTTGGCGAGAGTCGAGGGTTCGACAACGGAATGGGCGGTGCTGGCGATGATGCTCATCTCTGTTTCACCCGGTTCAGGGTTCGCACATAGATGTTGGCGAGGCCGAACACGGCCACGAACAGGATGATGGCAAAGGCGGACGAGTAGCCGGTGCGGTAGGCTTCAAAGGCCTGGCGCTTCAGCGTGATCGAGGCGAGCTCGGTGGTTGAACCCGGGCCGCCGCCGGTCAGCAGCACGACCATGTCGAACATCTTGAAGTTTTCAATGCCGCGGAACAGCACCGCCAGCATGATGAAGGGCAGCGCCATGGGCAGGGTGATTGACCAGAACTGCCGCCATTTCGAGGCCCGGTCCACTTCCGCTGCCTCATAAATATAGCCCGGGATGGAACGCAGCCCCGCCAGGCAGATGAGCATCACATAGGGCGTCCACATCCAGGTATCGACAATGACAATGGCCCAGGGAGCGAGCGTCACCGATCCCAGCATTTCAAAGGATGACCGTTCAATTCCGGTGAAGAACGAAATCACATAGTTGAACAGGCCGATTTGCGGCTGATAGAGGAATTTCCAGAAATTGCCGACGACCGCCGGAGACAGCATCATGGGAATGAGAATGATGGTGGTCCAAAAGGCATGGCCCCTGAATTTGCGGTCAATGAGATAGGCAAGGCCAAAGCCGATCAGGGTCTGGAAAAAAATGGTCCAGAAGACAAAGTGGGCAGTGGCCTGCATGGCGGCCCAAACTTCCGGCGAACCCAGAATGTCCCGGTACCACCTGAGCCCGACATTCATGATCGGGCGGTTGGGGCGGTTGGCGGCGTAGTTGGTGAAGGAAAGATAGATGGTCCAGATGAGGGGGAAGATGTTGATCGCGAGGAGCAGGATGATGGTGGGCGCAATGAAAAGCCAGGCGATCGTCCGGTCCGAAAGCCCGCGCACGGCCTTGCTCAGGGCGGGCGGCGTGGCGTTCACGGCACGGGCGGTTATGGACTCGAATTTGGCCATGGCTGTTCCATTGCAGGACCGGCACCTCCGGTGTCTAGCCGGAGATGCCGCATGCGGGACAATAACAGATTACTGGATTTTGCCTTCTTCCTTGAAGGTGGCAGTCCAATCGGCGATCAAGCCGTCCAGCGCTTCCTTGGCGGTGCCCTTGTCGGCCACGACAAAGTCATGCAGGCGTTTTTGCATGGCCTGCAAAAGCGAGGCGTAAGCAGGTTCCTGCCAGAAGTCCTGGACGCCGCCCATGGCTTCAAGGAACTGCGCCGCGAAAGGCTGCGAGTCTTTGAAGGAAGGATCGTTCAGCACTGCGTTGTGCGCGGCATAACCGCCGAGCGACCACCACTTCTTCTGCACTTCCGGCTGGGCAAACCACTTGATGTAGGCAAGGGCCCCGTCCATGTTGTCGGTATTGGCAACAACTGAAATGCCCTGGCCGCCAAGGGTGGAGGCCGCGACCTTCTCGCCCGGGTTGACGAAGTAGCCGGTCACCTTGCCAACCTTCTCGTCCTTGGCCATGCCCGGCATGAAGGCAAACCAGTTCATCATCATCGCCACCTGGCCCGACTTGAACGCATCCAGGCCTTCGCCCATGTAGCTGTCGGTGTAGCCCGGAGGGGTACAGCACTTGTAGATTTCCTTGTACTTCTCCAGGCCGGCGATGGCGTCGGCGGAGTTGACCGCACCTTCCATGTCGTATTTGCCCGGGGTCATTTCATATTTGAAGCCATAGGGATAAAGCGCCGAGGTGGCACCCATGGTAATGCCTTCCGAGGCCCGCTCGGTGAAGATCGCGGCGCCATAGACCTTGGTGCCGTCAATTTCGCGGTTCTGGAAGAATTCCGCGGTTTCCTTCAGTTCCGTCCAGGTTTTTGGTGGCGCCAGAT
>Ga0307505_10002030_pt1 | contig 14874 bp, 8 predicted proteins | sample 23_S_MG_FD_202183 | JGI IMG/M metagenome (GOLD analysis project Ga0307505, IMG submission 202183) | Soil microbial communities from Populus trichocarpa stands in riparian zone in the Pacific Northwest, United States - 23_S | ecosystem: Environmental > Terrestrial > Soil > Riparian zone > Trees...
TCGGTCGGCGACTCGGCGGCCGAGCGCCGCACGCCCGCGGAGGGGTCGGCTCCGACCCAGCGCGTCGAGCCGAACCCGAGGACCGTCGCCCACACCGGGAAGAGCAGCGCCGCGAGCACGGTCATCCCCGCACCGAACCCGAACGCGAGGCTGATGCGGTAGCAGGCGATGATCTGCACGATCCAGAGCGCGAGCGCACCCAGCCCCGGCACCAGCGCGAGCAGGACGAGCCACCCCGAGAGACCGCCGAGCTGCAGCAGGACGATCGTGTTGAGGATCGGCACCCAGGCCTTCCATCCCTCCTCGCCCGACTTGCGGAACACGGCGGACAGCGCGAGCGCCGTCCACACGTAGAGGGCGACGAACACGATCAGCGAAAGCAGGATCGGTACGACGGTCGTTGAGGCATCGACTGTCATGGCATCGAACGCACAGGCTCGGCGGCCCGGCGATTCCCCCTCTCGGCAAGACGCGTACGGGCACCCGTCGGGGGTGCCAGGTGTCGGACGAACGACTTCAACGATACGGCGACGCCGAGCCCGCGCCAGAACCCTCGCTCCTTCGCGAAGGCGCGACGCTGCTCGCCGACGGCGCGCCAGTACCGGTCTGCGTCGGCGGCCGTCTCGTCTCCGGATGAGAATACGGCGCGGTCGGCGGTGGCTGCGAGCTCGAGACCCGCCTCCGACTCGAACGACTCGGCGAGCTCGCTGCGGGTGTGCGTGGACGGTGCGTCCCGGCCGGCGTCGACCGCGGCATCCACGTACTCCTCCCAGCCCCCGGCGATCTGCGCCGCCGGCGGGCCGGTGCGACGGCGCGCCCGGCGCCGGGAGGCCTTCGCGCCGACGATGACGAGGAACGGACCGAGTACGAGGCCGAGGGCGAGCAGGACGATGCCCGTGGTGCGCAGCACCGGCCACAGCCACGCGAGGTCGATCGCCGCGGCGTCCTCGGTCGGCACGCGGGACGCCGAGTCCTCCTGCACGGGATCGGGCGGCAGCACCTCCTCGACCGAGTCGGGTCGCACCTCGGTGACGACCTCGGGGTCGCGCTGCTCGGTGACGTCGAGGCTCGGCGACTGCGCGAACTGCGGAGTGACGTCGATGGGCACCCAGTCGCCCCGGGATGACTGCACCTCGGTCCACGCCGCGAGGTCCTGCGCGCGGCAGGTGCCCTCGTCGCACGTCGCGAGTCCGGGCTCGGTCTCCGCGAGCCGAGCGCCGAGCACGACCCGAGCCGGGAAGCCGAGCTCGCCGGCGATGAGCGCCACCGCCACCGCGAACTGCTCGTCGTCGCCCACGGCGGCGACGAAGTTGTCGGATGCCGCGGCACGAGGATCCGTCTCGCGCTCGAGCAGCCGCGCGAACATCGCGTCGACGCGCGCGAGGGAGTGGCCCGAGGCGCTCGGCTGGAACGCGTAGTCGGGCAGCTCCTCCATCCACGTCGGCACCTCATCGCCGACCGCGAGCCCGTGGCTGAGGTAGCCGCGCTCGCGCAGCAGCGAGACCAGCCCGGCGAGCGCCGCGCCGCCCGAGCCCACCTCGTGCTGATCGACCCATGTCCGCAGGCTCTCGGGGGCCGCGACGCCCCCGCTCACGCCGCCCGGCGCGTCGATCTCGGCGAGTTCGGCCGTCGCCGGCTCGACTCCCTCGACGACGTAGCGGTCGCCCGCGACCCATCCGCCGCCCGCGGTCTGCACGCCTGCCGCGGCGGCGGCGTTGTAGTAGAAGCGATCCGCGAGCGATGCGGCCCTGGCCCCGGTGAACCTGACAGCGGCGAGACGGCCGATCGTCGGCATCCAGATCCCGTCGAGACCCTCGATCGAGACCTGCGCCTCCACCGGCGTTCCGGCACCGGGGTCGAGCATCGACGGAACGCGCACGAACCGCCCCGCCGCGACCGCGCCCGCCCCGCCGCTGCGGAAGACCTCGCCGTCGTAGGAGTCGAGCGTGGCCAGTCGCACCCGGCTCGGAATCGTCTGGGTCGAAGCGATCGTGAAGAGCACCTGACCGGCGCGGTCGTCCGTGAACAGCGAGCGGTACTGCGCGAGAGGACTCACCGACGCCGACAGATCGATCTCCGGACCGACCGACGTGCGGAGCACCTCGCGGTCGGCGCCCCGCGCCGCGAACGGCACGACCACGACGGCCAGCACCAGCGCGGCGGCGACCATGCCCGCGCCCAGTGCGGTGCGGCGCCGGTCTGCGCGGGACGGCCGCCGCGAGACGCGCACGCCGCTCGACACGGCCGCCCGCTGCAGCGACCGGACGCGCTCGTCGTGGGTGCGCCACGCGAGCCACAGCAGGCATGCCAGCAGACTCGCGCACCCGAGAGCGGTCTCGACCGGCGCGTACAGCACGACGGGTCCGATCGCGAGCGGAGCGCTCACCGTGGTGCGGCCGAAGAACAGCCCGAACGACACCATCGCGAGCGCGATCGGCACGGCGCCGTACGCCACGCGGTCGTCACGCCACGACAGCAGCAGCAGGACGCACGTCCCGACCAGGAAGACGAGGAACGCGGGCACCAGGAGGTTGCGGTACGCCCCCACCGGGAGCTCCACCGTCACGAGGTCCTTCCACGCCAGAACGGCGCCCGAGGTCAGCTCGCCGAGTCCGCGCAGCAGCTCGTCCGGAGCGCCCAGACGCGAGGGCACGGCCAGCGGCACGCCGAGCACCAGGAACGCGACCGCGAGGACTCCGGCGACCAGCCAGCCGCTCCAGCGGCGGCGCCAGGCGACCGCGGCGACCGCGACCGCGACCGCGACGCTGACGGCGACCAGCACGAGAAGGTGCCACGAACGGTAGATCGGCCAGCTCGCAGCCGCCGCCGTCACGACGACGAGGCCGGCGAACAGCGCACCCGCGGCGATACGCGGCACGATCTCGAACCGGCGCTCGGCGCGGGGCGCGGCATCCCGGAAGCCCGTCATGACGTCGCTCCCCGCAACAGGAGTCCCGACAGGTCGTCGAGCGTGCCGACGGTGAGCACGGTGATGCCGGACAGCTGCTGCATGCGCGGATGGGCGCGCTCGTCACAGATCACCCCGACCACGGCCGTGTCCGCCGGGAAGGCGAGCGCGGCCTGCTGCAGCCGCGTCAGCGTCACCCGCGAGCCGACCACGACGAACGCGATCGAGAGGCGGTCGCCGGACTCGGCCGTGAGCCGGCAGACATCGGCCACCGGCATCGTGCTCTCGAGCCGCTCGACCCCGCTGAACCCGTCGAGCATGGTCCGCGGGGATGCCGCCGGGATGTGCCTGATCGCGCGCAGACGCCCCCGCACCACACGCGGGATCTCGGAGCCGGTGACAACCTCGACGTCACGCGCGTCGCGCACCGCCCGCAGCCCGAGCGACGCGGCGCACGCGACCGCGAGCTCGAACTCGTCGGGATCGGCGTACTCGTGCACGGCGACTCCGAGCACGACGGCCATGCGGGAGCGGCGGGACTCCTCGTACTGGCGCACCATGAGGCGCCCGGTCTTCGCCGTCGACTTCCAGTGGATCTGACGTCGCGAATCGCCCGGCGCATACTCGCGGATGGCGTGGAACGACATGTCGGAGTCGACGAGACGCCGCGTGGGGCTGCCCTCGAGATCGCGGATGAGGCCCGCGCTCGTCGAGGGAAGGGTAGTGGTGCGCGGGTGCACGTAGACCTCGTGCACGTCCTCGAACGCGTGCTCGCGGCGCAGCAGCCCGACCGGATCGCTGCGGACCGTGGTCGCGGGCCCGACCGTCACGATGCCCCTGCGCAGCGCCGGGATCTCGAGCGGCTGCGCGATGACGTGCCCGGGGCGCAGCAGCGGCACGCCGAACTCCACGAGACCGGCGCCGACGGGGATGTCGAGCCGGCCCGGCAGGGCGATGCGGTGGCCGTCGTTGCGCACCACGATCTCGCCCGTCACACCGTCGCCCGCGACGATGCGCTCGTGCGTGAGCGACAGCCCGACGTCGTACGACCGCGCGCCGAACAGGAAGGGCACGGATGCCGCGAGCAGCACGAGAGCCGCACCGCCGGCGACCATCCACTCCACCCAGCCGAAGACGATCCCGAGCACGAGCCCCGCCGTGGCGGCGAGGATGACGAGCGCACCCGCCGGGCGCACGGTGCGGGCGCACCACGCGGCCGCGGTCGCGGTCACCCGCGCGAACGCGCGCCACACCCCCGTCCACCACACCACGACGCGCACGAGCGCCCGGCCGCGGCCGGGTGAGGCCACCGAGGTCGCGGTGACGTGCGTGCGCCCACTCGTGCCGGTGGATGCCGAGGTGCGGGTGAGACGGGATTCGGTGAGACTCATACAGCCTCACGACGACTGGGCGGCGGGACGTCGAGCAGCACCTGGCCGATGACGGCCTCCTGGGTGACGCCGTCGAACTCGGCCTCGGGGTGCAGGATCAGCCGGTGGGAGAGCACCGGCACGGCGAGCGTCTTCACATCGTCGGGCGTCGCGTAGGTGCGCCCCTGCGAGGCGGCGCGCGTGCGGGTGGCGCGGGCGAGGGCGAGGGCGCCGCGGATGCTGACACCCAGCCGCACCTCGTCGGCCGAGCGGGTGCCGTCCACGAGCCGCGCGATGTAGTCGAGCACGAGCGCGTCGACGTACACCTGACCGGCGAGATCGGCCATGCCGACGAGCGCCTGCGGTGTGATGATGGGCACGAGATCCTCGGTGGGCACGGCCGCGCCGTCGAGGATGCGCACGGTCGCAGCATGGTCGGGATAGCCCAGCGACGCACGCATCATGAAGCGGTCGAGCTGCGCCTCGGGCAGGCGGTACGTGCCTGCCTGCTCGACGGGGTTCTGGGTGGCGAGCACGAGGAACGGCACGCCCACCTGCCGCGAGATGCCGTCGATCGTGACGCGCCCCTCCTCCATCACCTCGAGGAGCGCCGACTGCGTCTTCGGGCTCGCGCGGTTGATCTCGTCGGCGAGGACGATGTTCGCGAAGATCGGGCCGGCGTGGAACTCGAACACACCCTCCTTCTGGTCGTACACGCTGATGCCGGTGATGTCGCCGGGGAGCAGATCGGGCGTGAACTGGATGCGGGTGTTCGTTCCCTGCACCGACTGGCCCATCGCGCGGGCGAGCGAGGTCTTGCCCGTGCCCGGCACGTCCTCGAGCAGCACGTGGCCGTCGCTGAGCATCGCGGTGAGCACGAGCTCGACCACGTGGCGCTTGCCGAGCACGGCGCGCTCCACGTTGTCGGCGAGCTGGCCGAACGTCTGCGCGAACCAGGTCGCCTGCTCCTGCGTGATGGTCATCGGGGTCCTCTGCGTTCTCGAAGGGTGTCGGGGGGAGGACGTCAGTCCTCGGGTTCCTCGGGCGGAGGATCGGGGATGTTGGGGTTGCAGTCCGCGCCCATCGATGCGTTCGCGGCGTCGAGGCCCCAGCCCTGTCCCCACGAGACGGTGACGCCGACGCTGTCGACGCGCACGGCGCCGACGGGCACCAGCCACGTCCCCGCCTCGTAGGGCAGCAGCGCGCCGCTCGCATCGAAGAACCGGATGCCGCCGTCGCCGAACGCGAACGTCGCGGTGCCCTGTCCGGTCGTCGACGCATTGCCGCCGCGGCCCAGCGCACTGCCACCGACGCACGAGGTGATCGACCAGTCGGCGCGCAGCTGGAACGGCGCGCTGCCCGCGGCCGGTGTCACGTTGCCCGGCGCCGAGCGCGTGCCCCACCAGTTGTGGACGTAGAAGACCTGCAGGCCGGGGTCGCGGTCGAAGACCGGGATCTGCGTCGGATCCGCGCTGAACTCGACGTGGTTGTTGCGCGGCGGCCGCTCGGCCGACTCGGGCGTGTCGCGGATGCGCCACTCGGCGCGGTTGCCGAAGACGGAGGGCTGCGGCGCGATGCGGAACGTCCAGCCCGTCGGTGCGGCGCCCGACTGGACCGCGCGGATGCTGGCGCTCGTCGTCGCGCTTCCGAACGATGAGCCACCGAACCACGACTCGACGCACATCGTCACGTTGTACTCTTCGCCGTCCGCCAGCCCCGGGAAGCTGCCCGAGCTGCCCTCGGGAGACACGGAGCAGGGGCCGGCTCCCAGGACGAAGCCGTACCGGAGCGAGGATCCGGTGCCGTTGAACGCCGCCGATCCGTTCGCCGTGATCGTGACGCGGCCGTCTCCGGTGGGAGTCGACGTGAGCGTCAGACCCGGGTCGAGCGGCGCGCCGACGCCGTTGCCCGACACCGTCGCCGCCGAGCCGGACGCGCTTCCGCCGAGCCCGGGCGGCAGCTCGAACCGCGAGAACGGGGTGATGGTGATCGGCGTCACGGAGTTGGTCCCGACCCGGTACGCGGGCACCTCGAGCGTGGACTGACTGCGCCTCACCGCGACCCTCACGCGCTCCCCGGTCGCACTGCTGATCTCGACGCTGCCGGTCTCGGCGGTCACGAGCCCCTCGATCGTCAGTGCGACCACGCCGCCCTCGCCGCCCGTGACGACCGGACGGGACGTCACGCGGGACGGCGTCGGCGGGGGGTTGTAGGCCCACGCGACGGTGCGCACCGCGGCGCGGGACTCGCCGACGGCGTTGACGGCGAACGCCTCGTACGTGCGCTCCTCGCCGTTCGGTGCGGCGATCAGCGGGCAGGTGCCGTCCGCGGCGCACTGGGCGACGTCCACGCCGTTGGAGCGGATGACGAACCCCGACAGCGCGGGGTACGCGAGGCGCGCCTCACCCGGGTCGACCCGGAGGGTCAGGGTTCCATCCGCGTAGGCCGTCTGCGCGACGCTCGCCGGAGTCTTCGGGAAGCCGTGGAGATCGAGCAGCAGCCGGCCGTCGCGCTCCGAGGTCGTGGTGCGGCCCTGCGCATCGCGCACCGAGAAGCTGGCCGAGCAGGTCGCCCCGGGAGCGTCCGGCGTCCAGGACGCGACGACCGACGTCGGGGACGCGACCTGGAAGCTCACCCCGGCGCACGCTCCGGTCGGGCGCACGTCGACGACCTCAAGCGGAGTCCGCGGCAGCGGGTTCACCTCGCCACCGGCGCCGATCACCGCGACGGTGCACGATGTCCCCGACGCCTGCGAGCACTGCTGGACCGCCGATCCGCCCTGCGGGAGCGTCGACGGGGCGGCGCCCACGCGCAGGATGAGGCGGACCGGCGACACCGCACTGTGGCTGGTGACCGAGACGATCGCCGCCTCCTCCGTGCCGGGCACCGCCCGGTCGGCGCCGGCGACCGTCACGATCGAGCCCGACAGCGACACGTCGAATGCCGAGCCGGAATAGTCGACGGAGTACGCGATGCCGGCCCAGTCCTGCCGCAGCTGCCACGTGGTCATGTTGCGAAGATCGAACGTCGCGATCTCCCCGGGGCCGACGGTCATCGATCCGGGACGCAGCTCGGGCTGCGGGTCGAGCGCGCGCACCACAATGGGCACGGCGAGATACGTCCAGTCGTCCTGACCCACGAGACGCACCGGAACCTGACACGAGTCCGCCCAGGGCGCGCCGGGTCCCGAGTCGTAGCGCACGGTCGTGCCGGACCCGACGGCGCACGCGGCCTCCGAACGGGCGCCCGAGACACGGACGTCGGTGCCGACCTCGATGCGGCTCCCGCGCGGCTTGGCGACGAGCTCGCCCATGTCGAACGTCACCGACTCGAGCTCGGTCACCTCGGGCGACGGCGCACCGGCGCGGATCGCGAGCGTCAGGTCGTCGTCGCCGGGCACGCGGAGGAACGCATAGGTCGTCACCTCGCCCGAGTCGCCCTCGCCCGTGACGGCGAACGGGATGAGCCGCGTCGACTCGGGCAGGTCGCCGCTGAGCTCCCAGCCGTCGACCGAGACGCCCTCGGGCTCGCCCCACAGCGACACCTCGAGGCCGGAGACGTCGCCGCCCGACCACGTCGCCTTCTCGGCCAGCACATCCACGCCCTCGGGGAAGTCCTCGCGGGACTCCGCCGTCAGGATCGTGTCGGCGACGACCGGATAGTCGGGCACGCTCTCGCGCACGACCTTCACGACGATGAGTCCGCGGCCGGTGTTCCCCGAGCTTGACTCGATGTCGTAGAGGAACGACATCGTCGTCGGCTCGATGCCCGCCTCGATCACGACCGTCGCATCGTCGACCGACCGGATCCGGTCATCGAGACGGGCGTACTCGGGGCTCTCGCTGCCGTCCATGAGCGTCTCGGCCAGATCGGGGCGCACGTCGGTGATCGCGAGGCTGCCGAGCGTCGGGTCCACGTCGTTGGCGAGCGGGCTCACACGGATCGTGTTGCCCGCGCCGGCCTGGACCTGCACGTAGTCGGTGAAGGTCACGGGGCTGGGGTTCGACTGGCCGTCGAGCACGCCGATGCGCACCGTCGCCTCGCCCGTCTCGCCGAACGCGTCGACGACGCGGTATCGGAACGACACCTGTCCGCTGTCTCCCGGGACGCTCGCATAGAGGATCGATGCGCCGTCCGCCGAGATCGTCGCGGCGCCGCGGGCCGGCTGCTCGACGATGCGATCGAGGGTCACCACATCGCCGTCGGGATCCATCCCGAAGCCGTCGAACTCGATGAGAGCCGACTGACCGCTGAGCACGCGCCCCTCGAGGATGTCCGGCACAGGAGCGCGGTTCGTGTCGTCCTCGAGCACCCGCACGCGAACGGTCGCGGTGTCGGCGAGCGTCGGGGCCCCGGTCGTGAACACCGAGTAGTCGATGCCGTACACACCGGGCTCGGAGGGCGCGAGGTAGCGCAGCAGTCCTCCGGCGGCGAACGCCAGCGCGTCGTCGGTCGACGACACGATCGACGCGGGGTTGAGAGTGGGGCGTCCGCCTGCGGGCGAGATGTCGTTGGCGAGGACCGGGATGTCGATCTGCGCACCCGCGCGGACCACGACCGTGTCGTCGACGGCGATCGGCGCGAGCTCGGGAGCCGGCGGCAGCAGGTACACCGTCGCCTCGCCTTCGACGCGGGCGCCCTGGTCCTCGGTTCCGTCGCTGATCACGTACGAGACCGTGCCCAGGCGCCCGGTGCCTCCCGACGCCGTCGATCCCGACACCCGGAGGTTCTGCTGCCCGACGGTGTCGACCGACAGCGTGGCCCCGGCATCCGCCGTCGCCACCACATCGCTCAGCAGCAGCACGCGACGGGTCGGGTTCGCGGCCGCCGCGAACACGTCGAGCGTCGCGTCCTGCTGAGGATGCACGAACGCGACCACCGGAGATGTCGCGAGATCGGCCGGCGCGTCCGCGGGCAGCAGCGTGATGCGCGCCGTGCCGGTGGCGTCGGACGACCCGTCGGTGACCGTGAAGTCGACGCGGAACGTCCCCGGGGTCTTCGCCGAGAAGTCGAACTCGGTGCTCCCGTCGACGATCGTGGCGGTCGCCGCCGCATCGTCGAGCACGCGCACCGAGTCGAGGGTGAGCATGCCGGCGGTCCCGGTCACGTGCGGTGCGACGTCGACGGTGATCCCCGCGTCGACGGTGTCCATGACCGCGAACGACTGCACGTCCAGTTGGGGGTCCGGCGACACCCGCACGATGAGCGACTTCTGCGACGTCATCCCGCCGGTGTCCGACACCGTGACGACCAGTTCGACGAGCTCCTCGCCGCCTTCGCCGTTGTCGCTGTGCTGGTACACGACGTCGCCGGCGGGCGTCGCCGCGACGCTGCCGATGCCGGAGGTGTTCTCGACCGCGAGGAGCAGGAGCGGGTCACCCTCGGGGTCGACCCAGCCGGGGAGCACCGGCACGGTCACCGTGCCGCCGCGCGCGACCTCCGGCAGCGGCCACGTGACGAGGCAGCGCTCCACGCCGCACCACTCAGGGGCGGAGTCGACGGATGCCGCGGCCACCTCGAGCACGACGGTCGTGGGCTCCGAGAGCAGACCGCCTTCGGAGGTGCCGTCGGTCACCGCATACGAGAACGTGGCCGATCCGCTCGCGCCCGGAGCCGTGCGCACGGCCAGGCGCTGACCGTCGTCGGTGATCGAGACCGAGCCGAAGCCGGGGTCGAGCCCCGTGACGGACGTCGGGTCGATGCTCAGCACGTCCTCGTTCGGGTCGTGGTCGTTCATCAGCACCGGGAGCGACGTGAGGCTCCCGGCCCGCACCCCGAACGCATCGGGTTCTGCGATCGGCGGCTTGGGATCGATCACGACGGGGAGCTGGTCGTCGCTCGGCACCGCATCGGGGTCGGTGCGGTCGTCGAGCGTCCAGTCCTGGCTCGAGGGGATGAGCTCGCCGTCGGGCACCGTCCACGCCCATCCCGAGCGGGTCTCGTTGAGGATCATCGCCTCAGCACTCGCGACGAAGGCCGGGCGGCGCTGGTCGGGGAGGGTCTCGATCCCGTAGTCGAGCGTCGTCGGGTCGCCGCCGGAGCGCCACAGGAAGCCCCCGCCGTCACCCGGGGCCAGCCACGCGGCGTAGACCTCGCCGTCGTGCACCACCGGTTCGGCCGGCGTGCCCAGCACCGCGCCGGTGCCGCCCGTCTCGGTCTCGAAGGCCGAGCCGTCCACCGGAACCCGCACGAGCGCCGTCTCGTCCGCAAGATACACGTCGGTCCCCGCGGCGGGGCGGCTCACCACGACGGTGCCCGTCGTCGGCGCCTGGGCCACGGCATCCGCTCCCCGCAGCCAGACGTCGCCGTCCTCGGTGTCGACCACCGCCCACGCGTCGCCCGCCGCCGTGATCGCCGGCGCGGCGATCCCCTCCGCGTCGATCGGGTCGCGTCCGCGCACGTCCGCGCCGCGGATGTCGTAGCGCAGCACGGAGGCATCCTCCCGCGAGTAGGCGAAGAGGGTGCCGCGGTCGTCCACCGCGATCGCGTCGGCCGTGTACCGCGGGGCGTCCTCGTCGTCCGACGGGAACGGATCGAGCTGCGCGGGATCACCTGCCGAGAGCAGCCCCGCGTAGACGGCGCCGACGTCCGTGAGATACGCCACGAAGTCGCCCGCGGTGACGACATCGGTCGTGCCGGGCGGCGTGGACGCCGACGCGCGCAGCGCCTCCTCGTCGAGATCCGTGGGCAGCGCCTCGTTGATCCGGGTGACTTTGCTGTAGCTGTCGCTGAAGATGTACGCGGCGTCGCGGGTCTGCGCGACCTGATCGGGGTTGCTGATCCCCCGCACCGTGTCGAGCTCGCCCACCGAGGTGTTCACGCGGGCGTAGCGGCGGCCCTCGCCGGTCTGCAGCGCCCACACCGCGGTGTCGACCTCGGGCGTCTCCTGGGCGTCGAGGCCCGGCCACACCACGCTCGCGCCCACGACGACCGCGACCACTGCTCCCGCAGCGACCAGGCCCGCCACCGTGCGGCGGCGCATCACAGGACTCCCGTCGCGAACAGCGTCGCGAGCACCGCACCGGCGGCCACGACGATCGCGCCGACGATGCCGGTGACGATCCACGGCAGCGGCGACCGGCGCGCGGGCGACGGCGCCGAGAAGTCGGTGTCCTCGTCGCGCGCAAGCCCCGAGACGCTCGTCGACACGCGACTCTTGCGGCTCGACTCCCGCTCGAGGCGCGACCGCGCGGGCCCGCGCAGCGCGGAGTCCGCGAAGTCGACGGGAGCGGATGCCGGCGACCACTCGTCGTCGGGGATCTCGAGCGGAGTCGGCGAGAGGCCGAGCTCGGCCTGCACAGCGCGCAGCTCATCGGCGAACGCGCGCGCCGACGGCTGGCGTCGTTCCGGGTCGCGGCTCATCGAGGTCGCAAGCACCGCCTGGAGCGAATCCGGCACATCGGCGCGGGCGATCTCGGTATAGGACGCGCGCGCGATGCGACGCCGCAGCAGCTCCTTCGTGTTCTGCCCGCGCTCGCGCCGTTCGAACGGGCTGTGCCCCGCGAGGAGGGAGTACACCGTGGCGCCGAGGCTCCACACCTCACTGGTGATCGAGCCGGCCATCTGCTCGGCGACGACCTCGGGCGCGCTCCACGGGATCGACATCGCCAGCACCTCGTCCGCGCTCCGCTGCAGCAGCGACGTGGAGATGCCGAAGTCGGCGAGCACCGGCGTGCCGAACGTCGTGATCAGGATGTTGCTCGGCTTCACGTCGCGGTGCACGAGCCCCGCGCGGTGCGCGGACTCCAGCGCGCCCGCCATCCGCACGCCGATCGCGAGCACCTCGTCCACCGGAATCCGCTCGATGCGGTACCGCTGGGAGAGCGAATCGGGGCAGAACTCCATCACGATGTACGGGCGGCCATCGGCCGAGATGCCCGCCTGGTACACCGTGACGATCGACGGATGGGCCGACAGGTGCGCGAGCACATCGGCCTCGGCGTTGAACATGCGTCGCAGGTCGGGATCGCGCACGTCGCTCGGCATCACCTTGACCGCGACGTTGCGCCGCGGCATGTCCTGCTCGTAGAGGTAGACGTCCGCGAATCCGCCGGATCCGAGCGGCCGGATGTAGGCGAGGCCGGGAAGGATCGGGGGCGCGGACGGGAGCCTTGTGGCCACGTCACCTCCCCCGGATTCATCGCGCCGCAGAGCCGGCGTTCACATCACACAGCAAACCTGGCAATGCTAACAAAGTCGGCTCTGCGAGCCTGGGCGTCACATGTAGCTGTGAGCGCCGCATCGGCAGGTTCTCAGCCGGCCGGCGGATCGTGGGGGTCGAACGGCGCGTCGAGCGAGCGGGTGAGCTCCTCGAGCATGGCCTCGATCTGAGGTTCGACGTACTCGGTGATCGCGGCCTGGATGCGCAGCCGGTGGTGAAGGAGGATCGTGCAGACCTCACGTCCGACCATGTTCGCGTAGTCGTCGGCGAGGCCGACCTCCTGGCGGAGCGCCGCCTTCGCCTCGTCGCTGAGCGGCGGGAGCGCCGGCACCTCGGCATTGGCCTCCTCCGCCATGCCCGAGATCGTGAAGAGGAACGGCGCACCGGGCACCGGGTCGGGATCCAGCGGAAGCCCCTCGTACTCGGGGTCGAGGTCGTCCGCCGGCCGGTAGCTGCGCGAACGGTTGCGCGCCGCCTGCTGATCGAGCTCGCCCTGCAGCATCGGCAGGTTCAGCGACGTGTACTCGGCGACGGCGCGATCGACGATCGTCTTGATGCGCGTGGACAGACCGTGCTGCACCCCGTGCGGGACGTCGGCTCCGAGACCCGCTGCCGAGAGCACCGGCGACCCGAAGCATCGCCGGCACGGTGCCACCCGGCCGCGGTGCGTCGCGGGCTCCCAGCGCGGCAGCCAGGCGAGCCAGGCGTCCACCGCCTGGCTGACCTGCGTCTCGAGCGAGCGCTCCACGATGACAACGGTAGTACCGCGGCAGCGCGAACGCCGGGATTCCGCTGATCGAGCTCCCTACTCGTCGAACTCGTCCTCCCACGGCCAGCGGGGCCGGTGCGCCCGGGTGCGGACCAGCGCGACGCCGCTCCACGCCGCGATGAACCCCGCGGCCGCGACGACCGCCCCGAACCACGACGTGGCGATACGTCCGCTGACCGCCGCGGCCACCGCCGCGTCGGTGCCGGTCGCGACGGCTCCGAACCACACTCCCGCGACGTACGCGAGGAAGCAGGCCGCTGCCGTCCAGGCCGAACCCCAGTACGACGCCGGCCGCCGCCGCACGGCGACCCAGAGGCCGGCCGCGAATGCCGCGGTCGCGAGGATCGTGCCCACGATCCCCGGCACCTGACCGAGGCCCGGTTCCGCGATGACGGCCTCGCCCGTGGCCAGGCTCACCATGCCCAGCCCGAAGATCAGGAGCGCGACGAATCCCGCCGTCGCGAAGGCGAGCGCCGTCAGGGGGCGGACCGGTCCGCCCTCCGCCTGCGCATCGCCCGCCATCTACTGCTGGACGAGCTGGGGACCCGCCTCGAGGGTGCGCTCGTACTCGCGCTGCGCCTCGACGTTGAGCTCCGTGACGCGCTTGCCGCGGGAGGCAGCCCACGCGCCGAACCAGATCGTGAGCTCGCGTCCGATGATGAACGCGGCGATCGCGAGTGGTGCGAGCACGTGCTGCTCCATGAGCGCGGCGCCCTGCGACGCCGTGATCGACCAGAACTGCGCCTGGAACAGGATGCCGAGCAGATAGCCGCCCCACGAGGCGAAGCCGACGAGCAGGCCGAAGATCACCCATGCGCCCCACCGGCCCCGGTTGATGATCGCGCCGAGCAGCCAGAACGCGATGAAGAAGACGACGACGGGCACCCACAGCACCCAGGAGCCCAGCGCGGCGAGGGCGACGGTGGACACGTTGTCGGCCGTGAGATCGCCCGAGATCGCGGCGAGCACGAGCCAGACGGCGAAGAGCAGCACCGCGAACGCGAGGGAGGCGACGAGCCCGATGGCGCCCGCAGCGGCACGGTTGCCGCGGGGTCGCGGTGCCTCAGGAGCCTGCACGAAGATCGGCTGCGGCGCCAGTGGAGCGGCGACCACGGCGGCCTCGGCGACCGGTGGTTCCTGAGTAGGCCGCGAAGCGGCCGTATCGAAGGGCTCACTCGGCGTCACGACCGGAGCGGCGACGACGGTCTCGGCCGTCGGCTCGTAGGCCGCGGCCGCAGGACTCTCGTAGACGGCCGTGTCCGCCGCAGGAGCGGGAGCGGGAGCCTCATACCCGAGCGACGTGGCCTCGGCCGAGTCCCACGGGTCGTCCGCGGGAGCGGGCTCAGGCGCGGCATCCGCTGGCGGCGCGTCGTCGGATGCGGGTGCGGGCACGTCGTCGGATGCGGGCGCGTCACCGACGGCATCGCGCTGCGCGGCCTCGGCCTCGGCGAGGCCTTCGTGGGCACGGCCGACGACGTCGTCGACGGGCGTGGGCTCTTCGACGGGTTCGCCGTAGGACGACTTCTGGTCACTCATCGCGGGCACTCCTCACGCGGGGGTACGTCCCCGCAGTGCGAGGGTAACCCGCCGCCCGCCGTGCACCGCGGAGGCATGCCGTGGCGATTCGGCGCGGCGAGCGCTCCCCGGCCCGCCGCACCCTCCGCCC
>Ga0307505_10002031_pt1 | contig 14870 bp, 14 predicted proteins | sample 23_S_MG_FD_202183 | JGI IMG/M metagenome (GOLD analysis project Ga0307505, IMG submission 202183) | Soil microbial communities from Populus trichocarpa stands in riparian zone in the Pacific Northwest, United States - 23_S | ecosystem: Environmental > Terrestrial > Soil > Riparian zone > Trees...
GCACTCAACCGCTTCTGCGGCCTGATCGGATATTTCAACCTGCTGACTCTCGAACTGTCGGACATCCTTCCGGAACTGGAAAAGCGTGGACAGGGATTCATCGCTCTCCGCCCGCTGTACGAAGGGCTGCTTACCGACAAGCGCCGGAGTCTGGCATCCCTGTCTGCGGACGATCGCCTTCACGCGCGTGAGATCCACGAGCTCTATGAACTTCGCGAGATCGTGGCGCGCACCTTCGCCGATGAGATCGGCGACTCGATGACACGCTTTGCGCTGCAGTTTCCTCTGTATTCAGCAGCCACCGCAAGCGTCGCTGTCGGACTGAACACCGAGGACCAGGTCCGAAGTGCAATCTCGATGGTGGATGGCGTTCGACCACGCCCAGACCTGCTCACGCGCGCGACCGACCTTTGGAAGACGGAACTCCGCCAACACAAATCATCCAACTGATCGAAACGAGGCTTCGCGGCTTCAGATGTCGACGAATGTCGAGCCGTACGAAAATGCTGCTTCCGAAGCATCACGCGCGTCGGAGCAGCTCGGTGCCGGCGCACGCTTTCCGGTCAGGGTTCAACGCCGCGAATGGATCGCCGAGGGAATTGTACGGCTCGACCTGTTGCCCGAGTCCGGAGAGCCGGCGTGCGAATTTGCTCCGGGTGCGCATGTCGACTTGCATCTCCCCAACAGCCTTGTCCGCAGCTATTCGCTGCTCGATGACCCTGCAAGAACGCGCTGTTATCAGGTTGCCGTCGCCGACGTTCAGAACAGCCGCGGCGGCTCGTCTTTCATCTGCTACCACCTCGCTGCCGGCGACCGCCTTACAATCTCGGCGCCCCGAAACAACTTTCCGCTCGTCAGGGATGCACGCAGTCTCGCTTTTATCGCCGGTGGGATCGGAATCACGCCCATCCTCTCGATGGTCCGGCACCTTGGACCGTCGGCGGGGAACTGGAAGCTGCTGTACTGCACGCGCTCCAGGTCACGGGCGGCGTTCCTGGATGAATTGAATGGCATGGCGATCGACGCGTCCCTGCACACTCATTTCGACGACGAAGTCGTGGAAGTTTTCGCCGACATCGACGCCTTCGTGGGATCGGCACCAGCCGACACACACTTCTATTGCTGTGGACCCAAGCCCATGCTCGATGCGTTCGGCCGCGCAACGTCACGGATTTCGCCGGACCGGGTGCACATCGAGCGATTCAATTCTGACGAGCCGCCAAGTCTCGAGGGCGGTTTTCAGGTCGAGTTGCAGCAATCCGGTCTGACGGTTTTCGTGGAGCCCGGAAAGTCCGTTCTGAACGCGTTGCTCGATGCAGGAGTCGATGTGCCCTTCTCCTGCATGGAAGGAACTTGCGGCACCTGCGAAACGCGCGTGCTGTCCGGCACGCCCGACCACCGCGATGGTTTCCTTACGGAAGACGAGCGGGCGACGAACCAGACGATGATGATCTGCTGCTCGGGTTCGAAATCGAGTCTCCTGACCTTGGACCTTTGATCCGCAACACCAACGCACGAATTAGGAGTGAAGCGATGCCGGCAGAGTTTAAAATCCTGAACTGCGACCATGCGGCCTATGTCGTCTCTTCCCTGCCCGACGCACTCTTATTCTGGGTCGAATGCATGGGCGCAAAGGTGGTTCGCACGGCCACGGCGCGGGGCGTGGCCCTGGCGAACATCACTGGTGTCCCGGAAGGAGCGGAGGCCGATACCGCGATGATCGAGATCGCGGGACAACGCATTGAGCTCCTCGAATATCGCGGAGTCAGCCCTTCGGGAAACCGGGTTCATCGCCCGTTCGATGCGGGCGCGATGCACGTCGCGCTCAACGTTGACGACGTCAACGCCGCTCTGAGCGCGGTCGGGAAGTATGGCTATCGCTCGCAGGGTACGCCGCACAAAGGTACGTCCGGCGCGACGCTGATCTACGTTGTTGGTCCGGATGGGGCCACGATCGAGTTCATGCAGCCGCCAGCTGCCTGACGTCGGTCAGGGGCTCCGTCAGTTCGCAGGCGACAGGCGCAACACCTTGCCGTCTCGCGCGTCGGTCAGGATCCAGAGGGTGCCGTCCGGCGCCTGACGCACGTCGCGGATCCGCTCCTTCAACCCGGTGAGAAGCCGCTCTTCCTTTACGATCTTCTCGCCGTTGACTTCGAGACGCTGCAGATGCCGCAACGGCAGCGAGCCGACAAAAAGATTGCCGCGCCAGGCAGGGAATGCGTCACCCGTATAAAAAGTCATTCCCGAAGGCCCGATCGACGGGTCCCAGTAATGGATCGGCTGCTCAATGCCGGTTTTCAAATTGCCCTCGCCGATCGTCGCGCCCGAGTAATGCCGGCCGAACGAAATGATCGGCCAGCCGTAGTTCTTGCCGGCCTCGGGAATATTGATCTCGTCGCCGCCGCGTGCGCCGTGCTCGTTGACCCAGAGCTTCCCGCTCGTCGGATGGATGGCGGCTCCCTGAGGGTTGCGGTGACCGTACGACCAGATTTCCGGTCTCACACCTTCCTTGTTTACGAACGGATTGTCCTTCGGCACTTCGCCGTTTGGACCGATGCGAATTACTTTGCCGAGATGTCCGGAGAGATCTTGCGCCGGCGACATCGCATTACGCTCGCCGAGCGTGACGAACAGATTTCCGTCGCGCGCGAACGCAAGGCGCGAGCCGAAGTGAAAGCCGCCGCCGCGCCCCGGCTCCATCCGAAAAATCACTTTCACATCTTCAAAACGAGCTTTGCCGCCGGCCTCGGAAAATCGCGCATGCGCGACCGCCGTTCCGTTGATGGCGCCGCGCGGCTCGGAGTATGAAAAATAGATCCGCCTGCTCTTGTCGAAATCCGGCGCGAGAACGACATCGAGCAACCCGCCCTGCCCCACCGCGAACACGTCGGGGACGCCGGCAACTTCCGACAACTTTCCGTTCTGATCGAGGATCCGTAGCCGCCCGGCCCGCTCGGTGACGAGCTTGCGGCCGTCCGGAAGAAACGCAATTGCCCAAGGATTTTCCAGGCCCGAGGCGACGGTTTCGACGCGAAATTTTGCCTTTTCGCTCGACTGCACCTCCGGGGTCTGCGCCAACGCAGGCGCAACGAGCAGGGCGGCAACAGCGGGGAATGCACAGATCCGATACAAAGAGGCGCTCCGGAAAGTGAACATCGAACTTAGAGGTCCGGTTCCCGGAGCGCCAGTCACTCGCGGCGATTTGAAGAGGCGACAAGCCGTCAGGCAAAAGCCGTTGCAGCGATCGAAGCAATCGGGCCGTCGCGCGTGATGGCAAGCAGCAGCGCGCAAATCGAAAGCATCAGCAGCAGCGCCACCGCAACTTCCATGCGCGCGGCCTCACGGCGCCAATCGTGCACGATCGCCTGGGGCGAGCGAAATTCCGGCGCGGCCGGGAGATTTGACATCATTGACCTCCGAATCAGTCGCCCGCCTGATCGGAACGAGATGCCGCCGGACCGAGTCCCCGCTTTGACCGGATCATGAATCGTCCGAGTCCGAGCCGTGGCAAAATTGGGGCGGACTCACTCAGCGGGGGCGGCTTGGTGGTCGAGACGCTCTGCGCCTCATCCTGAGGAGCCTGTTCGCGGCGCGACGACAGGCGTCTCGCAGGAGGGGCGCAGGGCTCCTCACCATGAGGGGAGTATTCAAGCCTCGGTCAAGAAATTCACGAGCCGGGCACCTTCCGGCGCCTGCGCCATGCCGACGTGACCCCGTTCCGCGGCCACGCGCGCAAGCCAGTCGTTCACCGCCGGAAAGCCACCGAGATCAAAGTCGCCTTCGGGCGCCACATGCGTGTGCGCATAGAGCGCAAGATCCGCGACGCTCGTACGATCGCCGACAAAGTATTGATTTTGGCCGAGGTGCCGCTCCATGAGCGACAACGCCTCGTAACCCTTCTCCATCCATTGATCGATGTCGTGCGCACGCAACTCCCGTCCCTTCACGAGCGAAAGCCAAAACCGAGCGGCGGCGATCGCCGGCTCGTGGCTGTGCTGTTCGAAGAACATCCAGCGCAAGACTTCCGCGCGCGCGAATCGGTCGGCCGGCAGATAAGGCGTCCCCTCCGCCAGATAGAGAAGGATCGCATTCGATTCGCCGAGCCGCCGCCCGTCCTCAAGCTCGAGAAGCGGCACATGCCCGTCGGGATTCTTGGCGAGAAAGGCGGGCGTGCGGGTCTCGCCCTTCAGGATATCCACCTCGACCTGCCGGTAAGCGGTCCCGAGGCGCGCGAGCAGTAGCCGCACCTTGTAGGAATTTCCCGACAATTGCATCGAATAGAGTGTCAGCATGGCTCGCCCAGACGCCCTGAAATGATGGCCGAAGCGCGGCCCCGCCTCAACGTGAGTCAGCTGGTAAGGCGCGGCTCATCGATCAAGCCCGCGCATGGATTGAAGTACCAGTGTTGATGAGTGGCTTGCCGGTTGCGGTGCAGCGATGGGTCGATTAGTTTTCGCGCCGCCGGGAAATGCCCGGCTGACCGGTGAAACATGCCATTCCTCTCGGAAGCGATCGGGCGCATCAAGCCCTCCCCCACGATTGCCATCTCGGACCTCGCCAAGAAGCTGAAGGCCGAAGGCCGCGACATCATCGCGCTTTCGGCCGGCGAGCCGGACTTCGATACGCCGGACAACATCAAGAAAGCGGCGATCGCGGCGATCGAACGGGGCGAGACGAAATACACGGCGGTCGACGGCATGCCGGAGCTGAAGGCCGCGATCGCGCGCAAGTTCAAGCGCGAGAATGGTCTCGACTACAAGCCATCGCAAATCACGGTCGGCACCGGCGGCAAGCAGGTGCTGTTCAACGCGCTCGTCTGCACGATCAACCCGGGCGACGAAGTCATTATCCCCGCGCCCTACTGGGTGAGCTATCCCGACATCGTCCTGTTCGCGGGCGGCACGCCCGTGCCCGTCGTCGGCACGCAGGAGGACGGCTTCAAGATCAAGCCGGCGGCGCTCGAGAAAGCGATCACGCCGAAGACCAAGTGGCTCATCTTCAACTCGCCGTCGAACCCGACGGGCGCCGCCTATACGCGCGCCGAACTGAAGGCGCTCACCGACGTCTTGGTGAAGCACCCGCATGTCTGGGTGCTCACCGACGATATGTACGAGCATCTCGTCTATGACGACTTCGAGTTTTTCTCGCCGGCGCAGGTCGAACCGAAGCTCTATGACCGCACGCTGACCATGAACGGCGTGTCGAAGGCCTATTGCATGACCGGCTGGCGTCTCGGTTACGCTGGAGGTCCCGAGCATCTCATCAAGGCGATGGGTACGTTGCAGTCACAGTCCACCACCAACCCGAGTTCGATCACGCAGTGGGCGGCGCTCGAGGCGCTCGACGGACCGCAGGATTTCATCGCGAGGAACAACAAGGTGTTCAAGGAACGCCGCGACCTCGTCGTGTCGATGCTGAACCAGGCCAAGGGAATCACCTGCGCGAAGCCGGAAGGCGCGTTCTATGTCTTCCCGTTCTGCGACGGAACGATCGGCAAGACCGCTCCGAGCGGCAAGAAGATCGAGAACGACGAGGACTTCGTGAAGGAATTGCTCGCGGCGGAAGGCGTCGCCGTCGTGCAGGGCAGCGCATTCGGCCTTGGCCCCGCTTTCCGCATTTCTTACGCCACGTCGAACAAGGCGCTCGAGGAATCCTGCGCGCGCATCCAGCGCTTCTGCGGAAATTTGCGCTGACCGATCGGCGCAGGCGCGCCCTAGAAAGTAACGAGGCGCGCCGCGACTGCGTCCTCGTCCCACTCGATGCCGACCCCCGGCGCGTCGGGAATGTGCAGCATACCGTCCCTCACCTTGTAAGGCTGTTGCAGGATCGGATCGCTCCATTCCTGCCACTCGAGCCAGTGCGCGGTCTCTGTCACGCGCAACACGTGCGCCGCGACTTCAGGATAGAGATGGCTCGACATCGGCACGCCCGCCGCGCCCGCGATTGCTGCCGCGCGTAACCAACCGGTCACGCCGCCGATCCGCATGAAGTCGGGCATCACGTAGTCGCAGGCATTCGCCTGCAGCGCCTTGTGCATTTCGCGCGGGCCATAGAAGTTCTCGCCGATTTGGATCGGCGTTTTCATCTCTGCGGTGAGTCGCGCACAGCCCTCATAATTGTCGTAGACGATTGGCTCCTCGATCCAGGTGAGGCCAAGTCCATCGATCGCCCGGCATCGTTCGAGCGCATCGCTGTAGGAGAGTCCCTGATTGAAATCCGCCATCAGATGCATGTCGTCGCCGACGACCCGACGCACGGCTTCGATGGCTTTCACGTCGTCACGCGGATGCTCGCGTCCCTGGCGGATCTTCAGCCCGGCGAAGCCCCCTTCGTCGCGCAGCTTGATCGCTTCCTCGGGCAACGCCTCCGGCTCGTGCAACCACAGGCCGTTGCTGTTGTAGGCTTTCACCGGCGCTAGCGTGCCGCCGAGATAAACGCAGAGCGGTTGCCCTACGGCTTTTGCCATCGCGTCCCATACCGCCATGTCGAGGCCCGACACCGCAATCATCGACAGGCCTTCGTAGCCCACGAAATGCAGCGACTTGCGCGCGGAATCGTAGACGTCGAACGGCGCAAGGCGGCGCCCCTTGAGCGCTCCGCCGAGATCCTCCAGCATCGGAACGAGATAGCGCATGGATTTGGCGGCGTACGGCCCTACGTAGCTGCGCCCAATCACGCCTTCTTCCGTTATCAGATCGATCAGGACGAGCGGCCAGTCCGTGATCGTCGCGATGCGAATCTTGATCGGCCGCCTGAGCTTGATGACGACCGGACGTGCCCGTACGCTCTTGATGGTCAGTTGCTGCGGCTGCATGGCGAGCGCCTTCTTCGATTGACGCGCAACCTTCAAAGCCGCACCGCGTATGTGTAAACTCACTAGTCGGTATACATGGACGCCATGCCCAAATCGTCCGAGCCCACGCGCGAGCGCATCCTGAAGGCGGCGTATGCCCGATTCCGCCGCGAAGGATTCACGCGCGTCGGCGTGGATGAGATCGCCGCGGCAGCGAAAGTCACGAAGCGCACGCTCTACTATCACTTTCGCAGCAAGGATGAGCTTCTCGCGGCTGTTCTGGAGTCGCAACACCAGATGGCCTTGAACGCGTTTCGCACGTTCGGCGACTCCCTGTCGGGAAGACCGGAAAAAATCGTCGAACAATTGTTCGATCAGATCATGCGGTGGTCTTCACAACCGCGCTGGACCGGCTCGGGCTTCACGCGCCTCGCGATGGAGCTGGCGGACATGCCTGGTCATCCCGCACGCCGCATCGCGAAGCAGCACAAGAAAATCCTCGAAGATTGTTTGGCCGACCTGCTGAAAAAAGCGGGTGTCCCCTCGCCGCGAGACCGCGCCCGCGAAGTGTGGCTGCTCTCGGAAGGAGCGATCTCTCTGATTTTCATTCATGGAGATCCGGAATACGCGAAGGCCGCCGGCGACGCAGCAAAACGTCTGGTCGCCCCAACGCCGCTGCCTTCTGCGTCGGCCTGACAGTTTCGACTGATTCCAATCGACGCTCGCACCGTTTACGCGCGTATTTGCTGCACCTAGTCTGCGAGATCAGATGCAGGGAGTTATCCCATGTCGAAGCCGATCTTGATCGCGCTGGGTCTGGTCGCGTTCGCGGCGACACAAGTCACTGCGCAGACGCAATGCGCACTCACCTATCCAATCTTCGAGGGCGCGATCCCCCATCTCGATCTCGAGAAATGCCCCGCCGATGTCGCACGTGCCGGCGCCTTCTGCCGCGTGACCACGGCAAACGACCAGGTGCATGTCTTCGTCTTCGAGCAGAAAAATCCGCAGTGCCTGCTCGCCGTGAAGAGCTACAGCGAATATCAGATCTCGGTGAAGTGAAGTCCGCTACGTCCGGACGAGATGCCGGACCGCCGCGAGTACTTCGTCCGGTCGTTCACTCATCAGCATGTGTCCCGCGCCCGGAAGCGTCACGACGCGCGCATCGGGCAAGGCGCTCGCAAGTTCTCTGCCCGACTTGGCCGGAGTCATCAGGTCGCGTTCGCCGAGCACCACCGTCGCCGGCATTCTCACCTTGGCCGCAGAGGCGAGCGCATCGCGGTACTCGTTGCAGGCCGTGAGATCGGTATGAATGACGCCGGTATTCGCCTGTTCCAGGACCTTGGCGCCGCCGCCCAGCATCCACATTCCCGGAGCGCGCGAGCCGCCAAGGCTTGCGCGTACGCCGTGGCTCCACACATTGATCATATCGATCGCGGCGCGCTCGTCGGCTTGCGCCGCGCCAAGAAGCTGCGGCGACACACGCATGTTCGCGGCAGGGCAAATCAGGCCGAGGCCCGATACAGATTCCGGATATCGCGCGGCCGCCTCCAGCGCGATCAGCGAACCCATCGAATGGCCGATCAATAGGGCTTTCTTCGCGCCCGCCGCCGAGATGAGCGCGGCCGTCCAGTCGGCCATTTCGCCGATGCTGCGAAGCGGCTCTCCCCCCGATGCCCCGTGCCCGGGCAGGTCGGGCGCGAGGACGGCTGAGCCACGATGCGCGAACCATCGCGCGAGCAACTGCCAGGTCGTGTGATCGAACCCGACGCCATGCAGGAAGACCACCAGCGGAAGGCTCGCATCGAATTCGCGCCCGCCCGTCGCTGCATAGATATCGGCGCCATTGACCCTCAATCTCATGGCGTCATGCCTTCTGGGACACGCGCAAGGCGTGATCGAGATCATCGATGATATCGGTCGCGGCCTCGAGGCCGACCGAAAGGCGCACGAGTTCCTCGCCAAGACCCGATTCCCTGAGCTGGTCGGCGTTCATTTGCTGGTGCGTCGTGCTCGCCGGATGAATGACCAGGGTTTTCGCGTCGCCGACATTGGCGAGATGGCTGGCGAGCCGCAGCGCCTCGATGAATTTCCGCCCACCCTCGCGGCCGCCCTTGATACCGCAGCTGATGATCGAGCCCGCGCCCTTCGGCAGGAGGCGCTTTGCGAGCTCGTGGTCTGGATGCGTTTCAAGCGTCGGATGCAGAACCCACTCGATCGCCGCATGCTTGGAGAGAAACGCAAGAACCGCCGCAGTATTCTGCACGTGCCGCTCCATGCGCAGCGGCAGCGTCTCGATCCCCTGCAGGAGATAAAAGGCGTTGGTCGGCGAGAGGCAAGCGCCGAAATCGCGCAGTCCCTCGGTTCGCGCGCGCATCACGAACGCCGAAGGCCCGAACTCTTCCGCGAATACGATGCCGTGATAACCGCCATAGGGTTCGGTCATGGTGGGAAATTTCCCTGAACCCTGGAAGTCGAAGTGCCCGCTATCGACGAGTGCGCCGCCGATTGCGATGCCGTGCCCGCCGATCCACTTGGTGATCGAGTGCATGACGATGTCGGCACCCTGTGCGATCGGCCGGCTCAGGAAAGGTGTCGCGAACGTGTTGTCGATGAGGAGCGGAATTTTTGCCGCGTGCGCGATTTCCGCAACCTTCGGAATATCAAGGACCTCCAGTCCGGGATTTCCGATGGTCTCCCCGATCATGAGCCGCGTATTCGGCTTGATCGCTGCTCGCATGGCGTCGTGGTCGCGCGGCTTCACGAACGTGGTGGTGATTCCGAAGCGCGGCAGCGTATGTGCGAGCAGATTGATTGTGCCGCCATAGAGCGAGGCGGACGCGACGATGTGATCACCCGCACTGAGCAGGGTTGCGATGGCGAGATGCATCGCCGCCATGCCGCTCGCGGTGCATACCGCGCCGACGCCGCCTTCCAATGCCGCGAGCCGCTCTTCCAGCACCGCGATCGTCGGATTCGAGATCCGAGTATAGATGTGTCCCGCGCGTTCGAGATTGAACAACGCCGCAGCATGATCGGCATCTTCGAAAACGTACGATGTCGTCTGGTAGATCGGGACAGCGCGCGAGCCGGTGACCGGGTCCGGATGCTGGCCGGCATGCAGGCTGAGCGTCTCGAAGGAAGGCGGCTTTGGTCCGGCCATGATTGCCCCGTGAATTGTCGCCGCATCTTGGTCGGGGGTCATTTTCTTTGCAACTTTCGCCCGTTTCTTGCGTCTAATCTGTCTCTGGGCTCACGCTCGACAAGACGCCGCGGTATGGCTGAAATGGAACCATGAGCACGCCACTCGAACGTCTGGCCACACGAGTCGCCTACGGTGCGAGCCAGTTGCCGCGCGTCGCCTGGTACGTCGGCCATGGCTTCGCCATGCGCTATCTGTCGGACGAGGTGCGCAAACGCGAGGGCGACAACGCCCGTCCGCGCGCCCGTACCGACGCACCCGTGCCCGATCGGACCAGGCTCTACCGGGATATGGCGGCGCTCTTCGCGCGCGATCTGGCGAACGTTGAAGCCGGAATCTATCCCCTTCCTGCCGACCGCGACGGCTCACTGCCCACGATCGTGCAGCGATCACGACTGTTCTTTGAGGATCTCCCGGAAGTGCACCGCCGCCGCACGGAGAACCGCCACAGCGAAGTACTGAACGAGGAAACGCGCGCCAAGCGCCCGCGCTACTACCTCCAGAATTTTCACTTCCAGTCCGGGGGCTGGCTCACTGAGGACTCCGCGCAGCGCTACGACACACAGGTCGAAGTACTGTTCAATGGGACGGCGAATGCCATTCGTCGACAGGCGCTGCCACCACTGCATGAGATCTTCCTTGGCCGCGACCAACGCACTCTCAACCTCCTCGATATCGGTTGTGGCACCGGGCGTTTGCTCGACTGCGTGAAACAGGCGTGGCCGAAGCTGCCCGTTACTGGCATTGATCTGTCAGAGGCATATCTGCGCGAGGCGAAACTCCATCTCCGCCGCCGCGCAAGCGTGCGCTTCGTTGTCGGCAAGGGCGAAAGCTTGCCCCTGCCCGATGCGAGCCAGGACGCCGTGACCAGCATTTTTCTGCTTCACGAATTGCCGCCCGAAGTTCGGCGCGGGTTGTTCCGCGAGTGCGCACGCGTTCTCAAACCCGGCGGCCGCCTCGTGATGATCGACTCGCTTCAGCGCGGCGACGAGCCCGGATATGACGGCCTACTCGAGCTGTTCCCCCAGAATTTTCATGAGCCCTACTACTCGAGCTACATCGAGGAAGACTTCAGGACGATGGCACACTCTTGCGGCCTTGCTCATGTCCGCGACGAGCAAGCGTTCGTGGCCAAGGTCATGGTATTCGACAAGACATGAAGTATGTCCCTCTCGGCAACAGCGGCTTGAGCGTTTCCGCGATCGGCCTTGGCTGCATGTCGATGTCGGGTCTGTATGGAGCGGCCGACGACGACGAGAGCATTGCTACGATCCACCGCGCCATGGATCTCGGCGTGAATTTCTTCGATACGTCGGTAAGCTACGGCTCCGGTCACAATCAGGAACTTATTGGCCGCGCGCTCAGAGGCGCTCGTCGCGACAAGGCGATCGTTCATTCGAAGTTCGGCGTTCGTCGCGATGCGGACGGCAATTCCCTCGGCATCGAATGTACGCCACAGTCCGCGCGCCGCGACTGCGAGGACAGCCTTCGCCGTTTTGGATTCGAATCAATCGATGTCTTCTGCCCGTCCCGTCCGACGCCGGCTGAATCGGTGGAAGACACAATGGGCGAACTCGTGCGCCTGAAGGAGGAAGGCAAGATCCGTTTCATCGGAATCTCCGAAGCCGGACCCGCCTTCATCCGCCGCGCCGCCAACGTGCATCCGCTCGTCACACTGCAGATGGAATACTCGCTGCTCTCCCGCGATCTGGAGCGGGATCATCTGCCGCTTTGCCGCGAGCTCGGCATGGCCATCATGGCTTATGCTCCATTTGCGCGTGGTTTGATGACCGGCAACTTCCGCCCGGGCGCTGCCGCCGAAGGCGACACGCGCGGCAACTACGAACGTTTCAGCGCAGAGAACTTCGCGCGCAACATGAAAATCCTGCAGCCCGCACAAGCGATCGCGGCCGAGAAGAAAGTTTCGCTACCGCGTCTTGCCGTCGCCTGGGTGCTTGCTCAGGGCGCGACGCTCATTCCCTTCCCGGGCTGCAAGAGTCGAAAACATCTCGAGGACATTCTCGCCGCCGTTGAGGTGGAACTGTCAGAGGAAGAGTTGCGCCGGCTCGATCACGCTTTTTCGCCGGGCGTGGCGGCCGGCAACCGGTACTCGGCGTCGCAACTCGCCGCGTGGCACGACTTAACGGTGTGACCTATTTGTCAGCGTCGAATTAAACCGCATTTAAGCCCGCTTTTGCGCGTGTTCGAGGCAGGCAACGGCGACTAGTATTCCGCATCGGCTGGGAGTCGGGGGGCTAGCCTGCGCCGCAATTGCCGGACCGCGTTGTCTGGCGCCTTTGGGAGCTCCGCTATGATCCGCCGTCTTTTCCTCGCCGCCTTTTCCTTGTTCACACTTGCCGCAGTCAGCACGCCCGCCGACGCTCGCGCCGCCGTTGGCACGCTCGAGTGCCGTTCGCCGGGTGGCTTTACGTTCATTGTTTCTGTCCGCGACTACATCTGCATCTTCCGCGCGGACTGGGGCCCTGCATTTCAATATCAGGGCCGTCTCACCAGCCTTGGCCTTCAAGCGGGCATCACGCGCGACGAAGTCCTGATCTGGCGGGTGATCGCGCCGACAAGCCGTTTCGACAGCAACGTGCTGCGCGGCAACTACGCGGGCGCAAGTGCCAGCGCGGCGATCATCGTCGGCCTCGGTGCCAACGCGCTCGTCGGCGGCTCCCAGCAAACGATATCGCTGCAGCCGATCAGCGTGGAAGCCAAGACGGGCATCAATTTCGCGCTCGCCGGGACCACCTTCTCGCTGCATTGAGCCAACCCGACCATCCTCCTCGTTTCGATGCCGGCGCTGTCTCGCAGCGCCGGCATTGTCTTTTACGCGCTGATCACTGCTTGCCCCGGACCGGGCTTGCCACTCACCCGTTCTCCTGAAACGATATCTGTCCGGCCGAACGCGCGCGCCGGAAGAGTTCGGAACACGCGCGGACAGACGCCGGACCCCCGCCCCGGGAGCCGACCCAGGGCACAGGACCAGGGAGGCGTCGATGGCTGCGTCAGGCGGACCCACTTCTTCCGGAACAAACGGCGGCAGATCACCGGGAGGACCACGCTGCATCGCGCTCGTCGGTCCTTTTCAATCCGGTAAGACCACCCTTCTCGAAGCAATCCTCGCCCGCACCGGCGCCATCCAGCGCACGGGAACGGTCGAAGCCGGAAGCACCGTCGGCGACGCCGCCCCTGAGGCGCGCGCGCATCGCATGAGCGTCGAGCTCTCCGTCGCTTCCACCGAATTTCTCGGCGATACCTACACTTTCATCGATTGCCCCGGCTCCGTCGAGTTCGCGCAGGACATGCGCGCCGCGTTGCCGCCGGTCGACGCCGCCGTCGTCGTCTGCGAGGCGGACGAGCGCAAGGTACCGCAATTGCAGCTTGTCATGCGCGAGCTGGAAGAGCGCAACATTCCGCGCTTCGTCTTCATCAACAAAATAGACAAGGCCGACAAGCGAATACGCGAGACCCTCGCCCTCCTTCAGCCCGCCTCACGCGTACCGCTCGTCCTGCGCCAGATTCCGATCTGGAAGAACGACATCGTGCAGGGCTTCGTGGATCTCGCCCTCGAGCGCGCCTTCATCTATCGCGAGCACGCGCCGAGCGAGGTCGTCGCGGTCGAAGGCGACAACGTCGGTCGCAAGAAAGAGGCGCGCTTCTCGATGCTCGAGAAACTCGCCGACCATGACGACCAGTTGATGGAGCAGCTGCTTGAAGACATCGAGCCGCCGCGCGACAAGATCTTCGATGACCTCGTGAAAGAATTGCGCGAGGGACAGATTTGCCCCGTCCTGATCGGTTCGGCGACGCGCACGAATGGCGTGCTTCGTCTGCTCAAGGCGCTGCGTCACGAGGCGCCGAGCGCCGCGGAAAGCGCCGCTCGCCTCGGCGTGAAGGCCGGCAAGGACGCCATCGGTTACGTGATGAAATCGGTCCATACGGCGCACGGCGGCAAGATGTCGATCACACGTGTGCTGTCCGGCGAGATCGGCGAAGGTGCGGCGATCACGAACTCTGCGGGAGAGTCCGCACGCGTCGCCGGCGTCTTCAAGATTCAAGGTGCCGCGATCGACAAGCGCGGCCCGGCTCAGACGGGCGAAACGGTAGCGCTCGGCAAGCTCGATGGCATCGTGACTGGCGATACGATCTCGACCGGCAAGAGCGCACCCGCTTCTCTCGCCGAGATCTCAGCGCCGGCGCCGGTCATGGCGGCGGCGATCGCCGCACGCGAACGCAAGGACGACGTCAAGCTTGGCGCCGCATTGACCAAGCTGCACGACGAGGATCCCTCGGTCACCATCATCCACAATGCCGAGACCGGCGACATCATAATGTGGGGCCAGGGAGAGATGCACCTGCGCGTCGCCTCCGAACGGCTTTCCGGCCGTTACAGCGTCGGTATTACCACGCACGCCCCGCGCGTCGGCTACCGCGAGACGATCAAGAAAAGCGTCACGCAGCGCGGCCGCCACAAGAAACAGACCGGCGGTCATGGGCAGTTCGGCGACGTCGTTCTCGAGATCAAGCCGTTGCCGCGCGGCACCGGCTTTCAGTTTGCGGAGAAGGTTACGGGCGGCGCTGTTCCGCGACAGTACTTCTCTTCAGTCGAGCACGGCGTGCGCGACTTCCTCAAGACCGGACCCCTGGGGTTTCCGGTCGTCGATGTCGCCGTCACGCTAACCGACGGCTCCTATCACGACGTCGACTCGTCCGACATGGCGTTTCAGCTCGCGGCACGTCTCGCGATGAGCGAAGGGCTGCCGCAATGCCAGCCGGTACTCCTGGAGCCGATCAACACGGTGGAGATCGTCTGCCCGAGCGACGCAACCGCCAAGATCAACGCAATTCTTTCGCAGCGGCGCGGCCAGA
>Ga0307505_10002032_pt1 | contig 14867 bp, 8 predicted proteins | sample 23_S_MG_FD_202183 | JGI IMG/M metagenome (GOLD analysis project Ga0307505, IMG submission 202183) | Soil microbial communities from Populus trichocarpa stands in riparian zone in the Pacific Northwest, United States - 23_S | ecosystem: Environmental > Terrestrial > Soil > Riparian zone > Trees...
CGATCGGGCCGCCGACGCGGCCGCCGTACGTGTAGTTGGTGGCTTCAGGAATCGGCAGTCCGCTCAACCGATTAAAGAACGTGTTGCTGTTGAGGGCCGCGTGCTGCTGAAACCAATACAGGCTCGTTTCATACTTGTTGGTGCCCGAGCGGGTGGCGATCCGGATCTGCACGGCGCCCTGTCCGGACGCATCCGCGCCGGCGCTGGCCGTGGTCAGCGTCACTTCCTCGACCGCGTCGAGGCGCGGGGTGATCAGCGCGAACATCCCCTGGTCATCCAGCAGACTGCTCGTCGTGACGCCGTCAATCGTAATGTTGATGGTGCGATTGGACAGGCCCGCGATGGTCGTGTTGTTGCGCGCGCCGTCGCCCGCCTGTCCGCCGGTCATTTGCACGCCCGGCAGGAACACCATGAAGTTCAGCGCGTTCCGATCGACCCTCGGCAGCTTCGAGATGAAGTCCGAGTTGATCGTCTGGCTGACGGTAGGTGATTCGGTTCGGGCGATATCGCTCGCGCCCCGAACCATGACGATCTCTTCCTTCGCGCCGACCTCGAGTTTGGTCGTGAAGTTGTTGGAAGAGGCCGACTGCAACCGTACGTCCAACTCGACGGTCTTGAAGCCGGTCATGGAAATGGTCACTTTGTACGGACCGGGCACAAGACCCGGGAATGAGTACGCGCCCGCGCTGTTGGTCACCTGCGGCGTTAGCTTTTCTCCAGTCGCCGTGTTCGTCACCACAACCATGGCGCCGGGCACGTTGCCGTCCTTGTCCTGAACGACGCCCGTCAGCGTCGCCGTCGTGCTGCCTTGCCCAAACACCGGCGCCGCCACAAGGGCAAACGCAAGCGCGAGGGCGGTCGTCCATCCGCGTCTAGCCATTCTTTCCTCCCTGCTCTTCGAGCCCTGGGAAACGTCGGGAGTGGGTCTCGAAGATGGTGGATAGTAGTCAGATTCTGGAACTAAGTAAACCTATTTCCTGAAACCCATCTGGGCAGGCCGCTTGATCCTGAAAGGTACAAGCGAACCCCGGCCGGACCTTGCGAGGGGAACCCGGCCGGGGCGTCGTGGAGACGACGGACACCGGCGCGGGACGGGCCCGCGCCGGCGGTGTGTGGGGCGATTACCAGCTGATGCGCCAGACGACCTGCGCGGTCCTGGCGCCGCTCTGGGTGGAGGTCATGCGGAAGTTGTTGGCGGTCGTGGGTGGGTTCCCCGCAAAGCCCGGATTGATCGTGTTCGGGAAATTGATGGCCTTCGTCGCGTTGAAGATTTCCGCGCTGAACTCGAGTCGCGCCCGGCCGGGCAGTTGGAACTGCTTGGCGAGGCGGAAGTCCATTTCCCCGAACCAGCGGCCGTTGAACCAGAGTTCCTGCGTCCCGCAGTCACCCGTAAAGATGATGGAGCAGGATTCCGTCGCGCCGTTGAAGCCGGCCACCTCGCCGGCCGGCCGGAAGTAGCGATAGGTGCCGGCCGCAGTCGGGATGGCGTTGGGCCCGGTCGGTTCCTGGCCCGGCACGTAGAAGCCGGGACGGGTCTCGTCGGTGGCGTACGCCAACCGCGTGTTGGTGTAGATGTCCAAGGGGAAGTTGAACACCGTGCGGACGCCGCTCACCGGGTCGGTGACGAGCCGGATCACGCTCAGCGCGTCCCGCGCCTCGTCCAGCGTCATGCCTTCGAGCACGGCGTTCCGCAGCACGAACGACTGCTGCTGGAACCGCGCCGTGCCCGAAATCGCCCAGCCGCCGACGATGGCGTCCAGGAACGCGTTCATGTTGGCGCCGAAGCGCTTGCCCCGACCCACCGGCACGTCATACGTCCAGATCGACTGAATGTTGTGCGGGATGCCCGTGTTGCGCAGCTGGAAGCGCGGCAGGTGGAAGTCCTGCAGTGATCCCGAGAAGCCGCGCGTCCACGTGTAGCTGGTTTGCACCGCGAGGCCGAGCGCGAGCCGGCGCCGGAGCTGCAGCACCACCTGGTGCGTGTAGGGTTTGTTCGAGCTGTTGGTGGTCACGTCCACGGTATTGAGCTGTGGATTCAGCACCCAGAAGTTCTTCGGATAGCCCGCGTCCATGGCGTTGTTGAAGAGTCGCGTGCTCAGGCCCTGGCCCGACGGCACCGCCGAACTGGTGGCCAGATACAGGTTACTGGCAAAGCCAGTCGGATTGGCGTTGAACGGATCGAGTTGGCCGACAAACGTGCCGTTGGTCCACAGGTTGCCGACGTAGGACGCCGGATTGTTGGCGGCCGCCGGCACGCAGCCGGGCCCGCAGCCGATCCCGTTGAAGTGCGCCAGGATGATCGGCAGCGGGCTCGTGCCCGGGATGCCCGTATAGCGGAAGCCCTGGCCATTGCCGGCCAGCACGTTCGCCCGCAAGTTCGCCTGCGCCCGCTCGTACTCTCCATTGGGCAGCCCGACGCCGTCCCGGCCGGTCAGCCAGCCGGTCTCAAAGCGATTGATCGCGTTCCAGTTCTCGCGCTCCCACGCCAGCCGGTTCGTGTTGCCCTGATACCGCAACTCGACCACCGTGTCCTTGGTGACCGAGCGCTGGAAACTCACGTTCCAGGAATCGGTGTACGGGACCTCGATGTCCGGGTTGAAGATCCAGGCGCCATCGCCGAAATCCGCGGCAATTGGGAACGCCGGGACGGGGTCAAAGGCCGGCGGACCGAGCCGGTTCTTCTGGCTGAACAGGATCGGCCAGGACTCGCCCGGCAACACGAGCGGGAACGCCGACGAGTTGTTGCTCCGCGTCGCCGGAATCGACTGGCCAGGGTTGCCGTTGAACACGGTCAGGAACCGGTCGAGCCGCTCGCGGTTGAAGCTGCGCGAGTAGCCGCCGCTGAACGTGGCCAGCTCGGGGTCACCCAGCAGCTTCCGCAGAAAGCCGCTCTGCACGTTCGGCCGCCACGCGATGCCCACGTTCGGCGCGATGTTGTTCTTGTCCGTGTTGTACCCTTTGCTCTTCGCCGAATACTGAATGTATTCCGGGGTCACGGTCGGATTCCGGATGTCGCCCGGGTTGAACATGTTGCAGAACCGGCCGCCGGGGCCGCTCCCGAACCCGGACAGGCCGCACGCATCTTCTGTCGAAATCGTGGTGAAGATGCCGTTCTTGGCCGTCATCGGCAACTGGTACTGATACCGCAATCCGGCGGTCACGGTCACCGTCGGCTTCCAGCGCCACACGTCCTGCGCGTAGAACGAGTAGTCATCCTGCAGTTCGCGGCGCAGCGTCGCGCCGTTGTAGATGTACTGGTCACCCGCCTCGTTCAGCGCGCCGTTGGCTTGGACCGACGCGACACGGCCCGTGAGCAGCGCGAACAGCGAGCGCGCGTTATTCCGGTCGGTGGTGGTCGAGTTCGGGAAGTTCGCCGCGTTGGAGAAGAACGCCTCGAACGGATCTTCATCGTCCTCGAACCCGAGGTCAATCGACGGCACGGTGTTGTAGTCCTTGGCCCAGTCGTCGACGCGGGTGAAGTCGCCGCCCATGGTGAAACTGTGCGAGCCCTTCAGCCAGTTCAACTGGTCGGACACCGTCCAATTGGCGGTATTGCGCGACCCCGGGCTATTGGCATCACCCGGCGAGGCGTCGGTCAGGCTGAAGCCCAAGTCAATTGCAAAGCCACCCTGGTTATCGAACATGCCCACGTTGCTATTGGTGAAGAACCCCACCGGCGACCATTGCCAGCCGCCGCGCAGCTCGTTGACGATGGCCGTGGACACCGTGGACCGCAGCGACATGGACGCGGTGGTCCGGTACGACGTCTGGTCCCCGTACGCCGGGAAACCCGGGAAGGTGGGGTCCGCGCCGTTCAACGTGTCCGGGTCCGTGACGAACCGCTGCCAGTAGTACGACCCCTGCAAGCGGTGTTTCGGCGACAGGTTCGCCGTGATGTTTACGGTCGGCGAATGCCGGAGCGATTGCACGGGCACGGGCCAGCGCAGTGTGGCCCTGTTCGGATTGGTGACGAGTTCCTCGATCGTCCCGGTCGTCGTCGCCGACGCCCGAATCGCCTCGAGCAGGCTCTTGATCTGTGGGTCGAACTGCGCGCCCGCCAGGCTGACGCCGGGGATGACGCCCGTGTTCGCCGCGGCCCACGCCTGGGCCGCCGCCATCATGTTCACGGAGAACTGGCCCGTGGAGCCGTACGCGAAGGTGCCATCGAGCGCCGACTGCCGGATGAACGTCCGGGCGCGGATCGTCTCGTTGGGGTTGTAGACCTCTTCCTGATTGAAGAAGAAGAACATCCGGCCGCGGCCATCGAAGCCTGGCAGAACGATCGGCCCGCCGATGCGGCCGCCGTAGGTGAAGTCAGTCCTCTGCGGGCGGTCGAGACCGTTCAGACGGTCGAAGTAGGTGTTGCTGTTCAGCAGCTTGTGCTGCAGGAACAGATACAAGCTGGTCTCGAACTTGTTCGTGCCCGAGCGGGTCACGAAGCGGATCTGCACCGCGCCCTGCCCGGTGGAATCCGCGGCGGCGCTGGCGTTGGTCAGGGTGACTTCCTCGACGGCGTCCAGACGCGGGACGACCAGCGAGAAGAACCCGTCACCCGACTGCAGCAGGTTGCTGTTCGAGATGCCGTCAATCGTGATGTTGATCGTGTTATCCGGCAGGCCCGCGACCTGGGAGTTGCGTGCGCTGCCCGCGCCGCCAATCGTCTGGACGCCGGGGAGGAAGATCAGGAAGTTGAGCGCGTTGCGGTCGGAGCGCGGCAGCTTCTGGATGAAATCGGCGCCGATCGTCTGGCTGACCGTGGGTGTGTCCGTACGGACGATGTCACTGACGCCGCGCACGGTGACGATCTCTTCGCGCGCGCCGACCTCGAGCTTCGTCGTGATCGAGTTGGTCGCCACACCCGACTGCAACCGGACGTCGACCTCGGAGGTCTTGAAGCCGGTCATCGTGATGGTGACCTTGTAGGTCCCTGGCGCCAGCCCGGGGAACGAGTAGCCGCCGGCGGAATTGGTCAGCACGGGCGGCAGTTTTTCACCGGTGGCCACGTTGGTCAGCACCACGGTCGCGCCGGGCACGTTGCCATCTTTGTCTTGCACGACGCCATTCAGCGCCGTTGAGTTCGATCCGCCCTGGGCGAACACCGGCGTTGCCACCACGGCACACGCCAGCGCCAGCAGGGCGATCCATCCACGTCTCGCTCCGGTCATTTCCATCCTCACAGTTCCTGAATGCATCACGTACAACCCCGCGGATCTCCGCGTGGATTGCATCGTGATGTGAGCCGGAGGTTAACTTAGGGGGTGGGACCGATCCATCGGGTGGAGGCGGTATTTGTCACGATGAAACACCGGAGGAGCTTCCATCCGCACTCCGGGGCGGCCGGACTGAGTTAAGGTAAACGGAACCGGAAGCGTGCCATCAGTGCGGAATCTCGCCATGTTCGACCGGCTCTCGATCAAAGCCACCGCGCTGCTGGGTTTCGGCGTGATGCTCGCGATCTGGGTCATCGCGGGCTACGACTTTTCGCAGCGGATCAACGACACGCGCAATCGCGCCGCCGCGATCACCGAGCGCTACACGGACGCGCAAGGCGTGTTCGCCACCGTCCGCGCGCAGGTCCTGCTCGGTTCAGTCTACGTCCGCGATGCACTGCTCGATCCGAATCCCGTGACGGCCGAGTATCGACGCCAGGTCGAAGACGCCTACCTGACGCTGAACCAGGCCGTCCACAACTATGTGCCCGTGCTGGATTCGCCGACCGAACGCGACAGCCTGGATCGCCTGCAACGCGCGATCGACAATTTTCGGGAGACCATGCTGCGGGTCTTGGCGACCGACAGCGACGCCTGGCCGAACGCGGCCCGCGAACTGCTCCGCACGCAGGTCGTGCCGCAGCGGGAGGTCGTGATCCGCGTCTCCGAAGAGATGCAGGCTCTCAATCGCGAGGCCTTCGTGCGGCAGCAGATGGAAATTGCGGATGTCTACGCATCGAGTCAGCGCCGGTTCCTGGGCACACTCACGCTGGCGCTTCTGGCGAGCTTCGGCATCGCGCTGCTGGCGGTGGCCTCCGTCGGCCGGCTCGAGAAGCGTTTCCAGAAGCAACTCGTGCGGGACGAGCAGACGACCCGCGAACTGCAGGATTTGTCGGCGCGGATGATCACCGTGCAGGAAGAAGAGCGCCGGCGCATCGCGCGCGAGCTGCACGATGAGGTCGGACAGGGCCTGATGGCCATTCGCGTCGAATTGGCCGTCGCTCAGAATGCGATCGAGGCCGCCGGCCTGGACGCGCGCGTCCTCGAAGACGTTCGGTCCAACACCGAGGGCGCGCTCGCCAAAATCCGGGATCTGTCACACGTGCTGCATCCATCCATGCTGGACGACCTCGGCCTGGTGACGGCCGTTCAGGCCTACGCGCGGGAGTTCAACCGGCGGTACGGGATCCGCGTCGACGTCCTGCCCGTCAACATGGAGGAACGGCTGGCGCGGGACATCGATGCCTCGATCTACCGGATCGTGCAGGAGGCGCTGACGAATGTGGCCAAGCACGCGCGCGCGACCGCCTGCCTGATCCGTCTCCAGCGTCTGGGACAAACCCTGCTCGCCGAGATCGAGGACAACGGCAAGGGCTTCGATCGCACGGCCACCGCGACCGGTCCCGAGGGCGGGCTGGGTCTCATCAGTATCCGCGAGCGTGCGACGCAGTTGCGCGGGTCCGTCCGAATCGAAAGCGCGCCCGACCGGGGCACGCGACTGTCCATCGAATTACCCGTGCGCCTTCGTACCGAGGTTGACCATGACTAAACTGCGTATCCTGCTTGGCGACGATCACACGCTGCTCAGAAGCGGTCTGAAGAAGATCCTCCAGGACCATGGCGAGTGGGAAATCGTCGGCGAAGCGGGCGATGGACGCGAGGCCGTTCGGCTGGCGCTCGAACTCGAGCCGGATCTGATCATTCTCGATATCGGCATGCCGCTGTTGAACGGGCTCGAAGCGACACGCCAGATCGTGCGCCGCCTGCCCGACGTCCGCATCCTCATTCTCAGCATGCACGCCAACGAGGCGTACATCATCGAAGCCCTCAAGGCCGGCGCCAAGGGTTACCTCCTGAAGGACTCAGCTGACACCGACCTGGTCAACGGCGTCACCTCGGTGGCTGCCGGAAAGTCGTACTTCAGCCCTGCGGTGTCCCGGATCGTCCTCGACGACTACGTGCGGCATTTGTCGGAGAAAGGCATAGCCGACCGGTACGAATCGCTGTCAGAACGCGAGCGCGAGGTGTTTCAGTTGGTGGCCGAAGGACAGAGCAACAAGGAAGTCGCGACGCTGCTCTCTATCAGCCCAGCGACGGTCGAGACGCATCGCGCCAACCTGCTGCAGAAGCTGGATATCCACAACACCGCCGAACTGGTGTTGTACGCAGTGCGACGCGGCGTGATCTCGTAGCCGCGAATAACGTCGCGGCTGGCTCACCCGGTCTTGGTGTCGCGTTGTTTCTGCTGAAAGCGCACGACGCTCAGCGCGGCTTCCAGACGGAGGGGATCGACGCGGCCACTAAAACGGGCGCCGTCGTGCAGAATCAGACTGGGCGCGATCACGGCGCCGCTCGCCACGGCGCCCGCGCGCAGATCGACGACGTCCGTGGCAATCAGCTGGCCGGACGCGCGGCCGAACACCGTAATATCCGCCGCGACGACATCGCCGGTGACGACCGCCGACGACGCCAGCGTGACCGACCGGCCCTCGCACAGCACCGGCCCGTCGATGCGCGCGTCGATGGTCATGTCCTCGCTGCAGCAGACTTCACCCACGACCACTACGGTCTTGCCGCAGATACTCATCGAACTGGATTCTATCGTGCGGGATCGGAGTTCGGGAACCGACGGGCCTGTGTCCGGGGAAATCGCGGCGAGGTCAGCAGTCCCAGCTTCGCAAGCCGGAACGCGGCGGCCGTCGCCAGGCAGCCGAACCCATACTGGACACTGCGAAGGAAATTGATCGACGACGCGTCGGCGGCGTACCGGGTGGGACAGGACACCTCGCCGATCTGATACCCAAGCCAGACCGTCTCGGCGAGCACTTCATTATCGAACACGAAGTCGTCGGAATTGGCCGCAAGCGGCAGGCGTTCCAGAAGCTCGCGCGAGAAGGCCCGATAGCCGGTGTGAAACTCCGATACCTTGCTGCCAAGCAGCAGATTGCCCGCGAACGTCAATCCGCGATTCGCCACATAGCGCCAGATCGGCATGCCGCCCGTGAGCGCCTGTCCACCGAGGATCCGCGAACCCAGCACGCAGGCATAGAGACCGCTCCGCACGAGCGCCACCATCGCCGGAATCAGTCTGGGCGTGTACTGGTAATCGGGATGCACCATCACCACGATGTCGGCACCGTGATCGAGCGCGAGTTGATAGCACGTCTTCTGATTCGCGCCGTAGCCGCGGTTGCGGCTGTGGGCGTGCGTGATGACCTTGTCCAGATGGCGCGCCTTCTCCAGCGTCTCGTCCTGGCTCGCGTCGTCGACGACGATCACCAGGTCGACTTCCGGATGGGCGATCACTTCGCGCCAGGTCTGCTCGATCGTGCGCGCGGCGTTGTAGGCCGGCATCACGACGACGACCTTCGGCGAGGGCATGGGGGATTATCTCAGGTTCCTTGTGATCATCGAGACGGAACCGCCGATCCCAACTGCCACAGCGTGTACCGGTCGAGCAGGTCGTCGCCATACGTCCACGGAAGAAAGCCCCAGTCGTTGGAGTAGAAGCCGGCTCCCCCGCCGCGGGTCATGATGCGGCCACCGGGCCGGTCCTCCGTGAAGGAGGCGACATAGCGGCGCGGTCCGAACGCCTCGACGATTCCGCCGAGCGACATCTGGCTCGAGACAATCAGGTCGCCGGTCTGCGGCCGTGGCCCGCGAATCGTCAGACAACGCGCGCCGGCCTGCTCGGCGTACCACTGGAAGCCCCAGTGACCGGCGAACCAAACCGAGCGTCCCGCGGCCGTGTGCGGTTTGATGAACTCATCGGCTGCCCGGCGGCCCAGATCGGCGAAGGCCGCATCGGCCCTCATGATCAGGACGGCCAGGACCAGGCCAATCGTGACCACACCTGCCGTCAGGGGCGCGGCGATCGGGGCGGCTCGGAGCGCCAACGCACGGGCGATCAGAAGCGCGGCCGCAGGAGCGGACACCAGGAGGTACTTCGACGGCAGGTGTTGATAGAACGCGACCGGGATCGCCGCGAGCAGGGTCAGCCCGAGCGCGAGTTGAATCGAATCCCGGCGCCGAGCGCCGTCGACGATGATGTCAGCCAGAACGCGCGCGCCAAGGGCGGCGGCGATCGCGACCGGCCACACACGCGCGGCGGGCGCGTCCTGCGCCAGCATCCACGCGACGCCGGCGGTCATCAGGTAGATTGCGGGCCCCTTGAGAATTGCCCGCCAGCGGAGGATCAGCCAGGGAATGGTGACGGGCAGCACCAGGGTCCAGTGCGAGCAGAACGCGATGAGGTTGCGCCCGACAAACGACCAGTCCGAATAGCGGAATGTCGCCTGCGCCGTCGACACGGGCGACACGTGGGGATCGCGAAGAGCAAGGGCGCCCAGCACGGCCAGGACTGGCGCGGCCAGGAGCGGCGCCCACACGCGTACGGGCACGCGCCGCCAATCGGACCAGGAGTGCGCTTGCTTGACAATGAACGCCGCGAAAAGCGGCAAGAGCAGGAGCGCGTGCGATCGCGCGAGAATCGCCAGAGCGAGACTGGCCGCGCCCATCACGGCGGCCGGCCATCGGCGAGTGTCGCGCCAGGCGGCAAGGCGCTCCAGCCCGAGGATCGCGAAGGTCATCGCGGCGATGTCCGGCATGGCCGTGGCGGCCATCGCCAGAACAGCCGGCGAGCCGACGAGCAGGAGCGCGGACACGCAGGCCGTGCGTTCGTCAAGCCCGAGGCGGCGCCCGAGCTGCGCCGTGGAGCAGATCGCAACCACCAACAAGAGAAACTGCGTGAGGTGGGCCACCCACTCCGCCCCGCCGGCCATGACGGTCGGCACCAGCAGGTACGCCATGACGGGGCCGCTGACCATGATCTCCGACATGCGCGTCGGATAAGGATGCTCGGTCCAGACGACGTCAAACGCGGTGGGATGCCAGGGGTCGACGAGGACGTGTTGCGCCTGCTGCAGGAACAGCGTGTCGTCGATGGTGAAGGCCTTGTTATGGAACGGCAGCAGCGCCAGGCCCGCCAGCACGAGCGCGGGCCCCGCGCTGCGAAGCAGTCCAGACATATGCACACATAGTCAAAGCATATGCAGACATAGTCAACATATATGTAAACACAACACTGGCTGTGGCGTTACTCATGCAACGAAATCAAAACCCTAGCCGTCGACCGTAGTACCGTGGACGAGCCCGGAAGGTAGGGCGGGATCGCATGCCACCAGGGAAGCCGCGTCGCGGCACGCCGAAGCCTTCACGACAGGGACCCGGACACTCGGAGACCGGCACCGCGATCGAGCGGCAGCCGGGTTCGCCATGGCTGGTTCTCGCGATTGTCGCGGTGCTCTTCGCCGCCGGCCTGGCTGGCCGCGTCGCCGCCCTCAACCTGCCGAGAATCTCGGCCTCCCGAGTCGTCACCACCCACACGCGCTGGGAACCGTCGGCCTTCAGGAGATTCCTCGAGAACGACGAGAAGATCTACGTCGCACTGGTGGAGCAACTGGAGGCCGGCCGCGGCTACACGCTCCAGGGACACGCCATCCTCTCGGAACCCTGGATCGTGTCCGAACAGTACGGCCGCAAGCTGTTCTTCCATCCGCCAGGCGGCGTCGGCCTCTTCTGGCTGATGCACCGAATCGCCGGCGACCAAGGCTATCCGCTCGCGCAAGTCTTCAGCTATGGCGTGTTCTTCGCCAGCCTGATGTGGCTGGGCACGCTGGTGATTCGGCCATTCGGACCGATCGCGGCCACCGCCCTGGGATCACTCGGGGCGATCACGCCGCTGATGGCCCACGCCGTAGGGCGCTTCTGGCTGGACGGTCCGTTGCTGGCGTTCGCGACGCTGGCGTCCGCGCTGTTCGTGGCGGGCGCCCTCCGCCGGCGTTTCGGGCTGGTCGTGTTGGCCGGCGTGACGCTCGGCTTCGCCACACTCATCAAGGCCACAGCCGTCCTGGTTGTGCCGGGAGCCCTGGCACTGGTCTGGGCGATCCAGCCGGGCCAGACGTGGCGCGAGCTCGGCCGGGCGTGCGCCGCCTGGCTGGCCGTGGCATTCCTCGCGCATGCGCCATGGCTGATCTGGCAGTGGAGCGAGCTGGGCACCCCATTCCCGGCCTGGTCGGGCCGGCCCGATCCCCGGCTCGTGCGGTCCAACGGCTACGTCCACTACCTCACCGTTGTCCGAACGTCCTGGACTTATCTCGAGCTCCTGCCCCAAGTCATGTGGACACTGGTCCCGGCCGTCTTACTGTGGCTTCGGACCAGGCGCGTCGGCGATTCCGGCCGGATCGGCGCCGCCCTTCTCATCTGGATCGGCACCGTCGTCGGCGCGCACATGGTGCTGGGATCGATGGGGTACTCGAAGGTGCTTCGTTACGTGATTCTGATGGTGCCGGGCGCGGCGCTCCTCTTCGCGCTCGCGCTCGACCGCGGCCTGAGGATCATCCGGCCGCGTGGCCGGCTGGCGGCAGGGGTCGTGGTGCTGGTCGTGCTCGCGATTGCTGGACTGGGCCTGGAGATCGCGCAGGGTCTTCGCTCGTCGCTCATCGACAATGCGAGACAGGATCTGATTCAGCCTCTGCTGAGCGGCCGCGACAACTGACGAACTCGCGCCGGATCGCCGCAGAGGCTGTCTATCGCGCCTTATGGAGCGTGCGAATGGCTCGGACGGCCGGCTGCCCGGCGGCGGCGACGATCGCACGGACGACGTAGTTGCCAGGCTCCAGGGTCGACAGCGGAATCGTCGCCGTCACGCCAAAACGTCCCTCGACGCTCGTGGCGGTAAACGCGCCTTTGAGGGTCATGAGCGCCGGTCCATTAGTCGTTGTCGACACTTCAAACACGGCCCCCGCTTCCATCCCGGACAGGAGGCCGTACATTTCCAGGTACGCCACGGCGCTGGTGTCCGCCGAGAACTGCAGCCGCGGAGCGAATCCGGCGCCGTCCGGCACGCCAAGCGACAGACCGCTGACTTGAATGGGCCCGGCCTTTCGGATCTCCGCTTCGAACTTATCATCGACCAGACCGAGCCGCCCGTTCGAATCGATCGCCGCAATGCGCAGACGATAGGCGCCGGGGGGAACCGTCAACCCGATCGCCGTCGGCCAGGCCGACATCTTGTCGGCCTCCCCTTCCCAGTACGCGACAGCACGGCCGTTCTCATTAATCAATGCCGCCGCCGCGGTCATAATCCGGCTCGACGGATCGATGGGCTCGAACCAGCCGACGACGTTGACCGATCCGTCCGCGTTGCGGAACGACGTCGTCGTCGCCCTGATCGGCAAGTCGCGGTACTGACGGCCATTGCGCACCATGTCGAACGCGGTGGTGATGGTCGTCGACGCCGCCGGAATGGGCGCCGGCCGCGGCAGGACGACGTAGGGACGGCCTCTGACTTCCACATCGCGGCGCGTGATCCGGATGCTCGCCGGTTGGGCCTGCCCATCGCGCTCTTCCGGATCGGTGGCGAACGTGACGATGTAATACGCCGAGGTTTCGCGCGCCATCCGGTAGAGGCCCGGTTCGGTGCCCGCTCCCAGGTGGAACAAGGGCGCTCCGGTCTGCCCCTGCAGATGCTCGATGCCCTCCAGCACCGGCGCCTGCGAGAAATCCGGGTTGATGACGTACAGCTGTCCGCGGTTGGCGGCCAGGGTCTTGCCCACGCGGGCAAAGTCATCAGTGTGCAGGAAGCAACTTCCGGCCTGAGCGGACAGCGCACCGCGGGCGGGCACCGGCGCCTGTTCCATCCGGCTCTGTCCCATGAGCGACGCCGAGAGGAACGCCACGATGACCGGCTGCTGGCTCACACGCACGATGCGATTCAGCGTCGTTTCGAGCGCGGCCAGCGTGCTCCGGGTCCGGCACGTCGGGGCGGCGAGCGACGTCATCGGGCTGATGTTGGCAATCTCGCGGCGCAACAGGTCGCGGTCGGTCGTCAGGCCGACGCGCAGGCCGCCATGCGGGACGGTCACAAGCGCCACGTAGTCAAATTCGGGCAGATCGCGGACGAAGTTATTGAGCGCGGTGCGCAGCCTTCGCTCCTCGCCAATCGGCATGGACTCGTCGTCCACGACGATCACGAACGAACGGGGCGCGTCGGCCACCGTCGACATGTTGGAGGCAAACGGCGGCGCGATGGATTCGAGCGGGCTCGCCAGCCCCGGCGCGGCGCCGCGCATGGCGGACGAGACCTGGATGAACTGCAGGGCACGAACCGGCCGGATCCGGTTCCCGACGCGCAGCGTCACCTCATCGGCGCGGAGATCTGCTATCGGCTGGCCCGTCCGGGTGACGGCGATGAAATCGACCGAACCGACCTGGCCCGGCCGATCGTCCCGACCCACCTGGTCCGCGCCCGACGCGAACGCGCCCAGCGCGCCGCCGACGAGCGCGATCGACGTGACGAGCGCCGTGCTTCTCATGGCTAGCCGACTTTCTTTAGTGTGCGAATCACACGAATCGACGGGCGTCCGGCCGCGCCGACCATGGCACGGACCACGTATTCACCCGGCGCCAGTCCCGCGAGCGGAATCTTCGCGGTGATGCCGAACTTGCCTTCCTCACTGGTGGCGGCAAACTCGCCGCGCAGCGTCAGGAAGGCCGGGCCGTTCGTCGTCCGGGCGACTTCGAAAACCGAGCCGACCTCAGCGCCTTCGCCCACGCCGTAGAGCTCCACGTAGCCGACCGCCGTGGTCTCTTTGGAGAACTGGAGGCGCGGCACAAAGCCAGCGCCCTCCGACACGCCGAGCACCAGTCCGCTCACCGACAACGCGTCGACCTTGCCCAGTTCGGCGACGATCCAATCGTCGACCAGACCGGTGCGCCCGTTGGAATCAATCGCGGCGATCCGGAGGCGGTACATCCCGGGCGGGACGTTCAGGCCCACAGCCGTGGGCCGCGTCTTCATTTTGTCAGCCTCGCCGGTCCAGTAATCGACGCCGTTCCCCTTCTCATTGATCAGCGCGGCGGCCGCGCTGACGATGGTGACCGAGGGATCCACCGGCTCGAACAGACCAACGACGTTCAGCGATTCGCCGGCCCCGCGTGTCGTCGTGGCCGTCGCCCGCAACGGGAGATCGCGGAACATCTTGCCGCTGCGGACCATGTCGAACGCCGTCGTCGGGGGCTGAGCCGCGCCGGGCGGAGCCCCGGTGACCGTCCGGCCCACGACCGCGTACGGCCGGCCCCGAAGTTCGACGTCCTTCCGAGTGGTCCGAATGTTGGCCGGCAGCGCCTGGCCAGTACGGTCTTCCGGATCGGTCGCGAACGTTGCGGTGTAGTAGCCCGCCGTTTCCCGCGCCATGCGATAGAGGCCGGGCTCGGTGTTGGACACCAGGTGGAACATTGGCGCGCCGGTCTGGCCGCGCAGGTTCTCGATGCCCGCCATCGCGGGCGCCTGTGAGTAGTCCGGATGAATGATGTAGAGCTGAGCGCGCGCCACGGCAAGCGCGGCGCCGATGCGCGTGAAGTCGTCCGTGACCAGATGGCACCCGCCGGCCTGGACCGACACGCCGCCGCCGCCACCGGCCGTTGGCCGCTGTGACTGTTCGATCGAACTCTGACCGGTCAGGTTCGTGGACACAAAGGCGACGATGACGGGCTGATCGCCGGCGCGATTCAACTGGTTCAACGTCGTTTCCAGCGTGCCCAGCGTCGTCTTTGTCCGGCAGGACAGTTCTTCCATCGGCGCAATCGGGCTGAGTT
>Ga0307505_10002033_pt1 | contig 14865 bp, 12 predicted proteins | sample 23_S_MG_FD_202183 | JGI IMG/M metagenome (GOLD analysis project Ga0307505, IMG submission 202183) | Soil microbial communities from Populus trichocarpa stands in riparian zone in the Pacific Northwest, United States - 23_S | ecosystem: Environmental > Terrestrial > Soil > Riparian zone > Trees...
AACCAGATCCGCTCCCAGGTTCCCGGGGTAGCCGGGACACCCGGGTTGAGAGCGAGGATCTCACCGACTTCCGGCTGCGACTCGCTCAGCTCGATCAGCCCAATGGCGAGAGTGCACAGGTCGTTCGGGCTGGCGAACCATTCCACGGTGTCCGGTTCGATCGGTTCGGTCCACTCCTGGACCGGCAGGTCGGCCGGTGTTATATCGGAGATCTGGTCGAGAAGGTTCCGGCGCTCCTGTTCGCCCCCCTGCAGCCACTGAACGTGGAGACCCGAGGCCGGGCCGATCTTCAGGGCGATTAGCTCGCGAGTGTTGAGGAGGGGGATGTTCAGTTCCGGGGAGGTGTGGCCGTACTCACCCATGACCGCCTCCACGTTCTCCCGACCGAGGAGGTCGATGAGATGGTCGGTGGCAGTGTTGTCCGATATGGAGATCATCAACTCAGCCATCTCGCGGACTGTCACCATGTCCCCTGCCGGACGATCCTGGAGGATGCCGGTAGGCACACTCTTCAGTTCGCCCTCGATCTCGACCTCGTCGTCCCAGGCGACCGCACCCGTCTCGATGGCCTCACCGAGCGCGGCGAGGACGTAGAGCTTTATGGCTGATCCGAGCGGGACTGGCTCGCTTCCCGAGACATCCTCGCCCGACACACACAGCCCGTCGACGATCTCGGCCGTCACCATCCCGAGGTGACCCAGCTCGGCGAGCCGTTCTCGCGATTCCTCGATGTTCTCCGGTGGGTCGTCGACGGTTGGTGTGACAGGCTGAATCACCAGGGCGACGAACCGGCCCTGGTCGTCGAGTTCGCCGAGAACTCTGGCCCGGGTGCCGTCCGCGGCCTCGACAATGGCCTCACCCTGGGAACCCTCCCCGCCGCGCTCGGTGACGGTGAAGGGTCCGGCTGGCCGGAATTGGTCGAGGACTGGCTGGAATCCTCCTGCGAACGGGACTTGCTGACGGAATGCCTCGTCGAATCTCTCCTCGTACTCCCTCTCGGTCAACTCCTCACCATTGAGGACGGCGACGAACCAGTCGATCTCAGCCTGAATGTCGTTCGCTGGGATCGAGGTGCGGGTCGCTCCGCCCGATGTGGTCGACGTCGATCGAGCGCCATCTGACGTGGTGATTGGGCTGGTCTCCTCCCCACAAGCCACGACCACGAGGACGGAGAGGACGAGAAATGATGTGAGTCGAACAGCCGGGTTGAGGCGACTCATTGCGAGAGATGAGCGGCTTGCACAGCCTCAAAGTAAACGATGCCCGAGAACCAGGTGGTTTCCCGACCCGCCTATCCCGGTGACTGGGCTTACTCTCATCGACGATGCGTTACCGGGTCCAAGTCATCGGGTGGGCGCTCATCTGGAGCGGCGTCCTCATCTTCGGCTACATCGGCTGGCAGCTATTCGTCACCGACTGGCTGAACGCGGGCGTTCAGGCACAGGCAGCGGAGGAACTCAGCGGCTCGCTCGGCTCGGCATCGGAGCCCGAGATCGTGGATATCGACGATCGGATCCTACACCGCTACCACGAGGAGCCCGTCGGGGGAGGGGAGCCGTTTGCTTTTCTCACCATCCCGGCCATTGGCCTCGAAGACGTTGTGGTCTACGAGGGTGTCGACACGGCGACCCTGAGGAATGGCCCGGGTCACATGCCCACCACCCCTCTGCCCGGACAACCGGGCAACGCCGTCCTGTCGGGTCACCGAACTACCCATGGCCGGCCCTTCTTCGACTTCGATCAGCTGGTCGTCGGTGACAGGGTCGAGGTGGAGACCTCGATTGGCACCCATGTCTACGAAGTCAGGGAGATGACGGTCGTGCTCCCAACCGACGTTTGGGTGACCGACCCGAGACCAGGTGGTTGGCTCACCTTGACCACATGTGAGCCCAAGTTCTCGGCGCGCCAGCGTCTCGTGGTCTGGGCGGAGATGGTCGACGGTCCCAACCACGAGTTCATCGAAGTGACCTCCCAACTCGGGTGACCCGCCCATCAGCGAGCCTGCATGTACTGCTCGTCGCAGGGCCGTGTCAGCCGATAGCAGTGGTGAGGGTCTCCTCGTCGACGATGCCGTTGATGATCTGGGTCACCACGCCGTCCTCGTCGACGATGTAGGTGACCGGAAGACCGAAGTTCGGGTAGGCGTCCTCGACGGCGGTTGTGCCCAACGCAAGTGGGTAAGAGGCCCCGATCTCGGCGGCGAAATCACGGGCGCTTTGTTCAGAGTCCTCGACGGCCACCCCGACGACGACCGCGTTCGGGTTGGCGTCTGCGAAAGCCGAGATGTCGGGGATCTCGGTTCGGCACGGGGCGCACCAGGAAGCCCAGAGATTGATCACCACTGGTTGGCCTTGCCACTCTGACAAGGTGAAGCTGTCCCCGTCGATGATCTCGACAGTGAAGTCCGGCGCCGGTTGGCCGACCGCGGCAACTGCCACGGAGTCGCCGCCCACGATCCAACCCACCACGAGCCCGATCGTGAGTACCACGATGAACACGGCCGTCAGCCGCAGACCTCGCCGGGGCAAGGGCCCGGGTGCGACCTCGCCTTCCACTTCAGTCAGCAGCCATCCTCCTCAACACGTAGTGGAGAATGCCACCGTTGCGAAGATATTCGACTTCGATAAGGGTGTCGACCCTGGCGACCGTGTCGAACTCGACGACCGATCCATCCTCCCGCGTGGCGGTCACGGCGATGCGCTGTCTCGGCTGAAGATCGTCGTCCACCGCGATGTCGTATCGCTCTGTCCCGTCCAGACCGAGTGAGTCGGCGTCCTGACCGTCGACGAAGTTGAGGGGGAGGACCCCCATCATCACTAGGTTGGATCGGTGAATCCGCTCGAACGACTTCGTGATCACGGCCTTCACGCCGAGCAGGAAGGTGCCTTTGGCAGCCCAGTCGCGTGAGGAGCCCATCCCGTAGTCGTCGCCGCCGAGGACGACGAGGGGTGTGCCTGTCTCCCTGTAATTGAGAGATGCTTCGTAGATCGATTTCACTTGCCCATCGGTGAAGTCCGTCGTCCAACCACCTTCGGTGCCGGGGGCGATGTGGTTGCGGACCCGGATGTTGGCGAAGGTTCCCCTGGTCATCACCCGGTCGTTGCCCCGGCGCGACCCATAGCTGTTGAACATGGGGGGCTGGACCCCATGGTTGATCAGATACTGCCCCGCTGGTGATTCGACGGCGATCGATCCGGCAGGGGAGATGTGGTCGGTGGTGACCGAGTCTCCCAGCTTGACCAGGACTCGGGCACCCTCGATAGGCGCGATCGGGGTCAGCTCGGGCGTGAGATCGGAGAAGAAGGGAGGCTCCTGGACGTAGGTGGAGTCGTGGTTCCATGCGTACAGATCCGATTCGGGCGTCGAAATCTGACGCCACTCATCCGAACCGGTGAACACGTCGCTGTACCGCTCGAGGAACTGGCTCTGGTGCACGTTCTCCCCGACGATCTGGGCGATCTCGCCCTGAGTCGGCCAGATGTCCTCCAGATACACGTCTTTGCCATCGCGGTCCTTGCCGATCGGCTCCTCCAACGGGTTCCAGTCGACCGTCCCCACCAGCGCATAGGCGACGACCAGCGGAGGCGAGGCCAGGTAGTTGGCCCGCACGTCGGGCGAGATCCTCCCCTCGAAGTTCCGGTTCCCCGAGAGGACGGCTGCGGACACGAGATCGTGGGTAGCGATCGCTTCGGAGATCGGATCGGGGAGTGGTCCGGAGTTACCGATGCAGGTGGTGCAGCCATATCCGACCACCCCGAAGCCCAACGCTTCCAGGTCTTCGAGAAGACCAGACTCGGTGAGGTACTCGGTCACGACCTTCGACCCCGGCGCCAACGAGCTCTTCACCCAGGGCTGGCGGTCGAGCCCGAGCTCACGGGCCTTACGGGCGACCAGGCCGGCTCCGACCATCACGTCGGGGTTCGAGGTGTTGGTACACGAGGTGATAGCCGCAATGACTACATGACCGTCACTCAGGGTGAACTGGGCGTCGTCGTACTCGACGAGGGCGCTCGCCCGGGCGCCCAGTGTCTCATCGGCGGCACCGCCTTCTCCTTCCCAACTGACGACGTTGGAGACACGTGCCCCTCCGTTCTTGCCGAAGAGGTTGGTCAGGTCGGCTTGCCATTGGTCCTTCATGGCGGAGAGCAGGATGCGGTCCTGGGGCCGTCTCGGCCCGGCGAGCGAGGGCTCGACCGTGGACATGTCGAGCTCGAGGTCGGCGCTGTACGAGATTTCGCGGGAGTCGTCGCGCCACATCCCCTGCACCTTGTAGTACTGCTCGACGGTGTCCAGGAGCTTGTCCTCGCGCCCCGTCAGCCGCATGTACTTCAGGGTCTGGTCGTCGACCGGGAAGAATCCGACCGTGGCGCCGTACTCGGGAGCCATGTTGGCGATCGTGGCCCGGTTGGCCAGGGGCATGTCGTCGAGTCCGGGACCGTGGAACTCGACGAACTTGTCGACGACACCGTGTTCCCGGAGCATCTCGGTCACCCGGAGCACCAGGTCGGTGGCGGTGGCGCCTTCTGGGAGCTTGCCTGTGAGCCTGAAGCCGACCACTTCGGGGAGGAGCATGTAGATGGGTTGGCCCACCATCGCGGCCTCCGCCTCGATGCCGCCGACACCCCAGCCGACGACGCCGAGCCCGTTGATCATGGTGGTGTGTGAGTCGGTGCCTACCAGGCTGTCGGGGTAGAGGTGCTCCCCATCGTCCCACACCACCTTGGCTAGGTACTCGAGGTTGACTTGATGGACGATGCCCGTAGCCGGAGGGACGACACGGAAGTTGGCGAACCCGGACTGGCCCCATTTGAGGAACTCATAGCGCTCCTGGTTGCGCTCGAACTCCTTTCTGGAGTTGATGACCAGGGCGTCGGGCCTAGCAAACGCGTCGACTTGGACGGAATGGTCGACGACCAGGTCTGCGGGGATCAACGGGTTCACCTTCTGTGCCGCGCCCTCGTCGCCTGTCATGCGCACGATCGCCGCTCTCATGGCGGCGAGGTCTACGACGGCGGGCACGCCGGTGAAGTCCTGGAGCACCACCCGGCCGGGGATGAAGGGGATCTCGACCTCGGCGACGTTCTTCGCGTCGTAGGCGGCGATCTGGCGGACGTCGGCCTCGGTGACGCTCACTCCGTCGACGTTCCGCAGAGCGGATTCGAGCAGCACCTTGATCGAATACGGAAGGTTCTCTACATCGGGGATGGAGTCGAGCCGGGCAATCTCACGTGCCCCCAATGCTGTCTCCAGCGTGGCTCGGGCCCCGAACGGGTCCTGGGACATTTCAACCTCTCATCGAGAAGAGTTATCTCTCTGAGCCTAACGACGGGCGGTTGGTTCGATATCTCGACATGCGGCGAAAGACCGGCAAAAGCTCGCGAAATCGATGACTTCGAGCGAACTGAGGACTTCCTTCGGCGGTGCTGTGAGCCCTGGGCTCGCGGGTCTCAGCCGATGGTGACCGGGACCGAAGTGACGCAGTCGTCGTCGAGGGCGGTGTGGGGGATGACCACCGGGTTGCAGGGGAAGGAGAGGGCTCCGAAGAGGCCGGCCACGATGCCCCGGTCCAGGGAGCAGATGACCTCGGGGTGGTTGGTGGCCGTCTCCCCGAACGGGCAATGTGACGTGAGCAGCCGCTGGCCCTCGATGTCAGGATCGACGGAGAAGCCGAGACCGGTCATCGCACTGGCCACTGCCTGCACAGCCTCGTCGTAGCCAGGCTCGCCGGCGGCCCCGATCTCTTCGGCGAGCCGCTTCCCGTAGGAACGACCCACTTTCTCGGCGACGTCGGAGACATCAGGAGGCGACAACTCCTCGAGAACCTCGAAGAGCAGTTCGGTGAGCATCTCGAACCGTCTCGGTGCGAAGTGGACACTGACTTCCTTGTTGGTCGGTTCGTAGGTCTTGGCGGGGCGACCCGCCCCGGGACCACCGGACCTCCGCTCGTGACTGACTTTGAGATAGCCGTCGTCGGCGAGCCGGTCGAGGTGATGACGGGCAACGTTGGGATGGATGTCGAAGAGACCGGCGACCTTCGAAGTCGTCATCGGGTCCACCGACTCCCTGACGGCGATGTAGATGGCGCGTCGGGTGGGATCACCGAGTGACGAGGTGAGGTCGGAGATCCTGGAGTTGAGTGTCTCTGTATCCATTGAGGAGTGGTCCATTGAGGGGTAGATCCTGGCCAAAACTATAGTTCTTTCAGGCTGTAACCACTGTCGCCGTAGGGGAATCAGATGGCCGATAACAACCAACTACATGATGCTGTCGCGTCCATCGAGTCACCGCTGTTCGTGGGACGCTCCCTCGGTGAGCTCGGTCTGGTCAAAGAGGTCTCCAAGAAGCTGACCGGCAAGGTCAAGGTCGACCTGCTCCTCCCGGCGGCGCCCCCGCCCGCTCTCGACGAGAGACTCCGCGAGGCACTGTCCCCGTTCACCGGTGGTGCCGACATCGACATCGAGATCATGGACGACGCCGCGGTCACCTCGTGGATGGACGACCTCCTGGCCAAGGCAGGCCCGGGGATTGGAGAACCCGGGTCGGCCACGCGGACGGTTGCGGTCTCGTCGGGTAAGGGTGGCGTCGGCAAGTCCTCGGTCTCGGCGAACCTCGCAGTTGCCCTGGCTCGAGCCGGACACAAGGTCGGGATCGTCGACGGAGACATCTGGGGCTTCTCCATCCCTTCGATGCTGGGGATCCAAAGCCCCCCGGTCATGGTCGGAGAGATGATCGTCCCGCCCGTGGCTCACAGGGTCAAGGTCATGTCGATGGACTACTTCGTCGGCGACGACAAGGCGGTGATCTGGCGTGGTCCGATGCTGCACAAGGCGATAGAGCAGTTCCTCAAAGACGTCTTCTGGGACGCTCTGGATTTCCTGATCGTCGACATGCCCCCGGGGACCGGTGACATCGCCATCTCCATGTCCCAGTTCCTGCCGAGGGCTCAGGTGCTCCTGACGACGACGCCGCAGCCGACTGCCCAACGGGTGGCACGACGCGCCGCGCTGATGGCGGCCGAGGTCGACCAGGAGGTGATCGGCGTGGTCGAGAACATGTCGTGGTTCACCGGTGACGACGGCATCCGCTACGAGCTGTTCGGCGCCGGCGGGGGACGAGCCCTGGCCGACGAGCTCGGTGTCGATCTCATGGCCCAGGTGCCCTTGACCCCGGCGATGGGCCGGGGAGCCGATGAGGGCCATCCGGTGGCCGTCGCCGCGCCCGGTTCGGAGGCTGCCGAGGCTTTCGAGATGCTGGCCGAGGCCGTCGTGGACAAGCGACCTCGGATTCGGACCAACCCTGCCCTGGTGATCAAGTGAAGCCGCGCGCCGCGTTTCGATCCACCCTGGGCTGGGCATTCGGCGTGGCCGTGTCCGTCCTGTTTCTAGCGCTGTGGGGTCGGTCAGTCGTCACCGACACCGACACCCTGGCCGAGTCCCTGTCACCACTCGCCCACTCGGCCACAGTGACCGACTTCGTCTCTGGATGGATGGCCGAAGAGCTCGTCGAATCTGGCGCCGACCCCGCCACGGTCAGACCGACCGTCGACTTCTTCTTCGAGACCTCGAGTGTCGGCGACACCCTCGACCAACTCGTGGGCGAGGTGGTCCACGCTGCTGCGTCTGCCAACCCGGGAGGGTCCACTATCAACATGGCAGACCTGGTGGGACCGACGGTGCCGGAGCTCACAGAGGGGCTTGTCGGCTTGGGATACCCGGTCAGCGAGGGGGAAGTCTCCGACGTCGTCGCCAGGCTCGATCCGCTGGTGATTCGTGAGGCTGGCGCCCGACCGGTCGTCGGTCCCAACTCGCCAACAGCGGCACGACTCGGAACAGCCGCGCTTGTCGCCTTCGTCGGGATCATCGTCTTCGGTTTCGGAGTGGTGAGGTTGTCGGAGGACAGACTGGTCGCAGTCAGGGGTCTGCTCACCCGCATCGCCGTCGGTGGCCTCAGCTTTGCCGTGTTTCTCCGTCTGGGATCGTGGGTTCTCGATCCGAGCGGTGGCCGGGCCCCTGTACAGGCGACACTGTCGGAACTGGCCGGATCGAAGTGGATGGTGCCACTTCAGGTCGCGCTTGTCGCCGGGACCATCGCCGGCACCATCTATCTGGGCCGACGCTGGTTCAGACGCCAGATGCCTCCGCCCGCTGGCTCTGACTCGGAGACGGAGCATGCCCTGTCACAGACCCTTTGACGGTCGGCCTTCTCACATACCTATTTTGTCTAGCACCCTGTACAGATAGGACGCGGGGGTGAGGAACCAGGTTCGGTTCCCCGAGTAGTAGAAGCGGCCCCGGTGACCGATCCGGCTGTAGACACTCGGCGGGTCCTCCCCGAGCAGCATCCCGGCCAGCTCGTGACCGAGCTGACACGAGAGACCCACTCCGTGCCCGGCGTACCCGAGGGCATACCAGGCGCCCTCCACCTGACCGATGTGCGGGGTTAGGTCGAAGGGGATTCCAAGCTTCCCACCCCAGACGTGGGAGATCGGCACGCCTTGCAATTCAGGCCAATAGCGGACGAGGGCGCCCCGCAGATCCGCGGCGGACTCGGCGAGGTCGAGGTCGGTGTGCAAGCTGCGACGACCACCAAGGAGGATGCGGTCGTCATGGGTGCGTCGCATGTAGTTCAGAAGGCGTCGCTTGGTGTAGGTCATCGACCCGGTGGGAAAGATCCGGTCGGCCACCTCTTGCCCTACTGGCTCGGTGACGATGATATAGGAGCCGATAGGGACGATGAGATGGGCGAGATCCGGGCTCGGCTCCGCGGTCGTGTAGCCATTGGTGGCGATGATCACGGTTCCGGCCTCCACCACCCCGCGGGTGGTTCTGACCCGGTGACCGCTCGTGGTCTGCTCGAGCGAGAGAGCAGCGCAGTTGTCGACCAACCGCGCTCCGGCGTCGGTCACCTTGCGGGCCAACCCGAAGACCAGACGTGCAGGTTGGACCCCGAAGCCTTCTGGTTCGTAGAGGGCGACGTCGAAATAGTCGCCACCCACGACTCTCCCGATTTCGCCGGCACCGAGGATCTCCCATTCCACGCCGAACTGCTCCCGGTACCAGTTGGCGGACTCCTCCAACTTGTGACGTTGCCGTTCGCCACGGCCCAGCGCGGCCATGCCGCCGTCGTGGATGAGTGCGTCGATGTCGGGTTCCGTCGCCACGGAGCGGACCAGTTCGACCGACCGCACGGTGGACGTCCACATCTCGTGGGCGATCTCGGGCCCGTGCCTGTCGTAGACCGTGCTCACCCCTGCCTTGACGTCGGGGGACACCATGCCCCCGTTGATCGCCGAGGCGCCACCGGCGATCTCACCGCCGTCGATGACGGTCACTGTCTTACCGGCTCCGACGAGACGTCTCGCGGCCGACAGGCCGGTGAGCCCGGACCCAACGATCAGGAAGTCGGTGTCGGCGGGTAGCTCCCCGGTGAGTCCTTCCGGTCTCGGGTGGTCTTCCACCCAGAAGGGAATCTGGTTCACAGGGTGCTGAGCCCTGCGTGGAACAGGCTCCCCATCTCCTCGGCCTCGCTCTGTGTCATCGTCAACGGTGGTGAGACCTGCAGGCCGCCGCCACCCACTGCACGGCTGAGGACTCCGGCCTCACGGCAGGCCGCGGCCGCCCGGGAGGGCAGTGTCTCGTCGTCGCCGACCTTGAGTTGGATGGCGGCGAGGGCGCCAACGCCCCGGCGTACATTGGCCACCACCTCGAGCTCCTCGAGAGGTGCCAGCGCGTTGTAGATCTCGTCTTCCAGTGCGGCGGCCCGGTCGAGCAGCCCTTCCCTCTCGATGATGTCCATGACCTTGAGACCGGCAACACAGGAGGCGCTGTGTCCGGAGTAGGTGTAGCCATGGCGGAAGATGAGCCCGGGGGTCTCGAAGAAAGGAGCTGCGATGTGGGGAGCGGCGACTACGCCACCCAGGGGGGCGTACCCGCAGGTCACACCCTTGGCGAATGTGATCATGTCGGGCTCGAGACCGAACTTGTTGGCAGCGAACCAGTCGCCGACCCGCCCGAACCCGGTGATCACCTCGTCGGAGATATAGAGACCACCTGCCTGTCGCATCGCATCCCGCACCGCGCTCAGATACTCGGGAGTCACGGGTCGGATGCCACCGGCCCCGACCACGGCCTCCACGAAGATGCCGGCGATCCGCTCCGCCCCGGCGTGGTCGATCGCCTTCTCCACGGCTTCGGCGTCGTCGAAGGGCACCTTCACCACGTCGGCGACAAGATCGCCGCCGTATCCGACGCTGTTTGGCTCCATCCCACCGAGTGCGGTGCCATAGGTGTGCATGCCGTGATATCCCCACTCCCTGGAGATGAAGACGGTGCGCTCCGGCTGGCCGATGGCATTGAAGTAGCGGCGGGCGAGTTTGGCGGCGCTGTCGATCGCGTCGGAGCCACCTGAACCGAAGAAGACCTTCGAGGCCGGGTCGGGCGACACTGCGGCGATGCGGTCGGCGAGGTCGAGCGTCGGACGGGTCGCGTAGTCGATGAAGGTGTGGAAGGCGGGGAGTCTGCGGGCCTGCTCGGCCATTGCATCGATCACCTCATCGCGGCCGTAACCGATGTTCATGTACCACAGCGACGCGGCGGCATCGAGGTATCGATTGCCCTCCTCGTCGAAGACGTAGATGCCCTCGCCGCGGTCAACGACAAAGGGTGCATGTTGCACCTTTGACATGTCGGCAAAGGGGTGCCAGAAAGATCCCATGCCCGGCAGGCTAGTGCTGGATCGCATTCCTAATGCAGGAGAGCCGACTATCCGGCTCTACGCCGCGCGGAAAGGCCAATCCAGAGCGAATCGAGGAAGTCGACGCATACGATCCGTCTCATGGTCGCAGACGACATCGCCGTCCGAGCGCTGACCTCATTGCCCGATGGGATCGACGAGCTGCTCCGGGCCAGCGTCGATGAAGGTCACAACCTCGTGAGGAGACTGGTCGAAGATTGGTTGGACGGTTCCAACCAGTTTGACGCTCCCGGCGAGATCTTCGTGGAGGCGAGAGTGGGTGCCCGGCTCGCCGGGCTCGGAGGGCTCAACCAGGATCCATATCTCGACGACCCCAGCGTGGCCCGTCTCCGGCACCTCTATGTGCTCCCCGAGCTGCGGCGACGTGGTGTCGGGCGTGCTGTCGTCGGCGTCTTGGTCGATCAGGCACGAACGAGCTTCTCGCGTATGAGGCTTCGCACGACTCGTGAGGAAGCGGCGCGGTTCTACTCGACACTCGGGTTCCAACAAGTCGCTCAGGAGCCAGACGCCACCCACGTCATCTGGTTCTGAGCCTCCGGGAGATGCATACTCCCTGCCCATGAACGCAGATCTGCTGGTGCGTGGCGGGCGAATATTCACCGCTGAGCCCGGGAACCCCTTCACAACAGCCGTGGCCGTGAGGGGTGATCGCATCGTCGCGGTCGGGGCGGAGGCCGAGGCCGGATCGGGTTCGACGGTGATCGACCTCGATGGGGCGTTGGCCACGCCCGGGTTCATCGATGCCCACGTCCACCCGGCGTGGAGTGGGCTCGACAAGCTCCGCTGCCATTTCGACGAAGCCGATGACGCCGATTCGGCCCTGACCGTGATCGGCTCTTATGCCGCCGCCAATCCGGACTTACCTTGGATCATCGGGGCCGGCTGGTCCCAGTCCTGGTTCGCCAACGGCTGTCCGTCCAAAGAGCTACTCGACCGGGTGGTCTCCGATCGCCCCGCCCTGATCTCCAATAGCGATGGGCACGGGGCATGGGCCAACTCACTGGCATTGGAGTTGGCGGGTGTCGACGCAGCCACACCCGACCCCGACGATGGGCGAATCGAACGGCTCCCCGACGGCTCCCCACAGGGCACCCTCCACGAGGGGGCGATAGGGCTGGTGGAACAGCACGCCCCCGAGGACACCATCGAGGACGTGGTTGCCGGCCTGATCCGTGGTCAGGAGGAGCTGCTGGCCTTTGGGATCACCGGCTGGCAGGACGCCATCGTCGACCCCAAGACCCAAGAGGCCTACCTGCGGCTTGCGAGGGAAGGACGTCTGATCGGCCGTGTGGTCGGTGCCATGTGGTGGGACCGGGAGAAAGGGTTGGAACAGGTCCACGACCTGGTGGCGAGGAGGGAGCAAGCCGCACCCGGGTTCCGCCCATCGTCAGTGAAGCTGATGGTGGACGGTGTCTGTGAGAACTTCACGGCCTCGATGCTTGACCCCTATTTCGACAAGGACGGTGAGCCGAGCGGCAACCGGGGCATCGACTTCATAGATCCCGAGGAGTTGAAAGAGATCGTGGCCATCCTCGACGACCACGACTTCCAGTGTCACTTCCACGCCATCGGCGACCGTGGTGTCCGCAACGCCCTCGATGCAGTGGCGGCCGCCCGGGACCGCAACGGGCCCTCCGACCACCGCCACCACATCGCACACATCCAGGTGGTCCATCCTGACGACCTGGCAAGGTTCGCCAGGCTCGAAGTCGTGGCCAACGCCCAACCGCTGTGGGCCTGCAACGACGACTATCAGGCCGAGCTGACCCAGCCGTTTCTCGGGCCCATGCGGTCGGGTTGGCAGTACCCATTCGGCTCCCTGCTTCGTGATGGAGCCCGAATGGGAATGGGAAGCGACTGGGGCGTTTCCACCGCCAACGTGATGGCAGAGATCGATGTGGCGGTGACGCGGACTGGTGAGAGCGGGGATCCTCTCAACCCGGAAGAAGCCATCGACCCGTTAGATGCCTTGACCGCATTCACCGCCGGTTCGGCGTACATCAACCACGCCGAGGCCCACACAGGCTCGATCACCGTGGGTAAGCTCGCCGACCTCGCAATCCTCGATCGGGACCCTGTCGCTGAGGGCCTTTTCCGAGAGACTCGGGTGATATGCACCATCGTGGGTGGTGAGGTCGTGTACGAGGGAGCGTGATGGCAGGCCCGGCGGTCGAACTCATCGGAGTCCGAAAGACCTTCGGCGACGACGTCGTGGCGGTCGATTCGCTGGATCTGACGATCGAAGATGGTGAGTTCTTCTCTCTGCTCGGCCCGTCAGGCTGTGGCAAGACGACAACTCTTCGCATGATCGCCGGGTTCGAGTTTCCCACTGAAGGCAGCATTCGGGTCCACGGTGCCGAGATGGGGCTGATGCCCCCCAACGAACGGCCGATCAACACCGTGTTCCAGTCGTACGCCCTCTTCCCGCACATGACGGTGTTCGACAACGTCGCCTTCGGTCTGCAGATGAGAAAGGTAGAGAAGTCCGACGTCGAGTCACGGGTGCGCCGCGTGCTCGACCAGGTTCAGCTCGCACGCCGGGCCGATGCCAAGCCCAACGAGCTGTCGGGGGGCATGCAGCAACGTGTCGCCCTTGCGAGGGCGTTGGTGAACGAGCCGGAGGTGCTCCTCCTCGACGAACCATTGGGCGCCCTCGATCTCAAGTTGCGGCAGAACATGCAATACGAGCTCAAGGACCTCCAGTCCCGGGTGGGGATCACGTTCGTATATGTGACCCACGACCAGGAGGAGGCGTTGACGATGTCTGACCGGATCGGGGTGATGAGTGAAGGCCGACTCCTCCAGGTCGGCGACTCCCACGAGATCTACGAACGGCCAACCTCCCGGTTCGTCGCCGCCTTCATCGGTGACATCAACCTGGTCGATGCGGAGGTGACTGGTCGTGGAGACGCTCGCCTCATCAACGGCGTGCACGTGTCGATTCCCGAAGGTCACCCCGACTCAGGGCCGGTGACGCTCGCGCTGCGGCCGGAGCGAATCGCCATCCATCGCCAGGGTGAGACCGTCCCGTCGGGTCGCAACCAGATGCCGGCGAAGATCACGAGACGCACCTACTTCGGCGACGTCTACTACTACGACGTCGATGCCGGGCTCACCGGTGTTCTCGACGTCAAAGAGGAGAACCGGCCGGAGACGGGCACCCACGACATCGGTGACCAGGTCGTGGTGAGCTGGAGTCTGGAGGCGGCCAACCTGGTGAGTGGATGAGTGTCGAAGCTCCGGTCACCCCGGAGTTGGAGAGGGATGCACGCAAGGCGGAGTCGAGACGGGGTCTCCGAATCGGTCTCCCCGCCTACGTCTACCTCGTCTTGTTCTTCGCTCTGCCCTTGGTTCTGGTGTTCGTCTATTCGTTCGCCAGCCGGTCGTCCACCGGTCGGACCGAGCTGCGCGACTGGAATCTCGACTCGTACCAGCGTCTCCTCGACCCGCTGGTCATCGAGATTTTCGTGCGTTCATTCGCCCTCGCACTGGTGACCACGGTGGTGTGTCTCCTCGTGAGCTATCCGTTCGCCTATTACATCGCCACCAGAGGTCCCTCGCTTCGCAACATCCTCTTGGTGCTGGTGATGATCCCCTTCTGGTCCAACTTCTTGGTTCGCACCTACGCCTGGAGAGTGTTGCTGGGAACCGACGGGATCGCCTCCCAGATAAGCCAGGCCTTGGGCGGTGAGGAGGTCCGGATCCTCTTCACCAATACCGCGGTGCTGATCGGCCTCGTGTACGGGTTCCTTCCGTTCATGGTGCTTCCCCTCTACGCCGCTATCGAGCGTCTCGACTGGAATCTCGTCGAGGCCGCCCGCGACCTCTACGCCGACGGATGGACCGCCTTCCGGAAAGTCACCCTTCCGCTGTCGATGCCAGGCGTGGTTGCCGGGTCGATCCTGGTCTTCATCCCTACGTTGGGGGCCTACGTGACGCCGGCGATCCTCGGCGGTGCCCGGACGGTGCTGCTCGGCGACTACATCGTCAGTCAGTTCCTGGCAGCACGGAACTGGCCGTTCGGATCGGCGCTGTCATTCGCCGTCATGTTCGTGATGCTGTTGGCGACGATCTTCTACTTCCGGGCGGGGGCCAAGACGCTGTGAGCAACCC
>Ga0307505_10002034_pt1 | contig 14863 bp, 12 predicted proteins | sample 23_S_MG_FD_202183 | JGI IMG/M metagenome (GOLD analysis project Ga0307505, IMG submission 202183) | Soil microbial communities from Populus trichocarpa stands in riparian zone in the Pacific Northwest, United States - 23_S | ecosystem: Environmental > Terrestrial > Soil > Riparian zone > Trees...
TTCCTCCAGCGCGTCCAGCGCCATGCCGATGGCGTGGCGGGCGGCGTCGCGGCGAACATGGTCGCGGCCACGATCGTCGAAGATGCGATGCTCGGCGACCGGCTCGCGGCCGCGCAGCGCCAGGCCGAACCAGACGAGGCCGACCGGCTTTTCGGCGCTGCCGCCGTCCGGGCCTGCGATGCCGGTGACGGATATCGCGATCCGCGCGCGGGAGCGATCGAGCGCGCCGGCCGCCATCTCCAGCGCCGTCTGCCGCGAGACGGCACCGTGGGCGTCTAGCGTCGCCTTCGACACGCCCAGCATCTCCATCTTCGCCTCGTTGGAATAGGTGACGAAGCTGCGATCGACCATGGAGGACGAACCCGGCAGGTCGGTCAAAAGCGAGACGATCATGCCGCCGGTGCAGGACTCGGCCGTGGCGACCAGTATGCCGTGCGCCTTGCAGATGTCGAGCAGACGGCGCGTCAGGTCGACGATCTCGCTCATGCGGGCAGTTCCCCTGGATAGACCACGGTGGCGGTGGCTATCGCCGCGATGCCTTCGGCACGGCCGACGAAGCCGAGCTTTTCGTTGGTCGTCGCCTTGACCGATACGCGATCCGGCGAAATGCCGAGCATGGCCGACATGGCCGCGGTCATGGCAGCTCGGTGCGGACCGATCTTGGGCGCCTCGGCGATCAGCGTCACGTCCGCGTTGGCGATGCGGCCGCCGCGCTCGCGCACGATGCGCACCGCCTCCTCGACGAAGATGCGGGACGCCGCGCCTTTCCAGCGCATGTCGGACGGGGGGAAATGTGTGCCGATGTCGCCGGCGCCGCAGGTGGCCAGCAATGCGTCGGTGAGGGCATGCAGGCCGACATCGGCGTCGGAATGGCCCTCGAGCCTGCCGTCGTGCGGGATGGCCACACCGCACAGCGTGACATGGTCGCCGGGCGCGAAGGCGTGCACATCATAGCCGTTGCCGGTGCGAACATCAGGAAACGCGGCATTTGTTCCCAGTCTGGCATTGGCCATTTCGATGTCTCGCGCCCAGGTGATCTTCATATTGTCGGGACTGCCCGCGACCAGCCGCACAGGCATTCCGGCCCATTCGGCGATGGCCGCGTCGTCAGTGAAGTCGCCTCCGCGCCCTTCGGTTTGCGCGCGCTCGTGGGCGAGCAGCAGGTCGCCAAAGCGAAAGCCCTGCGGCGTCTGCGCCGCATGCAGGCGATCACGTGGGACGGTTTCCTCGACCCGGCCGTCGGTGGCCGCCTTCTTGAGCGTATCGGAGACGGGCAGGGCGGGCAGGCTGCCGACGCCGTCCGCGATTCCCTCGATCACCCGACTGATGAGTTCGTCGTCGATGAACGGCCGGGCCGCGTCGTGCACCAGAACGTTGTCTAGCCCGCGACCGGCCAGCGCCAGCAGGCCGAGCCTTGTCGATTCCTGCCGCGTGGCGCCGCCGATCACGGCGATGCAAGCGTCCGCCAGGTCGCCGGCGCTGGCGCGGAACAGCTCTTCGTCATCGGGATGGATGGCGACCGCTATGACGTCGATGCCAGGATGGCGTGCAAACGCCTCGATCGTGCGGCGGATGACCGGCACCCCGCCAATGCGGCGATATTGCTTCGGCCCTTCGGCCGACTGACCGGCGCGCTCGCCGCGCCCGGCCGCAACGATGACGACGCCCGTTGTTTCCGCCATTTGCCCGCATGCCATATTTGCGCCCGCGCACAGCCTTAGTTGCAGTGGTGTCGCATTGCCAGCCCCTTCGATCCGGCATAGCTGCATCGGCCATTTCGCAGTTGCGCAACAGGCGAAACATGTCTATCAACTGGGCAGCCTGACTAATTGCTTGGTTTTTGTGCATGCCTGAACACACCCGCCTCGCCGAGCCGCTCGCCATCGGCGACCGGATACTGGCAAATCGTGTGTTCCTCGCCCCCCTTTCGGGAATCACCGACGAGCCGTTCCGCCGCCGCGCCATTGTCCACGGGGCAGGGATGGTGGTTTCGGAAATGATCGCCAGCGCCGAGCTCGCGCGCGGCCGGCGCAACTCGCAATTGCGCCTGCGGCGACCGGACGTGCCCGTGCATGTCGTGCAGCTTGCCGGGCGCGATGCGGAATGGATGGCGGAGGGCGCACGCATCGCCGTGGGCGAGGGGGCCGATGTCATCGACATCAACATGGGTTGCCCGGCCAAGAAGGTGACGGGCGGCTATTGCGGTTCCGCGCTGATGCGCGAGCCCGATCATGCCTTGTCGCTGATCGAGGCCGTGGTGAGCGCCGTGGAGGTGCCGGTCACGGTCAAGATGCGGCTCGGCTGGGACGAGGCCGCGCTGAACGCGCCCGACATCGCGCGGCGCGCCGAAGAGGCAGGCGTGCGGATGGTCACCATCCACGGCCGCACCCGTTGCCAGTTCTACAAGGGCAGCGCCGACTGGAGGGCGATCGCCCGGGTCAAGCAGTCGGTCTCCATTCCTGTCGTCGCCAATGGCGACATTGGATCGCTGGCCGATGCCCGGGTTGCGCTGGAGGAATCGGGCGCCGATGCCGTGATGGTTGGCAGGGCGCACCAAGGTGCACCATGGATGGCGGGCGCGATCGTTGCCGATGCCGTCGGCAAGACAGCGCCCGATGTACCTGTCGAAGCTGCCGCGATCTGCGACTATGTCATCGCCCACTACGAGGACATGCTGGTGCTCTACGGTCGAGAGCAGGGGCTTCGCCATGCCCGCAAGCATCTGGGCTGGTATCTCGACCGGCACGCGGCGCAGGCGCCTTCGCCACTGCGACACTGCGTGATGACCTCGTTCAATCCCGCCGAGGTGATAGCGGGCCTGCGGGCGGCCTTCGATGCCCATGCCGAGGCACAATTGAGGAGCGCCGCATGAGCGACCGCCTGCCAGCCGGATTGGACCCGGCCGCGATCGTGCTGAACACGATTCGCCATCCCGTCGTCATGGTGGCGCCCGATGGGCGCATCGTCTTCGCCAACGTCGAGGCTGAGGACTTCTTCCGATCAAGCGCCGCACTTCTGGCCCGCGACGGACTGGAACGCTTCGTGCCGTTTGGCAGCCCGCTGCTCACGCTCGTAGAGCAGGTGCGCGAGCGGAGGGCGCCGTTCAACGAATATCGCGTCGACATTTCATCACCTCGACTGGGGCCTGAGCGGGTGGTCGATCTCTACGTGGCGCCGGTTCCCGAACTCCCCGGACACGTGGTCGTCATGTTCCAAGAACGCTCGATGGCCGACAAGATCGACCGGCAGATTACCCATCGCGGCGCCGCGCGCTCGGTCACGGGGCTGGCGGCGATGCTGGCGCACGAGATCAAGAACCCGCTGTCGGGGATCAGAGGCGCGGCGCAACTGCTTGAATCGGTCGTGTCCGACGAGGACCGCGCGCTCACCCGACTGATTACCGACGAGACCGACCGCATCGTTTCGCTGGTCGACCGCATGGAGGTGTTCTCCGATGAGCGACCGATCGACCGGGCGGCGATCAACATCCATGTCGTGCTTGATCATGTGCGGGCGATTGCCCGCAACGGGTTCGCCAACCGGATCAAGATCATCGAGGACTACGATCCGTCGCTGCCGCCGGTCTTCGCAAACCGCGATCAGCTTGTGCAGGTGTTCCTCAATCTTGTGAAAAACGCGGCCGAGGCGATCGGAGGCGATCCCAACGGCGAGATCACACTGTCGACGGCCTTCCGGCCGGGCATCCGGCTGTCTGTCCCCGGGACTGGCGACCGTGTCTCGCTGCCGCTCGAATTCTGCGTGCACGACAATGGGCAAGGGGTACCGGACGACATCCTGCCGATCCTCTTCGACCCCTTCATCACCACCAAGCCCAACGGCTCCGGGCTCGGTCTGGCGCTGGTGGCCAAAATCGTCGGGGAGCATGGCGGGGTGATCGAATGCGATTCATCGCCGCGTGGCACGACGTTCCGCATCCTTATGCCCGCCTGGAAAGAGCCGCGGCGGGCCGACGACCGTATCGAGGAAGGAAGCATCGCATGACAATCCGCGGCAGCATCCTCGTCGCAGACGACGACGCGGCGATCCGCACAGTGCTGAGTCAGGCGCTGTCGCGCGTCGGCCATGACGTCAGAGTGACGTCGAACGCCTCGACGCTGTGGCGGTGGGTGGCTGCTGGCGACGGCGACATCGTCATTACCGATGTCGTCATGCCCGACGAGAACGCCTTCGACATGATTCCGCGCATCAAGAAGGCACGACCGGACCTGCCGGTGATCGTGATGAGTGCGCAGAACACGTTCATGACCGCGATCCGCGCGTCGGAGACGGGCGCATACGAATATTTGCCAAAGCCGTTCGACCTCACCGAGTTGCTGACCATCGTCAACCGTGCGCTGGCCGAGCCGCGCCGGCTCGCAGCCGATCATCGCGGCGAGGATGCGCCGGAGACGATGCCGCTGGTCGGGCGTTCGGCGGCCATGCAGGACATCTACCGCATGCTCGCCCGCATGATGCAGACGGATCTGACCGTCATGATCACCGGCGAATCCGGCACAGGCAAGGAACTGGTGGCGCGCGCGCTGCACGAATATGGTCGCCGCCGCAACGGACCGTTCGTGGCGATCAACATGGCCGCGATCCCGCGCGACCTGATCGAATCAGAGCTGTTCGGGCACGAGAAGGGCGCTTTCACCGGCGCACAGAACCGCTCGACCGGCAGATTCGAGCAAGCCGAGGGCGGTACGCTTTTTCTCGACGAGATCGGCGACATGCCGATGGAGGCGCAAACCAGGCTGCTGCGGGTCCTCCAGCAGGGCGAATACACGACCGTGGGCGGGCGGACGCCGATCCGTACCGACGTGCGCATCGTGGCGGCCACCAACAAGGACCTGCGGACGCTGATCAACCAGGGTCTGTTCCGCGAAGACCTGTTCTATCGGCTCAACGTCGTTCCGCTGCGTCTGCCGGGCCTGCGAGAGCGCTCGGAGGACATTCCCGACCTGGTGCGGCATTTCTTCAAGCAGGCCGAGAAGGAGGGATTGCAGACCAAACGCATCGCGCCGGCTGGCGTCGAGCTGATGAAGCGCTATCCTTGGCCGGGCAACGTGCGCGAGCTTGAAAACCTCATCCGCCGCCTTGCTGCCCTCTATCCGCAGGAAGAAATCGCGGCCGAGATAATCGAGGGCGAACTTCGCACGTCAGAGGCCTCGCCAGCGAGCCTAAGCGGGACGCTGCTGCCCGACGACGTGACGATAAGCCAGGCCGTCGAGCATCATCTGCAACGCTACTTCGCGGGCTTCGCTGGCGAACTGCCGCCGCCCGGCCTCTATCAGCGGGTGCTCGCCGAGGTGGAGTACCCGCTGGTGCTCGCTTCGATGACTGCGACGCGCGGCAACCAGATCAAGGCCGCCGAACTGCTCGGGCTCAATCGCAATACCTTGCGCAAGAAGATCCGAGAACTGGGCGTCAACGTCTATCGCGCGTCGAAATAGTCGTTCCGCGAACTCAGGGAGACGACAGCTTCCTGTTGCAAAATCGCCACAAACCGTTGCATAGGTGCAACGCGTGATGGAGCGCTGTCGAATCTTATGACGCTGCAAACGCCTGCGATGCCTGCCATGGACGCGCCAGCACCAGCGGCGCGCGATACGCGGCGGCTGCTCGCCCTGCCTGGCATCGCCGCAATTGCCGGCGCGCTGCTGACGGCGGCGATGTCGTTCGGCGTTCTGCTCGGCCTGACACCCATCACGCCCGACTCGACAACGACGCTGGTGCTTATCGGCATCAATGCTGCGTTCATCGCGCTGCTGGCGGCGTTGATCGGACGCGAGATCCACCGCATCTTCGCAGCCAGACAGCACGGAAAGGCGGCGTCACGGCTGCATGTGCGCATCGTCGCCATGTTCTCGCTGGTGGCGGCCATACCCGCCATCCTCGTAGCGATCGTAGCCTCCGTGACACTCGATCTCGGGCTCGACCGGTGGTTCGAAATTCGAACCAAGGTGATCATCAACTCGTCCCTGTCGATCGCCGAGGCCTATGTCGCCGAGAACGCGCGTAACCTCCAGGGAACGACGCTGTCGATGGCGTATGACCTCGACGCGAACCGTTCGCTCTATGGCCTGGACCGCACTGGTTTCCGGGTGCTGATGGGTCAGCAGGCAGTGGGCAGGGCGCTGGACCACGCTGCACTGATCCGATCAGACGGATCGGTGATCATGCAGGCGGAGACGGAAGCCAGTTTCGACATGCCCACGCCGCCGATCGAGGCGGTGCAAACGGCTGCCGACGGCCTGCCGGTGCTGATCGAACCGCGCGTGCGCAATATCGTCGGTGCCATCGTCAAGCTGCGCGAGATCGAGGAGGCATACCTCTACACGATCCGGCTGGTCGACCCGGAGGTAATCAAGGCCAGGCAGATCGTGCGGGCAAATACCGATGAATATCGGGCGCTGGAGAGCAACCGGCTCACGACCCAGGTGGCTTTTGCGCTGATCTATCTCGGGGTGACGCTCATCGTCGTGCTGTCGGCCATCTGGACCGGCATAGCGGTGGCCGACCGGCTGGTGCGGCCGATCCGGCAGCTGATCGGCGCGGCCGACGAGGTGGCCACCGGCAACCTCGACGTGTCGGTGGCGGTGCGCCAATCCGACGGCGACGTCGCTTCGCTCGGCGACACGTTCAACAAGATGCTTCTGCAGCTCAAGTCGCAGCGCAACGAGCTGCTTACGGCCAAGGACCAGATCGACGAGCGCCGGCGCTTTTCGGAAGCCGTGCTTGCCGGGGTGACGGCGGGCGTGATCGGCGTCGGCCACGACGGCGCGGTGACCATCGTCAATCGATCGGCTGAGCACATGTTGTCCATCCGCTCGCAAAACGCCGCCGGCCGACTACTGACCGACGTTCTGCCGCAGGTCGGCGCGGTGTTCGAGGTCGCACGGACGTCCGGTCGGCCGGTCCACCGCGAGCAGGTGACATTCTATCGCGGCGGGTCGGAACGCACTTTCAACGTACAGGTTACGCTGGAGGCATCGGGCGCGGATGGCGATGGCTCCTACGTCGTCACGGTGGACGACATCACCGACCTCATGCAGGCACAGCGTTCATCTGCCTGGGCCGATGTGGCGCGGCGCATCGCGCACGAAATCAAGAACCCGCTGACCCCGATCCAGCTTTCGGCGGAGCGCATCCGGCGCCGCTTCGGGCGCGTGATCACCGAAGATCGCGAGATATTCGACCAATGCACGGAAACCATCATCCGCCAGGTAGGAGATATCGGGCGCATGGTGGACGAGTTCTCAGCCTTCGCGCGGATGCCCAAGCCTGACATGCAATTGCTCGACCTGCGTGAGCCGCTGCGCGAGGCGTCGTTCCTGGTAGAGGTCAGCCGCTCGGACATCGCGTTTACCCGCGATTTCGGTAGGGAACCCCTGATGGGCACATTCGACAGCCGTTTGCTGGGCCAGGCCTTTGGCAACCTGATCAAGAACGCGGCCGAGGCGATTGACGCGGCCGAGCGCCAGACCGGTGAAAAGGGTGCGATACTGGTGCGCGCCCTGCGGCAGGGCGACCATATCACCGTCGACATCGTCGACAATGGCCGTGGGCTGCCCCGCGAGAATAGACAGCGCCTGCTCGAGCCCTACATGACGACTCGGGAGAAGGGCACCGGTCTTGGACTCGCCATCGTCAAGAAAATCGTCGAGGACCATGGCGGCCAGCTCGAATTGCATGACGCACCGGCCGATTTCCATGGTGGCCGGGGGGCCATGATCCGCATCGTGATGCCGGCCGCCGGCGCCACGAACGGCGCAGAAAAGCAGATTGAAAAGGTTGATGATGGCGTCTGACATTCTGATCGTCGACGACGAGGAAGACATCCGCGAACTGGTTGCGGGAATCCTGGCAGATGAGGGGCACGAGACGCGGACGGCACACGATGCCGACAGCGCGCTGGCAGCAATTGCCGATCGCGTCCCGCGACTGGTGTTCCTCGACATATGGCTGCAGGGCTCGCGACTCGACGGGCTTGGGGTGCTGGACGAAATCAAGAAGCTGCACCCGAACCTACCCGTGGTGATGATCTCCGGTCACGGCACGATCGAGACCGCGGTTTCGGCCATTCGCCGCGGCGCCTACGACTTCATCGAGAAGCCGTTCAAGACCGACCGGCTGATCCTGATCGCAGAGCGGGCACTGGAGACCTCGAAGCTCAGGCGGGAACTGTCCGACCTCAAGAAGCGCAGTGGCGAGACCTTCGATCTCATAGGCATGTCGGCGGCCATGTCGCAGCTTCGCCAGACGATCGAGCGCGTCGCGCCGACCAACAGCCGCGTCATGGTTGTCGGACCTTCCGGCTCGGGCAAGGAACTGGCGGCGCGCGCCATCCACGCGCTGTCGGCGCGCAAGGCCGGGCCGTTCGTTACCGTCAGCGCGGCCTCGATCACGCCCGAACGCATGGAGATCGAGCTGTTCGGCACCGAGGCGAATGGCGGAGAGCGCAAGGTCGGCGCGCTGGAGGAGGCGCATCGCGGCATACTCTACATCGACGAGGTGGCGGACATGCCGCGCGAGACGCAAGGCAAAATCCTGCGCGTGCTCGTAGACCAGAAGTTCGAGCGCGTCGGCGGCTCCAAGCGTGTCAAGGTCGATGTCCGCATCATCTCGTCTTCCGCCCAGGACATCGAGGCGATGATCCGACAGGGCCGCTTCCGCGAGGATCTTTACCACAGGCTGGCGGTGGTGCCAGTGATGGTGCCGCCGCTGGCCGAGCGGCGCGAGGACATTCCGTATCTCGTGGACCATTTCATGCGCCAGATCGCCGCCCAGGCCGGCATTCGAATGCGCCGCGTGGGCGACGATGCGCTGGCCGTGCTGCAGGCCCATAACTGGCCGGGCAACGTGCGTCAGCTCAAGAACAACATCGAGCGCCTGATGATCCTGGCACGGGGAGACGACATCGAGTCCCCGATCACCGCCGACCTGTTGCCGCAGGAGATCGGGGACGTGATGCCGCGCGCGCCCAACCAGTCGGACCAGCACATCATGGCACTGCCGCTGCGCGAGGCGCGCGAGCTGTTCGAGAAGGAATACCTTCTTGCCCAGATCAACCGGTTCGGCGGCAACATCTCGCGCACGGCCGAGTTCATCGGGATGGAGCGCTCGGCGCTGCACCGTAAGCTGAAGTCGCTTGGGGTCTGATCGGGGTCCGGCATGCGGGTCATCATCTGTGGGGCGGGACAGGTCGGTTACGGCATCGCCGAGAAGCTCGCCGCGGAGAAGAACGACGTGTCGGTCATCGACACGGCGCCCGAGCTGATCCGCAACGTGCGTGAATCGCTCGATGTGCGCGGTTTCGTCGGACACGGCTCGCACCCGGAAGTGCTGGAAGCTGCCGGCGCCCAGCAGGCCGACATGATTATCGCGGTTACGCTCTACGATGAAGTGAACATGGTCGCCTGCCAGGTCGCCCACTCGCTATTCAACGTTCCGACCAAAATCGCGCGCATCAGGGCGCAGCCATATCTCCAGCCGCATTACATGGACCTGTTCTCGCGCGAGCACATGCCCATCGACGTGATCATTTCGCCGGAACTTGAGGTCGGCGAAATGGTGCTCAAGCGCATAGCGCTGCCGGGGGCAACGGACGTCGTAAGCTTCGCCGACGGACGTGTAGCCATGGTGGCGATAGAGTGCATGGACGAATGTCCGGTCATCGACACGCCGCTGTCGCAGCTGACCGAGCTGTTCCCTGACCTCAACGCGACGGTCGTTGGCGTGTCCAGGGCCGGCCGGATGTTCGTGCCCCATTCGCGCGACCAGTTGATGGCCGGCGATCTCGCCTATGTGGTGGCGGCGAAGGAGCAGGTGCGCCGGACACTGGGTCTGTTCGGTCACGACGAGCAGGAGGCGACGCGCATCGTGATTGCCGGCGGCGGCAATATCGGGCTCTACGTAGCGCGCCAGATCGAAGCCCGAAAGGGTCGTACCAAGGTCAAGATCATTGAAGCCGGCCGCGAGAGGGCGGTGGCGGCGGCCGACCAACTTCATCGGACGGTCGTTCTGCACGGCAGCGCGCTCGACCAGCGCCTGCTCATGGAAGCAGATATCCCGGATGCCGACCTGATGATCGCGCTGACCAATGACGATCAAGTCAACATCCTGTCGAGCGTGATGGCGAAACGGCTCGGCTGCAAAGCCAATCTCGTGTTGATCAACAACCCGGCCTATCACGACTTCACCTCTACGCTGGGCATCGACGCGCACGTCAATCCGCGCAACGTCACCATCTCGCGCATTCTTCAGCATGTCAGGCGAGGGCGCATTCGCGCAGTCCATAGTGTGCAAAAGGGGGCGGCGGAGATCATCGAGGCGGAAGCGCTGGAAACCTCCCCCTTGGTGGGGCCTCCGTTGCGCGAACTCGACCTTCCGGACGGCATGCGGCTTGGCGCCATTTGGCGCGATGGCCAGGTGATCAAGCCGGACGGGTCGGTGCGCATCAAGCCCAAGGACCGCGTGGTGATCTTCGCGCTTGCAGGCACAGTGCGCCAGGTCGAGCAAATGTTCAGGGTCAGCCTCGAATTCTTTTGACAGTGAGGGCCGACCGGAGCCATTGCCGTCGAGGCGGAACGAGTTTTCCAAGAGGTTACACATGCCACGCATCGCCTATGTCAACGGTCGCTATGTCGCGCATGCCGACGCGGCGGTGCATATCGAGGATCGGGGCTACCAGTTCGCCGATGGCGTCTACGAGGTTTGCGAAGTGGCGCGCGGCAACATCATGGACATGACGCGCCATCTCGATCGGCTCGGCCGTTCGTTGCGCGAACTTTCGATCGACTGGCCGATGGAACGGCGTCCACTGCAACTCGTGCTGCGCGAGGTCGTGCGCCGCAACCGGATCGTCAACGGGCTCGTCTATCTGCAGGTGACGCGTGGCGTCGCGCCGCGCGACCACTATTTTCCCACCGCCGACACGCCGCCGGCACTGGTGGTCACCGCCAAGCGCTCGGACCCTAATGCCGCAGCGAAGCGCGCCGCCAAAGGCGTCGGCGTGATCACCGTGCCGGAGAACCGCTGGGAGCGCGTGGACATCAAGACCGTGGGCCTGCTGCCCAACGTGCTCGCCCGCCAGCTGGCTCGCGAGGCCGGCGCGGTCGAGGCGTGGTTCGTCGACACGGACGGCACTGTGAAGGAGGGCGCATCCACAAATGCGTGGATCGTGACGGCCGATGGCCGGCTGGTCACGAGGCCTGCCGATTTCGGCATCCTGCGCGGCGTGACGCGAACGACGGTCATGGACGTGGCCGCAAAGCTTGGGCTCAGGGTGGAGGAGCGCGGCTTCTCCGTCGAGGAGGCCAAGGCGGCGAAGGAAGCCTTCATTACGGCGGCGACGACGGTGGTGATGCCTGTGGTGTCCATCGACGGGCACAGCGTGGCTAACGGCCATCCCGGTTCGGTGACTTTGTCGTTACGCGAGCTCTTTTTTGACGTTGCAGAGAAGACACCGGCCTGATAACGGCTCACATGAAAGGGGCCGACTGAACCGCCTTTCCCGTGCAGTCGCTACGGGGTGGCAAGAGGGGTGTTGCGTGCTTGACAGTGTGCCCAAATTTGGGCGCTACTAGGGAGGCACACCGTTGGGGATCGGCGAAAGAAAAGAACAATGGCGGAACGGACGCAAAATCTGCAGGACGTGTTCCTGAATTCGGTAAGAAAGAGCAAGAACCCTCTGACGATCTTCCTGGTCAACGGCGTCAAGCTGACCGGAGTCGTCACCTCCTTCGATAATTTCTGTGTCCTCCTGCGCCGCGATGGACATTCGCAGCTTGTCTACAAGCATGCGATCTCGACCATCATGCCCAGCCAGCCTGTGCAGATGTTCGAGGCGGAAGAAAACGGCCGGGATGGCTGATTGACCAAGACGAGGCGGGAAGGGGGCGCGGATAGCCGCCCCTCACGGGCGGCAGGAGAGATCATGACCGCTGTCGCGACGGCGCGCGCCGTCATCATCGTGCCCGTGCTGTCGCGCCAGCCCGGCGCGAGAAACGACGAAATGTCGCCGGGCCGTGCGCGACCGGCCCGATCGCCCCAGGCTCGCCTCGAGGAGGCGGTCGGTCTCGCAGGCGCCATCGACCTCGAAACCGTTCACGCCGAGATCGTTACCGTCAACGACCCGCGGCCGGCGACGCTGCTGGGTACCGGCAAGGTCGACGAGTTCGCCGAAATCGTGAAGGACAGGCAGGCCGAGCTGGTGTTCGTCGATCACCCGCTGACGCCGGTGCAGCAGCGCAACCTGGAAAAGTCGCTGAATGCCAAGGTGCTCGACCGAACCGGCATCATCCTCGAGATTTTCGGCCGGCGGGCACGCACCCGCGAGGGCGTGCTGCAGGTCGATCTTGCGCATCTCAACTACCAGAAGGGCCGGCTGGTGCGCAGTTGGACCCATCTGGAGCGCCAGCGCGGCGGTGCGGGCTTCCTTGGTGGACCCGGCGAAACGCAGATCGAGGCCGACCGGCGTATCCTGCAGGACAAGATCGTCAAGCTGAAGCGCGAGCTGGAGACGGTGCGCCGAACCCGTGACCTGCACCGCGCCAAGCGGCGCAAGGTGCCCTATCCGATCGTCGCCATCGTCGGCTACACCAATGCCGGCAAGTCGACCCTGTTCAACCGGATGACCGGGGCGGGCGTGCTGGCCGAGGACATGCTGTTCGCCACGCTCGACCCGACACTGCGCCGCGTAAAGCTGCCGCACTCCACATTGGTGATCCTGTCGGACACGGTGGGTTTCATTTCCGACCTGCCGACCCATCTGGTTGCAGCCTTCCGCGCCACGCTGGAAGAGGTGGTTGAGGCGGACCTGATCGTCCATCTGCGCGACATTTCGGACCCCGACACGACCGCGCAGGCGGAGGACGTCGCCGCGATTCTCCACGATCTCGGCGTCGACGCCGCCGATGACAGGCGTGTGCTCGAAGTCTGGAACAAGATCGACAGGCTGGACGAGAGCGACCGGGAGCGTCTGCTCGATCAGGCCTCGGCAGACGGCCGTGACAAACCGGTCGCCATATCGGCCGCCACCGGCGAGGGCGTCGATCGATTGGCCGCGCTCATCGAGCAGCGTATCGCCGGCGTGCTTCAGGACGTGCGGGTGGAACTGCGCCCGGAAGAGGCGGGCGAAATCGACTGGCTTTATCGCAACGGGCAGGTTGTCGAACGCGTCGATCGTGAAGACGGGGGTGTAGAGCTCGTACTACGCGCCACTGAAGCCGTGCGCCGGGACATTGCCGGCCGGTTCGGCCAGAAAGCGGGGTAGGTCGCGAATCTCGCCGATCCATCCAGCAAGGCTATTTGCGACACTGCCCGTCGATTGCCTTGGCAAGTGCAGCATACAAGACCGGCTTAGCCAAGCGCGATACCGCCGCCAATCCGATTCGCTTGACAGGCGGTAGATTCGTCGCTGCAACCACGAAGAAGTTCCACTGATCCGGTTCGCGGTGATCGGCAGTTTCATCCACTGTGTCATGAAGTGCAAAGATGTAAACATCCGCATTTCGACCGGGCCTGGATACCCAGGTTGAACCAGCAGTCCAGTATCCGGTTCTCGGAGCGATATCCCATGACGGCTTCGAAAGCCGCTGTCCCAACCAGGTCTGCCTAAGAGCCGATTGCTTCACTTCGAGACGTAAGTCACCGCGCCTGAAATCGTAGGACGCATAGTCGGCCGAACACCAGTCCCAGTCGGGTAGCGCAGCCGCAACCATCGCTTCCACGAGGATCGATCGATAGACATTCACCACCAACGGCTTGCCGAAGAGGAAATGAGCCGCGGCGTCAACAATCTGATGTCTGGTCGTCATAGCCCGTAAGCCTGTTTCGACTATTCCGTCGCCTTCGACTGCTGCCAGAGCGCTTCCATCTCGTCCAACGAGGCTTCGTCGAGGCTGCGGCCCTGCCGATTCAGCGATGCCTCCACATAGTGGAACCGGTTGCGGAACTTGTCGTTGGTGCGGCGCAGCGCGTCTTCGGCGTCGATGCCGAGGTGACGGCCGAAATTGACCAGCGCGAACAGGACGTCACCGAACTCGCCGGCGATATCGTCGGTTTCGCCCATGTCCATCGCGTCGCGGAGTTCGCCAATTTCCTCCTCGATCTTGTCGAGGATCGGCTTGGCCTCCTTCCAGTCGAAGCCGACGCGCGCCGCCTTTTCCTGGAGCTTGAGGGCACGCGTGAGTGCGGGGTGGGCCACGGGGACGCCATCGAGAAAGCCCTTGCCGTGGTCTTCCGGGTCGATGCCTCGGGAAAGCCGGGCGGCCCGTCTCTCCGCCTTCTCCTCGGCCTTGATCTTCTCCCACATGCCTTTGGCCATGCCGGCGCCGCGCGCCTCTTCGGAGCCGAAGACATGCGGATGGCGGCGGATCATTTTTTTCGTGACGGCCTCGACGACATCACCGAAAGCAAAAGCGTCGGCTTCCTCGGCCAAGCGCGCGTGATAGGCCACCTGTAACAGCAGGTCGCCAAGCTCGTCGCGCAGATCGGCCATGTCGCCACGCTCGATTGCGTCTGCGACTTCGTAGGCTTCCTCGATCGTGTAGGGGGCGATCGAGCGGAAATCCTGTTCGAGGTCCCACGGGCAACCGGTGACGGGCGTACGCAGGGCCGCCATGATCTCGATCAGGCGGCCGATATCTCTGGATGGCTTCATGGGTCTCTCTCAGGACGGAGGCCCGACACGTAGAACGACGTCGGGCCTCTGTCCACCGGGAGACGGGGCTTTCTAGAAGAACGCCTGCAGGCCGGTCTGTGCACGGCCGAGGATGAGGGCGTGGACGTCGTGGGTGCCCTCGTAGGTGTTGACGGTCTCCAGGTTCTGCGCGTGGCGCATGACGTGGTATTCGACCTG
>Ga0307505_10002035_pt1 | contig 14862 bp, 11 predicted proteins | sample 23_S_MG_FD_202183 | JGI IMG/M metagenome (GOLD analysis project Ga0307505, IMG submission 202183) | Soil microbial communities from Populus trichocarpa stands in riparian zone in the Pacific Northwest, United States - 23_S | ecosystem: Environmental > Terrestrial > Soil > Riparian zone > Trees...
CCCTTGGCGAGCTGATGCATGATGGTCGCGGGGCGCTTGCCGTCGCGGAACGCCTTCATCTGCTCGACGATGAAGCTCTTCTGCTGGCCGGCCAGGCTGGGCATCGCGCCCTTGGCGTTCCCGGTGGTGCCGTGGCAGTTCGCGCAGTTGGACGCGAGGTAGGCCGCGTTGGTCGGCAGCGCGACCGAAGGCGCTGCTGCCGGTGGTGTCTGTGCGAGGACAGCGCTGCCGGCGACGGCCAGGGCAAAGCCCAGGCCGGCCGCCATTGTTCTCGTTGTCATGATCTCCCCCTCCCCAAAAATAAAAAGGCCCGCAGATTCTGCGGGCCTCATTTGAGGCGGTTTGCCTGCGGGCGTCAACCCGGGTTGCTTCGCGGATCGCGCATGATCATGGAAGCAATCGTTCTATGGCGCTCACTCCGACAGCACCGGCTCGCCCTGCTCGCGCCGCGGCGCGTCGCCGTTGTCCGGCGGCGGGAAGTCGAGCTTCACGTTGCCGGTGTCGTCGACGTCCACTTCGACGCGGCCACCGCTGACCAGCTTGCCGAACAGCAGCTCGTCGGCCAGCGCCTTGCGGATCGTGTCCTGGATCAGGCGCGCCATCGGGCGGGCGCCCATCACCGGATCGAAGCCTTTCTTCGCCAGGTGCGCACGCAACGTGTCGCTGAACACGATGTCGACCTTCTTCTCGTGCAGCTGGTCTTCCAGCTGCATCAGGAACTTGTCGACGACGCGCAGCACGACCTGCTGGTCCAGCGCCTTGAAGGAGATGATCGCGTCCAGACGGTTGCGGAACTCCGGCGTGAACATGCGCTTGATGTCGGCCATCTCGTCGCCGGCCTCGCGCGCGTTGGCGAAGCCGATGGAGGCTTTCTGCAGCGTCTCGGCGCCCGCGTTGGTGGTCATCACGATGATCACGTTGCGGAAGTCCGCCTTGCGGCCGTTGTTGTCCGTCAGCGTGCCGTGATCCATCACTTGCAGCAGGATGTTGAAGATGTCCGGATGCGCCTTCTCGATCTCGTCGAGCAGCAGCACCGCGTGCGGCTTCTTGCTGATCGCCTCGGTCAGCAGTCCGCCCTGGTCGAAGCCTACATATCCCGGCGGCGCGCCGATCAGCCGGCTCACCGCGTGGCGTTCCATGTACTCCGACATGTCGAAGCGGATCAGCTCGATGCCCATGGTGAACGCCAGCTGCTTCGCGACCTCGGTCTTGCCGACGCCGGTGGGACCGGAGAACAGGAAGGAGCCGATGGGCTTGTCGGGCTTGCCGAGGCCGGAGCGCGCCATCTTGATGGCGGCGGCCAGCGCCTCGATGGCCGGGTCCTGGCCGAACACCACGTTCTTCAGGTTACGGTCCAGGCTCTTCAGCTGCGCGCGGTCGTCGGTGGATACCGTCTGCGGCGGGATGCGCGCGATCTTGGCGATGATCTCCTCGACCTCGCCCTTGCCGATGGTCTTCTTTTGCCGCGACTTCGGCAGGATGCGCTGCGCGGCGCCGGCCTCGTCGATGACGTCGATGGCTTTATCGGGCAGGTGGCGGTCGTTGATGAACTTGGCCGACAGTTCCGCAGCCGCGGTGATCGCGCCCGACGAGTATTTGACGCCGTGGTGCTCCTCGAAGCGCGACTTCAGGCCCTTCAGGATCTCGATGGTCTGCTGCACCGTGGGCTCAATGACGTCTATCTTCTGAAAGCGGCGCGACAGCGCGTGGTCCTTCTCGAAGATGCCACGGTATTCGTTGTAGGTGGTCGCGCCGATGCACTTCAGCGCGCCGCTCGCCAGCGCCGGCTTCAGCAGGTTGGAGGCATCCAGCGTGCCACCGGACGCGGAGCCCGCGCCGATCAGCGTATGGATCTCGTCGATGAACAGCACCGCGTTGGCGTTGGCCTTCAGCTGCTTCAGCACGGCCTTCAACCGCTGCTCGAAGTCGCCGCGGTACTTGGTGCCGGCCAGCAGCGCACCCATGTCCAGCGAATAGACGCTCGACTTCTCCAGGATCTCGGGCACGTCGCCCTTGAAGATGCGCCACGCCAGGCCTTCGGCGATCGCGGTCTTGCCGACGCCGGCCTCGCCGACCAGCAGCGGATTGTTCTTGCGGCGGCGGCACAGCACCTGGATCACGCGCTCGACTTCCAGTTCGCGGCCGATCAGCGGATCGATCTTGCCTTCCTTGGCCAGCGCGTTGAGATTCTGCGTGTACTGCTCCAGCGGCGACGGCTGGTCCTTGCCCTCGCCCTCGGCTTCCTGCTCGGCGGCGGGCTTGGCCTTCTCGTCGCCCTGGCCGGACTTGGTGATGCCGTGCGAGATGAAGTTGACGACATCCAGCCGGGTCACGCCCTGCTGGTGCAGGTAGTACACGGCGTGCGAATCCTTCTCGCCGAAGATGGCGACCAGCACATTGGCGCCGGTGACTTCCTTCTTGCCGTTGCTGGTGGACTGCACGTGCATGATCGCGCGCTGGATCACGCGCTGGAAGCCCAGCGTGGGCTGCGTGTCGGCCTCCGAATTGGGCGGCAGGATCGGCGTGTTGTCGGCGATGAAGTTCTGCAGATTCTTCCGCAGGTCCTCGATGTTGCATGCGCAAGCTCGAAGCACTTCTGCCGCCGACGGGTTGTCCAGCAGCGCGAGCAGCAGGTGCTCGACGGTGATGAATTCATGTCGCGCCTGCCGGGCCTCCACGAAGGCCATGTGCAGACTGACTTCGAGTTCCTGGGCGATCATGCTTCCTCCATCACGCACTGCAGCGGATGCTGATGCTGGCGTGAGTAACTGCCGACCTGCTCTACCTTCGTCGCGGCGATGTCACGCGGGTATACCCCGCAGACGCCGCGTCCTTCGTGATGCACCTTCAGCATGATCTGGGTTGCCTGTTCTCTCCCCTTGCCGAAGAACTTCTGCAGGACGCCGACCACGAATTCCATCGGTGTGTAGTCGTCGTTCAGCAGGACCACCTGGAACATGGGCGGCGGCTTGACGCGAGAAGCCTGCTTCTCGACGACAGTGCCTTCATCAATCCGCTCGCTCATTGATCTGCATTCTGGCCTGCATTCTATGCATACCTGTCATGCTTTTCCGGATACAAAAAGCGTACCAATCATACGGTAAATCCCTCTGTGTCCAGGCGCGCACACGGTGCAGCACAGCCGCAAAAACAACAGCGCTTTCACTGCTCGTCAGATGGTGGCGGCCAAGCGAGGTTCCAGTGCAGACAACGTAAAAAATTCCGGCGGTGCGCTGCACTGCAAGGCGCTGCGCACGCACCTTCCGCCTATCGGTCGGCACCATCCGGACAATCCCTTGACCGCCGGCATTTTTGCTCGAACAATCCTGCGCCAAGCCGGTGTGCGCAGGCATACGGGGCGGAGGCGCACCAGAATCAAACGACAGTGCGCTGGTTCGGGGCAGCCACGGCGGGCAGCCGGAGTGCCGCCCTATTCATCGTGGGAAGGACGAAGGATGGCAACTGGTACCGTCAAGTGGTTCAACGACGCCAAGGGGTACGGCTTCATCACGCCGGACGATGGGGGCGAGGATCTGTTCGCACATTTCTCGGCGATACAGATGAACGGCTTCAAGACCCTGAAGGAAGGTCAGAAGGTGCAGTTCGAGGTGGTGCAGGGTCCGAAGGGGAAGCAGGCGTCGAACATCACGGGCGGCTGAACGGCTGGAGCACCAGAAAAAGGCCTCGCGCTAGCGAGGCCTTTTTCTTTGGGTCGCTGCGATTACGGTCGGCGTCAGGGCGGTCGACGGCACGTCGAGAGGACGCAGGTACTTGCGTTGGCACATCGCCAGCAGCGCGATCAGCGGCAGCACCAGTTCGGCGACCTCCTCCAACGCACGCAGCAGCGTGCCGACGGAGGCACCGACGTGCACGTCGAAGCGCTGGGCCAGCACGCTGGCACTGCGGTCCAGGACCGAAACCAGCACCAGCGCCGCCAGGAAGACGACGACCGACGTGGCGGCGGGATCACGCTGGGCGGCGCCGCGCAGCACCCGCGGCGCGTGGCGCAGCAGCAGGTGGCCCGCCCAGCGCGCTAGCAGCAGCACCACCAGCAGCATCACCAGCTTCACGTCCAGCGGCGCATCACCGCTGAAGAAGCTCACGCGCAGCATCGACGCACCGTCCCAGGCCTTGTGCAGGTCGAGTTCGCGTGCTCCGAAGGCCAGCAGCAGGCCGGACACCGCGAGCGTCGTGCGTGGATCGTCCGTCGGGCTGCGCAGATACCACGCGGCCAGCGCGGCCAGCAGATACAGCCACACGGTGGGGCGTTCGATGGGGCCGCCCTCTTCCACCAGCATCGACAGTTCTTCGGCGGGCAGCGTCAGCCACAGCACCAGCGCACCCGCCAGGGCGGCCGCCAGCACGTGAACGGCAATACCGGGATCGTCGAGCGCCAGGCTGCGCAGCCATGGGCGCTTTTTCAGCGCGTCGTGGTAGCTCAGGCCGTGGCCGGCAGACAGCAGTGCGATGATCACGCGCCGTCCGTGAAGAACAGGGCGCGCGCAGCGAACGAGGCGTCAGCGGTCAACAGGCAGGGCGGCTGGAAGGTCATCTGAACGGGCGCGGCGCACGCGCGGGCGCCATTATGCGGCGCGCCGCACCCTTCCCGTCCTCCGCTCCGTCCTCTGTTTGCGGATCTGCGCCCCGCCGGCGTGCCGGTTTTGCGCGAAGTCAGATGGCCGGCGGATCGGACTCGCGCTCGTAGTGGCGGTGCTGCGCCAGCGCCGTGATGAAGCGCGCGATGGCGTCGGCATCGTCCGCCTGGATGATGCCGGGATCCGGTGTGCCGTCGGGCAGCGTATCGGTGACGCCGGCCGCATCCAGCAGCGCGCTGCCCGCACCCATCGCGAGGATGGTCTTTGCGTGGCGCGCCTGTTCCTTCACGAAGTCCAGCGCGCGCGCATCGGCGGCCAGTCCGGCGACGGCCTCCTCGCCGCCGGCGACGACGACGCCGTCGAACAGCACCGACGGCGCCGTCTCCAGCGAAGCGTCGATCTCGACCAGCTTGCCATCGTCGGCAGCGCAGAAACCAAGGCGCGGACCGATGATCTGCGGCACCGCGCCCGCCTCCTTCAGCGCTGCCACGGCGTTCATCAGCGCGCCTCCGTCCACCCCGTGGCCGGCCAGCAACGCGACTTTGCGGCCGCGCACGCCGACCTCACCCGGTCGCGCGCGCAGCGACAGCATTGGCGAAGACGTGATCTCGGGTTCGGGCACTACCCTTATCGCGCGCGGCAACGGCGGCGGAAGTTCGATGCCCAGCCCTTCAGCCACGCGACCGGCCAGGTCGTCCGACACGTTGCGCAGCGACGCGACCATGCGCTCGCGTATCGCCGGCACCGTCACCTTCGACAGCTCGAAGCGGAACGCCGCGACGATGTGCGCCTGCTCGGCGTAGGTCTGGCTGTCGTAGAACAGCCGCGCCTGGTTGTAGTGCTCGCCGAACTTCTCGGGCTTGCCGCGCAGTTTGTCCTCCACCGGTGGCGGCGAATCGGAGCGCTGCGCGAAGGACACGAAGCCGGCGCTGCCCGCCTGGAACGGACAGCCGCCGCCCAGCGAATTGGGCTCGTAGGCGACGCGGCCGCGCGCGATGGCCTGGCGGTGCATGCCGTCGCGCTGATTGTTGGCCACCGGCGCCAGCGGCGCGTTGATCGGGATCTCGTGGAAGTTCGGCCCGCCGAGTCGCGAGATCTGCGTATCGATGTACGAGTGGATGCGCCCGGCCAGCAGCGGGTCGTTCGTGAAGTCGATGCCCGGAACGATGTGCGCCGCGCAGAACGCGACCTGCTCGGTCTCGGCAAAGAAGTTGTCGGGGTTGCGGTTCAGCACCAGCCGGCCGACGATCTGCACCGGCACCAGTTCCTCGGGAACGATCTTGGTCGCGTCAAGCACGTCGAAGCTGAAGGACTCGGCCTGCTCTTCCGTGAAGACCTGCAGCCCCAGTTCCCACTCCGGATAGTTGCCGGTCTCGATCGCTTCCCACAGGTCGCGGCGGTGGAAGTCCGGATCGGCACCCGAGATGCGCACCGCCTCGTCCCACACCAGCGAGTGCGTACCCTGCTTCGGCTTCCAGTGGAACTTCACGAAGCGCGCTTCGCCGGCGGCGTTGATCAGCCGGAACGTGTGCACGCCGAAACCTTCCATCGTGCGCAGGCTGCGCGGGATCGCGCGATCCGACATCGCCCACAGCAGCATGTGCGTGCTTTCGGGCATCAGCGACGCGAAGTCCCAGAACGTGTCGTGCGCCGACGCCGCCTGGGGCATGCCGTGGTGCGGCTCAGGCTTCACCGCGTGGATCAGATCCGGAAACTTCATCGCGTCCTGGATGAAGAACACCGGGATGTTGTTGCCGACCAGGTCCCAGTTGCCTTCGTCCGTGTAGAACTTGACGGCGAAGCCGCGCACGTCGCGCGCGGTGTCGGTGGAGCCGCGCTCGCCGGCCACCGTGGAAAAGCGCACGAACACCGGCGTCGTCTTGCCCACCGCCTGGAACGGCGCGGCGCGCGTCAGCGACGTGAGCTTGCGCGTGCACTCGAAGAAGCCGTGCGCACCCGAGCCGCGCGCGTGCACGATGCGCTCGGGAATGCGCTCGTGATCGAAGTGCGTGATCTTCTCGCGCAGGATGAAGTCTTCCAGCAGCGTGGGGCCGCGCAGGCCAGCCTTCAGCGAGTTCTGGTTGTCGCCTATCACCACGCCCTGGTTGGTGGTCAGCGCCTGGCCGGCCGCATCGTCGCGCACGCGGTCCAGCGTGCCGATGGTGGCGTTGACGCCCGGCTCGCCGCCTGCGCCGGTCTTGCCGGTGTCGTTGGCCTCGCTGGCGGTGCTGGCGCCGGTGGACGGCGGTACGTCGACGTGCGCGCCCTGGGGTGGCGCCACCGCGTTGTCGCGGCCGATCTCGCCGGGCTTGTTGGCGTTGTAAGGAATCTTCGCGGCAATCGCATCGGCAGCGGCAGCGGCCTGCTTCAGCGCATCTTCCTGCTGGGATCGGGAACGGCGGGCGGGCTTGGCGGCTCGTGGCATGGGTTTCTCCTGGCTGCGAAACTGATCCCCACCCCATGGCAAGCGCCATGCCCCACGCCGTCGCTGCCCGGTCACATAGCTGCCTCGTCGTCCACCAGCACCTGCAGCGTGCCGCGCGAGCAGGCCTCGACGCGCGCCTGCACGCCGTAGACGGCAGCGATGGCCGCCGGATTGATCGCATCCGCCGGCGAGCCGGCAGCCAGCACGCGGCCCTCCTTCAGCAGCACCACGCCGTCGCAGTGCCGCAGCGCGACGTTCAGGTCGTGCAGCACGACCAGGATCGCGATGCGGCGTTCCGCGGCCACTTCGCGCAGCAGTCGCATCGTGCGCAACTGGTGGCGCAGGTCCAGCGCGGCCAGCGGTTCGTCGAGCAGCAGTGCCTGCGGATCGCGCACCAGTGCCTGCGCCAGACCCACGAGCTGGCGCTGGCCGCCCGACAGCGCGTTCAGCGTCTGCATCGCCAGTTCCCCGCAGCCCAGCCGCGCCAGCACCGTCTGCGCGCGCACGACGTCGTCGGCGCGGCCGCCGCCGGCCGCGCGCAGCGATGCCAGCAGCGTCTCCAGCACCGTCAGCCGCGCGCCCGTCGGCAGCGACTGCGGCAGGTAGGCAACGCGTGCAATGCGCTCGGCGAGCTTCAGGCTGCGCAGATCGGTGTCGCCCAGCTGCAGCGTTCCGGTCGAAGGCAGCAGGCCGGCGACCGCCTTCAGCAGCGTCGACTTGCCGCTGCCGTTGGGACCCAGCAATGCGACGATGTGCGCGGGATGCAGCAGCGGCAGCGTCGCACCGTGCAGCACCTCGCGCCGGCCGTAGCCGACGTGCAGGTCTTCGATGCTCAGACTCGCGACGGCCCGGCTGTGAATTTCCGTCGCAACGACTGGAGTACCTTCGCGCTGCGCGCTGCGGTGCGAGCTTGCTTGGGAGCCGCCCGGCGCTGCGCTCATGCCGCGCTCCCGCGGCTGCGCAGCACGATCGCCAGGAAGAACGGCACGCCGACCAGCGCGGTGACGATGCCCACCGGAATCACGGCACCCGGCACGATGCTCTTCGATGCGATGGACGCGGCCGACAGCACGGCCGCGCCGACCAGTGCGCTGGCCGGCAGGTAGAAGCGGTGGTCCTCGCCGCACAGCCGCCGCGCGATGTGCGGCGCGACCAGGCCGATGAAGCCGATGGTGCCGACGAAGGACACGGCGGTGCCGGCCAGCAGCGCGACGCGCACCAGGCTCGCGAGCCGCAACCGTCCGACGTCCACGCCGAAGCTCGCGGCGCGCTCCTCGCCCAGCCGCAGCGCAGTCAGCCGCCACGCGTCGCGCAGCGCCAGCGGCAGCACGACGGCCAGTACCAGCGCCATCACGCCGACCTTCGGCCAGGTCGCGCGCGTCAGGCTGCCCATGATCCAGAACACGATGGCCTGCAGCGCCTCGGCCGACGCGATGTACTGCATCAGCCACAGCAGCGCGTTGAAGGAGAACACCAGCGCGATCCCGAACAGCACGACGCCGCTGGCGTTCATGCCCAGCGCGCGCGCCACGAGGTCCAGCAGCAGCGCGGCCAGCAGCGCGAACAGGAAGGCGTTGGCGGTCACCAACCACTCGGGCGATAGCCCCGGAATGCCCACGCCGACGACGATGGCCAGCGCCGCACCGAAGGCAGCCGCCTCCGACAGTCCCAGCGTGAAGGGACTGGCGAGCGGGTTGTCCAGCACCGTCTGCATCTCGCTGCCGGCCAGCCCCAGTGCCGCGCCCACCAGCACTGCCATCAGCGCCTGCGGCAACCGGATATCCCACACGATCACGCGGTCGGCGTCGAACACGGCGGCGGCGCCGGCCAGCCACTCGCGCAGCGGCGCGACCACCAGTTCGGCAAGCCGCGCCAGCGGCAGCCCCGACGGCCCGCTGGTGAAGTCCCAGGTGAAGGAGGCGGCGATCGCCAGCGCGATCAGCACGATCATCGCGATGCGTCGGCGCAGCAGCGCCGCATAGCCGTGGTGAACGCCGTGGGTCGGCTCGTGGATCGCGCCCCGGGGCGCGCCTCTGGAAACAGTCATGGATTTCTCGCTGCGGTGTGCGGCAGACAAGAAGGCCGCACGGCGTGGCTGAAAGTCATCGGTGGATGGCGCGCAACCTTTCGTCGCAAGCGGCTCAGCGCGGCGGGTTGGCGGCCAGCCAGAACGTGCCGGTGGGTTCCACCGCCAGGAACTGCGCATGCATGTCGCGCCACGTCGCCAGCGGATCCAGCGCCGCGAAGCGTTCCGGGTGCTGCCATTTGGCCAGCGCCTGCAGCATCACGATGTGATACGGCGTGTTGTAGAAGTGATGCCACGCGCCGTAGATCCGGCCTTCCCGCACGGCGGGCAGCGCGGCGATCTCGGGCCTGCGGTTGGCCACGGCAATCAGGCTGTCGCGCGCCATGCGCTCGTCGACGCGCACACCGACGCGCAGGCCGGCGCTCTTCGCATCGGGATCCAGGTAGCCAGTGGCCACGTAGATGGCCGGCCGGCTCGCGATCACCGCCTCCAGACTCGCTTCGCCCAGCGCCGTCGGAATCAGCGAGTCGCCGACGTTGATGCCGCCGGCCAGGTCCACCAGTTCGCCGAAGCTGCCCTTGCCGGCGGTCAGCACACCGCCGGCGTCACCGGCGCGCACGTCCAGCAGTACTCGCGGCCGTTCGGCCGCCGGGATCTTCGCTGCGACGTCGGTGACGCGGCGCTTCTGGGCCTCGTAGAACGCGATGAAGCGCTCGGCCTGCGCCTCGCGCTGCAACGCCTTGCCCAGCACGCGCATGCTGGGCACCGTGTTTTTCAGCGGATGTTCGCGGAAATCGACGAACACCACCGGCACGCCGATCTTCTCGAGTTGCTCGACCAGCGGATTGCGCCGGCTCGGCCCGTGGCCGCTGAGGCTGAACACCGCGATATCGGGCTTCAGCGACAGCACCTTCTCGGGGCTGACGCTGGCTTCGGAAGTGGTGCCGATGGTCGCGATGCGGTCGATATCGGGAAACTTCGCGCGGTACTGCTGGTAGGTCTGCGGATCGAACTTCGCCAGATCGCCCTGCCAGCCGACGATGCGCGCCAGCGGCGCCGCGCGGTCTTCCAGCAGCGCGATGGTGTACAGCATGCGGCCTTCACCCAGCACGATGCGCTCGACGCGCGCCGGCAGCGTGACGGTGCGGCCCGCCAGATCGGTGACGGTGGTCTGCGCGTGCGGCGCGCCGGCGGCCAGAGCCAGTGCAGCCGCGCAGATGCAGGCAACCAGCCGGGGGAAGGACAGGACAGCGGATTTCAAGCGAAGGCTCCGTTCGAAGGATTCAGTGTTCATCGTCGTGATCGGCGACGCCGCGCTTCCAATAGCCGGCGCCGCACAGGTGTTCGCGCGGCCAGCCGCGTTCGTCGATCAGAAAAGCGCGCGCCGCGCGCATCTGCGAGGACTCGCAGGCGATCCATGCCCAGGCCTTGCCGGCCGGCGGCGCCAGCCCGCGCAGCGCCGCCAGCAGCACGCCGCTGGTGCCCGGCTCCGCACCGCCGCGATACAGCCAGCGCAGCGTCAGCCCGGCGCGCACCGGCAGTTCGACCTGCTCGGCTGCGCTGCCGACTTCGGCAAGCAGCGTCACCGGCGTGGCGGGCGGTATCCACTCGAGCCAGCGCGCAACCGCCGGCAGCCCGGTTTCGTCGGCGGCGATCAGGAACGCGTCGAAGTCGCGCGCGACGACGCGCGACGCGCGTGGACCCGCCACCGCGATCTCGTCGCCCGGCTGCGCACGCGCGGCCCAGGTCGAGGCCGGGCCTTCGCCGTGGATGACGAAGTCCAGCACCAGCTCGCCGCGCTCGACGTCGAAGGCGCGCGGTGTGTAGTCGCGTGCGACAGGCTTCGGCACGTCTGGCGGAAACTGCGGCCCCTGTGGGCCGAAGACCGGCAGCGCCGGCCGCACGCTGCCCGGCGGCGGAAACAGCACTTTCACGTGGTCGTCAGGCGCCGCGGACACGAAGCCGTCCATCGCGCCCGCCAGTGTGATGCGCCGCATGCGCGGCGACAGCGTGTCGACGTGCACGACGGTCAGCGGGCGTGCGCGCAGCGGATGGCGCACGAATTCGAAGGCCGCCGCGCGTCGCTGCACGCCCATCGCCGCGCCTGTCGTCGCCTTCGTCATGGCTGCCCCAGCAGCGTGATCAGCCCTTCGGGCAGCATGCCGCGCCAGTTCAGATAGTCATGGCCACCCGCGAACTCGCGGTAGTGCACGCGATAGCCCTTGGCAGTCAGCACGTCGCGCAGATGGCGATTGGCGTCGAGGATGCCGATGCTGTCGCCGGGCGCGCTGCGCTCGAACAGCCCCGGTGCGAGGAAGAACGCCAGGTCAGCGCGCGGCGCAGCCGCGAACTGGCGCGCCGCCCACTCGCTTTCGGCCGTGTCGTCGAGTCCGCCGACGGGCGCGGTGGGATCGCGGTCGGGCGACCACCAGAACGATCCCGACAGCGCCAGCACGCGTCCTACCGCCTGCGGATGGCGCAGCGCAAGGCACGCGGCGGCCAGGCCGCCGTAGCTGGAGCCCGCGGCAACGACGCGCGCGGGATCGGCGGTCGCGTTCACCTTGCCTCGCACCCACGGCAGCAGTTCGTCGACCACGACCTGCGAGAAGACCGCATTGCACGGCAGTTCGGTCGCACGCGCCTCCCGCGAAGGATTGGCGATCAGCACTGCCACCAGCGGCGGGATGCGGCCGTCGGCGATCAGGTTGTCGAGGATGGTCGGCGTTGGCACGCGCGACAGATAGTCGTCGCGATCGAACAGCAGCAGCAGCGGCAGCGCCGCCGCGCCGCGCGCATGGCCGGGCGGCGTGTAGATCGACACGTCGCGCTCGTTGCCCAGCCTGTCGCTGCGGAAGCGCAGCGTCTGCACGTTGCCGCGCGGCACGCCCGGGCGTGCCGCCGCCCACGGTTCGCGCGGCGCCTGCGGCAGCTCGACCAGCGACGCGGTGGAATAGCGGTCCGCGCCGTCGTGTCGTTCCCAGCGCTTCGGGTTCAGCGGATCGGCCTGCGCGGTGGCCAGCACCGCGCGGCGCTGACGCATGCGCGGACCGTCGGCGAACTGCGGCACGTCGGGCGCCAGCTGATAGGACATGCGCGTCGCTGCCGGCAGGCGCAGGCTCAGGTGCCAGACGTCGGTGCCGGGCACGCGCGCGAACGCGTCGGCCTGCGCCGCGCGTATCGGCCAGAACGCGCGCAGGCTGCGCGTATCGGCGCCGCGCCACAGCAAGGTCACGAGCTGTGCGGTGCCGTCGCCGGCGGGCTCGACGATCGGCGTGCCGTGCTTTGCGACGGCAGCCCAGAACGCATCGGTGCCGGCGCCGTGCTGCGCGATCCATTCCTTCACTGTCGCACTCTGCGGCGGCGCGCTGCGCGCCGCCGGCGGCGTCGCCAGTTGCGCGGCGGGCACGCGTTCGCGCAGTTCCAGCCTGCGTGTGTGCTTATCGCCCGAAGCCTCCGAAGCGCCCGCGCCGCTGACGCGCAGTTCGTGGCGCCCGCTGGCGGGTGCCACGAACAGCAGCTCGGCGTCGCCGGACGGCAGTTGCCACGTGCGCGCGACGCTGCCGTCGGGTGCACGCAGCTCGACCTGAGCGGCGTGCGGCGTCGTCAGCCGCGCGTCCACGTAGTCGCCCGATGTCAGCTCCAGCGACAACGTCTGTGCGGCAGCGCCGCCGCACAGGGCGGCCAGCGCTGCGAGACAGGCGCGACGCATCAGAAGAAGCGCCCCGTCAGCGACACGAAGTAGCGGCGTCCATCGACGTTGAACTCCAGGGTGTTCGTGCGATCGACGGTCTCGTCGGCGACGTTCAGCACGCCGAAACGCAGCGTGAAGTTCCTGGTGACGTTCCACGCGGCCATGATGTCGGCGGTGGTAAAGGCCTCCGCCGATATCAGGTTCAGGCCGTTGGCCGGCACGCTGATGTACTGCGAGCCCGTGTAGCTGATGACAGTCGAGAACACCCAGTCGGGCAGCGCTTGCCAGTCGGCCGTGATGTTTGCGACGTTCTCCGGCCGGTACGTCAGCGGCAGGTCGATCGTGCCGCTGGTGTTCTTCGCATCGGTATAGGTGTAGTTGGCTGTGATGTTCAGCGAGCTGAACAAGCCCAGCCGCCCGCTCACTTCCACGCCGCTGGTCTCGACGCTGGCGATGTTCTCGTAGCGGAAGATCGGCCGGCCGTCGGGCAGGAAGCCGACGAAGTTCGGATATGTCGGCGCCAGCACTCGGTTCGCCGTGCGGTTGGTGATGTCGATCATGTTCTTCAGGCGGTTGTCGAAGTAGGTCGCGCCCAGCCCCCAGAAGCCGCCGTCATACATCGCACCGACTTCCCAGCTCTCGCTGGTTTCAGGCTCCAGTTCTTCGCTGCCGATGATGTAGCAGCCCACGGTCGGGCTGCCGCAGGACACCGAACCCCAGTACGGGCTGTTCTGCAGCAGCGTGGGCGCACGGAACGCCTCCGAATAGCCGGCCCGCAGTGTCAGCCCTTGCAGCGGACGGTAGACGCCATAGATGCGCGGACTGGTGTGGCCGCCGAACTTCTCGTGGTCGTCGTAGCGCACACCCGCCGTCAGCGTGAAGTCGCGCGTGATCGCGATGTCGTCCTCGAGGAACAGCGCCCACTGGCTGATCTCGGTCGACGGATCGGTGCGCGCCGGGAATCCCGGCGGGCCGGACAGGTTCGCCGGATCCTTCAGTTCCTCGTTGCGGTACTCGCCGCCGATGCTCAGCGTCTGCGGCACCAGCAGGTCGAACTGGTTGGAGTACTTGCCGTCCAGCACCATCATCTCGGCACGGTTCGGGTTGATCTGGCCGGTCACCGTGCCGGTCTGGTTCTTGGTGACGTCGCCGTAGAAGCGCAGCTGCGTGGAGCCAAAGTCGTAGCGGCCGGAATGGGCGATCGACCATGCATCGCGGTCGAGCTCGAAGCCGCCGTGGTCGCGGCTGGACGTTTCCAGGTCCAGGATCACGTCGTTGCTGGCGTTCGGCGTCCAGGCCATGCGGCCGCTCAGGAACTGGTTCTGCAGATTGGGCATCGCCGGTTGCGAGATGCCGTTGGCCGCCGGCGGATTCAGGCTCGGATCGTCGGCCGCCCGACGGTCCATCGCACCGGTGAGGCGCACGCCCAGCGTGTCGGCGATCAGCGGACCGGAGACGGTGGCGTTGACGGCCCAAGTGTCGCCGGCCAGGGAGTTCTCCTGGAAGATGCCGTCGGCACGCGCCGATCCGCGCCAGCTCTGGCCCACCTTCTTGGTGATGATGTTGACCACGCCGCCGATGGCGTCGGAGCCGTACAGCGACGACATCGGACCGCGCACCACCTCGATGCGCTCGATCTCCTCCGGCGGGATCCAGCCGAAGTCGTAGTCGTTGCCGCGGAACACCGCGGACGTCGAGTTCACGCGGCGTCCATCGATGAGGATCAGCGTGTAGGCGCTGCCCAGGCCGCGCAGTTGCACGCCCGGCACCATGTTGCCACTGCGGTTCAGCGTGACGCCGGGCACCGTGCCCAGCAGTTCATTCAGTTCCTGCACGGGCCGCCGCTCGATGTCTTCGCGGGTCAGCACGGAGATGCTGGCCGGCGCGTCCTCGAAGGCCTTTGCGGTGGCGGAGCCGGTGACGACGACGGCCGGCAGTTCCTGTTGCGCTGCGGCGGCGATGGGAAGTGCGGCGGCGACCGCCAGCACGATTTTGCGAGATCTCATTGGATTGGTTCAGGTCAAGTAGGTTACAGATGCGAATGACTATCATTTACACTTCGGAAGCGAGTATCCCTGCCCCAACCAAATCAAGGGTTTGTGAAAACGCCAGAAATCTTTGCGCA
>Ga0307505_10002036_pt1 | contig 14855 bp, 16 predicted proteins | sample 23_S_MG_FD_202183 | JGI IMG/M metagenome (GOLD analysis project Ga0307505, IMG submission 202183) | Soil microbial communities from Populus trichocarpa stands in riparian zone in the Pacific Northwest, United States - 23_S | ecosystem: Environmental > Terrestrial > Soil > Riparian zone > Trees...
CTGCGCAATCCCTCGCTCATCCGCCGCCCGTTGATCGAGCATGGGGATGGATCGGTAACGGTCGGATTTTCGGAAAAAGTCCGGGGCCTGCTCAAGCCCTGACAAGGGGCCTTGTCATGCAGGTGGGGCCGCCTTCGCCCTTGCGGCAAATGTCGTAGCCTTTGATCACTTCGACATTCACCCCGGCGGCGCGCATGCGCCTTTCGGTTTCGGGATTTCCTTCTACCATCATGGCGTGGCGGGGACCAAGGGCCAGGACATTGCAGCCCATGGTTTCAAACTCGTCGTCGGGCACCTGAACGAAGCCGATGTTGCGTGATTCCAGAAATTCCACCAGCCGCGCCGCCATGAGCGGCAGATAGACCACGGCCAGATCCGCATCGAGCGGGCTGAGGCATGACATGAGATGGAAAACGTCGGACCTGCCCTTGTAGTGGGGCATGTCGAAGGCAAGGATTTCCACATCGGGGCCGGCGAGCTTTGAAAGCTGGCGGATGCCTTCCCGGTTGGTGCGGTAGCCGACGCCGGCAAGCAAGGTGTTGCGGTCGATCCAGACGAGATCGCCGCCCTCCAGTTGGCCGGGTGCTGTGATTTCGCCAATGACGGGAATGCCCAAGGACTCGAGATAGGCACCATTGACCTGGGGCTCGAGCCGGCGGGCGGGCTTGCCCATATGCGGGCGCACAAGGCCCCGTGGTGTGATCACCAGCGCATCGTGGGTATAGAGGGAATCGAGCGTCAGGCCATCGCCGTCGGGCAGCCGGATGACCTCCGCGCCGGTCTTGCCGAGGATGGCTTCAACCTCGATGAACTCCTGGTTAGCCGTGGCTAGATCGGGCCGTGAATGGTAGTTGAGCTTTTGCCATTCGGCGTCGATCCTGGCCTCGCTGTGAAAGGCCACGGCGGGGGTGCGCAGCGCCACCTTCCTGAGGGCGCCCCAGTTGTTGAAACTGCCGAAATCATAGGTCATTTGCGCTTGATCCTGAAGGTGAACACGTCGCCCTGTTTTGAATTTGTGAGAAGGACATGGCCCTGCTCGGTGCAGAAGTGCGGCATGTCTATGGCGGACACGGGGTCACTGGCAAGGACCTTCAGCACATGGCCGGAGGGCATGGATTCCAGGCGCTTGCGGGCTTTCAGCACTGGCAGGGGGCAAAGAAGCCCCGTAAGGTCCAGAAACTCTTCAAATTCAGCGTAAGACATGGCACTTGTATAGGCCAAAATCACAGGAATGGGAGCCACCCTTGCCGCAACTTTTGTCAAAAGCGCCCTTCGTTGGCCGGACCAAAAAACTGCTTCTCAGCGGGGACCGCGATGCGGGGCTGGAAAAGGCGGAAGTGGGCAGGCTTGAACTGCTGTTCTCAGGCATCAAGGGTGACATGCACGCGGGGCTCACGCGAAAGTCCGATGTCCGCACGATCAAGCAATATGCAAGGGATACGGACATCCGCAATGTCAGGCAACTCACTCTCGTATCCGAGGAGGAACTTGCGGACATTGCCGGTCTCATGGGCATCCCCGAAATGAAAGCGGAATGGCTGGGGGCAAATGTGGTGACCTCGGGCATTCCCGATCTGACGCTGCTGACGCCTTCCACCCGTTTGCAATTTCCATCGGGCGCCACCATCGTCGTTGACATGGAAAACTTCCCCTGCCGCCAGGTGGCCGATGTGGTGGCGCAGCATTATCCGGAACCGAAGGCGGGGCTGGTGGCTTCCGCCATGCACAAGCGCGGCGTCACGGCCTGGGTTGAACGCGAGGGCGTCATAAAAGGCGGTGACGATATCATCGTGTGGGTGCCGCCGCAGCGGATTTATGCCCACATGGGACCATGAAAATCATTGGCGCCATCATCGCGGGCGGAAGGTCGAGCCGCATGGGAGGCCGCGAGAAGGCCTTTCTTGAACTGGCTTCCAAGCCTGTCATTTTGCACGTGATCGAGCAGTTTGAGCCGCAGGTCGACCAGCTTGTGATCAATGCCAATGGCGATGCCGGAAGGTTTTCAGCGTTTGGCCTGGAAGTCATACCGGATGTCTTGACGTCCTTGACGACTCCGCTGGCGGGTTTGCATGCGGCGCTAAAGCTTGCGAAGAATATCAAGGCGGAGATACTGGTGACGGTTCCTTCCGACACGCCATTCCTGCCATTCAATCTCGTTGCAAAGCTCCTGGAGAAAGCCGTGGTCAGAGGTGCGGCCATTGCAGCTTCCGGGGATCAGGAGCACTACCTCATCGGGGCGTGGAAAGGGGAGCTGCTGGACGATCTTGAGAGCGCCATAGCCAGAGATGGTTTGTTTCGGGTTAAGGACTGGGCCCGCCGGGCAGCGGCGCAGAGCGTGGTATGGCCGGTTGAGCCTTATGATCCGTTTTTCAATCTGAATGCGCCGGAAGACCTTCGTATTGCCGAACAGATCCTGGGTGCGGCATGAAACAAAAAATCATCGGGGTTGCCGGGTTCAAGAATGCCGGCAAAACCACGCTGGTTGAAAAACTGGTGATTGATCTCACGGGCCGTGGGCTTAGCATCTCGACCGTCAAGCATGCGCACCATTCCTTTGACATCGATCATGAGGGCCGCGACAGTTTCCGCCACCGCAAGGCGGGGGCCACAGAAGTGGCGGTCGTTTCCAGCGGGCGCTGGGCGCTTATCCACGAATTGCGCAACGAAGCGGAACCCAGCCTTGATGACATCCTGCGAAAACTGGAACCTTGCGATCTTGTCATCGTCGAGGGCTACAAGCGCGACGGCCACGACAAGATCGAAGTCCGCAACCTGGCGCTGGATCACCCCCATCTCGCGGGCGGCGATCCGACCATCATTGCCATCGCGGCCACATCGGCCATTGCCGGGGCTCCGGTGCCGGTCTTTGACCGGGACGACGTGAGGGCGCTGAGTTCCTTCATTATCAGCCACATGGGGCTTGCGAAGAGCTAGGGTGTCATCAATTTTGTTTGAATCGAACCTCCTTTGTTTTCCTTCTCCCCCAAGGGGCGAGGAAAAGAAGAGGCTGTCGCCGCACCTAAAGATGTTTACGCTTTAGCCCCGGTGTCGGATTCCGCCCTGCCCCCGTCGCTCCACTTCACGTCTGTTGAATTTCTCTCACTAATGTAAGCAAAATCGAGTTTCCAGGTCCAAAGGAATTTCCATGAAAACGCAGGCGCGGGTGGTTGTAATCGGTGGCGGCGTGGTTGGCGTTTCGACGCTGTATCACCTTGCCAAGAAGGGCTGGAGCGATGTTGTCCTGGTCGAGCGCAAGGAGCTCACCTCCGGCTCCACCTGGCATGCGGCGGGTCTGCTGCCCCTGTTCAACCTGTCCTATTCGGTGGGCCAGATCCACAAGTATTCGGTGAAGCTCTATGGCGAACTTGAAGCGGAAACTGGCCAGCATGTGGGCTTCAGGAAAGTGTCCAACATCCGCGTGGCGCGCACCAAGGACCGCTGGGACGAGTTCATGTATTACGCGGGCATCGCGGAGACCCTTGGCGTGAAGGTCAACAAGCTCACGCCGCAGCAGTTGAAGGAGCTTTGGCCTTTGTGCGAGATTGATGGCGTCCTCGGCGCCATCCAGCATCCCGACGACGGCTATATCCAGCCTGCGGATCTCACCCAGGCCCTGGCCAAGGGGGCGCGCAGCCGGGGCGCGGAGATTTACCGCAACACCACGGTGACGGCCATTGAGCAGCTTGCCTCGGGCGAATGGCTGGTGAAGACCGACAAGGGTGACATTACCTGCGAGCATGTCGTCTCCTGCTCGGGCAATTTCGCGCGCAAGACGGGGGCCATGGTGGGGCTTGATATTCCGGTCATTCCGGTTGAGCACCAGTATATCGTCACCGAACCCTCGCCGCTGATCAGGGAGCGCCAGGCCCAGGGCCTGCCGGAAATGGGCGTGCTGCGTGAGTCGGATTCATCCTGGTATCTGCGCGAAGAGAACGGCGGCTTTGTTCTCGGCATTTACGAGAAGGGCGCGCCGTGCTGCTATGTGGACGGGCCTTCCGACCAGAGCGAGTATGAACTGTTCCAGGGCGAGCTTGATCGCCTGGAGCCTTATATTGAAACCTGCATCACGCGGGTTCCGGCCTTCGGCGAACTGGGCATCAAGAAAATCTACAACGGCGCCATCGCTTACACGCCGGACGGTTCACCGATCATCGGCCCGGCCTGGGACCGGAAGAATTTCTGGCTGAACGAGGGCCATTCCTTTGGGGTGACGGCAGCGGGCGGTGCGGGCTGGCAACTGGCGGAATGGATCGTGGATGGCGAGCCCACCATTGACATGATGGGCGTCGATCCGCGGCGCTTCGGCCCCTATGCGACAAAGGGCTATCTCAAGGAGAAGAACGAAGAAGCTTACGCCAATGTCTTCACTATGCATTACCCGGAAGAGGAGCGCGCCGCGGCGCGGCCTTTGAAGCGCACGCCGTGCTATGACCGGATGAAGGATCTGGGCGCGGTGTTCGGTTCGGTTTACGGCTGGGAGCGGCCGGGCTGGTTTGCGCCCAAGGGTTATTCGCTTTCGGAAAAGGATCTGGACCGGCCCAATGTGCTGCTCAACCACAATCACGCGGCACCCACGGACGATGGGCGCATTGTCGAGAAATGGTCGTTCCGCCGTTCCAACGCATTCCGCTTTGTCGGCGAAGAGTGCCGCAATGTGATGGAGAATGTGGCTGTTCAGGACATGTCGGCCTTTGCCAAGATGGAAGTGTCGGGTCCGGGGGCGCGGGAGTGGCTGGATTCAATTCTTGCCAACCGCATTCCCAAGAAGATGGGGCGCATTGCGCTGTGCCATCTCCTGACCAAGCTCGGCGGGGTCCGGGCCGAGTTCACGGTTTATGAGTGGGCGCCGGGCCGCTTCTATCTCGTCTCCGCGGGTGCCTTCGAGCGACACGATCATGACACGCTCTACAAGCTGCTGCCCAAGGACGGGTCGGTAAAGCTCAACCCGATCACGACGCGGCTGGGCGTGCTGGTGCTGGCCGGCCCCAACGCGCGCAAGGTTTTGCAGAAGCTGACGGCAACGGATCTTTCAAACGAGGCTTTCCCCTGGCTTTCCGGCCAATCCATTTCCGTGGGCCACACAAGCTGCCATGCGTTGCGCGTCAACTTTGTGGGCGAACTGGGATTTGAATTCCACCACCCTATCGAGCAACAGGTTGCGTTGTTTGATTTGCTGATGGAAGCGGGCCGCGAATTCGGCATCAGGCCTTACGGCATCAAGGCCATGTCGTCGTTATCAATCGAAAAGAGCTACCGCCTGGTGCCGCGTGAACTTTCCATCGAGTATTCGGCTTACGAGTCGGGGCTTGACCGTTTCGTGCATCCCAACAAGGGGCAGTTCCTTGGCCGGGATGCGCTGGTCGCCGGCCGCGAGAAGGGGCTGAACTGGAATTTTGTCACCATGGAAGTTCATGGTGTCACTGATTCCGATTCGGATACGCGGGGCTCGGAACCCATCTATTCCAAGGGCAAGCTGGTGGGCCGTGCCACCAACGGCGGCTATGGCTGGCGGGTGAACAAGTCGCTGGCGCTTGGCATGGTGCGTCCTGAGTTTGCAACTCTGGATACTGAACTGGAAATCAAAATCCTCGATAAAATGTTCAAGGCTAGCGTTATCGCAGAAAGTCCTTATGATGCGGACAATCTGAAGTTGCGCGCCTGATTCTCAAAGCCGCAATTTTGTGTTCGAGGTGTGCGGTCTGACGTTGGCTAGAGTTGAACGGCGGCGAGGGCAATATTGGGGACATCTGAACAAAGTTACGGCACGGGCGTATTCTTTGTGTTTCTTGCCACGCTGGGATGGAGTCTGTCGGGCCTTTTTGTCCGGTTAATGCCAGATCTCGATGGCTGGCAGATCAACTGCTGGCGCGGCTACTGGATGGCCGTTGCCCTCATGATTTATCTCGTCGCCGTGTATGGCCGCGGGGCCTACCGGAAGTTTTTGGACATACCAAGGGTGGCCCTGTTCGCATCGGCGCTTTTCTTTGCCTTGGGCTCAACGCTTTATGTGTCGTCCCTGACGATGGTCAGCACCGCCACCGTCTCGGTAATTGGGGCCACTTCGCCGCTGTTTGCAGGCCTCCTCAGCCCGTGGGTTACCGGCGAAAAACCCGGCTTTGAGGCATGGATTGCGGCGGGGCTGGCGCTTTTTGGCGTCGGTGTTATCGCCTGGGACGGGCTTGAAGCCGGAAGATCGCTGGGATTGCTTCTCGCCCTCTGTGTTCCCATGGCCTTTGCCGGGCAAACCCTGGCGCTGCGCAGGTACCGGAATGTGGACATGGTTCCGTCGATTTGCCTTGGCGGCATCATGTCGTTTTTCATTGCGGGATTTCTGGGATTTACGGCGGGGCATGCGGGCGGCGGTTTCGATGTAGGCTTCAAGGAGGTTCTCCTGCTGGCGGTCATGGCCACGCTTCAACTTGCCATTCCGCTGGTTTTCTACATCAAGGGGGCCCACTCGGTTCCGGCGGTGACGCTCACGCTCATCGCCATGCTGGACGCGGTCATAAACCCCCTCTGGCCATGGATCTTCGTGGGCGAACATCCAAGCGATGCCGCCTTCATCGGGGGCGCCATTATCGTGGGGGCCGTCCTGATCAGTGTTTTCGGACGCAGGTTCCTCAATGCACGGGCCGCTGAAGCAGAGCAGAAAATCGCCGAAGAAGCCGCTTGATCGCATCTCGCGGCTTGGCCATAGTCCCGCGCGCTTCGCAAATCGGGGAATGTTCTTTGTCACGCAGAACTGCAACGCTGGTGGGCTTCACGGCCGTTCTGATGTGGGCTTTCCTGGCATTGTTAACCTCCGCCTCCGGCCGCGTTCCGCCTTTTCAACTCGCGGCCATGAGTTTTTTTATCGGCGGGCTTATGGGCGCTGCGACGTGGGTGTTCCGACCCGGCGTATTGCCCATGCTCATGCAGCAGGACCCTCGGCTCTGGGTCTTGGGCATTGCCAGCCTGTTTGGCTACCACTTCATCTACTTCACCGCGATCCGAAACGCACCACCGGTCGAGGTCAGTCTTATCGCCTATCTCTGGCCGCTTTTCCTGGTGGTTTTTTCGGCCTTTTTGCCGGGTGAAAAATTACGCGTGCACCACATTATGGGCGTTGCACTGGGGCTTATGGGAGCGGTGCTTGTGATCACCCGGGGACAGGGCGTGGGCCTGAGCGAAGGCCTCAAGCTGGGCCATGTGCTGGCTCTTCCCTGTGCCGTTATCTGGGCGGGCTATTCGGTCCTGGCGCGGCGCTTCGGCCATGTGCCGACCGATGTGGTTACAGGATTTTGCCTTGCCGCGGCCCTGTTGTCATTGGGCTCACACCTCCTGTTTGAGCAAACCGCATGGCCGCGGAATTCCGTGGAATGGCTGGCGGTCGCCGGGCTTGGCCTCCTGCCCCTGGGGGCGGCATTTTACACCTGGGACTTCGGCCTGAAGCACGGGGACATCATGGTACTCGGCGCTTCGTCCTATGCCGCGCCCCTGCTTTCAACCCTTGTCCTGCTGGTCTTCGGCTATGCGGAGTTTCACTGGTCGATTGCCCTGGCGTGCGCGCTCATAACCGCCGGCGCGGTGCTCGCCGCCAAGGAGATGATCTTCAGCAAGAGCTGAGCGGCACTCAGAAATTATTCTTGCGGGTCCTGAGTTCGGCAAACACTTCGGCGTCCGTGGCGGTTTCGAGTTTCAGGTTCTTCCGGATCTCGGGGCTGTCACAGCGCATGAAGGGATTGGTCTTCAATTCATCGCCGATGGTCGAAGGGCAAGTCATCTCGCCCCTGGCGCGCTGGGCCGCAACGACGGTGGCGCGCTGCTGCAAGTCGCGGTTTTCCGGTTCGACGGACAGGGCGAAGCGGCAATTGGCTTCGGTATATTCATGGCCGCAATAGACCGCGGTGGCGGGCGGAAGCGGGCGGAACTGATTAACGGAATGCCACATCTCCGCCATGCTGCCTTCGTTGACGCGGCCGCAGCCCATGGCGAAAACCGTGTCACCGGCGAAGAGCGAAAATTCCGCCGGGATATGGAAAGCGATGTGGCCCCTGGTGTGGCCCGGGCAATCAAAGACTTTCACCTCCCGCCCGGCCCAGGTGAAGGTGTCGCCGCCCTTGACGGTGGTATCGATGCCCGGAATCTTTTCAGCCTCGTTCTTCGGCCCGATGATCTTGCAGCCAAAAAGCTCCTTCAGCCGCAGGTTTCCGGCGACATGATCTTCGTGGTAGTGGGTGGTGAATATATGGGTAAGCTGGCGGCCAAATTTCCTGAGCTCGGCCTCCACCGCCTCGGCATCGGGCGCGTCGATCGAGGCGGTGGCCCCGGTCTTGGAATCATGGATTATCACGCCGTAGTTGTCGGAGCGGCAGATGAATTGGCGCATATCGAGATGGGACATATGATTTGCTAACCCTGTTTTTCTTCGTTGATGACCCATTCGGCGTTAAACGCTAAAACCCGCCGTCATGGATGTTGTTGATCTGCGTGAATTCTACGCGAGTCCTTTGGGAAATGCTACACGCCGCCTGCTCTCCGCCAAGCTGCGGCCCAGGCTGGGTTCGCTGAGCGAGGCCTGTGTCATGGGCATGGGTTTTGCCACGCCCTATCTTGACGATCTGCCGTCCGAAACCAAACGCACCCTTGCCTTCATGATGGCGCGCCAGGGGGTCATTCACTGGCCGGGGGAAGGTGCCGTGCAATCCGCCCTGGTCGATGAATTCGACCTGCCGCTGCTTGAGAGCACGGTGGATCTCGCCCTGGTGGTTCATGGCCTGGAACTGACGGACAGCCCGATCGAAATGCTCCAGGAAGTCTGGCGGGTGATGGCGCCGCAGGGCCGGCTGGTCCTGGTAGTGCCAAACCGCCGGGGCCTGTGGGCCGCCTTTGACTCGTCGCCCTTCGGCTATGGCCAGCCGTTTTCGCGCACCCAGCTTTCGGGCCTTCTCAAGGAGGCGCAGTTTTCTGCGGTTTCCTGGTCCCATGCGCTGCAAATGCCGCCGACAAGGAGGGGCTTTGTCCTCTCGGGGGCCAGCGCCATCGAACGGGTGGGCGACTGGATTACCTCGCGGTTCTCGGGCGTCATCATCGTCGAGGCGGTGAAGCAGGTTTACGCATTTTCCTCGGGCAAGAGGGTGAGGCGCCTGATGCCGCGGTTCAAGCCGGCCCTCCTGCCGTCCCCCGCGCGCTTCGACGGCGGCCCATAACGGGGAAGCCTTTGCTTTTGTGACGGCTCCCAGTATGAAGGTCCAATCCTGTTGGAGCGGCGCCAGTAGGGCTGCCGGAGTACGATAGAGATTGAAGACCATGAGTGAACCAGCTGGATCAGACATTGAACTTGACGATATCCGCCGCGAAATGGATGCCATCGACGATGGCCTCCTGAGCCTGCTCGAGCGGCGCTTTGCCGCCACCGCGCATGTGCGGGCCATCAAGTCCAGGAATGGCGGCCTCGGCGGCTCGGCCTTCCGGCCGGCGCGGGAGGCGGCCATCCTGCGCCGGCTTCTGTCACGGCCGGACAGCCTCGTGCCGCCGGAACTTCTCGTGCGTCTTTGGCGAAACATCCTGGCGCGCTCGGCCCAAAACCAGGCGGAGATCACGGTTCACATCAGTAAGAAGCTTAATGCCTCAATGGGCCTGCGGCTGCGCATCAGGGATTATTTCGGCACGCTTCCGGTGGAAGAATACCGCGACGAGGCCCAAGCCCTGATGCAGGTCAACGCGAGCCCGGGAGACATCTGCATCGTTGAAACCGAGTCCCCCTGGGTTGAGGCCTTTGTCAAGGGCAAGGCCGGCCAGGCAAGGGTGATTGCGTGCCTGCCGTTCCTGCGAGAAGAGACAGTTCCAAAACTCCTGGTGTTCGGGCACTCGCCGTCGGAGCCTACGGGAGATGACGAAACCCTGCTGGTCAGCGACGGCAAACTGCCACGGGATTTTTCGCCGGCGCCGCTCTGGCAGATCAAGCTGGGGCAGCACCGGGTGTCCTGCCTGCCGGGTTTTCTCTCAGACCATGAGAGTCCGCTCGTGGGCCTCAACCGTTCCAACGCGCTTCTCGGCCTGAAAGTGGCTGGACGCTATCCTTCGCCATTCGAGATCAAATCATGAGTCTGAAGCCGGAAGCCATTCAGCCGCGTCCCAAGGCGGGCATCCTTGATATTTCGCCCTATGTGCCGGGCAAGAGTGCTGCCAGGGGTGCGAAGATTTATAAGCTTTCCTCCAACGAGTCGCCGTTCGGCGCCTCGCCGCAGGCGGTGGCGGCCTATGCCTCAAAGAGCAACCTGCTGGCGCTTTATCCCGACGGTTCCGCCACGGAATTGCGCCAGGCGATTGCCGCACGCTACGGATTGAATGCGGCCTCCATCGTGTGCGGCGCGGGCTCGGACGAATTGCTGCAGCTCCTGGCGCATGGCTATCTGGCGCCCGGCGACGAGGCGGTTTACTCGCAGTATGGATTTCTGGTTTATCCCATTGCCATCGCCTCCAATGGGGCCAAGGCTGTCGTTGCGCCGGAAGTCAATCACACCACGAGTGTCGATGAGATGCTGAAATGCGTGACGCCGCGGACCAAGATGGTGTTTCTCGCCAATCCCAACAATCCCACCGGCACCTACCTCCCCTTCGACGAGGTGAAACGCCTGCATGCGGGATTGCCGAAGACCACCCTGCTGGTGCTCGATGCGGCCTATGCGGAATATGTCAGGCGCAACGATTACGAATCCGGCCTTGAACTCGTGGCAACCGCCGACAACGTGGTGATGACGCGCACCTTTTCGAAAATCCATGGCCTGGCGGGCTTGCGGCTGGGCTGGGCCTATTGCCCGGCCCATGTGGCTGACGTGCTGAACCGCATTCGCGGGCCGTTCAATGTGAGCGCGGCGGCGATGGCGGCGGGTGTTGCCGCCATTGGCGACCAGAGGTTTGTTGAAACCGCTATCGCGCATAATGAAAAGTGGCTCGGCCTGCTCACCGGGCAATTGCAGGGGCTGGGCTTGAAAGTCACGCCGAGCGTGGGAAATTTTCTGCTCATTCATTTTGCCTCCAGCGGAAAGAAAACGGTCGTGATGGCCGATGCCTATCTGAATGAACACGGAATCATCATGCGGAGGATGGAGGCCTATGGCCTGCCGCACTGCCTGCGCATGACCATCGGCGATGAAGAGGCCAACCGCGCGGTTGTTTCAGCGCTCACGGATTTCCTGAAATGAGCGTGCAGTTTGAAAGGGTGGCGCTGATCGGCCTCGGCCTCATCGGCTCGTCGCTGGCCCAGGTCATGCGGCGCGAAAAAATCGCCAGTCACATCACCGGCTATGCAAAGAGCGAGGCGACGCGGAAGGCCGCCGTGCAGCTCGGCCTGGTTGACAGCATCCATTCCACCGCGGCTTCGGCGGTAAAAGATGCCGATCTGATTATCCTGTGCGTTCCGGTTGGCGCCTGCGGGGCGATTGCACAGGACATAGGTGCGGCGCTGAAGCCCGGCAGCATTGTGACGGATGTGGGTTCGGTCAAAGCCGCGGTGGTGCGCGATGTGGCGCCGCATTTGCCGGCGGGGGTTCATTTCGTGCCCGGCCATCCCATTGCCGGCACGGAGCAATCGGGCCCGGCTTCCGGTTTTGCCGATCTGTTCCTCAAGCGCTGGTGCATTCTCACGCCGCTTCCCGAAACGGATGCCTATGCGGTTGCGCGGCTTGAAAAATTCTGGCGCTCCTGTGGCTCCGAAGTGGACCTGATGACGCCGGAGCACCACGATCTTGTGCTGGCGATTACCAGCCATCTGCCGCACCTCATTGCCTACAACACGGTGGCCACCGCGGCCGACCTGGAGGAGGTGACCGATTCGGAAGTGATCAAGTATTCCGCCGGCGGCTTCCGCGATTTCACCCGCATCGCCTCGTCCGACCCCACCATGTGGCGCGACGTGTTCCTGAACAACCGCGAGGCGGTGCTGGAAATGCTGGGCAGGTTTTCGGAGGATCTCTCTGCGTTGCAGCGGGCCATCCGCTGGGGCGACGGGGAAACGCTTTTCAATCTTTTTTCGCGGGCCCGCGAAGTGCGCCGGAACATTATCGCCGCTGGCCAGGAAACGGCGGCGCCGGATTTCGGGCGCGATCCCAAGCACCGCTAGTAGAGCGGCGTGAGGTCAGCCAGCTTGATCAGTCCCCAATAGAGCGCGCCATCTTTCGCAACGAAATCCGCCTTTGTGGTGTTCGTTGCGGGATCCCTGCCCGTAAGCGAGACCAGATTTTTTATTGTCGTGCTGTCCTGTTCATTCAGGGCGAAAATGGGCTCAACAAATTGCATCACGCCGTCGATGTCGTTGGTCTGGCTGGAGAGCTTGCCCGCCAGCCGGTGCTGGGGATCGAGAAAAACATTGCCGGTTGCCGCGAATTCAACCGGGCCTTTGGAAATCCTGAGCATGCTTATGTCGAGGGAGTGTCCGGCCAGGCGACGTTGCGCAAGGAGTGAAGCGCTGGTCTGGCCGACGAGTTCGGCGCTTGAGACGGTGATGGGCGGATTGTCCGGCTGGATCACCGTGAGCTCTTTGGTGTCGGCGGCGAGATCCAGCCTGCCGTTTATTTTTCTGGCGAAGAGTTTCAGTTGGTCCGCCGTAAACAGGTCCTTGGCGTTTACGCCGGCTGCCTCCAGGCTTGCATCCCAGTCTCTGTCGAGACCAACCTTCACGGATATCAGGGCCCGGTCATGGATAACTGTGGTTCGGTCAATTGACGTGGGGCCGTCGACGAGCACAATGACATGGAGCGGGTTGTAGGCCTGGGCAATGGCCAGGATTTTTGTTGTCTGGACAGCATAGTTTTCGTTGCCGTGGATGAACTGCAGCCTTGCCGTTTCACACTGGAATTCGAAGCGGAAGGGAAAGCCGCCCCAGGCTTCGCGGGCGCAGGCGAGCTCCAGGCCCCGGCCTGCGAATTCCAGGCGCTTTGCCTGTATAAGCTCCCTGGCGCCCGAAAAGGCGATGAACCAGTAGGCGCACCATATGAAGCTCAAGAGAAGCATTCCGGCGAGCGGATAGAACATGTACCATGGGCGTTTTGCCTTAGAAGCCATATGATCTGATAATTCTCCTGGATTGAACTGAAGCGGAACGAGCATGCAACAGCGCTGGATATTTGGCTATGGCTCCCTGATGTGGCGGCCGGGATTTGAGTTTGAATCGCAGGCCCATGGCCGCATCCGCGGCTTTCACCGCAGCCTTTGCGTCTATTCGCTGCACCACCGCGGCACCGAGGCCCTGCCCGGCCTGGTGCTTGGCCTTGACCGCGGCGGCTCGTGCGTGGGCGTGGCGTTCCAGATCGCGCCGGCAAAGTGGGAGGCAACGCTGGCTTACCTGCGCGAGCGCGAACAGGTGAGCCAGGTCTATCTGGAAGTGAGCCAATCGGTTGAACTTCTGGGAGGCGCTGAAAAAGTCGAGGCGGTGGCTTTTGTCGTTGACCGGGCGCACCCCCAGTATGCGGGCAAGCTCACGCATGCGGAGCTTTTGAAACACGTCATGCAGGGCGAGGGGAACATGGGCCACTGCCGGGACTATGTCATGAACACCCTGGTGCATCTCCGCCAGATGAACATTCACGACAAGACGCTTGAAGCCATCGGCGCCGAACTGCACCTTCTAGGCGGCTAGGCTCACGGATTGACGGGCTTCGCCAAAAGCGGCCATGAGGTCATTCAGTATGGCTTCGGCGGCACAATTGTCGCGGGCCAGAAGGTGAACGTGAATCTCATCGGCGTCCACCCCGGCCAATTCAGACGAGGTGCCGTCCCAGAAGGGCGAAAAGCGGCCCATGGCGGTCACGGTCCGCAGGTGGCCGATGCGCCTAACAGCCACATAAATGGCGCCGGGAAGCGGCGGACAGGCATTGGCCGCATAGACGGAGTGGATGTATTTCTTGCCCGAAGCGCCCCGCCAATACCAAAAACGCTCGTTGTCATTGGAGCCCAGCGGGAAGTTTATGGAGATGGGTGAACCGTGAATCAGCATAGGAACAAATATAGAACAAAATTGAACTAAAGGCAAGCCCTATTTAGCTGCATTTCGAAAAACCGCAGGAGAGGCAGGTGGCGCAACCCTCCTGGAAGACCAGCGCAAGTTCGCCGCAGCGCGGGCAGGAGGCCCTTTTGGTGCCTGGCGTGGCCACGAATTCAGGCTTCTGCCGGGGCTCGAGGAAGCCGATTTCAACCATGTGCTTTTCGATGACCCCGCCGATGGCCGCCAGCAGGCTCGGTACATAGTGGCCTTCCATCCACTGCCCGCCGCGCGGATCGAACACCGCCTTCAGCTCCTCCACCACAAAGGAGACATCGCCGCCGCGGCGGAAGACGGCGGAAATCATCCGGGTGAGCGCCACGGTCCAGGCGAAGTGCTCCATGTTTTTTGAATTGATGAAGATCTCGAAGGGGCGGCGCTTTCCGTCCTTCACGATGTCATTCATCGTGATGTAGATGGCGTGATCGGTTTCGGGCCACTTCAACTTATAGGTGATGCCGTTGAGCGCTGCGTCGCGCTCCATGACGGTCACGTCCTCGCTCACCGAGGCCGTCGACAGCACGGAGCCGGTCACGTCATTGGGGCGGAAGGTGGTGCAGCCCTTGAGCCCCAGGTCATAGGCCTCGCTGTAGACATCCTTGAAGGTTTCGAAATCGCAGTCCTCGGGCACATTGATGGTTTTCGATATGGAGCTGTCGATATGTTTCTGAACCGCGGCCTGCATGACGAGGTGTTCGTGGGGGCTGAGAGCATCGGCGGTGACGAAAGCCGGGGGCAGGGCCACGTCGGCGCCCTTGAGATGCCACCAGAGCCGCGCGGCATAGTCATCGACGCGCAGTGTCATGCGGCTGTTGTCGGCAAGCCTGACCTTGCG
>Ga0307505_10002037_pt1 | contig 14854 bp, 11 predicted proteins | sample 23_S_MG_FD_202183 | JGI IMG/M metagenome (GOLD analysis project Ga0307505, IMG submission 202183) | Soil microbial communities from Populus trichocarpa stands in riparian zone in the Pacific Northwest, United States - 23_S | ecosystem: Environmental > Terrestrial > Soil > Riparian zone > Trees...
ATTTTCGTTCTCGCGATGAATCACTCAAACTCGCGATGAGCACACACCGAGAGCCTTCTCCCCTCCGCAGAGGGGAGAAGGTGCCGAAGGCGGATGAGGGGTCTCCCTCGTGGCAGGTACGCAGCCTCCTGTTTCTTTCTCTCAGGCGCGCCGCGCGCGTCGTGGGTCGGCTCGGGATGACAAGCCAATGTTCCGTTGGGGTTGTCGATGCAGCTTCCGTCGATGCCCGTCGAGACGACCCGTCAACATATTGACCGAGTGCCCAACGTCCGTTACAGTGTCTTTCAACGGAAACGACGCGCAAAGAGGATTTGCCGCGTGGGAGCCACGCGGTTTTCGTCGTCGCGTGACTGCTCCGTTGATCAACGGATTCTCTGGCCAACGCACAGGTCAGTGATGGGCGGGAGGGGAAGATGGGTCATTGTCTGCATTGCGGCGCTTCGTTTCCGCGGACGCGGAAAACCAGGAAGTACTGCACCAACCGATGCAAGACCAACGCGTGTCTCGAGAAGAAACCGCGACTGCGCGCGGCCGACATCGAGGCGCTCCAGGAAGTGCTGAGCTCGGAGTTCCCGTCGCTCGAAGCCATGCGCGAGAGGTTGCGCACCATCCTGGCCCCGGAGCTACCGGCCATCCCGCTCGTCGACGGCAGGGCTGCCGTTCCCCGCATGGACTGACGCGTCCTGGTAGTTGCGAGCGGCGGGTGGCGAGAGGGTTCTCACAAAACAAAAAGGGCGCCGTTTGACGGGCGCCCTTCGGGGTGGGTGTTACCGCATAGCTTCAGCTTGCGCGTTGGCTACGAGGAAACCCCCTTAGGTTGATTAGAACAATCCATGCGAATTTCGTTACCTCCTCCCCTGAATTTCCGGCGGACCCGCTCCCAGCGTCATGTCACGTGCCATGACCCACCTCGCCTTCGTCGCGGACCGGATCGACCGCCCCTACTCGCCCTGTGGTGGAAGGGAGGGACGGGATCTGGATGTCTTGGTAAAGAGCATGAGGCCAACTGCCCCACTCAAACGTACAGATAGAGAAACGTCACCGACCGCCGTTTATTGCAGCCTCCGCGCCCCCATCCGGTTTGATGCATGGTTAATATGATACGTTTTTCGAGCTTAATCGCAATCGAAAATTCGCAACACTTTCCTGCCTGCCATTCTAGGCCGGACGCACAAATCCCTGTGCTACACTTTCTGACCCCCGGAGCCACTCTTTCATGAAATGTCTCTTGCTCATCGCGAGCGTATTCGTGCTCGCAGCCGCCGATCTCGGCGCGGCCACCGTCAACGGAAAAGTGATGTTTCTCAACAAGCGTGGGCAGCGCCCGGTGGTGAATGAGACCCTGGTCTGGCTGGACTCCCTCGGCAGAGCCCCGAAGAAGCCGGCCGCGACGTTCACCATGACCACCCGGAGCAAGACGTTCCTGCCCCATGTGATTGCCGTCCCGGCGGGCTCGACCGTCAGCTTTCCCAACGAAGATCCCATCGCTCATAACCTCTTCTCCCTCACGCCCGGAAACACCTTTGATCTCGGACTGTACCGGCGCGGCGCCGGAAAGGCGCACAAGTTCGTGGCACCCGGCGCCGTGAACGTGTACTGCAACGTCCATCCGAACATGTCCGCCGTCGTACACGTGATGAGCACGCCCTACTACGGCTTCAGCGATGCCGAGGGGAACTACTCGTTCGAAGTGCCGGCCGGGAAGTACCGAGTCACGGCCTGGAACGAGCAAGGCGGCAGCGCGTCCTCCGACGTGGAAGTGAAGGCGGACGGCACCGTCTCCGGCACCAGATTGCTCACCATTGACGGGCGCAACTTCCGCCTCACGCAGCACAAGAACAAGCAGGGCCAGACCTATCGGCCACCGAAGGAATACTAGTGACTGCGCAGACGCTCGATCCCGTCACGGTCGCCGGCGACGTGCCGTCGAAGAAAGAGTACGTGGTCGAGCGACCACGAGTTCCGCTGGTCCTCAAGTTGTTCGGCCTGACCGCGCTCCTGATCGCGATCGTCGTGGCCGTCGCCGTCGGAGTGACCATTCAACGTGCGAACACCATCGCGCATGCGACGGTGCAGACCTCGATTGCCAGTGCCGCCAAGCTGTTCGACGCCTTCGAGCGGCAGCGTCTGGACAGCCTCGCCGGCGCCACGCAGGTGCTGGGCAGCGACTCGAATTTTCACGCCTACGTCCAGCGAGCCCTGACGGGCGCGAGTGACGAAGTCGGGCTCACTCCGCAGGACCCGGCTGCACCGTCTCAGCCCGCCGATCCCAACGCCGCTCCGACTACGCTTGCGGTCGACTACAGCAGTCTCAATGACATCCTTCTGCAGAATCGCGACCGCCTCAGGACCGACGTCATGATGCTGCTCGACGATCAGGGCATCCTGGTGGCTCGGACGGATCAGCCGATGATCGCCGGCGGGACGAAGGAAGACTTCTACGAGAAGTTCCCTCTGGTCAGGGGCATCGTCGACGACGGCAACATCCCGGCCAGCCGCGGCGTGTTGCCGCTCGACCAGAAGCTCTATCACGTGGTCGTGGCGCCGGTGGCGGCTGGCGCGCGCGCGGTGAGGATCGGCTATCTCATCAACGCCTATGCCATGGACGACGCCTTCGCGAACCGCATCGCCGAGGCGACCAACGCCGGCGTGGTGTTCACAACGAAAGAGGGCGCGACGACGGTGCGCTCGGGCAATGCACCGAGCGTGATGCCGAAAGACGTGGCTTCCAAGAAGACGGCCGAGGTTCAGGTCGACCGGAGCCGCTACATCCTGACCACCAAACCGCTGCTCTCGGGAGCGGAAGTGGTCGGCACGGCCATCTTCCTCCGCTCTCTCGATCGCGAGCTGGCGCCTTTCCGCGAGATCGAGAACACGATGATCATCGCAGGAGGCGCGGCTCTCCTTCTGGCGTTCCTCTTCTGCTGGCTGATCGCGAAGCGGGTCACGCGCCCGATCGAGCAACTGGCGGGCATTGCCCAGGCCGTGACCGCAGGCGATTACAGCGTGGATCCCAATGTCGACCGCAACGACGAAGTGGGCATCCTCGGCCGCTCGTTCGGCAAGATGATCAACTCCCTGCGCGACAAGGCCGAGCTCGAGGAGCTGTACGCGCAGATGGCCGATAAGGCCGACGAGTCACCCGCGACCAGGCCGCCCGAACCGGCCCGCCTCGACGAAGGCACCGTGCTGGTCACCGACCTCCGCGGCCTGCCGGCCACGGTGGGGGAGGGTGACGCCGCCTTCGTCATCGGCGCGGTCGAGCGTGCCATGCGGCTGCAGGAGCGCGAGGTGGCCCGGCAGGACGGGGATGTCCGGGAGATCAACGGGCACCGCCTGGTCTCGGTCTTCCGCGGAGATCGCGGAATCATCCACGCCATCCGCGCCGCACGGGCCATCAACGAAGAGCTGGCATTACAGATGGGCACGGGCACCAGCACGGCCATGTCGATCGGCGTCGGGATCGCGACAGGCGAGTTCGTGACCGGTTCGGTGTCGCTCGACACCGTGGGCGCGCTGCCCGCGGGCACCGCCATCGTCGGCAACGCGCCGCTGCTCGCGTTGCTCTTCGCCTGGCACGCGCCAAACGGCTACGCCTACGTTTCCTATGAGACCGCGCAGGCCGCCGGAGCAGAAGTGCTGAACGCCGCGTCGCGCGAGGAAGTGCGGCTCAAATGGCTACCGAATGCGTTGCCCGTGGCGTCGCTTCCTCTGGTGAGCGTGACCACCGGCATGATGCGGTCCGTCGGAGGGGCGACCTCGGCGATGGCCACGCTCCGGATGGACGGGACCGCGGCAGGGCCGACCGCGCCGGGCTCCCCGTACGCCGATCTCGCCATCGGTCACTTGTTCGCCGGCCGCTATCGTGTGGAGAGCGTCCTCGGGCGGGGCGGCATGGGTGTCGTCTACAAGGCCACCGATGCTCAACTCGACGAGACGGTGGCCATCAAGACGCTTCCGGGGGACGTCATGACCCGCTCGCCGGAGGATCTGGAGCGGTTCAAGCGCGAGATCCGTCTGGCTCGGAAGATCACGCACCGCAACGTCCTGCGCACCTTCGACTACGGAGAGGCGGAGGGTGTGTACTTCATCAGCATGGAGTTCATCCGCGGGTACACGCTCAGCGAACTGATGGACGAGGCCCCGCAGCGGCAGATGCCTCCACGCGCGGCCGTTGGCATCGGTCGTCAGATCTGCCGGGGACTGCAGGCAGCGCACGAGCAGGGCATCATCCACCGCGACATCAAGCCGCAGAACGTCCTCATCGACGCGAAGGGCGAGGTCAAGCTGATGGACTTCGGCGTGGCGCGCATGACCGAGGCCGCCGAGGCCATGACTCAGCAGGGTCTGATCGTCGGCACTCCGCACTACATGAGCCCCGAGCAGGTCCAGGGCAAGTCCCTCGACCCCCGTACGGATGTCTATGCGATGGGTGTGCTGCTCTATGAGTTGTTGGTCGGCAAACGCCCATTCGAGTCGACATCGCTGACGGGGATCCTCACCGCACACATCATGGAGAAGCCGAAACCGCTGATCGATGTCCGCCCGGAGATCGGCCGCGAGGTGAGTGCGATCGTGATGCGTTGCCTGGAGAAGAATCCCACCGCACGCTTCGCCGACGCCGGCGCCCTGCTCGCCCAACTCGACCGCGTGCAGATGCCCGCCGCGGCCTGAGCCGGCCGCGCCTTGGTTGTCGGGTTGTCGGTTGTCGGCGCGACCGCACGTGCCGAAGGCTATGCCGACCAGTGCTGCCGGTCGTACCGGCTAGGCTAGGGCTAGGTATAGACTTGGATACCGATGGCCGCAATCAGTTTTCTCAGCCGGCCGTCGATGGTGAGAACTGCGGCGCCCTCTCGCCGTGCGAGAACCACGTAGCAGAGATCGTAGACGGAGTGGCGGCGCACGGATGCTTCCCGAAGAACTTCGTGCGCGAGCGTTGCAACGGGCTCATACCGATCCACCAGCTTCAGAGCGGCGTCGAGACCCTCAGCCGCTGCCTCCAGCGATAGTTGACTCGCGGTGACGTATTTCCAGAGCCCGCTCGTCACTTCGGCAACGAACAGATCAGGAGCAACGACGACCGAGGCCCCGTCCAGCAATTCGAGCACGACCTTCCCCGGTTCGCGACCAAGCACCGCTGCAAGCGCGGCCGACGCGTCGAGTACGACCTTCATCGTTTCCGGTCTTCTCGAACGATCGCGACAGGATCGAGTGCCTTCTTTGGTAACACGGGAGCGGAATTTCGAAGGCGCGCGATCACAGCTTGGCGGGTACGTCGAGACTCGAGCTCGGGAATCCGCGACAGATCGGCAACCGCTTGCTGTGCGAGACTCCTTCGCTGTCTGCTTGCGCGTTCAGTCAGGGCGTCATAAACGTCCTCCGGCAGGTCTCGGATCTGGAGGGAAGGCATGCTCGGCGAAACGCATGCACTCTGTGTAATCATTCCAGCGCGCGCAGTTTGGACGCTCGAGTGAACTTCTTCTACCGCGCGAACTTCTAAGGTGCCTTGGGCGGCCCCGGTGGGATGTACGGCTTGTACGTGATGCCCTCGGTGCTCTTCGCGAAGTCGCGACGGATCGCAGCGATGTTCTTCGGATCGCGGTAGAGATCGATCATCGTCGCGGCCAGCGCCTTGGACGCCCAGATCATGCCCTTGTGTCCGATGGACATCCCGCCGCACGCGACGACCGGCCAGCCGTGCCACGGGGCGCCGGCCGGAGCGGTGGTCACCGACAGATGAATGGTGGGGATGACCCAGCTCACGTCCGCGACGTCGGTGGAGCCGCCCTCGGGCGGGCCGGGATTCTCCTCGAAGGCCTCGAGCTTCGCCATGAGCCCCTTTTGCTCGACGCCCGTCTCACGCTGGATCGTCTTCGCAAACTCGTGCTCCTGCGGCGTGAAGCTGATCGGGCCGAGCCAGTTCATGTTCTGCCAGGCCAGACGCTGGCCGGTCTTGTTCACGAGCATGTTCCAGTCGCCGCCCTGGACGGTCACCTTCGCTTCGACGTTGGCGGCCAGCCCGGCGCCCTGCGCGATCTGTCGGATGCGCGCCAGCAAACGGTCCACCTCGGAGCGCTCGTTGTCGCGGAGCCAGATCCACACCTTCGCGTAGTCGGGCACGACGTTGGGAACATTGCCCGCCTCGAGGATGGCGTAATGCATGCGCGACGTCGGCCGGATGTGCTCGCGCATCATGTTCACCGAGTAAGTGAAAATCTCCAGCCCGTCCGACGCGCTCTGCCCGTTCCAGGGATCGAAGGCGGCGTGTGCGGAGCGACCGTGAAACTCGACGATCAGATCCACCAGTGCTTGCGTGCTCTTCGTGTCGGACTGGGTCTCATCGCTGGGATGCCAGGCCAACATCACGTCGACATCCTGGAAGACGCCGTCGCGCAACATGTAGATCTTCCCGCCGACGGCCTCTTCCGCGGGTGTGCCGAAGAAGCGGATGGTTCCCTTCAAGGTCCCTGCGGCGATGAGCTCCTTGATCGCGTAGGCCGCACCCAGAGAACCCGCGCCGAAGAGATTGTGTCCGCAGCCATGCCCCGGCGCGCCCGCCTCGAGTGCGTCCTTCGTGGGCTGCGCCTTCTGCGAGATGCCGGGCAGTGCGTCGTACTCACCCATGATGCCGATGACCGGCTTTCCGCTTCCGAACTCCGCGACGAACGCGGTAGGCATCCCGGCCACGCCGCGCGTGACACGGAAGCCCTTCCCCTCCGCCCAGTCCGCGAGCGCCTTCGATGACCGGGTCTCCTTGAGCGCTGTCTCCGCGTAGCGCCAGACCTCATCGGAGAGAGAGGTCAGGGCCTCGGAGTTGCCGTCGATCGTTGCCGCCGCGGCACGTTTGTCGGCCAGGTGTCGCACCTCGATACGCGTCTCGGCGAGGAGGAGGGTGGGCAGGAGAAGGAGCAACCCCAGCAGTGAACGCATGGGCGGCGATTATAGGGGCACGCCGGTGTGGTCCACGCTACGCGATGACGCGTACAATCCTCACGTTCCCGGACAATTTTGGAGGTTCGATGACCCACATCATCATGGAGCCGTGCATCGGCGTGAAGGACACCGCGTGTGTCGACGTCTGCCCGGTGGACTGCATCTACGGAAGAAACGAGGACTGGCTATTACTGTTCATCCAACCCTACGAGTGCATCGACTGCGGCCTCTGCGTCGACGCTTGTCCGGTGCAGGCAATCGTTCCCTTCGCGGAAGTGCCGGATAAATGGGTGAATTTCATCGTGCAGACCTACGAGCATTTCGGATTCCCGCCGCCACCGCCGACGTAGGTGTTCGTCCCCATCGAGTGTCACGTTACGATCGCGCCGGTACGACCCGGCGCTGGTTGGCACAGCCTTGGGCACGTGCGGCAGCTCCGAGGCCAACGTGTTTCCACCGCGCAGACTCCTAGAGTTCGGCGGTGAGCTTCTCGATGTAGCGGTGGTAGCTGAAGACGCGTCCACGCTGCCGGTTCGTCAACTCGCTGACGATCCCGAGATGCGCGAGGTGCCCCAGCGACTTGTTCACGGTCGCCGCGGTGAGGCCGGTGGCCTCGACCAGCGCGGAGGTGGCAATGGGTTGGCGCTGCAACGCCTCATGGACGACGAGCGCCGACTGAGCGGCACGTCCGAGGGAGACGATGGGGCTCCGATCCCCGTTCACCAGTTGCAGGAGCGCGTTCGCCGTGGCCACTCCTTGCGTCGCGCACACCTCCACTCCCTCGGCGAAGAAATCGAGCCAGCGCTCCCAGTCCCCATCGACCCGCACGGCGTTCAGCAATTCGAGTAGAGGGCGCGGTGACGCTTGAGGAAGAGACTGGGATAGAGCATCGGCTCGCGAAGAGCTCCGTCCGCGACCAGTTGCAGCACGATGAGCAGCCTGCCGATGCGGCCATTGCCGTCCAGGAAGGGGTGAATGGTCTCGCACTGCACGTGCGCCAGCGCCGCCTTGAGGAGCGGAGGCACGGGCTCAGGCTCGTCGTTGAGGAAGCGTTCGAAGTGTTTGAGCGCATCCGGCAGTGCGTCGACGGGCGGCGGCACGAACATGGCGTTTCCGGGACGGGTGCCTCCGATCCAGACCTGCGACCGGCGGATCGGACGGCACGAGAACTCCAGCAGGTAGAAACACTTCGGGCCGGCTTTCGCCGGCCCGATTCGTTGAGGTCCTAAAACGTCGCGTCCAAAAACGGGCGCAGCTTCTTCGAGCGTGACGGGTGCCGCAGCTTGCGGAGCGCCTTCGACTCGATCTGGCGGATCCTCTCGCGGGTGACGTTGAAGGAGCGGCCCACTTCTTCGAGGGTGTGCTCGGCTCCGTCGCCGACGCCGAAGCGCATCTTGAGGACTTGCTCTTCGCGGGGGGTGAGGGTGCGCAGGACTTTCGAGGTCTGCTCCTTGAGGTTGGCGACGATGACGTGCTCGATGGGGGAGATCACGCCGCGGTCTTCGATGAAATCGCCGAGGTGCGAGTCTTCCTCTTCTCCGATGGGAGTCTCGAGGGAGATGGGCTCCTGGGCGATCTTCATGATCTTGCGCACCTTGGCCACGGGCATGTCCATGCGCTCGGCGATCTCCTCGGCCTGGGGTTCGCGGCCGAGCTCCTGCACGAGCGCACGGGACGTGCGCGTCAGCTTGTTGATGGTCTCGATCATGTGCACGGGGATGCGGATCGTGCGGGCCTGGTCGGCGATCGCTCGCGTGATGGCCTGGCGGATCCACCACGTGGCGTACGTGGAGAACTTGTAGCCGCGGCGGTACTCGAACTTCTCGACGGCCTTCATCAGGCCGATGTTGCCTTCCTGGATGAGGTCGAGGAACTGCAGGCCGCGGTTCGTGTACTTCTTGGCGATGGAGACCACGAGGCGGAGGTTGGCCACGATCAGTTCCTGCTTGGCCTGATCGGCTTCTTCCTCGCCAGCGCGGATCTCGCGGATGGTCTTGCGCAGGTCTTCGTGCGTGACGCCGTAGAACATCTCCAGCTCGCCGAGCTTCTCCTGGTACTTGGAGAGGCGGCGCTTGTAGAAGTCGCGACGGGTCTTGTCTTTCTCGCGCTTGAGGGCCTGCTCGTCCTTGCGGATCATGGACACGGCCTGAGCGAGCTCGTTGTCGATGTCCTTGAGCTTGTTGATCATCCGATTGCGCGTCTGCGGAGTGAAGTCGACGCGCTGCAACTCGTCGGCGAGCTCCTGCTCGAGGCGGTCGATGGTCTTGAGGGTGGTGACGATGGTGCGCTCGGAGAGCTTCTTCGGATCGGCGAGCTTGACCAGGCCGTCCTTGATCTTCTTGTCCAGCTTTGCGATGCCTTCGAAGATGACCATGATGTCGGCGATCTTGTTGATCGCCGCGGCAGGCATCTTCGGCTCGCCATCCGGCGCGGCGGCGTCGATGGTACTGCCATCGTCGTCGGGCATGGCCAGATCGATGGTCTCCTTGATCACGCGGGCGTCCTTCTTGGCCGCCTCGTAGATCTTGAGGATTTCCTCGCGGATGATGCGGTTCGCGGAGAGGGCTTTGAAGACCTTCCGCTCGCCCTTCTCGATGCGCTTGGCGATGTCCACTTCGCCCTGGCGGTCGAGGAGCTTGACCGTGCCCATCTCGCGCAGGTACATGCGCACCGGGTCGTTGGTCTTGTCGACGATGTTGCTGGCCGCCGCGATGATGTCCTGCTGGACCTCTTCGCGCTGGTCCATTTCCTTCTCTTCGATCGTGCCGTCGATCGTGACCAGGCCCTTGGTGCTGCCCTGGAGGGGCTTCTCGGCGTCCTCGATCACATCGATGCCGAGATCGTTGAAGCGGATGTAGATCTCGTCGAGCTCCTCGGGGAGAGAGGTGACCTCTTCCGGGAGAACCTCATAGATCTCGTCGTAAAGCAGAAACCCTTTTTCCTTACCGATTGCGATGAGCTGCTTTACTTCGGTGTACTTTTCTTCAACGCTCAACTCGCCAACCCCCTGGTCCTCAAAGTTGGAATCCGGTTCGAGATTCGAAGTGCGCAGGCGTGTCGTCATGATTTGCTCCTCGCAATGGGCAGCTTGTGAAGTCGCCCTGTCGGCACTCGAGGCCCCCGAACGAGGCCTTGGCAGGATGGTCAAAGTGGGGGTTGACAAGCCGGCCAAAGTATCGTCCGTAGAGGACGTCCATGTAATCGGTAGAGGACGATAATTATTTCAGAGAGTGCAACATACGGGAGAGTTGAAGCTTCTCCCGGTCGAGCTCGGCCACACGTTCTCCATCGTTTCCAGCATCGATGATTTGCCGTTGGATCTGCTGCATCCGGCGGGAGAGGTAGTTCCTCTCCATGGGAAGGAGGTTTTCTTCAATTCGCAGGAGGGTGCGGTCGTCAATGTCCTCACTGAGGCTCAGCTCCGAGAGCAGCGTGAGCTCGGCCTCGCCCCTAAGATGGGTCGCGACCTCGCCAAAATCAATAGGTTGGCCCGCGGATAGGTCATTTTTTATGATAGAAAAGACGGTTTTGCACGCCGGTTCCTCGAAGTACTCCTCTTTCAGTTTGGCGATCTGATCGACGGACAGCCGGCCCTGCAGGGCGGCGATCAGTACGAACTTCTCCCCCGAGCTCTGCGGCGCAGAAACCTGACGCTCCCGGTTCGCGCCGGTACTGGCCTTTCCTCGGACCCGGGACCACACGGTTTCGAACTCGAGGCGGAAGGCGTCGGCGATTCGCTGCGCGGCCTCGTTGCGCATCACGGGGTCGGTGACCGCCGACAGCAGCGGCATGAACTGCTCCACGCGCTCGGACTTCTCCCTGCCGGTCAACTGGCCGGCGTCCGCGGCCCACTCCCGGAGGCCGAAGTCGAAAATGTCGCTCGCGGCGGCGAGCACTTCCAGGAAGCCGTCCACGCCGCGCTTCTGCACGAGCGAGTCGGGATCCTTTTCGCCCTGCAGGTCGAGCGCGGAGACGTTCAGACCCGCCGCCAGAAGGACCTGGGCCGCTCGCAGAGTGGCGGCGCGGCCGGCGTTGTCGCCGTCGTAGGCGAGGACGATGTTGCGCGTGAAGCGGCGAAGGAGGGAGGCCTGGCCCGCGGTGAGGGAAGTGCCCATCGATGCGATCACTCCCGGCACGCCAGCGTGGTCGATGGCGATGGCGTCGAAGTAGCCCTCGACGAGGATGGCCCGGTCGTAGCGGCGCATCGCGTCTTTGCTGCGGTGGAGGTTGTAGAGCAGCCGCGACTTGTTGAAGAGCTCCGACTCGGGGGAGTTGAGGTACTTCGGCTCACCGCCATCGAGGGACCGTCCTCCGAATCCGACCAGGGCGCCGGTCTCGGAGTGGATCGGGATCATCAGGCGGTTGCGAAAGCGGTCATAGTAGCCGGTCTTCTCTTTGCGGGGCATGATGAGACCCGTCGCTTCGAGTTTCTTCTCGCCGTGCTTCTGGCCCAGGCGACGCAGGATGTAGTCCCAGGAATCGGGCGCGAAGCCGAAGCCGTACTTGGTGATGATGTCCTTGGTGACGCCGCGGTTGCGCAGGTACTCGTCCGCGGCGTTGGGAGTCCAGTTCAGCGCTTGATGAAAGGCCGCCGAGGCATCGTCGATGACTTCGTAGAGATCGTCCTTGTCGTTGTCGCGCTGCGTCTTTCTCCGCCGCGGCAGCTCGATGCCCACGCGAGCGGCCACGTGCTCGACGGCCTCGGGAAACGTGAACCGCTCGGTGAGCGTGAGGAACTTGAAGACGTCGCCGCCGGTGCCGCAGCCGAAGCAGTAGAAAAGTCCTTTCACGCGGTCGACATGGAACGAAGGCGACTTCTCCCGGTGAAACGGACACAGTCCTTTGTAGCTCTTGCCCGCGAGCTTGAGGGGAGTGACCTGCTGCACGAAGTCGACGATGTCCGCCGACGAGCGCACCTGCGCGATCACCTGGTCGTTGAGATCTACGAATGCCATTCGGGTCTTCGGGTCTTCGAGTCTTCGAGTCTTCGAGTGGTCAAAAAGTCGAGCTGCGGTACGGGGTAGCTCCTCGACGGCTCGACGGCTCCACGACTCGACGACCTACTCATCCAGCACGGCGATGGTCGCACCATCGCCCCCTTCATTGTCTGCCCCGGGCCTCCACGAACGAACGGCCGGATGCCGCCGGAGATGTTCCCGGATGGCTTTGCGCAACGTGCCCGTGCCGAAGCCGTGGATGATGCGCACGGCCTGCCGGCCTTCGAGCAGCGAGCGATCCAGGAACTTGTCGGTCTCTTCGAGAGAGTCGTCCACACGTTGACCAATCAGGTTCAGCTCCGCGGAGACGGTCTGGGCGATGTCGGAAGCCCCGGATGCGCCGGCATTCTCCAACCGGGCGCCTTTGGCCTTCGGCCCTCGACCCTCGGCCTTGCCCTCGGTCCGCTCGCCGATGGGGACGAGATCGCGCGTCTCGACGGTCATCTTCCGCCCGTTCACCGTGAACACGGCTTTGTCGCTGTCGATGGACACGACTTCGCCGGTGATCTTGAACTTGCGATGCTCGGCCTTGTCGCCGACGCGCACCTTCCGCTGCTGCTCGGGGATGAACTCGACCGCCTTCTCCACCGCGCGAGTGACGGTGCGAATGACTTCGTTCGCGTTCACGGCGGATCGACCCGCGCGATCCAAGTCGCGGAGATTCTTGATCTCGGCGGTGAGTTGACGGGTGACGTCGTCGCGCAAACGCTCCAGTTCCTCGCGATAAGTCGCGCCCAGGCGGAGGCGCTCTTTCTCGAGCGCCGCGGATTTCTCCTGCATCACCTTGCGATCGGACTCGAGCTCCTTGTGCTGCGCCGCGAGCTCGTCCTGTTGCGCCACGATCTCGGCCATGCGCTTCTGCAGCGTGGACAGAAGCTGGTCGGTCTCGCCGTACCGTTCGCCGAGGCGCTCCCGTGCCGAGGCAATGATGGCCGCGGGCAAACCGATCATCTGCGCGACGTCGATGGCCCGTGAGCGTCCCGGAATGCCGGTGATGATCCGGAAGGTGGGCAGGAGCGTCTGCGAGTCGAACTCCATCGACGCATTCAGGATGCGCGTGTCATTGACGGCGAAGCTCTTCAGCGCCGAGAGGTGAGTGGTCACGATGACCAGCGCGCCGACTTCGAGCAGGTGCTCGATGATGGAGGCGGCCAGGGCCGCACCTTCTTCGGGATCGGTCCCTGAGCCCAGCTCGTCGAGGAGGACCAGGGAGTTTCGCGTCACGCGCGAGAGGATGCGCTTCAGGCGTGTGAGGTACGCGGAGAACGTGGAGAGGTGCTCGAGGACGCTCTGGTCGTCGCCGATGAGCACGTGCAGCGCGTCGACCGAGGGGAGCACCGTGCCATCCTTCGCGGGCACGGGAAGTCCGCTCATGCCCATGGCCACGAGCAGCCCTGCCGTCTTGAGAGCGACGGTCTTGCCTCCTGCGTTGGGTCCGGAAACCACTAGCGCCGAGGCAGTGCCGTCGAGCGTGAGCGTCAGCGGCACGACGTCGTTGCCACCCGGTGCTTCGCTGAACGCTTCCTGACGTGCCTCGGCCAGGCGTTCGTCGAGCAGGGGATGCCGGCCGTCGATGATGTGCAACTCGCGCTCACGGGAGAAGGTCGGGCGCGAGCCACGGATGGTGTCGTGGAACACTCCGCAGGCCTGAAGGGCGTCGAGCTCGCCCGACACAGCGACTGCATCGAGGATCGCAGGCTGATCGTCGAACAGCGTCTGCGAGATGAAGCGCATCATGCGCAGGATTTCTTCGCGCTCCTGGATGAGCAGATCGGCCAGATCGTTATTGAGCTCGATGGCCGCCATGGGCTCGATGAAGAACGAGGCGCCGGAGCCGGATCGCTCGTGCAGGATGCCGGTGACGGCGTTGCGATGGTCGCTGCGGACGGGGATGCAGTACCGGTCGCCGCGCATGACGATGAGCGGCTCCTGGATGGCATCCTCGTGGCGGTTCATGATCTCGCTGAGCGTGCGCTGGATGGCGGACCGTTTCTGCTGCATGCGGCCGCGAATGGCGCGCAATTCCGGCGAAGCGTCTTCGCGCAACTTGCCTTCACGAGTGAAGTACTTGTTGGTCTTGGCCAGCAGCGTGGCGAGATCGGGGATTCCTTCGGCGATGGCCCGGAGGCGCGCGTAGGAGTCGGTGCGCACGAGCGTCTCGCGGATGGCCTGGGTGGCACGCGCGGCGCGCACGATCAGCCAGGACTCCTCGATCTCCAGGACGGTCTCCCGACGAAAGAGGGGAGCGACGTCGGCCAGCCCGGCCAAGGGCAGGAGCCCTTCCGTGTGGAAGAAGCGCACCATCTCGCCCAGATCCGCCTGCGCGTTCTCGCAGGACTCGATCGTGGGCAGCGGCTTGCGTCGCAGCACGGACTCCTTGCCGGGCGTGCTCTTGGCCTCCATGGCCACGAGGGTCAGCACGCGATGGAACTCGAGGACGTCGAGAGATTCAGGTGAGGTCATATGCTTTCTTGCGGAACGGGGAACGGTTCACCACAGAGGCACAGCGCGGGCTGCGCCCGCCAACCCAACGCTGCATTGGCCTGTCATCCTGAGCGGGCGGTGGAATGGGGTGCGAAGGATCCCCTGCCGAAGCACGACACTCGCTCCGTCGGCAGGGGATCCTTCGCACCCACCCGCCACCCGCTCAGGATGACAGGGAGGTTGTGCGCGCGCGCGAAGAATTTCGTTGTTAGTAGTACAGAGGCACAGAGAAAATCACATCCTCTCTGTACTACTAACAACGAAATTCTTCGTGCGACGCACAGATTCTCGCCGCCGTAGGCGGCGTTGGTTGCGGCTTTGCCGCGCTGTGTCTCTGTACTACCAACAACGAAAATCTTCGCGGAACGCACACAACCTCCTGTCATCCTGAGCGGGCGGCGGGATGGGGTGCGAAGGATCCCCTGCCGAAGCACGACACT
>Ga0307505_10002038_pt1 | contig 14849 bp, 10 predicted proteins | sample 23_S_MG_FD_202183 | JGI IMG/M metagenome (GOLD analysis project Ga0307505, IMG submission 202183) | Soil microbial communities from Populus trichocarpa stands in riparian zone in the Pacific Northwest, United States - 23_S | ecosystem: Environmental > Terrestrial > Soil > Riparian zone > Trees...
CGCAAGCGCCCGCGCGGCGACGTCGGCGCGCGGCGACCCCTTGAGCGCGATGGCGGCCGACCGCACCGCCTGGGCACCCGGCGCATCGAGCGCGCCGAGATAGACGTCGTCGAATGCGTGGCCCCCGATCCGCGCCAGGTTGTCGATCGCGGCCTCCTTCACGTTGTCGTTCGGGTCGCGCGCCAGGGTGCGCAGGAGCGCGGTATCGGCCACGATCCCCGCCGCGCGCGCGGCGTACATGCGGAGGTGCCACTGCGGGTGCGACGCCAGGGCCCCGACGCGCGCACGCGCCTCGGCGGGTCGCAGGCGCGCGAGCGCGACGAGGGCGTGCGCCGCCGGATGCCAGCTCACGCCGTTGAGCGGCCGCCGGGTCACGTCCGCCGGCATCGAGTCCACCCAGGCGCGGAGCGTCGCGGCGATCCGGTCATCGGCGGCGCAGGACGCGCGCACCATGTCGGCGGCGCGCAGCCGCACCTGCCAGGTGCTGTCGCGCAGGCCGAGCGCAATGACGTCGCAGGCGTCGCGATAGGCCGCCATCGCCCGGAACCGCCCGCGCCACGGGTTCTCCGGCCAGAACCGCGCGGGTTGCGCCGGGAGCCAGTAGCGGGTGGTGAACAGCGTATCGCTGATCCGCTCCTGCGCCCGACGCGCCATCATCCGGACACGCTCATCGCGATGCGCGGCACCACGCGCGAGCGCCGGGTCAATCGCCGAGCGACGGTCCTCGGCGGTGAGGATCTGGCGCACGAGCGCGCTGTCGGCGCGGGTGACCGGTGACTGCGCCGAGAGCGTGGCGGGCAACGCACAGGCCGCAAGGAGCACTCGCCTGAGAGGGATGGTCATGCGCACAAACTCGGCATCTTCCCTCCGGCGAGCAAGCGATGCACAGCATCCGCATGCGCCTCCGATGACTTCAACGCAGATCGCTGCGCTTGGGGAGGAGTCCGCGCAGGCGCATGGCAATGTCGGTGGCCTTCCAGCGCTCCCATGCGTGCATCAGCGGGCCCGATCCTGCGCTCAGCGTCGGCGTGGACTCGCGACGGCCCGGCTCGAGCTTCTCGAGTCGCAGCAGCTCGCGCTTGTCCTTTTCCTCGCGGTCCTGCAGGTCCCGGTCGCCAAGCTCGTCGTTGGCGTTCCCGTCGTGGTGTTTCTTCACTGCTGGCTCCTCGGCCGGCTCCGCGGTAAAGAAAAGGACCTTGGCATCCGCCAGGTCCGGATCACCTGCTGGAATGTGGTCCCCGTACCGGGGCATGGTTCCCTTTGAAGATACCTCAGCCGCCCCCTTCCCGCCCCGCGATCCATCCGCCACCGCCCGGTGTCTCGATCGTGAGCGCCTGGCCCGGCTGGAGGGTCTCCCGACACTTCGCCGGCAGCTCGCGGCCCTCGAGGGAGTTCCTGCCCAGTGCGCCGTCACCGGCTCCGTTCGCTCCCCGCGGCGCCATCCGGCGGCGCTCCGTAAGGAGCGTGACGGTGCACGGCTCGAGCGCGCGGTACACGCGCTTCACGCCGGCGCCGCCGTGGTGCGTTCCTTCGCCCCCTGATTCGCGACGCAGCGAGTGCTCGGCGATCCGTAGCGGGTACGCGCTCTCCAGCGACTCCACCGGCGTGTTCAGCGTGTTCGACATCCCGACGTGCACGCCACTCGGCCCCTCACCGCGCGAGCTGGCGCCCTGTCCGCCGCCGAGGGTCTCGTAGAAGGTCCAGCCGCGCCCGCCGAAGGTGACGTTGTTCATCGTCCCCTGGCCCTGCGCTGGTACGTCCACGCCGGCGCTCGCGAGCGCGGCAAAGATCGTGTCGGTGATGCGCTGGCTCATCTCGACGTTCCCCGCGGCGACCGCGGCGGGCCAGCGCGCGTTGAGCGCGCAGTCGTCGGGAATCACGAGCTCGAGCGCGCGGGCGATCCCGTCGTTGGTGGGAACGTCGTCGCGGATGAGGGTGCGCAGCACGAACACCGCCGCCGCTCGGGTGACCGCGGCCGGACAGTTCACGTTCCCCCGCACGAGCGGTGCGCTCCCGGTGAAATCCAGCCGCAGCGTTCCCTTCGTGCCGCCGGTGCTGGCGCGCACGACCACCGGCACCTCGTCGAGCGAGACGCCGTCCCCCTCCAGCGCGTCGCGCGCCGTGCCCTGGATCTTCCCGAGCTCCACGACGCGCGCGCGTGCCCGGCGCTCGGTGTAGTCGAGGACAGCGTTCACGTATGCTGCCACCCGCGCGCGTCCGTCGCGCTCCATCAGCGCGCGCCAGCCGTTCGCCCCGGCCTCGCAGGCCGCCAGCTGCGCGCGCAGGTCGCCGAGCCGCTCATCCGGAGTGCGCACGTTCGCGAGCACGAGGCGCAGCAGCTCGTCGTCCACGCGTCCTTCCTTCACCAGCCGCACCGGCGGCAGCACGAGCCCCTCCTGCACGAGCTCCGTGGCACCCTGCGGCATCGAGCCAGGCGACATCCCACCGACATCGGCGTGGTGCGCGCGCACGGCTCCATAGCCAATGATCCTGCTTCCCTGGCCAATGGCATGCACGAGCGTCAGGTCGGGCAGATGCGAGCCGCCCGCATACGGATCGTTCAGGAGGAAGACGTCTCCCGGCTTCGGGCCGCAGGCGCGCACCGCGCGCACCGATTCCGGCATGGCGCCGAGGTGCACCGGGATGTGCGCGGCCTGGGCCACCATGCGTCCCTCGGCGTCGAAGAGCGCGGACGAGGCGTCGCGTCGCTCGCGGATGTTGGGGCTCAGCGCGCCGCGCACGAGCACCGTGCCCATCTCCTCCGCGATCATCGCGAAGGCGTTGGCCATGACGGTGAGCGCGAGCGGATCCGGCTTCATCGGCGCTCCAGCAGCCAGCCGCCCCGGGCCAGAGGGCGCCCGGTCCAGCCGCGCTCGATCCACAGCGTGGCATCCGGGAGCGCGATGGACGCCGGCCCGCGCGTTCGCTTCGCGCCCGGGCGCCCCCCGATCGCCACCGCGCGGCCGCTCCCTTCCGCCACCATGCGGGCGCTCACGACTTCCACAGGCGCATCGAGGGTGAACCCGTAGCGAGACTGGTGCAGCCGCGCGAACGCGGCCCGCAACGCTGCCTCCCGCGCGCGTGCCGGCGCGGCCACGTCGAGCTCGTGCCCCTGCCCCGCGTAGCGCATGCGCAGCACGAGGGCGCGGCGCCGCAGCGCTGCTGGCAGTCTGGCGCCGAGCGCCGCGATGGTCTCCTCGCGCTGCTCGTCGCTCCATGCGTCGAGCCGGAGCATGACGCTGGCCATTGCCTCGCGCCGCTCCGGCGTCATGGCCAGCCCAAGCGCGCTGAGCACTCCCGCATGCGGAGGCACGACGATGGTTCGCACGCCGAGGAGGTCGGCCAGCCCGCAGCCGTGGAGCGGGCCTCCGCCGCCGAAGACGATCAGCGCGCACTCCCGCGGATCCACGCCGCGCTCCACGCTCACGCGGCGCAGCGCGCGCGCCATGGTGGCGTCGGCGGTGGCAATGATCGCCCGCGCGGTGCGCGCCTCGGTTTCCCCGAGCTGTCGCGCGATTGCGCCGACCGCGGCTCGCGCGGCCGCGGGGCTCAGGGCGACGCCACCGCTCATCCTGCTGTCGGTAATGCGCTTCAGTGCGACGTGCGCATCGGTGACCGTCGCGGCCGTTCCCCCGCGCCCGAAGGCGGCCGGTCCCGGCAGCGCGCCCGCACTGCGCGGTCCCACCCGCAGCGCCCCGCCGTCATCCACCCACGCAACGCTTCCCCCGCCGGCCGACACGGTCTCGACCAGCACGCGCGGCATCGCGATCGGCACGTCGGCCACGGTCCCCCCAGGCTCGACGAGCGGCTCGCCGTCGAGGATCAGCCCGACGTCCGCGCTCGTCCCGCCGATGTCGATCGTGAGCGCGCGCGGGATCTTCAGTGCCCGCGCGACGGCCGCCGCGCCCACGACGCCGCCGGCCGGCCCGGACAGCGCAAGCTGCGCGGCGCTTCCCTGCGCCTCCTCGAGCGTTCGCATTCCCCCACTCGACGTCATGACGCCAAGGGTGTCGGGCCGGTCGGTGGGACGCGCGGTGAGCCGGAGCTGCAGGCTGCGCAGGTAGCGGGCGACTCCCGGGCGCAGGTATGCCTCGGCCACGGTCGTTGCCGCGCGCTCGTACTCCCGGATCTCCGGGAACACGTCGGACGACAGCACGACGTCGGTGCCCGGCAGGCGCGCGAGGAGGGCGTCGCGCAGCAGCTGCTCGTGCGAGGGGTCGCGATAGCTGTGGAGAAGCATCACTGCGACGATCTCGGGCGCGAGGGCCGCCACGCGCTCGGCAACCTCCGCGGCGCCGGACCGCGTGAGGGGTCGCGTGACCCCCTGCGGCTCGATGCGCTCGGGCACCGGCACCGTGAGCTCCGCCGCCGCGAGCGGGGACGGCCAGTCGGCGGCCAGGTCATAGAGCGACGCGCGCGCCTGCCGGCGCAGGTACAGCAGGTCGGTGAACCCCTCGGTCACGCAGAAGGCGACGCGCGCGCCCTTCCCCTCGAGCAGCATGTTCGTGGCGACCGTGGTGCCGTGCACGAAGCGCGCGACGTTCGGGCGGCCAAGCGCGCGCAGCGACCCCACGACCCCCTCGCTCTGGTCGGACGGCGTGCTCAGCACCTTGCGCGTCTCCACGTTGCCGGCGCCGTCCACCGCGACGAGGTCGGTGAAGGTGCCGCCGACATCGACGCCGACCCACAGGCTCATGGCTCGAGGCTCTCGGCTCTCGGCTCTCGGCGGACCCAGAGGGAATAGGCGATCGCGACGTGCGCGGGCGCGAACAGGCAGATGAGGGCGATGTTGTTCTGCGTGAAACCCGGGATGACCTTCACCACAGCAGCGACCGCGGCCAGTACCGCGGTGACGAGCGCCGTGATCGCAGCGGCCCGCGCGAAACGGGGCTTCCAGATGGACAGCAGCGCCAGCGCCGCGAGGAAGAGCGAGAGCGGGTTGAGCAGGAACAGGTTCTCGTTGCGGAACCAGAAGGCATGCCGGGTCACGGTCCACGCCAGCACCAGCACCAGGCCCGCGACGCCTGCCACGAGCGAGAACAGCGCTACTTCGACGCGGAAGATGACGTCGGCAACCCGGGCGCGCCTGCCGAGCGTTGCCACCACGAGGAACTCGGCCGCGAGCAGCAGCCCGATGATCAGGTACGGAATCCAGAGCGCCGGCACGCCCGGGCGGTCCCGGTGCGTTGGGCTCTCGTAGAACACGCGCTCCTGCGCGACGAGCGGCGTCGCCGCGCCACCTGCCCCGGGGATGCGCACGAGGCGAAGGGCATCGCGCATGCGCATGGGGATGAACATGCTCTCCCACACGGTGAGCAGGCGGTCCGCCGGCTGGCCGAGGGCGACGTGCGTGCCGAATTGCGTGAGCGGCATGTCGTCGAGGAGGCGCAGGGTCTCGCCGCGATAGGTGACCTTCACGCGGGTGGCAGCGGTCGCGCGCTTCAGCGCGCCGCCGACGGCGAAGTCGATGACGTCGCGCACGCGCGTGGCGCAGTTGTCGCGAAAGTAGTCGTACCGGTAGTGGCGGTGCTGCGGCAGCATGTGGCGCCGCGAGTAGGCCAGCGCGCGCTCCGCCTGCACCGGGGTCAGGTTGAGCTGCTGCAGCGTCACCGTGCGGTCGGTGCGCGCGTACGCCTGGATCACCCATTGGCCGGGCACCGTATCCACCGCGTAGATCGGGTCGCCGACCAGCTGCCGCTGGAGGAAGTCGGCGCTGTTGAAGTCGAACGTGCCCCAGTTGTACGCCACGTCGATGCCGGCCGCCGGGTCGAAGAACCACAGCATGTTGTGGCCGTACTTCTCCCAGTAGTGCGCGCCCTGGCCGATGACGACGTGGAAGACCTGGAGAGAGCTCGCGGCTCTCGGCTCTCGGCTCTGAGTGCCCTGGGCCGGAAGCTCGAGTGCCAGCCACCCAAGTGCCGAGAGCCCCAGGCCGAGAGCCGAGAGCGTTTTCACAATGAGACTTCCTTCCCCTCTTCCGCGCTCCGGTAGATCGCCTCCAGCACGCGGTGCACGATCACCTGGTCCTCCGGCGGCTCGTACGCCGCGTCACCGCGGACCACCGCCACGAAATGCGCGAGCTGCGCGCGGTACGACTGGAGGAAGGCGCTCTCGCGCGCGCTCGCCCCCGAGGGCGACACGTCCATCGGCCGGCCGTTCAGCTCCTTGATCACGCGCAGGGGCGCGAGCCGCCCGCTGCCGCGGCTGGCGTGGAGCTCGAACCAGAACCGGTCCTCCTCGCCGAAGTAGTTCCAGTTGACGTCGAAGGAGAAGCTGATGCCCGCGGCGCATTCGAGGTGCACGAGCATGGCATCCTCCACCGCGGTGGCGCCCCGCGCGCGCTCCATCTGCGCGCTCACGCGCACCGGCGCCGGGAAGTCGGCGAACCAGAGGGCGAGGTCCAGCAGCGGATAGCCGAGCTCCATGAACGCCCCGCCGCCTGCCTCCGCACGGCGATGCCGCCAGTCACCGAACCCGCGTTTCAGCTGGTAGGAGCCCGCCCGCACACCGCTCAGGCGGCCGAGCTCCCCACCGTTCAGGAACTGGCTGAGGGTCTGCGTGTCCGCCCGGAACCGGTTGTGGTTGTCCACCTGCACGATTCGGTCGGCCTTCTCGGCGGCGGCCAGGATGCGCTCGACGCCCCTCACCGAGAGTGCCAGTGGCCGGCCGCACAGCACGTGGACTCCCGCCTTGAGCGCCGCGAGCACGTGCGGCTCATGCAGGTGGTTCGGCGTCGCGACCACGACGGCGTCCAGCTGCTCGAGCTCGAGGAGGTCCTCGATGTCCGTGAAGATGTTCCGGATGCCGTAGCGCTGCGCGATCGCGCGGGTCTTGTCCCCGTCATTGTCGCACAGCGCCACGACCTCCACGCCACGCATCTTCGACAGGATCGGCAGGTGCGCCGTCTGCGGGACCGCGCCAACGCCGATCAGGCCGAGCCGCACCTCACTGGATTGTGCCAAGGCTGGTTCCCGCGTAGTAGGTGCCGAGGATGTCACGGAAAGATTGGCCGGCGCGCGACCGCCCGATCGCGCCCCACTGGCACATGCCGATGCCGTGCCCGTGTCCCTGACCGCGAATCGTGAGCTGCTCGAGCAGTCCGTCGCGGCCGGGACGACCCTCGACGGAAAAATACGTGCTCGGCAGTATCTCGCCACTCGGCGAGCGCAGCACGTAGCGAATGTCGTTGCCGCGCAGCGGGAAGGTGCCGCGCTCGGTCTCGACGTCCAGCGTGCCGACCCGTCCCGACGGAGTCTGTGAGCGAATCGTGAGGGCGCGCGCCGCACCGGCGCCCGCGCGCGGGACGGTGGCGTAGGCGCGAAGGTAGCGGTCCAGGGCCTCGCGGAGCTCCGCCGGCGCGAACTCGCGCGTCCAGCGAAAGCGCGGCCCGATGTCGCAGTAATGGCGCTCCGAGCGCGGGATCCGGTCGGAGACGCGCTTCAGGTACGGGGCCGGATCCACCCGCCACACCTCGGGAGGCTCGGCGGTGCTGCCGCCGCAGTTGGCCGAATAGGGTGCGTCGACGATGCGTCCGTTGTAGCGCAGGACGAGGCCGCGGGTGGCGTCCACGGCGGCGCTCGCGTTCGCGTTTTCGGCGTCGAAGCCGCCGTACGCCTGGTCGGCCACCGACGCGCGAAGGTCCCAGGCGCGCGCGCTGCCAAGGCGCAGGATCGCGAAGCTGCGCGACGCCACCGCCTGGGCCTGGAGCGCCGCCGAGTCGCTGCGGGGACGGTTGCCCATCTCCACGGCCACCACACCGCGCAGGTAGTCCTCGAGGCCGAGCCGGTTCACGAGCACGAGCGTGTCGCCCACGGGAATGATCCCGATCTCCCCCCGGTACCGCCTGCCGTTCACCGTGAGATGGCCACCGGCGTTCACGCGCACGAGGAGGCCTCGCTGGAAGCTCGTGGGCACTCCATCGGGGCGGATGGCACGCACGCGTGCGCCGCGCGGCTCGCGCTCCACGCGCCACAGCTCGCCGCGTCGCCCGCGGCTCACCAGCGTCGTGCCGTCGCCGGCGAACCACTCGAACTCGCGGGTGCCGCCGATGCGCGGGTCCGCGACGCCGAGGGCCACGCGCACCGACCGGTCGGCGCCGCGGTCCGGAGGCGGGATGGGCGCCGGACGGGACGTGGCCCGTGTGGAGCAGGCAACGGCGACGAGGGCAAGCGCGAGCGCCGCGACCCTCATCGGCCGAAGGAACCGATGCTGATGAGTGGAAGGGCCCGCACCGCCCGCGTCGGGCGCGGGGGCGTGGTGTGGGAATGGACCTCCAGGATGGTGGCGCGCAGATCCACGTCGTCGACCACCTCGTCCACGCGCACCCGCATGAGGCTGCCCGCGCGCGCGTGGTAGCCCGCGCCCTGCACGCGGCAGATCGTGATCCCGTCGATGTCGTGCGCCTGCCAGACCGCGCGGGCCTCGATGGTATCCTCGTCGTGGACGCGGTGATGCCCTGCTGGAGCTCGGTGAGCCGCTCGAGCCGCTCCTGCTTCAGGGATTCCGGGACATCGTCGGCGAGGACATGGGCCGCGGTGCCCTCCTGCGGCGAGTAGGTGAAGGCGCCCACGCGGTCGAACTGCACGTCCTCGAGGAGCGCGAGGAGCGTCTCGAAGTCCGCGTCGGTCTCCCCCGGAAAGCCGACGATGCACGTCGTGCGGATCGCGACGTCGGGCACGGCGTCGCGGATGAGCGCCACCTTGTCGCGGATGGTGCGGTTGCGCTCGGGGCGACGCATGCGCTTCAGCACCTCGTCCGCCCCGTGCTGGATGGGCATGTCGAAGTACGGCAGCAGCCGCTTCTCGGAGGCCACCAGCTCCAGGAGCGCCGGGGTGATCCCGGCGTTGTAGAGGTAGAGCATCCGGATCCACGGGATGCTCGTTTCGTGGAGCAGGGATCGCAATAGCTCCGCGAGGGTGCTCTCGGCTTTGGGCTCTCGGCTTTCGGATGGACTCGCCGAGAGCAGAGAGCCGAGAGCCGCCCTTTTCAGGTCCCGTCCCCAGTGCGCGAGGTCCTGCGCCACGAGGTTCACCTCGCGCGCCCCCTGCATCTCCAGCAGCTGCGCCTCGCGCACGACGTCGGCGGCCGTGAACGACCGGTGCCGGCCGCGCATGAGCGGGATGGCGCAGAAGGCGCAGCCGTGGTCGCACCCCTCGCTCACCTTGAGGTACCGCACGTGCGGCAGCTCGCCGGAGAACAGGCGGATGCCGGGATGGATCGCGGGCGCCTCGCTGATCAGGCCGCGCTCCACGAGCTCCGGCACGAGGCGGTCCATCTCGCTCGCGCCGAGGAACAGGTCCACCTCGGGGAGCGCGTCCGCGAGCTCGCCCTTGTGACGCTCGACCATGCAGCCGATCGCGACCACCGCCTGCGCCCTGCCCGACTCCTTCAGGCGCCCGGCTTCGACGATGGCGTCGATGCTCTCCTTCTTCGCGGCGTCGATGAAGCCGCAGGTGTTCACGAGGATGATGTCGGCGTCCTCGGGCCGGTCAGTGGCCTCGGCGCCCCGGTCGGCGAGCTCCGCGAGATACCGCTCGGAGTCGACCGTATTCTTGTCACACCCGAGGGTGACGACGGCAACCTTCACCGGTAATTGCCGAACTTGAGCTCGACCTCGAAGTCCTTTTGCCGCAGCATCGCCATCGCCCCCTGCAGCTCGTCCTTCGACGGGGCCGAGACGCGCACCTGGTCGCCCTGGATCGCCGCCTGGACCTTCTTGAGCTTCGCTTCCTTGATCGCGGCCGCCACCTTCTTCGCCGTGTCGGAATCCAGCGCCGTCTTCAGCTTGATCTCGCGCGTGACCGTGTCGCCGCCGGCGGGCTTGACGTCGCCGATGTCGAGGTTCTTCACGGCCACGCCGCGCTTGATGAGGCGTCCCTGGACGACGTCCAGCAGCGACTTCATCTGGAACTCCGAGTCCGCCGTGAGGTTGAGCACCGCCTCGGTGCGCTTGAACTCGATGGTGGCCTTCGACCCCTTGAAGTCGTACCGCTGGGCGATCTCCTTCTGGGCCTGGTTCACCGCGTTGTCCACTTCCTGGAGGTCCACCCCGGTGGTCACGTCGAAGCTGTAGGTCTGGGCCATGGCTACAAAGGTAAATCGGCAGCCCCCGTTGCCGGGGACTGCCGATCTGGTCATTCCGGGCGCTTGCTAGGCGTCCCTATTGATGCACTGGACGAAGTTCGGGTTGTTCAGTTCGTCGAACGGCACCGGGAAGTTCACGTCGGTCCCGTACGCCGTGTGCTCGCGGAAGGTCAGCGATGCGTCGGGCGTGGCGGTGGTGGCGTAGAGGTAGCGGCCATGCATCCCCGTGGGGAACACCGTCTCGGCGCCACGACCGTACTGCCGCACCAGGCGGCGCATGTCGCTCAGCCGCTGGCCGGTGAGATACAGCCAGAAACCGCGCTCCTGGAAATGCAGATCCACCCGTTGGGCCTGCGTCATGGCGGTCACGGTGACCAGGTTCAGCGGCGCGAGACCGGTCATGGTGGCGCGCAGGGTATTGTGCCGGGCCACGAAGGTCGCGATGTCATTGTTGCGCAGCGCCGCCTCGGCTTCGATCAGACGCGCTTCGACGCCGCTGGCGAGCACGATGGACGAGCCGCGCTCCGGGTACTTGAGCTGCCACCAGAAGGCATACGGCGAATCGATCGCGCGCGACGCGTTCCGGGTGTACGGCACCCGCGGATCCTGCGATGCCGCGTTGCTGAACGTGCCGGTGCGGAACGGCAGGCCATTGCCCCCCTCGAGGTGGGCGACGCCATACCCGCGGCGGTTGTGCGTGATCCCCCACACCCCGTTGTTCTGGCGCGTGGTGTTCACGGAATGCTCCAGCTGGTAGACGAAGCTCGTGGGCACCGACGCGACCGCCGCGGCGGCCAGGTCCGGCTGGTTCATGTCGAGGAGCGCGCGCCCCTCGCCCACGCGCGCCAGCCGCTGCTGGGTGAGCGCCGCGGCCGAGGTACCGGCGGCCAGCGGCACCGCCGCCTGGAAGGCCGTCCGTGCCATGGTCAGCATTTCCGCCGTGGTTTTCGGATCGCCATGCTCCAGGCGGTTGTCAACCGTGATCTGGCTGAACGGCACGCCGGAGCAGTAGTTCTCGGCGAACATCAGGTAGGTGTACCCTGCGAGGCTCGTCACCTCCGCGTGCCCGAGCGCCGAATACCGGTCGTGCGTGAGGTTGGCCTGGTAGGCATCGCGCGCCGACTCCGCCGCGCGCCGGGCCCGGTGCAGGTTCATGAACACCGTCGTCATTCCGGCATTCTCGCGCGTGATGGTGCGGCGATCGACTTCCTGGCGAGTGCCGAACGTATCGCCGACATAGAGCTCGTCGCCCAGGAGTCCGGAGCTGAGGACGATGCCTTCGGTGCCGCCGCCGCCCAGCGTGTTGCCGCCGTAGGCGATCATGAAATCACCCAGCGCACCGAGCCGCAGGCCGCTGATGTTGTTCGGATCGGCCGCCGTGGCCGGGGTGACCACATCAGGGTCCACCACCTCCAGGACGCTGTCGATCGAGCACGCGCCGAGCAGCGCGAGCGACGCGGTGCCCAGCCAGCGGGGCGCCCGGCGCGCGAGACGCGCCGGACCGACCGTGCCGCGAATGGTCTCTTGTGTCATTGTCTGAGGCGCCTTGATTAGAAGTTGAGGTCGAAGCGGAGCGTGTAGTACCGCACCGGCGGCTGGTTGTGATAGTCGGCCGTGGAGAAGTTGTCCTGGCCGTGGGTGTTCACTTCCGGATCGTAGCCGCTGTACTTCGTCCAGAGCCCGAGGTTGCGCCCCGAGAGGGTGATCCGCCCGCCCTGCGCGCGCGTGTAGCGCATGTACCGGTCGGGAACGAGGAAGCTCAGGGAGACTTCCCGGAGCTTGGTGAAGTCGGCCGGCTCGACGAACTCCGAGATGTTGCGGTTCATCAGGTTGAAGCCGATCCAGCCCAGCTGGTCGCTGGCCGACGCGGCCGACTGGCTGTACGTCTCCTCGCAGACCATCTCCCACGCGCAGCGGTCGCCGCGGGTGAAGTTGTAGAGCTTGTGCCCGCCGCGGTGGTCGAGCAGCGCGGAGAGCCGGAACATGTCGAACAGGGTCATCGTCGTGCTCAGCGACATCTCGCGCGTCGGGAACGGCGTGCCGATGTACTGGTCTTCCGGTGTCTCCGACACCTCATCGAACTGCGCGAGCCCGTCGGAGTTCGCATCGTTCCAGGTCATCGGCCTCGACCAGTAGCCGCCGAGCGGGTACCCCTCGACGTGCCGCTGCACGGAGCCCAGCCCGAAGATGATCGGCTCCACGCCCTCGCCGAGCTTGTCCAGGCGATTGCGCGTCTGCGCGTACGTCAGCGTGGCTTCGAGCCCCACACGCCGCCGCTGCAGCACCTGCGCGCTGAGCATCGTCTCGAAGCCGCGGTTGCTCACGTTGCCGATGTTCTCGAACCGGGTCGGCGTCGCGCCGAGTGACGGGGCGAGGCGGCGCCGGATGAGCGCGTCCTTGGACTTCTTCGTGTAGTACGTGAACTCGAACGCGACGCGGTCCTCGAGCAATCCCGCGTCGAAGCCCGTCTCGAACTCGGTGCCGATCTCCGGGCGCAGCTCGGGGTTCCCCGCGCCGGCCAGCGTGATCGCCGGCTGCTCGGTGGCCGCCGTGCGCACCGGGGCCGGATCGAAGAACGTCAGCGCGTCGCGGAACGACGGCCGCAGCCCCGACCGGCCGAGCGAGCTGCGGAGCCGGAAGGTGCTGAGCGTCGGCACCGTGGGGAAGAACGACTCCTCGGACACGACCCAGGAGGCGCTGAGCGACGGATAGGTCACCCAGCCGATGTCGGTGCCGAAGGCGCTGTTCTTGTCGCCACGGAGCGAGCCGGTGACGAACAACCGGTCGTTGAACGCCAACTGCTGCGAGACGTACCCGCCGAAGGTGGCGTTCTCGGTGGTGGCCTCGCTCACGGCGTACTGGCCCGTGGTGCCGCTGAGCGACCGCGTGCCTGGAACGATGCCGACGCCGAATCCGCGGGTATCGTGCGCTTCGTCGCGGTGGTACTGGGCGCCGATCGAGCTGGACGAGCCAATGGATGGCCGCGGCGCGAAGCGCGCGGTGGCGTCCATCGTCGCCGTGCGGTTGACGAACTCCGCGCGGTGCGAGCGCCGGGTGCCGGCGAACAGGTTCTGGCTCACGTCGTTGATGCCCGGCGCGACGAACTCCTGGTCATGCCGGTCCACGCGGTCGATGCCGCCGGTGCCGACGAGGCTGAGCCAGGGCAGCGGCTCGTACCGCACGTTGGCGCCGCCGGTGAGACGCGAGATCTCCTGCTCCGCCTCCACCGAGAAGACCTGCGCCGGAGTCTGCCAGTACCAGCCCGTCGAACCGAACGGGTGGCTGCGGGGGTACCCGAGGTTCCCGTTGAGGTGGACGCCCGCGAAGTTGTTGTCGTTCTGCGGCATCCAGACGTGGCTCGTGACGTAGCCCGTGCGAACGGAGGCCGTGAACTTGTCGCTGAGGCGCGCTTCCATGTTGGCGCGCAGGTTGTCGCGGTCCGTGCGGTTGCGCTCGAACACCCCCTGCTCCTTGTCGGTCTCGCCGGAGAGGTAGAAGGTCAGCGCATCGCGGCCGCCGGACACGTTGAGTCCGTACTTCGAGCGGTTCCCGTCGACGAAGGGCCGGAGCTCCGCGTCGTGGAACGGATTGTCCCGATGCAGGACGCCGGCCGTGCACGCGCCCTCGGCCTGGTCGAACACCGTGCACCAGTCCTCATCGATCGCGTTGTCGCGATACTTGGTGCGCTCGAGGATCTGGCCCTGCTCCGTGTAGGCGGCCCACCGCGTCCGGCCCGCGAGGCCGCGCTTCGTGGTCACCTGGATCACGCCATTCGCCGCCGCGGTGCCGTACAGGGCGGCCGCTGCCGGGCCCTTCAGAATCTCCATGGACTCGATGTCCTCGGGATTCAGGTCATTCAGGCGCGAGGGCGACTGGCCCCCCGTGGCGATCGTGAAGGACGCCGAAGAGTTGTTGACGCGCACGCCGTCCACGATGAGCAGCGGCTCGTTCGACAGCGAGACGCTGTTCGAGCCGCGGATGCGCACGCGGGCGCCCGACCCGGTGGTGCCGCCGCTGGGCAGCACCGTGACGCCGGGCGTGCGGCCCTGGAGCAGCGACGCCATGTTCGGCACCGCCGAGAGCTCGACGTCCTCCACATGGATCTTGCCGATGGCGTTGCCCGCCTCGCGCCGGCGCTCCTCGCGCCCGGCCGCGGTGACGACCACCCCTTCGAGCGCCACGGCCGACCGCGCCATCGCGAAGTCCGCCCGCGCCGTCTGCCCTGCCTGGACGCGAACGGCCATCGTGCGCTGCGCGTACCCGATGAAGCTGGCGCGCACTTCCTGGTCGCCCGCCTCGACCCCCGCCATGACGTACTCGCCCTCTCGGGACGTGACGACCGAACGGCCGCTCCCGCCGAGGGATACACGGGCGCCGGCAAGCGCTTCACCGGTCGCCTGGTCGATCACTCGACCGCTGATCGTGCCCGTTTGCGCGCTGGCCGCGGTTGCCCCGATCACCAGGGCAACACACACGGCGATGCCACGCATCGCTTTACTCATGACCTTGACTCCTTTCGGATGTTGGGATCGAGGAACGGCGATCCGGAATTCCACTATTGTAGCATGGCCGCCCTGCAGGGATAACCCCTGCCACGCCCGCTCCGGTCACTCCCTGGGCCGAGCCGGTGTCCTGCCTGGCCTGCACGGCCCCCCCCCGTGCCGGAGGGCAGGACTTGCTCCTCGGCGCCGGACAATCCAAAATGGCGCGGCGCAGTTTGCCCATTCCCGGCCGTTCCACGTCCCCTGCCTACCTCATCCCTCCAT
>Ga0307505_10002039_pt1 | contig 14843 bp, 14 predicted proteins | sample 23_S_MG_FD_202183 | JGI IMG/M metagenome (GOLD analysis project Ga0307505, IMG submission 202183) | Soil microbial communities from Populus trichocarpa stands in riparian zone in the Pacific Northwest, United States - 23_S | ecosystem: Environmental > Terrestrial > Soil > Riparian zone > Trees...
GGCACTGAGCGACAGCGCGGCAGGAATGCCCTCGGCATGCAGCCGCGCGCGCATCGCCTTGAGCGGCAGTGTCGAGAAGTAGACACCCGGTGCGCCGGCAATGACCGGCGTATCCACCGGTTGCGCGCCCGCGTTGTCGGCGATGCGCGCGTCGATCAGGTTCACCGCGATGCGCTCCAGCGCGATCTCGCTGCGTCCACCGGCCTGACCGAGCGCGATGACGAGCGCCGGCTGCACCGTCGCAAGCCACTTGTCGAGCACGCGTGGCGCATCGGCAAAACACACGGGGAGCGTGGCGGTGACGATGCGATGTTCCGCGATCCGTTCGCCATGCAGGCGCCGCGCGATCTCCAGCGACGGATTCACGGTCTCGTTCGCGAACGGCTCGAAGCCGGTCAGCAGGACGCAGGGTTCGTTCATCGGAATACCAGTCCGAGCATGAGCGCGAAGTTGGCCAGCATGAGCACGAGCGCCGTGCCGACCTGGGCGCGGATCACGCCGTACTGGCTCGGCAGTTCCAGCAGCACCGCCGGGACGATGTTGAAGTTGGCCGCCATCGGCGTGAGCAGGGTTCCGCAATAACCGGTGAGCATGCCGATCGCGCCGAGTATCGCCGGGTCCGCGCCATGGCGCAGCACGAGCAACGGCAGGCCGATGCCGGCCATCATGACCGGGAACGCCGCGAACGCATTGCCCATGACCACGGTGAACAGGACCATGCCCAACGCGAACGCAGCAAGGCAGGCGACGCGGTTGTCGACGGGGATGGCCATCGCGGTCAGGGCGGCGATCGCGTCGCCGACGCCGGTGGCGGCGAACACGCCACCGAGCGTGGCCAGCACCATCGGCAGCAGGACCGCCCAGCCGAGCGAATCGAGCAGGCGTCGTCCCTCGCCCACGGCGACCGCCGCTGACGCACGCGTCGTGCGCAAGCCGAGGGCGAGGGCGATGAGACTGGCGATGCCGAGTGCGGTCAGGGTCTGCGCTTTCGGATCGAGCACGTTGACACCGTATTCCGCCGCCTTCCGCGAGCCGAAATACAACACGAGCGTCAGCGCCGGAATCGCCAGCGCCGGGACGAACAACCGGTTGCCGAACCGCAGCGACGCCGCCGCGCGCGCGGCGCTGGTCGCGGCCGAGTCGGGCCGGTGCTGCAGCCGGTTGCGCGCGGCGAGCACGCCCAGCGCAAGCACACCGATCCCGATCGCCTGGGCAGGCCAGTCGGTTCCGGCACGGACTGCGGCAAGCACCGCATCGCCGAACACGAACGGCAGTGCGACGATCGCCCAGAAAGCAGCCATCGATCCGCGTCGATCGCACAGGTTGAAGTACGCGCAGGCGAGCAGGAACGCACCGACCAGCCAGTACAGGTACTCAACCTTGAGCATCGGCGCCCTCCACGATCCGGCGCGCCGCACACTCGCGCCGCAACCGGCGCTGCATGAGCCACAGGCGCAGCGAATGCACGCAGAACGCGATGATCGCGGTCGGCAATGCCCACAGCGCGATCGTGAGCGGTTCCAGTTCGATGCCGTTGCTTGCGTAGAAACCCTGGATCAGCAGCACGGCACCGAAGGCGATGAACACGTCCTCGCCGAAGAACAGGCCGACGTTGTCGGTGGCGGCGGCCATCGCACGAACCTCCGCGCGCTGGCGCTCATCGAGCCGCGGCGGCGCCGGCTCGGCGGGTACTGGATCAACCGAAGCGGCGGGATCCATTGCCGCATCGACTGCCGCATCGACGGATCCATCCGCGTCCGCCTTCGGCGGCGGCTGCACACTGCGTTCGGCCGCCGCCTCGCTCATCGGTGCAACGAGCGGACGCACGGTCTGCACATGCCCGGCCACCTGGGTCAGTCCGACCATGCTCAGGATCTGGCGCAGGCCGAGATAGGTGATGAGGAAGTGGGCCACGGTCAGGCCGCGGATGCCGCTGATCCAGGCGCGTGCGCGCTCGCGCAGGCCGAAGCGTTCGAGCAGGCCGATCACGGGAAACGTGAGCAGAAGCAGCAGGAGCAGGCGGTTCTCGACGAACGTGCGGCCGATCAGCGTGAGCAGCTCGGCGAACGGCTTGCCCGAGGCGAATCCGCTGACCACGCCAGCGCTGACGACGACGAGAACGGGGTTGCGCCGCAGCGCGAAGCCGGCGATGACGACCGCGACGCCGAGCAGCGGCCAGTAGTTGACGTCAGCGGCAGGGGGCATGGAGGGTCCGTAGCGGAAAGTGCAATCCTAGCAGCCCGTCGGACTTTGGCTGGCCCGGCAGCACGTCCGCCTGCGCGGTCCATTCTTGACCAGCTTCGCTGTTGTGAAGCGCTTCGCCGATTCCTGGCCGAGGACCGCTATCGGCCTGCGAACCGTCCGACCACTGTCCTCACGCCGTCAGACTTTCGCCTCGACCCCAAAGCCCGACAGGCCGCCAGCGGCGGACGCGCCCGCGCGCATCGGCGTGCTCAGGGTTGCGGGCCCGGACGCAGCGCCGTGACACAGATCCCGGCCGCGTCGAGCGCCTCGCGCAGGCGCTGCGCGAACGGCGCCGCGTCGGCCCGATCACCGTGGACACACACGGTATCGGCACGTACCTGCAATGGCGTTCCGTCGATGCAGGTCAGCTTGCCGTTCAGCGCGATCGCGAGTGCCTGTTCGATAGCGGCATCGATATCGTCGATGACCGCACCGGCAACGCCGCGCGGAGCGAGCGAGCCGTCGGCACGATAGCGCCGATCGGCGAAGGCTTCATGGGCCACGGCCAGGCCGGCGCGCTCACCGGCGCGCGGCAATTCGCTGCCGGCCAGGCCGACCAGCACGAGCGTGGCATCGACAGCGCGCACGGCCGCGGCGATCGCATCGGCCAGCGCGGCGTCGCGCGCGGCCATGTTGTACAGGGCGCCATGCGGTTTGACGTGGGTCAGGCGGGTTCCCGCCGCGTGCGCGAACGCAGCCAGTGCACCAACCTGATAGACGACCAGTTCCCACGCTTCCGTGGCCGTGATCTGCATTTCGCGGCGCCCGAATCCTTGCAGGTCGGGCAACGACGGATGCGCACCGATCGCCACCCCGTGCGCGACGCAGGCCGCGACGGTCGCGCGCATCGTCGCCGGATCGCCGGCGTGGAATCCGCAGGCGATGTTCGCGGAAGTGACGTGCGCGAGCACCTCGGCATCGGCGCCCATGCGCCACGCACCATAGGACTCGCCGAGATCGCAATTGAGATCGAGATTCATGCGTGCAGTCGTTCGTGGATCGCGCGGATCAGGGTGCCGAGCGCGCGCTCGTGCTCAAGATAGCGCGATTGCGCGTCGTCGAGCGTGATCGCGGCGAAGCGTACGCGATCGCCGGGCCGGCGCTGGGCAAGCAGGTGGACGTCGCTCGCGGCGACCTGGCCGATGCGCGGATAGCCGCCCGTGGTGGGGTGTTCGGCCATGAGCACGATCGGTTGGCCACCCGGCGGCAGCTGCACGGTGCCGCGCGCGACCGGTTCGGAGATCGTTTCCACCGCATGCGCGAGCGCGAGACGCTCGCCATCGAGGCGACAACCGACCCGGTTGGAGTCGTTGGCAACGTGGAATTCCGTGGTGTGCAGCAGCGCACGCGAGCGTTCGTCGAGTAGCCCGGAATGCGTCGCCGCAATCAGATGCAGCGGACGCGTGGCCGATGCATCGAACCACGGACCCGGATCCAGTTGCCAACTGCGCGAACGCGTAATGGACTGCTGCGCACGGTCGTCGATCACAAGCTCGTCGCCGGCCACGAGCGCGGGCCTGCCGATGCCGCCGTGCAGGTCGCTCGCCGCGCTGCCGAGCACGCGCGGCGTGACGAAACCGCCAGCGACCGCGAGGTAGGCACGTGCGCCGCGGCGCATGTGCATGCAGTCGATCGTGCTGCCGGCGGCGACCTCCACGCGCGACCACATCGGCAGCACTGCATTGCCCAGGCGCGCATCGACCTCGGCCCCGCACAGCGCGATCGTCGCCGCGCGCTCGAACTGCAGCAGCGGACCGAGCAAGGTCATCTCCAGTGCCGCGCAGTGATCCTCATTGCCCACGAGGGCGTTGGCAAGCCGCATCGCGACGTCGTCCATCGCACCGGCGCTGCCGATGCCGAGGCCGGCGAACCCGTGGCGGCCGCGATCCTGCACCGTCGTCAGCAATCCCGGCTTGCGCACGCGGATGCTCATGCCGGAGCACCGTCGATGCTGGACGCGTTCGTATCAATCGCGACGAAGCGCACGCGGTCGCCCGGCGCGAGCAGCGCCGGCTGCGCGCGTTGCGCATCGAACAGCACGAGTGGTGTCTGGCCGATCAGTTGCCAGCCTCCAGGCAGCTCGCGCGGATAGATGCCGGTCTGCGCACCGCCGATCGCGACCGAGCCGGCCGCCACGCGCCGTCGCGGATCGGCCCGCCTTGGCATGTGCAGCGCCGGATCAAGTCCCAGCAGGTACGGAAATCCCGGCGCGAAACCGAGCATCGCGACGCGGTAGATCGTGCGCGTGTGGCGCGCGATCACTTCGTCCGTGGAAAGTCCGGCATGGCGCGCGAGTTCGTCGAGGTCCGGGCCATGGGCGCCGCCATAGCGGACCGGGATGTCGATCGGCTCGGGTGGCGTCGTGGCACTGACGTCGATCGCTGAAAGCGCGGCACGCACCGCATCGGCGAGCCGCCGCCAGGGCGCGATCGCCGGCGACGAGGCGCCATCGCCGATCCAGACCCGCGGCTCGTAGCGCAGCGCGAGCGTCGCGTACGCGGGAATCAGGTCGATCAGTCCGCGCAGTGGGCTTGCACGCAGCACTGCGGCGGCCGCATGCACCTGGGCATTGAGCGCCGCGTCGATCTGCTCGCCGAACCGCAGCAGCAGCATCGTTTCACCGACTGGCTCGATGCGGACTGGCAGATCGCTGGCGCCAGCGCCGTTCACTATCCTTCCAGCGCCGCCCGCAGTTGCGCGATGCGGGCCTGAGCGGCATCGGCAGCATACGGCTCGCGTACCCCGTCGCCCCAGACCGGGCGCGGCCATGCGGCATCATCGATGTGGCGCGCGATCACGTGCACATGCAACTGCGCGACGACATTGCCGAGCGCAGCGACATTGAGCTTGTCCGGACGCACGAGCGCGCGCAATACGTGGCAGGCCCGGTTCACCTCGTCGAGCAGGACATGCTGCGCGGCGATGTCCAGATCCACGAGCTCGCGCGCGCCGGCCACGCGCGGCACGAGGATCAGCCACGTGTAGCGCGCATCGTCCATGAGCCGCAGCGATGACAGCGGCAGTTCGCAGATCGGCAGGCTGTCGGCCGCGAGGCGCTCGTCGAGCACGAATTCCACGCTCATCGGGATTCTCCAAGCTCGCGTGCGAAAAACGCCAGCGTCCGCTGCAAGGCGAGCTCGGCGCTCGCCGCATCGTAGTCCTCACGCACCTCGCAGTTGAAGCCATGGCCGGCGGGGTAGACATGCACTTCGGCATCCGGCAGCGCGAGCCGATGGCGCTCGATCGCCGCCGCCGGAATCGAGGCATCGCGTTCGCCGAAGTGGAACTGCAACGCTGCGCGCGGGGGCTCGTCGAGATACGCCGTGTTGCGCGCGCCGTAGTAGCTGACCGCCGGCAGCCCAAGGCGCAGCGCCGCGAGCAGCGCCACCGTCCCGCCCCAGCAATAGCCGACCACGCCGATCCGGCCGCTGGATGCGATCGCTTCGGCCGCACTGGCGACATCGTCGAGCGCTCGCTCGAGTCCGATTTCCGCGATCAGTTCGCGGCCTCGTGCAATGCCGGCCTGATCGTAGCCGAGCTCGACGGCGCTCTCGACATGATCGAAGAACGCCGGCGCGATGCAGGTGTAGCCCTCGGCCGCGAAGCGCTCGACCACGCCGCGGATGTGCGCATTGACGCCGAAGATCTCCTGGGCCACGACGATGCCGCCACGAACCGGCCCTTGCGCGCGGGCTAGGTAGGCACCGATGCAGTGCATGCCGCTCGTGTTGATGCTCAGCCAGTCGCCCATGCGATGCAGACTCCCGATAGCCAGGTCGCGACGAAACTCAGGCAGCGCTCGCGAAGCGCACGACGCGATTGCGACCACGCGCCTTGGCCTCGTACATCGCGCGGTCTGCCGCATCGAGCAGCGAATCCACCGAGGGCTCGCGCAACTGCGCGAGCGTGGCCAGACCGATGCTGACCGTGACCTGGTTGCGGCACACGACGATGCCGGCCAGTCCCTTGCAGACTTCGTTGCGCACACACTCGGCCAGTACGGCGGCTTCGTCGGCGCTACGGTTGGCCAGCACGATGACGAATTCCTCGCCGCCGAAGCGCCCGAGTACGTCGCCTTTGCCGAGACAGCGCTGCATCGCCTGGACACCGGCGATCAGCACACGATCGCCATGCAGGTGACCGAGCACGTCGTTGATCTGCTTGAAGTGATCGAAATCGAGCACCAGCACCGCCAGATCGCTCCCGCTCGCGAGGCTGCTCGTGATCGCCGCATCGATGCGCTCGCGCAGGTGCGTGCGGTTGAACACTCCGGTCAGCGGATCGCTGATCGCGGCGCGATAGAGTTCGTCCGCGCGTTCGCTGAGCTGGGTATTGGCGCTCTCCAATGCGCCGCGTTGCGCCTCGATCTCGCGGTTCTTGCGCGCGAGCGTGCGATTGAGCCGGCTGACGCTGCTGAAGCGCCAGAGCGCCAGCAGCAGCGCGACGGCAAGGCTGGCCAGCGCGCCGACGCCGAGCCGGCGCTGCAGGGCATCCGCACGCAGGCGCGTGGCCTGCAGTTCGTTGTCCTTCTGCAGCAGGGCCAGGCGCTGTTCCGCATCTTCCCGCGCGTGGCGCGCCTGCAGCGCGGACAGCTGGCGGCTCGCGCGCGTGCCGAGCAGCAGTTCGCGCTGCTCGGCGCGACGGCGCGCAAAACGCAGCGCGGATTCGGGATCATGCTCGGCCAGCGCGATGCGTTCGCGCACCGCATAGGCCTGCACGAGCTGCGGACGCAGCCGCGCCGATTCGAGCGCCGCAATCGCCTCGTCGATCAGTCCGCGCGAACGCAGCAGGTCGCGGCGCGCGATCGCCGCCTCGGCCAGGTGCAGCAGCGCGCGCGCGACGATTTCGCGCTGCCCGAGTTCGCGTCCGATCTCAAGCGCGGTTTCGAGCTGCGCGTTGGCCTCGTCATGGCGCCCGAGGCCGAGCAACGCGCGCCCGCTCTCGAGCAGTTCCAGGCCCTGGTGCGAGCGGTTGCCGAGCGCGACATCGATCGCGAGCGCCTCGTTGGCGGCGGCGAGCGCCTGCGTGAACTCGCCGGTGTCGTTGAGCAGGCTCGCATAGCTGCCGATCACGGGCGCATAGGATTCCGGCGCGGGCCGCGTCGCCGCCACCTCGATCGCGCGGCGGAAGTAGTCGCGTGCGGTCTCCTCGTCCTCGATTTCGCGGTAGAGCAGGGCGACGTTGCGATAACTCGTCTCCAGGCGATCGCCGCTGCGCTCGCGGATCGCCATCGCAGCCAGGTGCAGCTCCAGCGCCCCGGCGAAGTCGCCACGGTCGCGCAGTACGGTGCCCAGGTTGGTCATGGTCAACGCGAGGCGCGCCTCGTCGCCATCCGCGCGCAGGATATCCAGGGCCTTGGTGTGTTCGCTGAATGCCGCATCCAGATCGCCGCGACGCCGCGCGAGGATGCCGAGATAGCCGTGGGCAATCGCCGCGGACGCGTTGTCGTCGTCGGCGCGCGCCCACGCGAGCAGGGATTCGGCATGCTCGCGCGAACCGACATAGTCGCCGCCCAGCAGCGCCATCTCTGCACGATGCTCCAGGGCGAGGCGCAGCAATGCCGAATCGCTGCGGCGACGCGCGATCTCGTCGACACGGCGCCATCCCGGTTCAGCCCGATCGATCGCACTGAGCGCGAGCATGAGGTACGCACGCACGAGCGCGAGCGGCAATTCGCCACGATCCCCGGCCAGCGCCGACGCGGCCAGCGCCGGCACCTGCAGGCCGCGATCCACGAGCGCGGCCACGCCTTGTGCGGCGCGCGCGGTCTGCGCACGCGCATAGCCGGCATCTGCTCCCGCTTCGGCACCGATCGCCAGTGTCGCGCCCACGGCAACGCCGGCCAGCAATGCCCGCAAGCCGATTCCGCGCAATCCCCCCAACTCATTCATCGTGACCCGCATCCATCGGTTGCCGCGATCCGCGTACATGCTATCGCGTTCCGGCCTTGAAGCGATGCCGCAATGGGGCTGGGTCGTGTCATAGATTGAAACGGGGTGGGGGTGGGTGGTGTCGGTGAGTGGGCAGCGGGCAGGGGCGTGGCGCGTGATGAATGGGTGGCGCGCAGGGCGTGATCGGCGATTTCGCGACCTGGACCCGGCGGACCCGATCCATTCCCGTCTGCCGCACTGCTCCTTGCTGAAAATGCCGCTTTGTAGTTGACTCCACATCATCGACGCCACAGGGGGCGGTGATGAAGAACGGAATCTGTGCGCACCGCGCCGTCGCGCAGGCGATTATTGCGTCGTCATCTACTGTCATGGTCAATGCCTGTGGTCGCGAGGCCGAGGACAAACGTGCCCCATCTTGGCCGCAACAAGCCGGCCAACCACTCGATCCGGCAAAGACCGCCGTGCACATCGTCGGCGCGCATGTCGCTGCGGCGACCGGCAATCAGAAGGGTGCTGAAACCCACGTTCGCGAGATTGTTGGGGACATGCGCCGCTCGGCGCGAGTGCCCGACGTCACCCGGCCAATCAACCGCGAATCCGCGCTCGCCGCCGTGAGAACGCTGCCGGGCGTGCGCTCGGTCATATGGATGGATCGCGAGAACCTCGTCGTCATGGTCGATGGCCAAGGGCATCACAGCGTGGCCAAGATCGACGAAGTCTGCCTCGCGCTGGAACCGCTCGGGGACACACTCGCTGTTGTCGTCAACGTGCAGGACGCGACTGCAACGAACGGGGATGAGGCGATGACGCTGTCGCGCAATTGCCAGTTGCCGGAAGGGCAGAGGGCTGCGTTCCAGAAGAAGCGGCAGGTGGATGTGGTGGATCGGGAGACGCGGGCCAGCCGTTCAATTAGCGTGTTGAAAGCCCGACAGAGAGCCCCCGTTCAACGGGGGCTCTTTTTTTGCCGAGGTGGGGCCGGCCACTTGTGCGGGAAAGCATAGGTTGGCCGCGTGAGTTGCTGACGGCTACCGCACCCTCACTGAAACCCGTTCTGGAAGATGATCTCGGCCGGGCAATTGCGACCGGCTGCGCCGCTGCACGGGTCGCTTGCCGGCACGCCCGACATGGGGAACTCTGCTGCGTCATTGGTGCCGTCACCGTCCGAATCGGCAACGTTGACTTTCGTCCCGATCACATACTCGAAACCGTCGATCAGGCCGTCCCCGTCCGTGTCGGCGTAGGGATACGCGTACCCCAGCAGCTTGTTGCTGCCGCTTGGGTAGGCCACGGTGTAGCCCGCTGCCTCGTACGTCGTGCGCTCGCTTTCCAAGAATGTCGCGCAATCGTCGTCGGCGGTCTTGCAGGCGCGCCAGAACTTCTGAGCGCCGGGCGGAATGCAGCCGGGTTCGTTGCTGCATGGCTGGTAGATGTAGCCCTGGATCGTGCGCAGGTTGTAGCCGTCGGCATGGGCCTGCTCGATGTGCGCGATCGTCGTCATAAAGACGAAATCGCGATTCGCGCTGTTGCAGCCGGGGGCGCCCGTGGTGCATCCCAGAGGGAAGTTCCGCGAACGGTCCATGAGGTGAAGAGGGACCAGGGCCGGCCATTCAGTGCGCGGCTTGTATTCGGTCGTGAGGACGTAGGCGGCGGCGAGTGGCGTGGGCAACGCCGTTGCGGCGAGTGGATCGGGCGGAAATTCCGGATAGCCGGGTATGGGCAAGCCCTGCGGCACATAGGCGCCGGCCTGGTTGATGGCCAGTGCGATGGCCATCTGAGGTGAGCTGGTCTCGACATAGTCTTTCGAGAGGGCGGCGTGGAACCGGAACAGGGGAGTCACGCGATTCTTCACCGTTCGTCCTTGCACCGTGCCGAGCATGCTGGCAGCGGCCGCAGCGGCATCCGGAACGCCGTGCCCGATGGTCTGCGACCATGGCTGATTGTTCTGCGCCTCCAGAGTGGTCTGCGCGAGTACGCTGCGTACGCCTGGCACATCTCCGAATCCGAGGACGGGCTTGCTGGCGAGTGCAAGCGGATTGATGGAACGCAGGATGCCGACGACTCCTGCTACCTGCGGCGCCGACATCGAAGTGCCCGTGCACAGTCCGAGGCCATCGCCCGATGGCGTTCCGAATGAATCGCCGCAACCCAAGTTTGGAACCCAATCCTTGCCCGGATACATCGTCGAGAAAACAGCCTTCGATGACCCCATCAATTCCTGCCTCGGCTCACCGAAGACCGTAGTGTAGTTCGATCCGCATTCGACGCTGTTGTTCGGGTTCGGGCAGAACGTTGTGCTTCCTGGCGATTCGTCCCAGAGCGAAAAATTGCTGTCGAAGCCGCCGGCTGACACGACGCGCGTGTCTCTGGCCGGGAATCGCAACCGGGTCCGGTCATTGCCGGATGAGGCGACAATCACGACGTCGCGATACGTCGCATTCGCCAAGGCGAGGCAGTACGGATCGCCGGCGTTGGCAGCGCAGTAGTCGAGCAGAGTTGGCGAGCTTCCGAAACTCAAGTTGATGACCTGGACACCGGTATCTGCCATGAGCGTGATGGCCGGTGGAATCGCCAAGGCGTTGATCCTGAGTTCCACTTGTTGATTCTGGATCGTGCATTGATTCTGGGCCACCTTCCACATCAAAATACCGCAGTTCTTGCAGATGCCCTTCACACCGAGACCGCTGAAGCTGTTCGCGGCTTGTAGGCCGGCGACGTGCGTCCCGTGTCCGGCAAACGCGGGGTCAGGGGCATAGTTGGGAATGTGTTCCGGATTGCAAAAAGATGTGGTGCTCAATGGCATCGGCGTCACTTCATTCACATCGGCGTCATAGGCGGTGGGCCAGCCCCCAAGATCCAGGGAGAGGGGGATGAAGTTACCACCCAGGTATTGCCCCGTGGCTGAGAACTGGCGCAACGCCGGATGGTTCACGGCCAATCCGCTGTCAGCGCTTCCGATCACCGCGTAGCCCCCGGCGAGTTGCCAGGCCGCGGCGGTATTGAACGCATCCCAGCCATACTGTGCCGGCACGCCGAGCGGCTCCAACAAGTTTCCCACGTCGAAATCGACCAGCGACACGGACGAGAAACTCGTTTCGAGGGGCAAATATGCCTCGCTCACGTAAGGATCATCACGCAACGATGAAAGAGCTGCCTCAATGTCCGATTCAGGCGTGTAGCCGATGATCAGATAGCGTTCGAGGATCGCCCGGGGCGTATCCGGATTGGCCAGCAGATACGCAAGGAAGTCACCGGTGGCGCGAAGGGGAAGCAGGTAACCTGCAGCGGTCGGAGCTACCTCGTCGAACGCGTCCAATGGGGGAGGCCCCACCGGTGGAGAGAAGCTGAAGTAGTGGACCACCTCATCGGGCGTAGGTGCCCCAGGTTCGGTCGAGAGCAGCACCTGCACGTAGCGGTCCGGTTCGGGGTCCGTTTGCGCATCGGCGTCGTGGGGCAGCATTGCGAACACCAGCACGATCGCGACGCTAGTGGGAAGTCGACGACGCAGCATGAACCCGGCCAGCGTCAGCACCCCAATTCCGAGAACGAGAAGGCTCCACGAACCCAGGGTGGGCAACGACGTCGCGGCACCCGCGCCTTGTACTACGAAGGGAAGCATCCCTACCGTTTCGAAGACATCAGCGCCGAAGAAATCGACATAGTGCCGGTCGAGCTGTAGTGAATAGCTGCCCGCAGGGAACTCACCGAATGGGAGATTCACAGTGCCTGGCGTGCTGTTGCAAAGAATCAGATCGTCGGTGTGCGCCGTTTCCAACAGCATCCGAACAATGTTTCCGGTCTGCGTGATCTGCGGGTATCCGGGAGCTTCAATGATCGCGTCACAATCGCCGGCACTTACTCGTGCTGACACTGTCTCGCCGGCCATCGGTGAGGTAGGAACTATGGCATCCAGGGTGATGAAAGCATGCGCTGACGGGGCTATTGCGAGGAGCGCGAACAGAACAGCGCGTAGGTATCGGATCTTCATGACACTCCTTTGCTTGTGCTGAGGCAAGGACAAACAGCCAATAGCTTGCTGAGAATTGGGCCACGCGAAATTTGTCCCCCCTCGACATACATCCAATCCTTTGATGCAGAATGCCGAAAATCCATCTTAACCCGGCTGTCATTGACGTTCCACCCAATCCGATTAATGTTGAGGGGAGGGCATTTCTCAACACCCTGCTATGCCTCGTTCCGAGAACTCCACGTAGCCGGGGACGTAGGCGTAGCCTTTGTTGATCGTGTCGACGCAGCGGTCAGTGCGGCTCGTCTTCGCGCCACCGACTCGCCGGTTTGCTTCGCCGCCGGTCGGTGACGGACGCGACACATATGGGTTACAGATTGGCCAGGTGAGTTGGCTGCCGAAAAAACGGGGCTGGCGTTCCGCCGGCCCCGAGGTTTTCACTTTCCGAGCTTGCGCCGTACATCACTGGCGAGCGGGCCAACGTCGCGCACCGCCTGTTTCAACTGCTCGGGGGTTACACCGAGTTGCTTGGACCAGTCACGGAGTTCCCAGTCCTGGTTGACGTTGATACGGATGTCGTCTTGTTTCCCACGGTTCTTGAGATCGTCGCTCATTACAAATTTTCCTTGTGCTGGGGAGAGCAGCCCGGGCGCGGCGCGCGCCGCACCCGGGGGTGTACCCGCGCTGGCGTCAGCGACAACGCGACAACGGGGACAGCCACAATTCCGGCTTTTTCCTACGCCCCGACGAGACGATTTCCTACAGACACCAGCGGCGTGATGGCTGACGATGGTCGCCATGACCACCGCCCGCAGCCACCTCGTCGATTCCGCCTCGCCCGGCTTCTACCACTGCATCTCGCGCTGCGTGCGCCGGGCCTGGCTGTGCGGGGTTGATACTTATAGCGGTCAATCTTTCGAGCACCGGCGCGGCTGGGTCGAGGAGCGCCTGCACGAACTGGCCGATATCTTTGCCGTGGGCCTGTATGCCTACGCGGTCTGCGATCGATCAATGCCAGCACCGACCCGGCGCTGTCCCTGACCACGGGCGCCTATCTGGAACTCATCGACAGGACCGCCCGACTCGTGCGGCCGGGCAAACACGGAACGATCCAATCCAGCACACCGCCGATCCTCGTGAAGCTTGGCCTGCGCGAGACGCACTGGAAATCCGATGTGCTCGGCATTGAAAGCCGCTACTGGCGTGCGATCGGATCCGCCCAGGCGCTGATCGACAATGCCGCAGCGATCGGCCAGTGTTGGCTCAAGGGCATTGGCAGTGCACGGGACGTGCTGCGCTCCGCGAGCTGAGCACTACCGACAACACCATCGTTGGGACGCCATCTGTAATCCGCTGACCGCGGTGATACCGTGAATGGCGTAGTTCGGATTCATCACCGCCGGCTCAGGCGGCTGGCGACACACTGAAAGCCCGTCCTTTGTTCTGCAGGACTTCGACCTCGGGCTCGAGGAGCTCTCGGAGCCTGCAGGCACAGGATACGGCTGAACGTCCTCAATCTCGATCTGGCGTGGTTCCCCGCCACGGGTCACGCGCTCATCGGCATCACCGTTGCCGGGCTCTACACGGACCATTCCGCGCTGCGGCAGTTCTCGGCCGATGCGTGGCGGCGTTGGCTGCAGCGCCTTATCGGGCATCTCTTCCGACTTGTCCATTGTGCAGTACAAAGCTGAGGAGCGCCCCCAGATCAGGCCCGACGGCATCGGCTTCGATTCCAAATTCCTCTTGCGGGGCATTCGTTCGATTGGCCCAGAAAGTTGGGTAACCAAACCATTTCGAACCGGCAACATCCCAGCCAGCGAAAGCCACAAACAATACTTCTTCCTTCCGCAACCCCAGCGTATCTACGCCCAATTGATAGGCACGCGGATCGGGCTTGTATGAACGTATCCGGTCAGTGCTGATGACGGCTTCAAACGCTCCGTCGAGCTTGGCCTCCCTCAGTCCATCTGTGAGAACGCGAGAGGTCATGTTCGATAGAAAAGCCAAACGCAGGCCTGCATCACGCAGAACCTTGATTGCCTCGGCAGCATCGGGCCAGACCTGCAAGTTTGACCAGGCCGCCATCAATTGGTCGTGCTTGGCGGGAGAAATTTCCAGCCGGAGTTGCTTGGCGGCAAATTTCAGGCTGTCGTGAGTTGCTTGAAGGAAATCCACGTACTGGCCAGCAAGCGCACGCAGCCACTGGTACTCGAACTGCCGGATTCGCCATGCATTCATGAGGGCCTGCCCGTTGCCGGGAAGCAACGTCTCGGCCAACGCGCCGAGGGGGCGTGGGTCGAAGATCGGGAATGCATCGAACGCAATGGCCTTGAAGCGGGATCGACTCCCTTCTCCAGCGAACGATGCCGTCGGAAAAGCGCCAGCCAGAAGGCTACCCGCGGTCAGCCCCAAGAAGTGTCTACGATCCAGAGTCATCCGGGAATCCTCATTTCATGTGTGCGCAACGACGTTGCAGAAAAAGCCGCGCGCAATCTTGCGCGCACCACTGCCGCCGGGCAAGATCTTCACAACACAGTGGTCATGTCGCTTCTGTGGCGCATCCGCGACTGCGACAAGGTGTTATGTGACTATGATGCATGCCGAGTAGCAGTCGCGATCTGAACCGCCCCGTCTTTTCCGGAGGCTCCAACCTTTGAGAGGATGGAGCCATGAAGAAAAAGCCAGAGAGACACTCACCGGAAGTGCGGGAGCGCGCGGTTCGTATGGTGCTTGAGCACCAGGGC
>Ga0307505_10002040_pt1 | contig 14843 bp, 12 predicted proteins | sample 23_S_MG_FD_202183 | JGI IMG/M metagenome (GOLD analysis project Ga0307505, IMG submission 202183) | Soil microbial communities from Populus trichocarpa stands in riparian zone in the Pacific Northwest, United States - 23_S | ecosystem: Environmental > Terrestrial > Soil > Riparian zone > Trees...
GCGCCGCCGCGTCCAGCACAGCCGGCAGCGCGGCCGCGGTGATGGGCGCATACAGCGCCGTGCGCACCATGCCGAGCAGCATGTCGCGTGTCAGCAGCAGCGTCTCGTCGCGGCCGGTCAGCGGGTGTGCCACGCTCACCGTGCGCGGCAGCGACGCCAGCAGTGTTTGCCAGGTCTGCTGCAGCTTCGGATGCCGGCTGCGGCAGGCGGTGTCCTGCGCACAGGACTGCAGCAGCGCATCGAAGGCCGCCTGCGCGTCCGGCGCCGAGGCCTCGGGCAGCGCCATGTCCGGCGGCGCGACGCCGTCCAGCACCACGCGGCGCACATGCTGCGGGTACAGCCGCAGGACCTCCAGCGCCGCGCGCGTGCCGTAGGACACGCCCACCAGGTTGATGCGCTCGGCGCCCAGCGCCTGGCGCACGACATCCAGGTCGGCCATCGCCGCCGTCGTGCCGTAGTGGCGCAGGTCGCCATGGGGCAGGGCCTGCAGCTGGCGCAGGCAGTCGCGCGCACGCTGCAGCTGACGTTGCGGGTCGAGTTGCTCGCGCAATGGCCGGCCGGGCGGCTCGTCACCGCAGCTCAGCGGCGCGCTGCGGCCGGTGCCGCGCTGGTCGACGAGCACGATGTCGCGCCGCTGGCCGAAGCGCGAGAGCATGCGACTGACTGGGCCGGCCAGGCCGATGGCGCTTTGCCCCGGCCCGCCCGCCAGGAAGAACACCGGGTCCGGTTTCTTGTTGCGCGCCAGCGCCGGCAGCACGGCGAAATGCACGTCGATGCGCACGCCGCCCTCGCGCGCCGCATCGAGCGGGCGCGACAGCGTGCCGCACAAGGCCTCGTGCGCCACGCCCTCGATGCGGCACGGGCTCAGCGCCGCGCCCTGCACGCTCAGCGCCAGCAGGCCGAGCAGCAGCGCAGCGCCGGCCCGTTCAGGCCAGCAGGCGCTGCAGTTCACCGCTGTCGATCAGCCGCGCCAGTTCGGCTGCGCCGCCGACGAGCATGCCCTTGACGAAGACCATCGGGAAGGTCGGCCAGCCGGTCCACATCTTCAGCGCATTGCGGCGCCGCCAGTCGCCGAAGTAGCTGCCGTACTGCAGGTAGTGGTAAGGGACGCCGGCGGCATCGAGCGCCTTGCGGGCCTTGCGCGGAAAGGGGTTCTGGGCCATGCCCACGACCACCACCGCATGCTGGCGGACGGCCGCCTGCACCTCCTGCACCAGCGCGGCATGGTGGCCGGCGATGCGCTCGCGGATGGCCGGGTGGATCAGGGATTCGTCGAGGATGTGTCGCGGCATGGGCCCGAGGTTAACGCAGCATGGCGGGTGCGCCGCCAGCGTCTGCGGGACCTTTCGCGTACGATTCCCGGCCCATCGCTCAAGCCCCTTTCGGAGACCCCCATGAAGCTCTACTACAGCCCCGGCGCCTGCTCGCTGAGCCCGCACATCGTGCTGCGCGAAGCCGGCCTGGCCTTCACGCCCGTGCTGGCCAGCACCAAGACGCACAAGCTGGCCGACGGCACCGACTACTACAGCATCAACCCCAAGGGCTACGTGCCGCTGCTTGAGCTGGACGACGGCCAGCGCCTGAGCGAAGGCCCGGCGATCGTGCAGTACGTCGCCGACCAGGTACCCGACAAGAAACTGGTCGCGCCCTGGGGCACGATGGAACGCTACCGCCAGATCGAATGGCTGAACTTCATCGGCACCGAGCTGCACAAGGGCATCGGCGCGATCTTCAACCCGGCGCTGCCCGAAGAAGCCAAGACCATGGCGCGCACCAAGGGGGCCAGCCGCCTGGAATGGGTGAACCAGCAGCTCGAAGGCCGCAACTACCTGATGGGCGAGCACTTCTCCGTGCCCGATGCCTATCTGTTCACCGTCGCCAACTGGACCAAGTACGTCGACATCGACATCTCCTCGCTATCGCACCTGGGCGCCTTCATGGGTCGCATGGCGGCACGCCCGGCGGTACAGGAAGCGCTGAAGGCGGAAGGCCTGATCAAGTAGGCCGGCGATGCGCGCCTTGCTGCTGGTGCTGGCTGCCACGTCGGCGCTGGCTGCGCCCGAGCGCGGCATGGTCGGCACGGCCGGCGATCTGCTGAAGGCCGCGCCGCCACCGCAGGGCCACTACGACGCGGTGCTGTGCGTGACGGTCGGCGCCACAGCCGCCAGCTGCGGGCCGGCGACGGCCGACATCGGCAGCGCCGGCCAGGCGCTGGTGCGCGTCAGCGACATCGCCTACCGGCTGGAGGTTCGCGCCGACCAGTTGGGCGTGTCGCTGTTCCATGGCATGGTGCAGATCGACGGCTTCTTCGCGCCCTACCAGTGGAACGGCAACCAGCTGCAGTTCAACGACACCGAAAAGGCCACGCGCTACGAGCTGAAGCTGGGTCCGCGACGCTTCGACGGACCGTAGCCGTTCAGGCCAGATGCGCGGCGGCCAGCAGGTCGCGCGTGTAGGCCTGCTGAGGCGCATCGAACAGCGCCTGCGCCTCGCCCTGCTCGACCACGTCGCCGTCCTTCATGACCATCACGCGGTGCGACATCGCGCGCACCACCGCCAGGTCGTGGCTGATGAACAGGTAGCTCAGGCCGTAGCGGCGCTGCAGGTCGGCCAGCAGGGCCAGCACCTGCTGCTGCACCGACACGTCCAGCGCCGAAGTCGGCTCGTCCAGCACCAGCACCTCGGGGCGCAGAACCACCGCGCGGGCGATGGCGATGCGCTGGCGCTGGCCGCCGGAGAACTCGTGCGGGTAGCGCTGCAGCACTTGGGCGACGCCGCTGCGTTCGTTCAGGCCCACCTCGTCGAGCATCTGCAGCACCAGCGCATCGCGCTCGGCCTGCGACAGCTCGGGCCGGTGCAGGGCCAGGCCCTCGCCGACGATCTGACCCACCGTCAGCCGCGGGCTCAAGGCCGCAAAGGGGTCCTGGAACACCACCTGCATGCGCCGGCGCATGGCGCGGAGAACGGCGCGATCGGCGTTGTCGATGCGCTGCCCGTCGAGCTGCACTTCGCCGCCGGCGATGTCCTGCAGCGCCAGCAGCGCCATGCCCAGCGTGGTCTTGCCCGAACCCGATTCGCCGACGATGCCCAGCGTCTCGCCGCGCTTGAGCTGCAGCGTGGCCTGGCGCACCGCCTCGAAATGGCGCTTGCGGAACCAGCCCATCGCAATGGGGAACGTGACCTTGACTTCGCGCGCGTCGATCAGCATCGGCGCGTCGTCGGCCACCGGCTGCACCACGCGCTGCGGCCGGCTGGCCAGCAGGCGCTGGGTGTAGGGGTGCCGCGGCCGGTCGAAGACCTCGGCGGTGTCGCCACTCTCCACCAACTTGCCGCGTTCCATCACGCCGACGCGGTGGGTGAAGCGCCGCACCAGGTTCAGGTCGTGGGTGATGAACAGCAGCGCCATGCCCATCTCGCGCTGCAGCTGATCGAGCAGCGCCAGGATCTGCGCCTGGATGGTGACGTCCAGCGCGGTGGTCGGCTCGTCGCAGATCAGCAGTTGCGGCTTGCAGGCCAGCGCCATCGCGATCATCGCGCGCTGGCGCTGCCCGCCCGACAGCTGGTGCGGGTAGGCATCGATCTTGGCCTCGGGGTCGGGGATGCCGGTACGGTGCAGCAACTCGACGGCCCGCGCGCGCGCCGCGTTGGGCCGCAGCGCCTCGTGCAGCGCCAGCACCTCGACGATCTGGTTGCCCACGGTGTACAGCGGGTTCAGCGCGGTCATCGGCTCCTGGAAGATCATGCCGATGCGCGCGCCGCGGATGCCGCGCATCTCGCGCTCGCTCTTGCGCATCAGGTCTTCGCCGTCGAAGCGGATCGCGCCGCTGCTGTGCGCCGCGTCCACCAGACGCAGCACCGACAGCGCGGTGATGGACTTGCCGGAGCCCGATTCGCCGACGAGTGCGAACTTCTCGCCCGCGGCAACGCTGAAGGACACCTGGTCGACCACGGTGCTGGCGCCGAAGCGCACCGTCAGACGGTCGATCTCGAGCAGCGCAGTCATGACTTTCTCGTATCGAAGGCGTCGCGCAGCGCGTCGCCGATGAAGGTCAGCGCCAGCATCGTCAGCACCAGCACCACGAAGGTGGGGAAGATGATCCACCAGGCATCGAGGTTGTTCTTGCCCTGGCGCAGCAGGTCGCCCAGCGAAGGCACGGTGGCGGGCACGCCCAGGCCCAGGAAATCCAGCGAGGTCAGCGCGACGATCGCGCCGCTCATGCGAAAGGGCAGGAAAGTGATGACCGGCGTCATCGAGTTCGGCAGCACGTGGCGCCAGATGATCTGGCCGTTGCTCAGGCCCAGCGCGCGCGCCGCCTTGACGAACTCCAGGCTGCGGTTGCGCAGGAACTCGGCGCGCACGTAGTCCGACAGCCCCATCCAGCCCCACAGCGACAGCAGCACCAGCAGCAGCAGCAGCGAGGGCTCGAAGATCGACGCGAAGATGATCAGCAGGTACAGCTCCGGCACCGCGCCCCAGATCTCGATGAAACGCTGCAGCACCAGGTCGACACGCCCGCCGAAATAGCCCTGCAGCGCGCCGGCGGCGATGCCCATGGCCGTGCCCACCAAGGTCAGCGCAAAGGCGAACCAGATGCTGACGCGAAAGCCGTAGAGCAGCCGCGCCACCATGTCCTGCCCCAGGCTGTCGGTGCCCAGCCAGTGCAGCCGGCTCGGCGCCGCCGGGCTGGGCTCGAGCTCGAAGGGGTTGCTGGTGCGCGCACCGTAGCGGTTGAGCGTGAAGAAGGCCCAGTTGCCCGGCTGGGCAAAGGCCTCAGCGATCAGCGGGTCCGACCAGTCGGTGGGTGTCTCGAAGTCGCCGCCGAAGGTGGTTTCGGGATGGTTCTTGAACAGCGGGAAGAACAGCTGACCGTCGTAGCGCGCCACCAGCGGCCGGTCGTTGCTGACCAGCTCGGCAAAGGTGGCCAACACCAGCACCACCACGAAGCCCCACAGCGACAGGTAGCCGATGCGGTTGCGCCTGAAGCGCGCCCAGGCGCGCTGGTTGGGCGACATCGGCTTCACCGCGGCCGGCACGACGGTGGCGGGGGATGGCAGCACGGCGCTCATTTGCCCACCGCCCCGAACTGCACGCGCGGGTCGACCACGACGTACAGCAGGTCCGACACCAGCTTGACCACCAGCCCGATCAGGGTGAACAGGTACAGCGAGCCCAGCACCACCGGATAGTCGCGCCGCACCACCGACTCGAAGGCCAGCAGTCCCAGCCCGTCCAGCGAGAAGAGTGTTTCGATCAGCACCGATCCGGCAAAAAAGGCGCCGACGAAGGCCGCCGGAAAGCCGGTGACCAGCGGAATCATCGCGTTGCGGAAGATGTGCTTGTACAGCACGCGCCTCTGCGACAGGCCCTTGGCGCGCGCCACCAGCACGTACTGCTTGCGCATCTCCTCGACGAAGGTGTTCTTCGTCAGCATCGTCGTCACCGCAAAGCTGCTGATCACCAGGCAGATCAGCGGCAGCGTCAGATGCCAGAAGTAGTCGGCAATGCGCGCCGGCCAGCTCAACTCGTCCCAGTTGTCGCTGGTCAGGCCGCGCAAGGGGAACCATTCGAAGAAGCTGCCGCCGGCAAACAGCACGATCAGGAAGATGCCGAGCACGAAGCCCGGTATCGCATAGCCGACCAGCACCACCAGCGAAGTCATCACGTCGAAGCGCGAACCCTCGCGCACCGCCTTGGCCACGCCCAGCGGCAGCGAGATCAGGTAGCTGATGACGAAGGTCCACAGCCCCAGGCTGATCGACACCGGCAGCTTCTCCTTGATCAGCGCCCACACGTCCTTGTTGTGCAGGAAGCTGCGGCCCAGGTCGAAGCGCAGGAAGCTGCCCAGCATCTCGAAGTAGCGCACATGCGCCGGCTTGTCGAAGCCGTAGAGCTTCTTCAGTTCCGCGATCTGCCGCGCATCGCTGTCGCGCCCGGCCTTGTACAGCCCGCCGGAGTCGCCGCCGGTCTGGCTGGCGCGCGCTTCGGCCATGATCTGCTCGATCGGCCCGCCCGGCACGAACTGGATGACGATGAAGGTGATGGTCAGCGCGCCCAGCAGCGTGGGCACCATCAGGGCGATGCGCTTGAGGATGTAGAACAGCATCAGCGTCTGGCCGGATCCCGGATCCACCAGGTCTCCAGCGGCCAGGCCGGAAAACCCGAGGCGGTGTCGATGGTGAAGAAGCGCGGCCGCTGCGCCGGCATGCCGAACTTGTCCCAGTAGGACGACTTCTCGTCCGAGGCGTACAGGTCCGGCACCTGCCAGTGGCTCCACATGATGACGCGGTCCAGCGCACGCGCCGCATCGCGCAGTTCGTCCAGCGTCTGCGCCTCGGACATCAGCTTGATCAGGTGGTCGGCTGACCGGCTCTTGACGCCGCGGAAGTTGTTGTTGCCCTTCTCGTCGGCCGACCTGCTGCCGAAGGCGGTGAGCAGGCCGGTGGCATCGGGCAGCGTGAAGTCGCCGCCGGCGATGGCGATCATGTCGAAGTCGTACTCCTCCAGCCGGCGGCGGTACAGCGCGAAGTCGACGTTGCGCTCCTTCATCGTGATGCCCAGCTTTTCCAGGTTGGACTGCCAGTCGGCCATGCGCCCGCCCTCGCCGGGGCTGAGGAACTCGAACTCGAAGGCCTCACCCTTGGCATTGCGCAGCTTGCCGTCGGGCGCCAGTTTCCAGCCGGCCTGTTCGAGCAAATCCCGCGCCTTCAGCAGGTTCCGGCGCAACCGCTTCGGGTCGCGCCCGGTGGTGGGCGCCCGATAGGCTGGGCCGAAGACCTCGGGCGGCAATTCGGCACGAAAGGGCTCCAGCAGCTTCAGCTCGCCCGGCGTCGGCAGCCCCTGGGCGGCGAAATCGGAGTTGTTGAACTGGCTTTCGGCGCGCTTGTACAGGCCCAGCCGGTTGACGGTGTCGAAGTCGTAGGTGTAGCCCAGCGCCTCGCGCACGCGGATGTCCTGGAACAGCGGCCGGCGCATGTTCATCATGTAGGCCTGCAGGCCCTGGCCGACCGAGGTCTCGAACAGGTCCTTCCTGATGCGCCCGTCGTCCCACTTCACGCCCTTGTGCTGACGTACCCAGGCGCGGCCGCTGTATTCCTTGAAAATGTCGAATTCGCCGGCCTTGAAGGCCTCGCGCGCCACCGCCTGATCGCTGTAGTAGCGGTAGACCACGCGGTCCCAGTTGAACATGCCGCGGCGCACGCCCAGGTCACGCGCCCAGTAGTCGGGGTTGCGCCTGAACTCCAGCCGCCGGCCCGAATCGGCCTTGGCGATGGTGTAGGGCCCGCTTGTAAGCGGGTACTCGCTTATGATTTCATCGAAGCGCTTCGGCTGACCGTCGGGCCCGAGCGCCCATTTGCGCGAGAACACCGCCAGGCCGCCGACCGTGAAGAGCATGTCGTTGGTGCGCTCGCGCAGGTCGAAGCGCACGGTGCGCGCATCGAGCACCACCACGCGCTCCACCCCGGCCAGCGCAGCCTGCAAGCCGGGCGAGGCGTATTTGCCCGACATCGATTCGAAGCTGTACTTGACGTCCTCCGCGCTCACTGGGTCACCATTGTTGAAGCGCGCCTTCGGGTGCAACCTGAAGCTGATCGAGGACTTGTCCGGTGCGACGGCGATGGCCTCGGCCAGCAACCCGTACATGGTCTGCAGTTCGTCGCTGCCGAGCACCGCGAGCGACTCGAACATGAAGATGCTCAGCCCCGCCGGCGAATTGCCCTTGGTGGTGAAGGGATTGAACTTGTCGAAGCTGGAGCGCCGGTCCGGATTGCGCAGGTTGATCGTGCCGCCCTTGGGCGCGCCGGGGTCAACGTAGTCGAAGTGGGTGAAGCCGGGCGGGTACTTGGGCTGGCCGAAGGCGGCGTGGGCGTGGACCCACTTTGGACCAATTGGGCCGGAATGCGCCTCTCCATTCGGCGCCGCTGCCTGCGCCAGCGTGCACAGCGACAGCGCCGCCACCCCGTGCAGGGCACGGCGGCGCGAAAACAGCATCAAGAACCGCGACGACATGTTGCCGATGCTACGCAATGCCGCCGCTTGCCGTGGCCGCCGGGCACGGCGTTACACGTCAGCGGCCCGTCCGAGGCCGCCGCGCCCCCAGTTTGCGGGGTGCCGGCGCGGCAGATGGCAACCCATAATGGCTGCGAAGGCAATCATCGGCACCGTGCCGGCCAGATGCCAGATCCCCGCCGATCTTGACCCAGGCCCATTCCGGCGCAAGAACATCACCCTGAACGGAGTCGTCATGTTTCGCAACCTGCTTTCCAAGTCCCTTCTCTGCGGCACGTTGGCGGTCTTCACGGTGCTGACCGTCGTGCCGCAGCAAGCCGAGGCCGGTCCGGTTCGGGTGCGCTTCACTCCGCTGTTCGGTACGCCCTTCGACAACCTCGATTGGGGCGGTGTGGTGGATATCGGCGACGGCGCTTGCACCGCTGAGGGCAATGTGTCCAATCTGGCCGGCCCCTGTGCCAACGAGTTCAGCTTCCTCAGCGGCACGCTCACCCTGACGGATATGGTGTCATCGGCTACCGAGTCGATTGCGCTGGTCCCCTCCAGTTCACAGGTGCTGCAAGTGACGCGCACTGGCCTGCTGCCCTCTGAGTTCGACGGTGCCAGTTCAACGCCTTTCGCACCGGTGCAGGGCACGATCGATGCGGCCAAGTATGGCGGCGAAGGCGCCTGGTTCAGTCTGGTACTGCTCGGCGGCACGGACGTGCAGTTGTACTGGTTCGACAAGAACCCTGGCAGCTACTTCCAGTTCCCCTCGCTGTACGCCGCCTGCGGCAAGCCGGGCGACAACGCAGTGAACGGTTTGCGCTGCGGCACGTCCTCCAATACCGCCATCGCGATCTTCCAACCGGTGCCCGAGCCCTCGACCTATGCGCTGCTCGCGGCCGGTCTGGTTGCTGTCGGCTTCGTGGCCCGCCGCCGGGCCCGCCGCAGCTGATCAGCCGACCGATCCGGCAGCATCAAAGCGGCGCTCAAGGAGCGCCGCTTTTCATTTGGGCGCCGCCGCCTGTGCGCTGGCGCCCGGCAAGGCCAGCGCGGCCCGGATCGCATCGTCGGTTTCCCACTGGTCCCATGCGGCATTCCAGGCGGCGACGAAGCCATCATCACCCAGCGCTTCGCGCAACTCCTCCAGACGCCGCTGCCAGCGCGCCTCGGCTGCCGGCCGGCGCACCAGTCCTTGCCGCTGCCTCGCCAAGGTGATGGCCGCGCCAATGCCGATCCCGGCTTCCGGATGCCCCAGCCGGATCGCCAGCCCAGTGAATTCCTCCAGGCAGCCGATCAGTTCCTTCCACATCTCCGCCCTATGGAAGGCGGTCAAGGCAGTGCCGAGCCGGGTCCGGGCTGATTCGATTTGCCCGCCCAGCAGGTCGGCGGCGCCCAGCCGCCAGAGGGCATTGGCCTCTCCCCGCTTGTCGGCCCCATCGTGGCAGACCTCCAGCGCATGCTCGAAATGCGTCACCGCCTCTGCCAGCTGGCCCAGCTCCAGCTTGACTTCGCCCAGCAGCAGCTCGCACTCACCCTCTTCCTCCAGGCTCTTCACGCGCCGGGCAATCGCCAGCGCCTGCGCCAGGTGATCGCCCGCCTGCTGCAGGTCGTTGTCGTGAAGCGCGACTTGACCCAGGTTGCGCAGCGCGATTCCCTCGTTCAGCTTCTGGCCGAGCTTGCGAAACAGCTCGATGGCCTCGGTCTCGTCGGCCCGCGCGCGCGCCGCATCACCGGTCTCCAGGCGCGTGCTGGACAGGGTCGAAAGCGTTGCCGCAATGTTTTCGGGATCGCCCAGTTCGCGATGGATCGCCAGGCTGTCCTCGAGCATCTGCAAGGCCTCGGCATGGTCGCTCTGGCAACCGGCCAGCGCCGCGCCCACATAAAGGGCATGGGCCTTGGCGAGCGGGAACTCTTGCACCGCGGGCAGTTCCAGCGCCGCCTTGACCAGCCTGCGCCCTTCGGTGATGTAGCTGCGCAGGATCCAGAATCCCTGCAACTGCACCGCCAGCTTGACCGACAACACCGGATCTTCGGTGGTGCCGGACAGGGCCATCGACATCGCGGCGCGCAGGTTGTCGAGTTCCGCCTCCAGCCGCGTGAGCCACTGAGGCTGGTCGGCGCCGTCGATGCCGTCGCGGGCGTCGACCGCCATCCGATAGTAGTACTCGCAATGCCGGGCTGCGGCTTCGGCGTCCTCGCCTTCGCCCTTCAGCTTGTCCGACGCGTAGTCCCGGATCGTCTCCAGCATGCGATAGCGCGAGCCCTCGTCGCGCTCCTCCAGCATCACCAGCGACTTGTCCACCAGCGAGCCCAGCAGGTCCAGCACCTCGAAGTCCTCGATCGGCTCGACGCCGCAGACCTTCTCGGCCGCCTCCAGATCGAAGCCGCCGACGAAGGCCGCCAGCCGCCGCAGCATGCACTGCTCGTTCTCGCCGAGCAGCTCGTAGCTCCAGTCCACCAGCGCGCGCAGCGTCTGCTGCCGCTCCTGCAGGACCCGGCTGCCGCCGGTGAGGAGCTTGTAGCGGTCGGTCAGGCGCTTGTTGATGTCGGCCACGCTCATCGCGCGCACGCGCGCCGCCGCCAGCTCCAGCGCCAGCGGGATGCCCTCCAGCCGCGCCACCAGCTCGGCCACCGCCGGGGCCTCGCGCTCGTTCAGCTCGAAGGCCGGCTTGTGCCCTTGTGCGCGCTGCACGAACAGCTGCACCGACGGCGTGGCCTGCAGCACTTGCAGGCTGGCGTTGCGGTCCGGCACGCTCAGCGGCAGGATCGGGTAGGTCTTCTCGCCCGGCACATGCAGCGGCTCGCGGCTGGAGGCGATCATGCGCACGTTCGGCGCGTTCTTGACGATGGCGTGCGCCAGGTCGGCCGAGGGCTTGATCAGGTGCTCGCAGTTGTCCAGGATCAGCAGCGCGCGCTTGGACTTCAGATGCGCGCCCAGCGTGGCCAGCATCGGCCGGCCGGGCTCCTCGGCCACGTCCAGCACGCGCGCCGCCTCGGCCGCCACCAGCGCGCCGTCGGTCAGCGGCGACAGGTCCAGGAACCACACCCCATCCGGGTACAGCGCCAGCTGCTCGGCCGCCACTTGCAGCGACAGCCTCGTCTTGCCCAGCCCGCCCATGCCCAGCAGCGTGACCAGCCGCGCCTGGCCGAGCAGGGCCTTGACCTCGTCGATCTCGCGCTCGCGGCCAACGAAGGACGTGCCCTGGTGCGGCATGTTGTTCGGAATGTCCTTGACCGGCATCCACCAGTCGCCGGTCTTGACGACGCGGAAGACCTTGTCGCTGTCGCTGGGCGCGACGAAGCGGTCTTCCGGGAAACCCACCTCGAACAGCTCGATCGGGTCGGCCACGCCCTTGATCTGCCAATGCCCGTGCGACTGCGTCTTCAGCACCGTCCTGCCCAGGTCCTCGCGCGCCTCGGGCGTCACCAGCGTCTGGCCGCCGCGGGCTAGCGACATCACGCGCGCGGCGGTGGGCTTGGCCAGCCCATCCACCTCCAGTGGCTTGGCGCCGCGCGCCACGTCCTCGGGGCTGTTCTCGCGCAGGACCACCGGCCCCACATGCAGCCCGGCGCGCGCCTTCAGCGGCATGTGCAGGTCGGCCAGCGCATGGTGGTAATGCAGCGCGTAGTACACCGCGTCGACTGCGCTGTCGAACATCAGCAGCATGCCGTCGGTCTTGTCGATCTCGCGCCCGCGCCACTGCGGCAGCAGGTCGCGCGCCACCCGGTCGTGCGCCGCCCAGACCTCGGCCATGGCCTGGTCGCCGATCGACTCGGACAGCTTGGTGCTGTCCACCACGTCGGTCAGCAGCAACGCGCGAAAGTCGGTCATCGGGTCCCTGGTGAGCCGGTTCGCGGTTCGTCTGCCGCGTTGCCGACGGGTCCGTTCGGCCGCCGGGCGGCCGCCCGGCGCAGTGCGCGAATGTTACGCGGCCCGGGCCCGGCGCGTGGCCGCCCGCGGCCGAGCCGTCCTCAATCCACCGGAGCCACCGCCTCGCGCACCGGATCGCGCGGCGCACCGGCAAACTGCGCCAACGCCACACCGGCCAGCGCCAGCGCGGCGCCGGCCAGCTTGATGCCGGTGTAGCTCTCCCCCGTCACGGCCCAGGCCACCAGGCCGGCCACTGGCGGCATCAGGTACATCAGCGGCGCGCTGCGTGCCACGCCGCGCACCGCATTGACCCAGCCCCACACCATCCAGCCCAGGAAGGCCGAGATCAGCACGGCGTAGAGCATGCCGGCCCAGATGGCCGGGCCGAGCTGCATCCACGGCACCTGCATTCCGGCGGGCAGGCTGATCAGCACCACCGGCGCACTGCCCAGCAGCACCGCATAGGTCATCACCACCACGCCGCCATGTTTTTCGATCAGCGGCTTGGCGGCCACCGTGTAGTACGAGAACAAGGACGCCGCCACCAGCAGCACCAGATCGCCGGCCGAGGCCGACCATTGCCCGCCCATCAGCTTGTCCGACAGGAACAGCAGCACGCCGCACAGCGCCACCGCCACGCCCGCCACCTGCCCGCGCGTCAGCGTCTCGGTGCCCGTCACGCGCAGGATCAGCAGGGTGAACAGCGGCCCGCACCCCAGGATCAGCGAGCTGGAGAATGCCGTGGACCAGTGGATGCCGTAGGTCACCAGCCCGACGTGCAACAGGTGTCCGGCAATGCCCAGCTTGAGCAGCGAGCGCAGGTCGCTCTTCGGCACACGCGGCCAGCGCCGCCCATAGCGCCAGCACAGCAGCAGCGCCGCGGCCACCGGCATGAGCAGGTAGCGCACCAGCAGGAAACCGCCCGGCGACATCGCCGTGAACACCATTTTCTGCACGCTGAAATTGGCGCCCCACACCAGGATCAGCACCATCGCGACCCACAAGGCCTTGCGCTCGCGCGCGGCACGGTGGCTCAGGTCGGGCGCGGGCGTGTCAGGCTTCGGTCGCATTGCCCGCAGTGTCGCCCAGCCAGGCCTGCGCGTCTTCGTCCAGGCCATTGCCCACGGACGTGGCGCAGGCCATGCGCACGAGTTCAGCCGCACGCAATGCCGCGTTCACCGCGGCTGCATGCGCAGGCGGTGCGGCCGTGTCACCATGCCGCCATGAACACTTCCACCCTCTCCCAACCGCGCGGCATCGAACGCATCATCACCGGCCAGACCACCAGCGACGGCGCTGGCGTCAAGCTGACTCGCGTGCTGACGCAGAACCTGCAGCGCCGGCTCGACCCCTTCCTGATGCTCGACGCCTTCGGCACCGACAACCCGGGCGACTACATCGGCGGCTTTCCAGACCACCCGCACCGCGGCTTCGAGACCGTGACCTACATGCTCGACGGCCGCATGCGCCACCGCGACTCCGCCGGCAATCAAGGCGTGTTGGCCGGCGGCGGCGTGCAGTGGATGACCGCCGGGCGCGGCGTCATCCACAGCGAGATGCCCGAACAGGAAGCCGGCCGCATGGAAGGCTTCCAGCTGTGGCTCAACCTGCCGGCCAAGGACAAGATGTGCCCACCCTGGTACCGCGACATCCCGGCGGACCAGATCCCCAAAGTGCGCACGCCGCAGGGCGTGGACGTGCGCATCATCGCCGGCGCCAGCCAGGGCGTGGACGGCGCGATGCAGCGCGAGGCGACGCAGCCGCTGTACCTGGACCTGACGCTGCCGGCCGGTGCCGAGTTCGAGCAGCCGCTGCCGGCCGGCCACAACGCCTTCGTCTACGTCTACCGCGGCGAGCTGCTGGTGGCCGGCCAGGCGGTGCCGCGCCAGCGCATGGCGATCCTGGCCAACACGCCCGGCAGCGACGGCGTACGCCTGCAAGGCGGGGCCGAGGGCGCACGCGCCATCTTCATCGCCGGACAACCGCTGAACGAGCCGATCGCACAGTACGGCCCCTTCGTCATGAACAGCAACGAAGAGATCTTCCAGGCGGTGGAGGACTTTCGCGCCGGCCGCCTGGCCTGAGGCCGTTCACTCGACGACCTGCACGCCTTTCCAGAAGGCGACGCGGCCCTTGATCTGGGCCGCGGCCTCGCTGGGTTCGGGGTAGTACCAGACCGCATCGGGGTTCATCTCGCCGTTGACGAACAGGCTGTAGTAGTGCGCTTCGCCCTTCCAGTGGCAATGGCTGCGGTGGTTGCTGAAGCTGGTGTATTCGCGCTTCAGGCTGCTCTCGGGAAAGTAGTGGTTGCCTTCCACCACCACCGTATCGTCGCTCTCGGCCACGGTCACGCCGTTCCATATTGCCTTCATGCTGCTGCTCCTGGGGCGGCGCACCTTGCCGCGGTCATGCAAGCTTAGCCATTGCGGCGTGGCGGACTGCACTGAAGCCCGCGGCACGTCCTTGCGGCAGCGCAGCATGCACTCGGCCTCCGCTTAGCATGGCGGCATGACCTTCACGAACGACGCCTGGGGCCTGGTCACGCGCCTGGGTGAGGCGCAGATCCTGCTGCCGGCCATGTTCGTCGCACTGCTGTGGCTGGTGCTGCGGGCGCGCACGCCGCGCACCGCGATGTGGTGGCTGGCGGGCACGGCCGTGGTTGCGCTCATCACCACCGCCACCAAGGTCGCCTTCTTCGGCTACGAAGTCGGCTACGCGCCGCTGGACTACACCGGCATCTCCGGGCATGCGATGTTCGCAGCGGCGGTGCTGCCGGTGCTGGCCGGCCTCATGGCCGGCGGCAGCACGCCGCGCTGGCGCATTGCCGCCATCGGCATGGGTTACCTGCTAGCTGCGTTGATCGCCTACTCGCGGCTGCAGGTGGGCGCCCACTCGCTTTCAGAGGCTTTGGCAGGAGTGATTCTTGGCAGCCTGGCCAGTGCGCTGGCGCTGAGCGCCCACCGCCTGCCCGACATGCGC
>Ga0307505_10002041_pt1 | contig 14838 bp, 12 predicted proteins | sample 23_S_MG_FD_202183 | JGI IMG/M metagenome (GOLD analysis project Ga0307505, IMG submission 202183) | Soil microbial communities from Populus trichocarpa stands in riparian zone in the Pacific Northwest, United States - 23_S | ecosystem: Environmental > Terrestrial > Soil > Riparian zone > Trees...
GGGTGGCGAAGTCGGCCGGCGGGTCGCTGACGTCGACCTGGGCGATGACGTACTTCACCGGGCGCTTCTTGAGGAAATCGACGATTTCCTGCTTTTCGGTGTCTTCGTAGGCAAGCCCGATCACGACGACGTCCTCGCGCGACTCGCCGAAGTGCGAAAGCTCCGGCATCTCGGCAATGCACGGGGCGCACCAGGTCGCCCAGAAATTGACGACGACCCATTTGCCGCGATGGTCGGCGAGGTCGAAATGGCTGCCATCGAGGGTCATGACGCTCAGCGCAGGCCGCTTTGCGGTCTCAGCGGCCGTTGCCGGCATGGCTGCACCGATGCCGATCACGCAACACAGCAGCAAGCCCGGGCTCAAGAGTTTCATGCAGGGGTTTCCGTTGCAGGGGGTGGAGATTGGACGCGGTTTTCATCGGTCAGTTCCACGACCGCGGAAAGCGGCACGTCCAGTTGCGCGTGCAGCAGGTCGGCGAGCGTGTCGAGCGGTCCGCGGATGCCGCTCTCGTCCCCCGGCAGGGTATGCCGGTCGGCAGGAAGGCGATAGTCCCCTTCGCGGTACAGCTCGACCAGACTGATGCGCGACAGGTCCCGCGCGAGCACCCATTCGCCGTTTTCGGTGCGCCGGATCACCGCGACCCGGCTCAGATCGCCCAGATAGCGCTGCAGAAGGTCATCGGTCAGGAACGGGTCGAGCGCGCGCAGGTCACTGCTGTGCAGCCCGCGCCCTTCGCGATGCGCGGCGGCGAAGCGGCTGAGCACGCGAAGCAGGCCGGCGAATTCCTGTTCGACCGCGACGCGGGCATTCACCGGACGGTAGTCGAACGCACTCAGCGATGCGGTGATCGACGCACCGAGCAGGACGATGATCCAGGAAAGGTAAACCCACAGGAAGAAGATCGGCACGATCGCGACCGCCCCGTAGACCTGTTGATAGGTGGCCATGTCGGTGGCATACCAGGCGAACCCGCGCTTGGCCAGCTCGAACAGGACTGCGCCGATCAGCGCGCCGGTCGCGGCATGGCGGAAACGCACGCCACGGTTCGGAATGATCATGTAGCCCACCATCAGCACGTTCCAGACGATCAGGAACGGCAGCAGCGAGAGCACGTGCGCCTTGATCGAGAACTGGGCGGCCGCGGCATCGATGAATGGCAGAGCGAACACGTAGGAACTGATCGCGAGCGCAGCGACGATGAGCAGGGGCCCGAGGCTCAGCGCCGCCCAGTAGATCAGGAAGCGCGACGTCGCACGACGATCGATGTTCACGCGCCAGATGCGGTTGAAAGCATCCTCGATGCTGACCATCAACGCGATCGCACTGACCAGCAGCACGAGCACGCCGATCGCGGTGGCCTTGCGCGCGTTGGCGGCGAACTCGGTAAGGTAGCCGTGGACGACATCGCCGGCTGCCGGCACGAAATTGCTGAACACGAACACCGTGAGCTGGTCGCGCCATTCGCCGAACACCGGGAACGCCGCAAGGATGCCGAGGATGGCAGCAGTCAGCGGCACGAGGGCGAACAGGGTCGTGTACGCCAGCGCACCTGCGGTCTGCAGGCAGCGATCCTCGATGAAACGCTCCCAGGTGAAGCTCAGGAACGTGAGCATCTTCTCGTGATCCTGGCGTAGCGTGGCAAACTTCGGAATGGCCATGCGTCGAGGGTAACGCAGCCGCAGCGGCGCTCCAATCCGCACGGACCCCACTTTTCCCGGAAATCCCCGAAATGAGCGAAGTCCTGATCCTGTACTACAGCCGCACCGGCAAGGTTGCCCAGCTCGCCCGCCTGGTCGCCCGTGGCGTCGAGGAAATCGACGGCATGCGTGCGCGCCTGCGCAGCGTACCGCCGGTCGCAGCGGTAACCGAATCCGCGCTGCCACCGGTCCCGGAAGACGGCGCACCCTATGCCCGGCTGGATGACTTGCGCGACTGTGCCGGGCTCGTGCTCGGCAGTCCCACGCGATTCGGCAACATGGCCGCCCCGCTCAAGCATTTCCTCGATTCAAGCAGTGCCGAATGGGCTTCGGGCTCCCTCGCCGGCAAACCGGCCGGGGTGTTCACGTCCACGAGCACGATGCACGGCGGCCAGGAAACCACCCTGCTGTCGATGACGTTGCCGCTGCTGCATCACGGCATGCTCATCGTCGGCGTGCCCTACACCGAAGCGGCGTTGAACCGCACGACCGGCGGTGGTTCTCCGTACGGCGCCAGCCACGTATCGGGCGTGCATGGCGACAACCCGGTCAGCGAGGATGAGCGGATTCTTGCGCGCGCGCTCGGCCGCCGAGTCGCCGACATCGCCGCGCGGCTGCTGCGCGCATGAACGCACGGACGCTGGGATTCGCGGCCTGGGCCGCACTGATCGCGTTGCAGCCGGCCTGGTACCTGTGGCTCGCACCGCCGGCGGGTGGCCGCGCCGTGCTCGCGCTGGCGCTGACCTTGCCGCCACTGCTTCTTCCGCTGCTGGCTCTGCGCACCAGTGCTTCGCGTGCCATGCTCTGGATCGGCATCATCAGCCTGGCGTACTTCTGCCATGGCGTCGTCGCCGCCTGGTCGGAGCCTCAGGCACGCCTGCCCGCCCTGATCGAAATCGCCCTGTGCAGCGTGCTGATCGGCGCGCTCGGCGCGCAGTCCGGGCGCCGACGCAAGCATTGAGCCCCCGTAGAGCTTGCTCCGCTTCCCTTGCCATTTCCGTTCCCTTCTCCTTCCGGGAGAAGGTGCCGAAGGCGGATGAGGGACGGATGCTGCGACTTGCCGCTGCGGCCATCGTGCGGGATCGCTCCCTCATCCGGCGCTGCGCGCCACCTTCTCCCGGGGGAGAAGGGAAGAGGACATCTCCACGGCGTTGATCGCGACACCCTTGGGTGTCGACCAGCGCGAGCACCTGGGCGCCCTCGTGCTCCAACATCGACAGCAACGGCAGCACGGCCAGATCGCGCGGCAGCGCCGGCTGCGGATGCAGGGGCCAGGAACGCGGGGCTCGCAACGAGCAACACCCGCGATTGTCCGAATGGCCGCGCGACCATCCCCACAGTCCGGCCCAGAAAGAACAGGTGCTCGCTGCCGCGCACGCGCGGATCGTCGCGTATCTGCCGCTGGCCGCGTGATCGCGCCACGGCCGTGCGCGGCAGGATCGACAGACAGTCCGGCCCTGCCCGCGCACTTGTTGCGGTCGCATGAAAGGGTCCGGGCTAGAATCCGCGCATGGAGTTCATCCAGCACGCGCCGCCACTCGACAACCAGTACACGGGCGACCGTGTGCTGCGCGGTTGGCTCGACGCGAATCTGCCGCGCGCCATCCACGATGCGATTGCAAGCGATCTCGATGCACTCGGTGCACATGCGGCGAGCGCATGGGACGAGGCGCGCCAACGCCCGGCTGCCGAGCCGGTGCTGACGCAATGGGATGCGTGGGGTCGGCGGATCGATCGCATCGATTGCACACCGGTGTGGCGACGCGGGGCCGGCCTGGCTGCGCGTTTTGGTCTGGTCGCGTCCGGGCATGAGCCGCGGCACGGCGAGTACGCCCGCTGCGACCAGTTTGCACGCGTGTACCTGCACCACGTCGCGAGCGAGTTCTTCACCTGCCCGCTGGCCATGAGCGATGGCGCGGCAACCGCGCTCAAGGCCTCGGCGAACCAGGACTTGATCGATCGCGCGGTGCCGCGCCTGCTGTCGCGCGACGCACGGACCTTGTGGCTGTCGGGACAGTGGATGACGGAGACTGCCGGTGGCTCCGATGTCGGCCATACGGCGACGATCGCGCGCCGCGACGAGGCCGGCGAATGGCGCCTGCACGGGCGCAAGTGGTTCACCTCGGCGGTGATCGGCGAAATGGCGCTGACCCTGGCCAAGGTGGAGGGCGGCGATGGACTGGACCTGTTCCTCGTCGAAACCCGCCTTGCGGATGGCGCATGGAACGGCATCCGAATCGACCGGTTCAAGCACAAACTCGGTACGCGTGAATTGCCGACCGCGGAGATCCGCCTCGATGGCAGTCGTGCACACGCCGTTGCTGACGGCGGAGCCGGCAACGGCGTGCGCCTGATCGCACCGATGCTCAACGTCACTCGCGTATGGAATGCGGTCTGCGCGCTCGCAACGATGCGCCGTTGCATCGCACTCGCCGTCGACTATGCGCGCTGGCGGCAAGCGTTCGGCAAGCCGATCATCGAGCATTCGCTGCATGCGGCCACGTTGGCCGATATGCAGGCCGAGTTCGAGGCGGCATTCCATCTCGTGTTCCACGTCGCCCACTTGCTCGGTCGCAGCGAAAGTGCGGTCGGCGATCCGCGCGAGCGCGCCCTGCTGCGCCTGCTCACGCCATTGACCAAGCTGTGGACCGCGCGCGTCGCGGTGGCGATCGCGTCGGAAACCTGCGAGGCCTTCGGTGGCGCCGGCTACATCGAAGACACCGGCATTCCGCTGCTGCTGCGCGATGCCCAGGTCTACCCGATCTGGGAGGGCACGACCAATGTCCTCGCCCTCGACGCGCTGCGCGCGATCGCCAGCAATGGGCTCGAACCGTTGATCGAAAGCGCGCGCACGCTGCTCGACCCCACAGCCGATGCACCAGGCGATACTTCTGATGACGCGCCACGCGCGATCCGCGCTGCGCTCGAACAGGCCGCGGCGTGGTTGCGCGGCAACCAGAACGATGCGGCAACCCTGCAAGCCGGCGCCCGCGGTCTGGCGATCACGCTCTCACGTACGTTCGCCGCCGCACTGCTGCACAGGCACGCTGCGAACATGCGGGCCCAGCGAGAGACGCGCCCGCGCCTCGCCCTGGCACGTTTCATCGCTCACGGCCTCGACCGGCTCGAGCGCGGCGACGCCGCGAGCGCCGCTGCGTTGTTCGACTGACCCCAACTCCGACCGATCCTGGACACCCTCATGCATCATCTTTCCATCGTCACCACCGGCGGCACGATCGACAAGATCTACTTCGACGACAAGTCGACCTACGAGATCGGCGAGCCGCAGATCGGCAGGATCCTCGAGGCATTGGGCGTCGCTTTCACGTTCGAGGTGATTCCGGCGATGCGCAAGGACAGCCTGCACCTGGACGACAGCGACCGCGACCTGCTGCGCCGGCTGATCGCGGCCCAGCCGCATCGCCATGTCCTGGTGACCCACGGCACCGATACGATGGTCGAGACCGCGGCCGTGCTCGGCACGATCCAGGACAAGGTCATCGTGCTCACGGGCGCGCTCAACCCCGCGCGCTTCGTCGGTTCGGATGCGGTGTTCAACGTCGGCTGCGCGGTTGGTGCCGTGCAGACGCTGCCCGATGGCGTGTACATCACGATGAATGGCCGCGTATGGGATCCGACGCGCGTGCGCAAGAACCGCGACGCGAATCGCTTCGAATCGCTCTAGTCCGGACACGGGCTCGACACTGGACGCCGCGCGGCGCAAAGAACTCAAAACCGTCGCTGCGATTGCGCGTGCGTCGGACACGACCGGCGGCGCCTGCCACCGGTCGTCCACGAAAGTACGGCACGCATTCCGCAACGGAATGCGTGCCGGTCACGCTCAGGGTGTGTAGCTGCCCGTCAAGCTCACGCCCGAGAAGGCCGAGTAGGCGCGTATCGACACGTGGTAGGTCCCGACCTGGGCTGGCGAGATGTTGCAGGTCTCGTTGTTGCCCGACAGGTACGGACGGCAGTTGTACGTGGTCGTGGTCGGCTGCGCGCCGAACCGCACGTACAGGTCTGCATCGCCGGTTCCGCCAGCGATCTGGAAGCGCAGATTGGTGGCGCCTGCCGGTACCGACATCGTGTAGTGGACCCACGCACCCGCTGCGCCAGACAAGCCGCTGACTGGCACCCCGTTCTGCAGGACATTGCCGGCCACCGGTGGCGTGAAGCTGCCGGTCAGGCTGACGCCCGAGAACGTCGAGTAGGCGCGGATCGAGACATGGTAGGTGCCCGCCTGGACCGGCGAGATGTTGCACGTCTCGTTGCTGCCCGACAGATACGGACGGCAGTTGTACGTGGTCGTGGTCGGCTGCGCGCCGAACCGCACGTACAGATCCGCATCGCCGCTACTGCCTGCGATCTGGAAGCTCAGGTTCGTGGCGCCGGCCGGCACGACCATCGTGTAGTGCAGCCAGTTGCCCGTGGTGGCCGAAAGGCCGGTCACCGCGACGCCGTTCTGCAACACGCTGCCGCCACCGCCACCGCTGGACACCGTCACCGACGAAGTCTTGGTGTTGGTTGCGCCGCCGTTGTCGGTCACCGTCAGTGCGACGTTGTAGGTGCCCGCCGCCGAGTAGGTCTTGCTCGGGTTGGTTGCCGTCGACGTCGTGCCGTCACCGAAGTTCCACGAGCGCGATGCAATCGTGCCATCGCTGTCCGTGGAGCTGTCGGTGAAGTTGACGGTCAAGCCGCTGACCGCGAAGCTGAAGTTGGCTACCGGAGCGGCATTGCTGCCCCCGCCGACCGCCTGCAGGGTTGCCAGCGAATTGATGATCCCTGCCCCGCAACCTCCCGAACATGCACCCGGCAACGCGCGCGCGTTGTTGGTGATGAAGTTCCTCACCTGATCCGGGGTCAGGCTCGAATTCAGCGACAGGATCTGCGCGGCCAGTCCGGCCACATGCGGTGCGGCCATCGACGTACCCTGATAGTACGCATAGCTCTGCGCGCCCTGGGTGGTCGTGCCCGCGTTGAGGGTCGAGCGGATACCGTTGGACGCCACCGAGTTGGTTTCGCCACCGGGCGCCGACACCGTGATCCCGGTGCCGTAGTTGGAATAGTACGAACGCGCGCCGGCACGGTTGGTCGCTGCCACCGAGATGACACCCGTGCAATTGGCCGGCGAGAAGCCCGACACGTTTGCGTTGGAGTTGCCTGCCGCAACGACGATGACCGCTCCGTTGGTGCGCGCGGTGTTGACTGCGGCCTGGAACGATCCACACGAACCGCTGCCGCCGAGGCTCAGGTTGATGACCCGGGCGGGATTGGCGTTCGCGGGTACCCCACTGACCGATCCGCCCGAGGACCACACGATCGCATCGACGATGTCGGCCGTGCTGCCGCCGCATCGGCCCAGCACGCGCACCGGGACGATCCGCGCGCCGAACGCCATGCCCGCGATTCCGTTGGCATTGTTGGTCGCAGCCGCGATCGTGCCGGCCACATGGGTTCCATGCCAGGAGGAATTGGACGCGTAGCCGGTTCCGCACTCGGTGGAATTGAACCAGTCGCCTTCGTCATTGGGGTTGGAATCGCGGCCGTTGCCGTCACGCGCAGTCGCCGAACTGGAGATGAAGTCGTAGCCGCCGACGGTCTGTCCCGTAAGGTCGTTGTGCGGCGTGATGCCGGTGTCGAGAACGGCGACGCGGATGCCGTTGCCGGTGGCGATGTCCCACGCCGAAGGCTGGTTCGTGCCGCCGGTGGCCTCAAACAGATCCCACTGGGTCGAATACAAAGTGTCATTGGGGGTAAGGAACGCGGTCATGCGGCGATCCGGTTCCACGTACGTCACGCCGGGGTTCTTCGCGAAAGCAACCATCACTTCCGCAGCCCAGTCGTTGCTGCGAACGATGCGCCTCTTCGAGGACACTTCGACGAGTTCGGCCCCGGTGGCCAAGGTGCGCGAATGCTTGATGCTCGCCCCGGTTTCGCGCGCGACGCGAGCGAAATCGCTCTGCATCGCCTCGACATTGCGTTCGAGCGCATTGTCGGCATAGGTAACGATGAAATGCGTGACTTCCTGACCCGATACATCGGCCGAGAAGTTCGCGCGGTCGGCATAGGCCTGGACTTCCGCCGGGGTGACTCCGGCGGCGCCGGCAATGGCACTGCAACCCAGCAGTGCGAACATTGCGACGGAAAGCGAGGTACGACGTAAAGCAGCATGCGAATCCAGCTTCACAGAAACCTCCAGCAGTTGGACGATCAATGATTCACCGCGATCATCGCGGTGCTCCCCGGGCCTTCCGTCAACCTTCCCGTGCCGCAAGGCTCGACCGTCATCCGCGTCGAGCATGCTTTTTTTCTGCTGATTTTCTGTTCCGCGGCTGGCCTGTCCGGGTGCCCCGCCCGGGTGACCTTGTCTGTTCGTCCTTCGTGTTCCGGCAGGTTGAAAGCTCAGCACGCTAACGGCTACGTAACCTTCTTTTTGCGAATTCCATCACGTTATCCGTATACGTTTCGTTCAGCGTCGGCCGATCAGGCTGACGGTTTTCGGTCGCCGGAACCACAGGACCATGGCCAGCACCAACAGTACCGGCGCTGCCCAGTACAGGGTGCGGACCGTGGAATGGGTGCGGTTGTAGGTATTGCTCAGAATCAGGTCCATCGCCACCGCGGGCTCCTGCGCAATGCGTTCAAACGCGGGTTCAATCGCCTGGATCATGACCGAGCGCCCCCAGGCGTCGAGTGCGGGCACGCTTTCGTCCAGCCACGATCCCAGCGCGATATAAGTCGCTGCCAGCGGCGCCTCGGTGTTGGCCGAGCGGCGAATCTTCTCGCCGACATCCGGAATTCGTGGTACCGCGCCCCAGATGACGACATTGATCAGTGCGACGAGTACGAACAGGACCCACGCAATCACGTGCAGGCGTTTTTTCATGGCACTCTCCCCGGAATGAGGGACCAAGTGTACTGATTCACACTTCGAAGCCGGTAAGACCGTCGCGACCCGGGGAAATGTGCGCCAGCGCACGTCAGCCGGAGCAGCCTTCGGCCACGCTGGCAGCCTGGGCATCATGCGCATCCTGCGTCACGAGCCCGCAATCGTCCGACCAAGGCCAATGGCAGGGATGACAGGCAACGACGTCGATTTCGGACTGCCCGACCACGTGGCGCGCGAGGCGCTGCGTGAACGTTGCCTGGGCCTGGTCCGGCGCTGGCAACCGCTGGCCCGTTCGGGCTGGGACCATGCCGCGGCACAGCACCTCGGAGAGGAGCTTGAGCAGATCGCGATCACCAGCGAGAGCATGGACCTGCACGTGGTCAATGGCTCGGCGCTCGAGCTGGCTGCCTATCTTTGCTCGTTCATCGACGATCGCCTGGTTCCCAATGAGCATGATCTGGATCGCCTTGCCGGAATGGTCAATGCGCTCGGCAGCGCGCTCAGCGAACTATCGGGAAGCGCGACCGCCGATGTCCATGCCTTGCATCCCGAATCCGCCGCGACGCATGAAGTCGCGCTCGCAGACTGGCCGGCGGGCCAGCCGCCCGTCACGAGAGCGACCGCCAGCACGTTGCGACTTCCGCGCACGACCTGCCTGCTTGGCGAGAGCACGCGCGGGTCACCTGGACTTGTTGCCGCCTTGCAGGAGCGCGGCTATGTGGTCCACGAATTCGGCGAGATCGATGATCTGCTTGAATTTCTCGGCAACGCGATTCCCGGAGCGCTGCTGCTCGATGCACGCATGTTGCGTTACCTGGGCCGAATCCGCGCACGCATTGCGGCGGCGACTGGCGAAATCGAGGCGCAGCCGCCGCTGCTCGTGTTCTCGCGCGCGGGCGATCTCGGCGACCGCCTGCTCGCCATGCGCGCCGGCGCCGCCGCGCTGTTCTGTGTCCCCTTCGATTCGTTGCGTGTCATCGCACGCATCGACGAATTGCTCATGCATACGCTGCAGACCCCATGGCGGGTGCTGCTGGCCGAAGTCGATCGCGACGAGGCCGCCGAACGTGCACGCACGCTGGCCGAGCGCGGGATGACCGTGCGCCTGGCCTGCAACGGCCAATCCGCGCTGACCGCGCTCGCCGACTTTCATCCCGATGTGCTGATCGTCGATCAGGAGCTGTCGGATGTCCGTGGACTGGAGCTGATCCAGCTCGTGCGTCAGCAAGCCGAATTTGCCGCGCTGCCGATCATGCTCATGTCGGCCAGTGGCGACGTCGGCCAGCGCTTCGACGCGATTGCTGCCGGATGCGACGATGTGTTGCTCAAGCCGGTCAAGACCCGCCACCTCACCCACGCGCTGGTTTCCCGCCTTACCCGCTCACGGTGGTTGCGCGAACTCATCGGCGAATCGGGTGGGCGAGACCCACGCACGGGCCTGTACTCGCGTGGCGTGCTCATCGAAAAGCTTGGAGCCATTGCGGGCGATCACTCTGCGGCGCTGCTGTGCATCGCGATCGATCATTCCCACGAACTGCGCGGGAACGTCGGCATCAGCGGCTTGCTCGCGCTGGATGCGCATGTCGGCCAGTTGCTGCGCGCGCAGCTCGATGTCACCGATCTCGCTGCACACTATCAGGATTTCCACTATTTCGTGCTCGTCCACCGCGCGTCCCGCGGCGACATCACGCTGGTTGCCGAAAACGTGCGTTCCGCGTTCGAGCAGAATCCCTGGAACTTCAACGGCCAACAACACATGCTCAGCACGAGCATAGGCGTGGCCTCGCTCGGCGGCGCGCACATCGACGTCGACGCGATGGTTACCAACGCCGAAGCCGCGCAGATTGCCGCGCAGCACATGGGTGGCAACCGTATCCTCTGGTACGAAGCCAAGGACGCCGCGCTGCTCCCGAGCGATCCGCAACTGGCCATTCGCGCGGTGCTCGGCCGCCCGTTGCGCCCGGAACAGGCCGCGTTCGATTTCATGCCGATCGTCGCCCTCGGCGGAAAGCTCAGCGGTCAGTTCGACCTGCGCTTCCGCGTTCGCAGTGTGCAGAATCCGGCAAACACGCTGGCCTATGAGGACCTCGCGCCTGCGGCGGCAAATACCGAGAAGCTGGCCCAGGTGGATCGCTGGCTGCTGCAGCACACGCTGGAAGTGCGTGAGCAGCAGTTGCGCCTCGGACGCCAGTTGCGCCTGTTCGTTCCGCAGTCGGTGGAATCGCTGTTGGCCGGGGACCTGACGTGGTGGCTGGGTCGCGAGCTCAAGGACCGCCATCTTTCAGGCACCGGGCTCACCTTGTCGATCCCCTGCTCGCCGCTCATCGATACCGGCGAGCGCGGACGTGCACGCATCACCGAACTGCGCGCCCTGGGTATCCGCATCTGCCTGAACGATTTCGGCCGCGACTGGGCCGCCGTGCATGCACTCAAGCAACTGCAGGCGGATTTCGTGCGTCTGGATGCCTCGCTCGTGCTCGAACTTGGCAGCGTGCGCTCGGTTGCCGACACCGTCATGGCCCTGGTGCGCAAGGCCCATGCTTCCGGTGCTGCGGTCATCGCGCCGGAAGCCGACAACACCAATCGCGCGCATCTGCTGTTGCGCCTCGGCGTGGATTACGCGGTGGGCCCGGCGTTCTCGCAGCCGCTCGCCCAACCGGAGTTCGACTTCACCCGCCCGCTGTGGTGATCGCCCTCGCAGGGGGTCAGAACATCCCGGTCTCGAGCTTTGCCGCATCCGACATCATCGTGTGATTCCATGGCGGGTCGAAGACCAGTTCGACATCGGCTTCGCGCACGGTCGGAATCATCTCCAGCTTGGAGCGCACGTCATCGACGAGGATCTCGCCCATGCCGCAGCCCGGCGCAGTCAGGGTCATGCGTACATTGATCTTGCGCTGACCGTCCTCGGCCGGTTCCAGCTCGCAGTCGTAGACGAGCCCCAGTTCAACGATATCGACCGGAATCTCCGGATCGAAACAGGTGCGCAGCTGTTGCCAGACCAGTTGCTCGACCTCCGCGTCGCCGGCATTCTCGGGAAGTTCGAGCGCGGTGGGCGGCAGCTTGCCGATGGCATCGGCGTCGCTGCCGCTGATCCGGAACAGGTTGCCGTCGACGTATACGGTGAAGCTGCCGCCAAGCGCCTGGGTGATGTAGCCGGCCTGCCCCGCTGGCAAGGTCACGACATCGCCCTGCGGCACCATGACCGCAGCACAATCGCGCTCGAAGCGGACCGGTTCGGAGGTTGAGCTGTATCCCATGGCGTGGCGGATTCCAGGAAGGCGGCGGGTCGCGGGGAGCTTGTCGGACTTTGGTTGTCCAGGTTGAAACCCGGTTGCGTGAGGTCAGATTCTCGAAGCTATGCAGCAGGCCCTTTGGGGTTCCATGGGCAAGGAAGCGACGGAAACACGGACCGCACAGCCGGATTTCCAGACCGATCGGCCAGAGTCCGACAGACTACCGGGCTTGCATTATGCGGTGTTCGCGCCGATCGATATCGGGTCGCGTTGCGCGGCTTCAAGCATGAGCCATCGATCCGGTCTCTTCCAGGCAGCGGCCGAACAGGCGCATTGCGGCATCGATATCGGCCGGCGGCAGGCCTGCATAGCCGAACAGCAGACCCGGCCGCAGCGGCGGTTTCAGCGAATACGGTGCAATCGAGTAGAGGCCCAGTCCACGTTCGCGCGCGTGCGCCATGAGGCGTTCGCAGTCCGCATCCGACCCCTTGCGCAGCCAGGCAGTCAGATGCATTCCCGCGTTCGAATCGACCACATCCACGGCATTGCCCGCATGGCTCCGCAAGCCCGCAAGCATTGCCTCGCGGCGTGAACGCAAGGTCTGGGTGGCGCGGCGCAGATGTCGCTCGAATCCGCCGTTGGCCATGAAATTGGCCAGGGCGGCCTGTTCGAGCGTGTTGCTGCCGCGATCCTCCAGCCACTTGGCCGCGCCGAATGCCGCGCGCAAGGACGCCGGCAGCACCATGTAGCCCAGACGCAACGCGGGGAACAAGGTCTTGGAGAAACTGCCGATGTAGATGACGCGCCCATCCTGGTCGAGCGACTTCAACGCGGCCAGTGGTCGTCCGCCAAAGCGGAATTCACCGTCGTAGTCGTCTTCGATCAGCCACGCCTGTTGCGAACGCGCCCACTCGAGCAACTGAATGCGTCGCCCCAGCGGCAGCAATGCGCCGGTCGGGAACTGGTGCGATGGCGTGACCAGGGCCAGCTGCGCACGCGCCGGCAGGGCCGCGGGCACGAGCCCTTCGGCATCGACGCGGCAGGCGCGCACACGCGCGCCGTGGGCGACGAAGATCTGGCGCGCACCGCGATAGTGCGGATCCTCGATGGCCACGACAGCGCCCGGTGACAGCAGTACCCGCGCTGCAAGCGCGAAGGCCTGCTGCGTCCCCGAGATCACGATCACGTCGTCCGGCGCCGCATCCACTCCGCGACGCCGCGCAAGATAGTCGCAGATGCGTTCGCGCAACGCAGGCAGACCTTGCGCATCGGGATAGCCGAACTCGACGCGTTCGGCAGCGCGGTTGATTTCGCGGCGCCAGGCATTTGCAAGCGCCGGGTTGGTCAGCGGCAGCCCATACTGCAGGTTGTAGCGCAAACCCGAATGCTGATGCCCGGGCGGCACGCCATCGCTGACCGCGAGTGCGCGCCGCGCAAATGCAGACAACGGCGCCACCGCGGCCACGGCCGTCGAACGCCGAGTCGGCACGAAACGACCGCCAAGGTCGGCAACATAGCTGCCCGAACCGACCCGCGAGAGAAGAAATCCCTCGGCCTGCAGCTGCTCGTACGCGGCGAGAACCGTATTGCGCGACAGATCCAGATCGCACGCGAGCGTGCGGCTCGCCGGGAGGCGCGCGCCCGGCACCAGCCGCGATTCGAGGATCGCGCTCCTCAACGCACGGATCAGTTGCGCATAACGCGGCCCCTGACCGTCCAGTTCCACATGCATGATTGGACCCAACAGTTCGCACGATTGCGGTACTCGAACGAACCAATCTGGACTGCGACGATGGCCCCGTCAAGACCAGTCCGGAACACCCGCATGGAAAAACACGCACGCCATCGTGTCCGCCGGGTCAGCCAGCGCGGACACTACGATACCGAGACGATCCACGCGATCCTCGACGCGTCGTGGATCGCGCATGTTTCGTTTGCCGATGCCGCGGGCCAGCCATTCGTGATCCCGATGCTGTACGCGCGCGTTGGCGATTCGCTGCTGCTGCACGGATCGATCGCGAGTCGGCTCATGCGCACGCTCGGCGAGGGCGTGCAGGCCTGTGTCTGCGTCACCGTCATCGATGCGCTGGTCGTGGCCCGCTCGCATTTTCACCATTCAGCCAACTACCGCTCGGTCGTCGCATTCGGACGGGCCGTGCCCGTGCTCGACCCCGACGCCAAGGCCACGGCGCTGGCATCCTTCGTCGATGCATTGATTCCCGGACGCGCGGGCGAGTCGCGCGCGGCGGACCGCAACGAACTGGCCGCCACGGCTGTGCTGCGCTTTGCGATCGAGGATGCCAGCGCGAAGGTGCGCGCGGGCGGACCCAAGGACGACCCAGCAGACGCCAACCTCGCCGTGTGGTCGGGCATCGTGCCGATCCGCCAGATCCACGATGCGCCGATAACGGCCGCGGACGCGACGCCCGGTGAGGCAGTTCCCGCTTCGGTGGTGCGCTTGTGCGGTTGAACCCGTGGCGCAGCGACGCTCGACTGCCTCCGGCGGTTCCGCATCGCCGATCGCGCCGCTATCATCGCGCTCCACCTTCGCCGAGACCAAACCACCGATGCAGTCCCTCATCACCGTCGCGCGGCATGCCGCCTGACGTTCGGCGCATCGACGCCATCACCCGGTTCATCGGCATCGCCACCGCGCTCATGTGTGCGCTTGCGGCCGGCGCGGTGTGGTCGGTTCTGCAGATCTATCTGCGCCTGGAACTGGTCGTGCTCGCATTGCCGAGCGCCGCGCTGATCGCCTGGGCGCTGCGCAATCACGGATTCGCGCGTACGCCCGGCGGCGCACTGCTGGCGGCGCTGATCACCGCGATCGCGTGCGCTTACGCAAGTTACCTGCTGGCAGCCGCCCGGGTCGCGTCGTTTCTGGGGATTCCGATGCGCGCGACCCTGACCACGATCGGTGCGGAGATGGCAGCCGCAGTCGCCTGGGCGAACATGACCGTGTTCCACGTCGGCACGCTGATGCTCGCGGTCGCCCTGTCGGCGTGGCTGGTCTGG